>Ga0115002_10000113_pt1 | contig 107546 bp, 90 predicted proteins | sample ArcticOcean_MG_C_8_FD_89576 | JGI IMG/M metagenome (GOLD analysis project Ga0115002, IMG submission 89576) | Marine microbial communities from western Arctic Ocean - ArcticOcean_MG_CB11_86 | ecosystem: Environmental > Aquatic > Marine > Oceanic | place: Arctic Ocean: Canada Basin | collected... | reverse complement strand
GAATTGTCACAGGGAAAATCAGAATGGAAAATGGAATGCGAGTTTTGCTGCAGGGGTTTTGTAAAAGTGATATCTTGTTTGATGTCGTGTTTGATGCCGGGGATGTTTCGGAAGGCGACGCTGAATGAAATGACCCGATTCAAGGCCTTCGCGGAGGAAGCTAAGGGGATTTAAAACTGATGCTATGATCTCTTTAGTAGAAAGCACACACGATAGCGGAATGGAAGGACGTATTCGCCCGGTAGTACGTGACTATGAACGCTGCCTGGCAGCCCGTCAGGTGTTCAGGTTCGTTCCAGAATATCCGCCACTTTGTCCTCGAAAATCTCCTGCCAACCATCTGCCACAAGACAGTCGGTATCCTCCTGCGCGTTTCCCCGATTCTTCAACTGCTCATCTGTGGGACAATAGTAGATGTATCCATTGGTCATTGTAGCGACAAAGGTGTTCGGGTGAGGTGATCGCTTTTTGATATTCAGCCCTATCTGGACAGAGAGTTCGCCCGGGAAGGTGACGAGGACGAACCCGCCTATTCTGATTCCATTTAGCTCCACATCGATGGTGTCTTTGCCTGCCTCCAGGTTCTTCGCGTGATTTTTCTTCAGCAGGCTGAGATTCGCTCTGGTTCTGGTCAGCTCTTCCATGATGTGGATGTTTCTCAAATACGTATCCAGATGTGCTCTGTTTTCTGTATCCAGGTGGGCAAGATCCTCATTGTTCACCTGTTTTTCATGCAGGTATCTGGACGAGTCGTACGACGGGAAATCCGGAGACAGGTTGTGCTTGTAGAGCAACGGCAGGAAGGTCTTCAAATTGATCGTGTTCGGCCGAAGCGAATCCAGGAGTCTTTGCTGCTCTGATTCCAGAGCCTCGATATGCGGCGCAAGCTGAGCCCTCGGGAGTTCGGTTGACGCGTGGATCCGTTTCAGGTCCAGGGAATCGGAGGGCTGTATTTTGTGGATGGCTTCCAGGCAGCTGAGTCCAAGTTTGTTCCCCAAGGGCTCAGCGTCCGGCGGGTAGTTCATGTCTTTGTAGAAGATGGGGTTGATGTCTGCGCCGCATCCCTGCAGGAAGAAGGCCAAAGCACCATCACCCAGATTGTTTTCGATGACTTTGGAAGCAAAGCCGACGAGATCGGCCGTATTGCAGCCGCTCGGAACGCCTTTGATGGGATGACAGGCAAAATTGTAGATGACGGCCAGGCAGGATCCATCATCCCTGTCAAGTCGCAATATGCCGATCTCGGGATCGACGGGTCCTACCGATTCGACCTCCTCGTCCGGCGGGAACGCGTATGCTCTCCGGACATCCGCCTCTTTGCCATTCTTCAACTGCATTCTGCGGTTTTCCATAATGGTATTCTCGAAACCTGTGCCACTTCCAACTCTGACCGGGACGGTGGTCTCCCAGGCGGCTTTCACGACCTCAACCGTAAGGTCTTCGACATTTGCACAGACGGTGCCGTGGCAGTGGCTGGCTGAAATGATGACACTTTCAGGATCGAGGCCGAGATCCTTTTGGAGTCGTTCCCGGACCTGTTCGAGATAACCGTTTTTGATCGGGCCAATCTCCTCCGTGGCGACGGCATCGACCGTTACCAGAACGACTTCCGTGTTGTCATTTCTGAGGACAAGCGCCCTGGCAAACAGTGGATCGTTCGGCTCGCCGATGGTCCTGTCGGTGATATCTATCTTTGCGGTTCCGGCGTGCAGTTGGGTCATTTCGATTGCGCCTCGATCTATGGTTTTCTGAAAAGGGCTAACTAATTGTAAAACGCGTTTTCCTGAAGAAGCTCCAGTACGTATAGCATGGTGTCGACACTGATGTCCGGTCCAATGGAGTGCGGGCCGATGATATATCCGCCGCCCTCGCCCCCTGTCAGCAGGTGCAACACGTGGCTTCGTATCTCGTCTCGATCACCCCGGGGGAGGATGTCGCAATTGTCGAGGCCGCCCACCAGTACGAGTTTGTTTCCGTATTTCTCCCGGATCTCCACAGCGTCCATCCCCGAGCGATATTCTACGGGATTGATGACGTTGATACCGGCGTCGATCCACATATCCAGGAGCGGCAGGACATTGCCGTCGGCGTGGTGCATTACGAATCGCGCGCCGGCTTCGCGGTAGGCAGTGACCATTTTTCGTAAGGGCGGAAGAAAGAGGCGCTCGTAGATATCGGGACCCACCATCGGTCCCAGGTTACCGGCGACATCGTCGTTTATCTGGATGGCATCCAGATTCCATCGGCGGATCGATTCGACCCCTACCTTTATCATATGATCCGTAACTCGATCGACCAGAGCGGTTACCCAGGATGGATCGTCCATAATGTCTATCCAGAACTGTTCGTCTCCGCGCAAAAATGTGGTGCGAAGGTATGGCCCACCAGTTTTGCAGAACAGGTAATGGTCTTGGTGCAGTGCGGGGTTGAAGCGATTCTCGTATCGGCTGTCCTTTTCCGGGTCCTCAAACTCGATGGTATCCGGATCGATGCGTTTCGGCAGGGCGGCTTCGAGCAGTTCCTGATAGTAGGCGCCTTCCCTTGTCCGCTGGACCTGTCCCCAGCCATTTCGTGCGACCCGGTGCCCTCCCGCATCTTCGAGAACCGAGGTACGGGACGGCCACGGCGATTCGTCTGCGACCACAACGTGCAGGTCGTTTCCGAAATGTCGCATGGGTTCTGTGTCCGGAAACCGCTCCGCGAAAGCCTCGCAGAACCCCGGCCAGAAGTGATCCCAGGATCGCGGTAAGCGATCGGCTTCGCGAAATTCCAGCGCCGCCAGCACTCTTTCTCTTCCGGTCACGGAATCAACCCCTTTGGATCCTTGAACGTGAAGTGCTCAGAAGGATGGGCGAGCCTTTCAGACGAAGCCTGAAAAAGCGAACTATCCATTCCAGTTTCGCCATACTGCCGCATACTGTCCACAGTCGAATGTGATGTCAGAACCGTGGATCCACCATCTGTTCGCCAGTCCGGGCAACATCGACAGAATGGGTGTCGTTGAGTCGGACAGGGCATCCCACTGGTGAATTTCATCGCCCACCTGGAGAAGGAACAAGCCCGGTCTATCTGCAAAAAGTACTTTCGATGTGTTTTCGGGAAGATGGAGATCGGACGATGAAAGTGTTCCGGCCCTGGTGTTGAACACGAGCAGGTCTTGTCCGCTCTGGAACAGCCATTGATCGTTCTCGAGCGGTCCGTGACAATGAATCGTGTCAACGCCTTCCGGGCCCTCCGCCTTCTTCGTGATTTCCATTGTGTCCTGATCCATCAGTACGGCGAATGCGGTGTTGTGCACAGGTGTGGCAGTCAGACAATCCGACAGGAAAGAGGACCCTGCAACGAGCTCACCGGACGATTTGTCGTAGACTGGGTTGAGCACGTGCCGGGAAGGCATCGATGCATTTTTGTAGCTCGCCTCCCCCGTGGATGTGTCATACCGGATCATCGCGCCATCCAGCGTTCCGTATTTGGGTTTGAAGGCCACCCAGATGACCTGTCCGTCGGTTGTGATTCCCGCTCCGTGCTGGCCCTGGGTGTTCATGGCTACTTGTATGGGATTGATCGGGTACGCGGCGTGCTCCTGAGGGTCATATTCCGTGAGCTGGCCTCCGCCGTATATCGCAAAATAGGTTTTTCCGTTCACCCGTACGCCGTAGTCGACCTGCCCGAACGATCCACCCGCTCTTCCGGCACAATATCCATCTTCCGATTCCGTGTCGATTACCCAGAAGTTTTGTGAGATAAAGGGTGTGCCCGTGACACTTTTGTCGTCAACGGGGACAATGACATTGCACCCGTGCTGGTGTTTCGGTCCGACACGTCGGGAGAGTTCGATGTGACCTGTGAGCGCATCGTAGCGTTTGTAGCAGCCATACAGATCCATAGTGAGGAGCTTGCCGCTTTCCGTAAGCGCCACACCGAATGGCGTGATATTGGGCACACTCAGGCGCTTTGTGGTTTGTCCGGTGGTAATGTCCCAGGAGACGATGCTGACGCCTCCACTGTTGCGGTCTACCTGATTTCCGAATACCAGATCACCCATTCGGCCAAACCAGGCGGCTTCCTCATCGGGCGGGTGGGCGTGTGGGGTGACTTCGTGCGTCAATCCGTCGAACCAGCCCACATACGGGAGGTAGGTCCTGTTGCCATCGCAGTATTTAAGGGACCTGATGTTGCCAACCGCCGGGTGCGAGGCGTCTTCGGTGATTCGATGCCAGGTTACTGATTCCTTACAGGGGTCCCAGCGCACGTAGGACAGGCCGGGGGTTTCGAGAATGAATCCGTAGGATCCATCATTGAGCCGCCAGTGGTTGTAGTGGTGGTTGTCGGGAGGCCGTTCATCCTCGCCGTAAATGCGGACCGTTTCCCTCTTGTTGATGTCGAACGAGATCAGCGCGGTTTGGGCGCCTGCGAATATCTTTCCAGTGTCCGCATCGAGCGCCATTCCCGCAGTGATGAATCTGCCGGCTCCCCAGGGATATTTCTCCTTCTCGCCAGTGGTCAGGTCCAGTCGTATAAAGCTTCCGAGTGCACCACCCGTTACCCAGAGCGTATCTGCATTCTCGGCAACCACACTGTAGATGGCGTTCACCTTGTCCTCGTTGGACCATTCGAAGGATTCATATTGACCGTTCTCGTCGATCAAGAAGCTGGTGGCGCCGCTGAGGCTGTTGACACAGGAGATCCAGAATCGCTCGACACCGTTCGTGTCCTTGCCCAGGGAGGTGAGTGCTGCGTTTACGAAGGGATCGGGTGTTGCGGGTTTGCGGAAGATTGTGAGTCTGCCTGTGTCCGGGGAGTCGGACAGGGTGGCTACATTTTTTTCTTCGGATTCGATTTCAGATGGCAAAGTCAGCTTGGGAACGTCTGGCATTGTGGGGGCCTTTTGGTGTAAGGGATTAAGTGATGGGTGATGGATTCAGGTTAATACCGGTTCTCGACAGGCTCGAACATACGGTGGTGAGCAAGCTGCTACTCAGGACAGGCAGGCTCGAACATACGGGGGTGAGCAAGGTGCTTTGTTCTGCGCCAGCCGAGGGGAAAGGAAGATCGCTTATTAATCACCAGGGTTGACCTGGACCCAGTAGAGGTCGTTGTCGATGGTTTCGCCTTTGTCTGCATACCGCCAGTCGCCGAGGGTGTAGAGGAAGGAGGGGCGTGTGCCGGCGGGTATCGGACAGGCGCCGTTCCGGCGCTCGATCGAAGGGAGCAGTTGCCCTTTGTCCGGTACGTCAATAATGGGTTGGTGTGGCGTGAAGGATTCGCCATAGTCGGTAGACTCCAGCCAGACCAGGTGGGCAAGTTCCGGGAAGTCACGGAGCCAGAAGGCGGGCAGTCCGTGAATGCCAGGGTTCCAGTTCGCGTTCGGGTGATCGAGAGGGACGATTTCTAGCAAGATACACATCCGATCGTCCGCAGTGAATACGGGCTTGAATCGCGTTGGGCCGTGTCCGGGCCAGGCAGACGCGATTGCAGGTCCGAGTGGGAGATCGCGCCACGCGCCGTCTGAAAATGTCTTCAGGTATGCTGTGCAGGGATCTGGAATATGGCGGACGTAGCCGACATAGGGCCGGTTCTTCGAGTCGATCGCGAGTCCGCAGTGATCAATGCCAGGTTTGGGGAACTCGCTTTCGCCTTCTGCGAGCAGGTCGACACTATCGGATGAAGCGGGAAGGGAGATGCCGGTTCCTTCGGAGGTTCGCCAGGTGCTACCGCAATCGGTAGAGCACATATATCCGATCCCCTGATATCGCCCGGCCACGTCCCGCGCGTGTTCATTTTTTTCGGGTCTGCGACTCAGAAAGAAGCTCTGGCTCATATGCAGGAATTTCTGATCCGGTCCCCAATCGAGATCGTTGTGCATTCCCGTGTAGCCTGAGAAGCGTTCCTGGCGGGAGACGATGAGTCCGCTGCTTTTCCAGGCGGCGCTCTGACGCTTCGTCCAGATTTCGATTCCAGAGTGTGTTCCGTCGCGAGCGGTGAGATAGAGGGTGTCGTCGGGACCGGAGAGCAGGACCGGGTATGTATTTCGGCCGAAGGATTCGGTTGCTGTCCACACGGAGCTGTCATGCGGGTCGCGTGACCGGTTATACTGGAGGGGTGAGTTGTGTCCTCCCATAATCACGTGAAGGTAGCCCTGAGTATCTGCAACAAGGGTGGGTCGTGAATGTTCGTCCACACCTTCGGAGAGGGTTGCCGGAACTGACCACTCGCCCGTGGTGTGATCGAAGGTTCTCGCCCTCGCGAAGTATCGCTGCTCGAAGGAGTCCTGCCAGACGAAGTGCGTTTTGCCCTCGAGGGTGACGATTTTGTTTCCCGGGCCCTGACTCGCCCGTTCTCCGGCGATTTCGGACAGGAGTGCGGTGCCGAGTGCCGGGTTCGCACGGGCGTTGGGATCAAGTATGTCTTTCTCGGCGAGGCGTTTGAGGGTTTCTGAATCCAAAGTGAGCTCCCGGTTGGGTGATCAATCCGTGACGGTCTTGGTGACTACCGGTTCTCGACCCTTCGATATGCAGCAAGCTGCTACTCAGGGCAGGCAAGCTCGAACGAACGGGGGTGATAAACGTTCGATCGCAAGTTCAGATCGCTAATTGATGGCCTTCGCGACTGCCAGTTCTCGACCCTTTGATACGCAGCAAGCTGCTACTCCGGGCAGGCAGGTTTGGACGAACGGGGGTGACTGGCCTGGCCTGTTCCCCGGAATGCCAGCACCTGCCTAATAGATCGCTTTGACTTTCTGACCAATGACCTGCGGGTTTTCTCCGTTCTGGATGGCGAGGAGACCTTCGATGGCTTTCTGGAATTTTACTTCCTGCTGGTGGAGAACGGATTCCATCAGGTTGCCCAGGATTTGACGAATGTGTCTCGGGTCAACGCCATCCACCACGACGTTGACGCAGGTGTTCAGGATTTCGTCATGGCCCAGCGTCAGTTTGCCCATTTCCAATACACCTTCGGCGCGGGCGATCTCTGCGAGTCCGACGATCAACTGATCGGATTCTTCCAAAGTGAGGTCGGAATAGGGCTTTCTGGCCAGCGCCCGGGTGGCTCTTTTCCCCGCCACGTAGGTCTTGCTCAATTTGGGTTTTCTGACAGGCGCCTTTTTCACGGCCTGCTTGATCGACACGGCGCCCGCTTCGACGAGCTGCCCTACCGTATTCACGATGCGCTTTTGCACACTGACTACTTCGGCTTTCGCTTTCGATCCGCCGAGCTTCATTTCCTCCTTGAGGATGCCCTGAACGCGTTCTGACACATTTGTGAATATCCGGTCCTTCAGTCTCCCGCTGGCACTCAGCAGTGCGAGGGCGAGGTCCTTTGTGTCCAATTGCCTCAGCATGATCTGTATTTCCTGATCCGTCAGGTCGGCGATGTTCTCGAAGTCGATTTTCTTTTTGGCCGGCATCTCGAGGTCCTCCCTTTCTAAATGGAGTTGGACAATCTGTAATCGATGGTGCCTTGACCCGAACTCTGGACACAGAACATCAGGAATTTCGTCCTGCTGGTCCAGCTCGCATCCGTGGTGCGCGATGTTGTCAGACGTCGTAATATTGTATTGCCATCTGGGGATGTCAAGGCAGGTTTGGGTATCGCGTTGGGCACGCGGAACGGTGGGCGCAGACTGAAGTTGACTTGGCAGTAAAAGATGGGTAAGATGGCGAGAAGACGGAGCCTTTCAGGAAATTAGCTGGCCTCAGAAACAACCAAAATCAAAGGGAGAAGGCATGTCAAATTTATCGATTCCATGGTGTCCACGTGTTATTCTGGCCGGTCGCACATTCAGACTACCAGTGTGTGGCGGAGGCGAGGTTTCGGCCGACGGATTCACAGAAGTGACGAAACGGGAGAGTGAACGCGAATCTGCAGTCTATCACTATTTGCGGGCGCCGGAGCAGGGCGGTGACCACGTGATCGGGACGAGTGGAAATGGACAATCGGCCGAGGCAAGGATTCAGGTGCGGACCCTGGACCAATTGCGCCACACGCACGAGTTCAACGGTGCCCAGTGGCCCAGACGATGGCCTGTGGGAGGGACATACCGATCGGTAAAGACACGGCAGACGCTTCAGGACGAACCGCTTTCTCGAAGTGTGTCCCCCCAGGTGGACTGGTGGACTTCCCAGAGCGACGACGTCCTGTGGTCCCAGTTGCCACCAGCCGAGTTGCCCAAAGCCCACTTTGCAAATGCGCACCAGGGATGCCCCAACTGCGGCACGGAGATCTTTCGATTCAACGGATTTTATCCCTGGAAGCGAAATCATACGCCGTGCGACTTTAAATCCGAATGCCCCTCGTGCGGCTCGATCTACCCCAGCAATGACTTGATGAAAGGGGATTACACCAGCGGGGAATTTGCCGATGACGGGTTCGGATACGTCGATGAGGACGGTCATCTCTTTTTGTTCGCCGCGACGTATCACCGGGATCAGTGCAGGGCCTTCGGATCTGCGATCAGGATGCTTACGGATCGTCTTCGCACAGGCGGGTTCGACGAGGCGGTGGCCAGGCAGCTCGGGCTGATGCTGCTCAGGTATTCTGAAGAGGAGTGCTATGTCGCCTCGGCTCCCCAGTTCAGGTATGGGCCATCCCGAAGCGTGGAAGAGGTATGGAACTGGGGACAGCCTGACTGGGCAACAGAAGCGGATCCCGTGGCTGCGCTGGCACGGAAGGGCTCGCTGCGATACTCAATAGACACGCCCAAACTCGGAGAGTCGCTGGCAACGGCTTACGATACCATCTGGCCTTTGGTGAAAGAGGACCAGGAGCTGGTGAAGCGGGCGAACGCCCAGGGATTACATCTGGGTAGCCCGGATGCGGCCGCAGACCTGATCGAGGAGATGCTGGCGACCGTTCTGCAGGTGATTTTGGACAGGGGTGCAGGCAGCAATCTGCCAAGAGAAAGTGTTGGGGCGCTTATGCTCCTGCGGGGACTCGACAGACCGGATGCCGGGACCGCAATGGACTGGCTATACGACGAAGGTCCGGATACGCTGCGGGTTTTCGGCACGAACGATTTCTTTCCGGACGGCACCCCACCAGAGTCCACCGGCGGATATAACAGCATTCACACAAATGGTCTGTTCGAGGTGGAGTATCACCTTCGAAAACTCCGAAACCAGCACCCTGAGGCGTATACTGAAACTTCATACCCGTCTCTGGTGAGCGACCCCCGAATCAAACACGTTGGTCGCCAGCCGCACGAGATCACAATGGGGGGCAAAAGCTACTTCCAGTTCGGTGACGGACATGCCCCCGGGACGGGCGCCTGGTTCGCTTCACACCAGGACCGGAATACAGGATCCATCGTTCTGGCGGAAGATTGCTTTCACGCCCCGATGCAGGAGGAGAATCTCATCCGGGCGGCAGAGTTTACCGGTGACGCGATTGTAAACGAGATTAAAGAGGCCGTGAAGACAGGGACGCACCGTGAGATCGGATCCACGATCCACGATGGCGTTGGAATCGCAATTCTTAGAACAAAGGGCGCACCCGAGCGGGCTGCACTAGGTGTTGTTTACGGAGACACGACGGGGCACAGGCATCGTGATTTGCTGGATGTTCAATTGTTCGCGTACGGCCGACCGTTTCTGACCGATCTGGGCTATCCGCAATCCTGGGCGAGTCGACCGATCTGGGAGGATCACTGGGCGACTCACAATACGGTGTGGGGAGACCTCGCCGATGGCGGGACCCAGCGTATGGCGGGGCGAGGTCGCTTGATCCGATCGCTCCAGGTGGAGGGGTTGCAGATTCTCGAAGTGGAAGCGGACCGCTGGAGAACCCGGAAGAATGGTGGCTGGGAGAAGTCGGGTGTGTCTTTCAAGCGGTTGATCGCTCTGGTGGAGACAGATGGTGACGGAGTCGCGGTCGTGGATCTGACCCGAGTGACCGGCGGGACCGAACACTGGCGAACCTGCCGGGGCCTGGAGGGAGATTTCCATTCAGATTCCGCGGGATTCGTTTCCCGGGAAGGTACGGTGGCCGACGCCGATGGTTCGCGCGGCGAAACTGAGGGAATCGCCGGCAAGGACCATCTGGCGCTGGCTTATATGGATGAGGTCACCTCGAGCGAAAAAGCGGACGCCTGGAAGGGCTCCTGGAGATCGGAGATCGAGCCCGATGTACACCTCGATCTTCACCAGCTGTCGACAAGCGCCGGCTCCGAGGTGCTGACCGCAAGATGTACCGCGGTAATGGGAACACCAGAGGCATCGAATTATCAGTATCGCAGTGTGCTCTGGCGAAGAGCGCCGGAGGAGGATACAACATGCGTCGATCTCGTGTTCGAACCTCGTGTGGGAGAGGCAACCCTTGCGTCTGCAAAAGGGATCGCATCCAGTGCGGCAGGCGCCAGCGGCGTGGAACTGGTGACGAAGGGCGGAAAACAGATCGGTCTTTATTGGTCTCCGGGTGCAGGCGCCGAGCAGGAGACCAGTTTTGACGATGGAAGCCAGTTAAGCGGTCCCCTTGCTGTGGTGGTCGATGGAACCGTGCTCGGCATGGGTACGTCTTCGTATTCACGGGGAGATCTGGCCGTGGAAATTTCCGACGCGTGTCAATCAGGGAAAATAACGGCACTCGACCGCAACGCGTGCACCATCGATGTCGCCGGGATTCAGGCAATAGAGGTGGGAGACAGGATCGTGATCAATCCCGCCGGAAGAGGACACAACTACGGCGTGGTCGGTGTCGAAGATATCGGATCGGGATCGCTCAGGCTAACGCTGGAGGTTACCTCGGTGCTCGGTCACGGGATGGTGACTAAAATCGGTGCAGGTGAGGTCGAGCTTGGCTTCCACATTATGACTCGCACAGGCAATCTTTCGGGTACACGGGTTCAGCAGGAGACCGGTGAGGCGTGGGCCGAGATCACAGACGCGAGCAATCCCGGAAGGAGCCGAACCGCAATGGAGATCGGTGAATCCGATCTGACAGGGGACCTCTCCGAGGGAGACTGGGCGCACGTCGTGGATTATGTAGCAGGTGATGAAGTTTTGTTCGAGCGGCCCGGCAGGGCATAGTCTGAAGCTGGTAATTGAAAGGAGTGGTTCTGGAACTGATTCCTGATTATCCCCTGAGTTTCTGGATGCTTGCGGCGATCTCCGTGGTGTTCGTAGGGATCGCCAAGGCTGGGTTCGGGGGCGGCATTGGCATTCTTGCAACCCCATTGATGGCGCTTGTAATTCCGGTGACAGACGCGGCAGCTATTCTGCTTCCGCTGCTGATTGTGTGCGACATTTTTGCGGTGCTTCATTACAGGAGGCGATTTCACAAACGGAGTGTGAAACTGCTGCTGATCGGATCTGTGGGAGGGATCGCGATCGGCGCATTCTTCTTTGGCTATTTCAGCGGAAATGAACGGGTGCTTCAGGTGGGGTTGGGCGCGCTCGCCCTGGTGTTCGTGTTGTTCCAGGCGACTCGCGGTCTGATTCTGGGGATGCTGGAGGGAAGGCGCCCGCACGGCATCGAGGGGATCGCGCTGGGTGTGATTTCCGGGTTCACGTCGACCCTTGCACACGCAGGTGGTCCGCCGGTGACGATCTATCTGCTTCCACAGAAGCTGGAGAGAGACCACTTCGTGGCTACGACGGTGATCTTTTTCGCAGCGATCAATCAGATCAAGCTGATACCCTATGTGGGTCTTGGGATTCTCGGGGTGGAGCATTTTATGACGGTTCTGTGTCTGGCGCCTTTGAGTTATGTGGGCGTCAAGCTGGGAATCTATTTCAACACTCGATTCTCCGAGGTCTGGTTCAACAGGGTCGTTTATGGTGTGTTGACCCTTACCGCGGTGCAGCTGATCCTTGGAAACAGTCTAGTGAGATTGCTGGTGGGAGGGTAAGGTTGAATCTGCATTCCTGCTGACCGATAGGTCAACGGCAGGCTCCAGTAAGTTTGGAGGCAAAGAAGAAAAGAAAGAGGTGTGGATCGCGGGAGAAAAGCCCCCGACGTGGGGTCGGGTCTGCGATCCACACCTCTTTCTTTTTTTTATACTCTCCGGCAAGCTGCAGGTGCATTCAAACAGGGCGACTGGCATCGATCAGATCTGGTCGAATCGCCCTACCTTACTCTGGGCAACTGCGGCAGATGTGTGAAATGTGGATCGCGGGTGAATAGCATCAGGTCGTGTTCGACAACAAGCGCTGCGATCCACATATCATTTGTGGGAATGGGTGTGCCCTGCTGCCTTAGTTGATAAAAAATCTGACTGAAATTGCGGATCGTCTGGGTTGTGGGATACAGGACCGAGACACGTGGACTGTTGAGAAATCTGTTGAGTGTCTGTTCATTCAGGCTGGCCTGCGTTCCGAACAAGAATCCTGATCTGAGTTCAGCGAGGGAGACAAAGGGGAGGTACAGGCTTTCGGCCGTTCGAACGTGTTCTACTGCGACCGGGTCATTGCTGCAGAAGTCACGGTATCGACTCGTGTCGATCACCGCATTCACGACCAGGACTCCTGGTCTACGCGATCCAGGACGGCAATGGCGCTGTCGAATTCCGGGTCTTCCACCCAGGTGCCGGCCAGTTCATCGAGATCGCTGTGGTAGACGGGTTCACCTTTGATCCCCAGGCCCCGTTCGAGGATATCGATGAGGACGGCGTTCATGCTTTTGCGCTCTTCCTGGACCTTCTGGCGAAGCGCTTCATTCACGTTTTGTGGGACCTGACGGATCGTATACTGTATACGAGGCGTATTCATGCCTACAATGTAGGCAAATAGTGTAGGCAGAGCAAGAAGAAAGTTGCGAGGGGCGAGTTTCGAGTGACGAGTGGCGAGTTTTGAGTGGGATATTGCAGAGGTGATTTCAGTCGGCGAGGGGTTAGCAAAGGGTCAGCCAGGAGTTAGCAAAGCGTTAGCCAGGGGTCCAAGGACCCCTGGCTAAGATGCGATACCCTTTCAGGGTATCAGGTGGGGTGTAGTGATCGCGTGGAGTGAGCTGAGACAAAGGAGACAAGATAATGATACTAAGTAATAAATAAATATTTCATGAATTAAAAATATATAAAGACTGTAAAAACAACTATGTGAGTTTTTTATAAAAATTCCACACGTATGGAATATTGATTGAAATGAAAACTCAGACTTCTTGTAGCCTATTCACCAAGCAAGGCCGCAAATGCGTCCTCATCGAGAATTTCTATTCCGAGTTCTTCGGCTTTTGTTTGCTTTGATCCGGCGTTTTCGCCGGCGACGAGGAGGTGGGTTTTTTTGGAGACGCTGGAGGTGGGTTTGCCGCCGTGGGTTCGGACAAGGTCCTGAGCCTGTTGGCGACCCCAGCGGGTGAGTGTGCCGGTGATGACTACGGTTTTTCCTTCGAGGATTTTTGGGCCGGTGTCCTCGCGGTGTTCTGCTTCGAGGTTCAGGCCGGCTGTTTCGAGTTTTTGTACGATCGTCCAGTTCATTTCGTCGTGCAAGTAATTGTGAATGCTCTGGGCGATTGCTCCGCCGATTTCGTGGACGGCTTCGATTTCTTCAACAGTAGCTTCGCGGAGTTTCTGGAATGAGCCGAAGTGGTCGGTGAGGGTTCTGGCCACGGTGGCTCCAATGTGGCGAATTCCCAGCGCGAACAGGACCCGGTGAATGGGCTGCTTCTTGCTGGCCGCCAATCCGTTCAGGAGGTTCTGAGCGGATTTCTCCGCCATTCGCTCGAGAGTGGAGACCGCTTCCAGTTCAAGGGTGTAGAGATCGCCTACGTCACGGATCAGTTCCTGTTCTACCAGCTGCTTGACGAGGGCTTCACCGAGGCCCTCGATGTCCATTGCCGTGCGTGAGGCGAAGTGGCGGATGTTTCCCTTCACCTGGGCTTGACAGCTCCCGTTGTTACAGCGAACCGCCACTTCCTCAGGGTCTCGCACGAGCGGGGTGTCGCAAACCGGGCAGGTCTCGGGAAAGACGAAGGGGACGGCGTCCTCCTGGCGCTCTTCGAGGACGACTTCGACGACTTTAGGGATGACGTCGCCACCTTTTATCAGAATGACCGTGTCCCCTTCCCGAATGTCCTTCCGCTGGAGTTCTTCCTCGTTGTGGAGGGTAGCGCGACTGACGGTGGTGCCCGCCAGCAGTACGGGTTCGAGTTCAGCGACCGGGGTGACGACACCCGTGCGACCCACCTGGAGCAGAATGCTCTTGAGTCGAGTCCGTACCTGTCTGGCAGAGAATTTGTAGGCCATTGCCCAGCGGGGTGACTTGGCCGTGGCACCCAGTTTTTGCTGCTGAGCCAGGTCGTTCAGCTTTACCACGATGCCGTCGATTTCGTAGTCCAGTTCGTCTCTGTGCTCATCCCACTTGCTCCAGTAGTCGAAGATTTCCTCGAGTGTGCTGCACGTGAGGCGTTCGGGGTTTACCGCAAAACCGAGTTCCCCGAGCAGATCGAGCCCTTCCGCGTGGCGGGTTACACCGGCACCAGGCGCGCGCAGGTGATACGCGAAGTAGCTGAGGTTTCGTTCGGCGACGATCCTCGGGTCCTGCATTTTGAGCGTTCCGGAGGCGGCGTTTCGTGGGTTCGCGAAGAGGGCTTCCTCCTGTTCTTCGCGTCTGCGATTGATTTCACCAAATGAGGCTTTGGACAGGTAGACTTCGCCGCGGACCTCGCAGAAGTCCAGGTGCGTTCGCAGGCGGATCGGAATGGACCGGATCGTCCTCACGTTGGGTGTAATCTCTTCGCCCTGGACGCCGTCCCCCCGGGTGACACCCCGAACAAGCAAGCCATTTTCGTAGGTGAGACTCAGGGCGACACCGTCGATCTTGAGCTCGACGGTATATTCCAGGTCCTCCCCTGGGAGTTCGCGCCTGAGGCGCGCGTCGAATTCACCCAGCTCATCCTGCGAGTAGGTGTTGTCCAGAGAGAGCATCTTGATTTCGTGGGCGACGGTCGGGAAGGATTTGCTCAGGTCTGAGCCCACTCGCTTTGCAGGCGAGTCCGGCAGAACCTGATCGGGGTGTGCTTTTTCGAGGGCCTCCAGTTCCTTCAGCAGGAGATCGTATTCCTGATCGGAAATGGTGGGGGCGTTGAGGACGCTGTATCGATAATTGTGTTCGTTGAGTTCTTCGGTGAGCTGCCGGATTCGATCTGCAGGTGCAGGCATTGCGGATGTCCCGTGGTGTGTTGTCCAGAGGATTGTCAGGAACCAGAGAACTGGGAGAAGGACCTTCGCAGGTCTCAGTCGGTGCCGAGCAATTCCTTGACGATTTGCAGCAGTTCCTCCGCAACAAATGGTTTTTCCAGGAAGTGCTTGATGTTCAGCTGCTGGAGGTTTTCGGTCACTTGCGGGGATAAGTAGGCGGAGATGACAATGATCGGTGTGTTCGCGTTCGGGCCCTCCTGAGAGGTGATGGTTTCCGCGAGGCTGACGCCGTCCATCGAGGGCATATTCAGGTCCAGGGTGATGAGATCGTAAGCCGTGTTCAGCAATTCCTCCAGGGCCGCCTGTCCATCGCCTATGAGGCGAGTTTCACAGCCGCCTACCTCGAGAAGCTCCCCGATTGATTCCCGAATCGGTTTCTGATCTTCGATTACCAACGCCCGTTTCATAATTTCCCTGGAATTCAGGTGAGTTCAACTCTGCTTCCCAACCTGCGATATCGGCAAATTAACCGACCCGGCAAGTGGTGTCAAGTGGTTTGCCGCAGGTAAGAAACCGGCCCGCCACCAGGACTTGGAGCAGGCCGTTATTTCAATACAAATGGACAGGATATGATTTCAGGATTGTTCCTCCACAGGGCCCGTTGGGCGGTGCAGTTCCTCCTTGAGCAGCTTCCCGGGACGAAAATGGGTTTTTCTTCTGGCAGGGACGTAAATGATCTGGCCTGTGCGGGGATTCCTGGCGGCCGGCTTTGGACGCGTTTTCTTTACCTGAAAGACGCCAAACCCTCTTATTTCAATGCGGTTGCCTTCTATCAGACTGGTACGCATTGCTTCAAATACCGTGTCGACCATTCTCGAGGCCAGATTCTTCTTGCACCCGGTTTCCTGGCTTACCTTCAGTGCAAGCTCTTTCTTGGTGGTGGTCGCCAATGGTTACCTCCTTGCAAGGGGAGCGATGCGGTCCTGCCATCGCGTAGAGGCCGGTCACTGCGGGTCCTGAAAATACCCCGTGTTGCTTGAAATGCTGCTGATTTCAGAGTCGACGAAAGCGCTGTAAAGCCGCACCTCAGAAAGGCCGATTGGTGCGCTCAATAATGCGCTTAAATTAGCATAATCAATGAGTTGTGTCAAGCGAAAACTAGGCGTGGCGGAACAGGTCATCCAGGAAAATAGACAGAATTCCAAGCAGCATTCCCCACTTCAACCGATGGCTCAGACGTCGCAAGTGGCCGGGAGAATCGGATTGCCAGACCTCGAATACCACAGAGATGAGGAGAAAGTCGAGGAACAATACCAGAAACAGATAGATCGGGCCGTAAATCTCTGCCTTGAATGGATAAAGCGTGATGAAGATCAATACGAGGTAGGTGATCGAAATGGTTGCCCTGGCAGCCCGGGGACTCGCCCAAATAGGCAATGTGCTGCCCTTGCCCTTCAAATCGCCTTCCATATCCTGCAGATCTTTCAAGATCTCTCGCCCAAAGTGAAAAACTGTGGCAAAAATCGCAGGAATGAGCGCCGGGAGCGGATCGTCGACGGCGTAGCCTCCGAAGAGGAAGGCTGCCCCACAAAGCAAGCTGATGGCGAGATTGCCTGCCAACGGGATATTTTTGAGGATTCCGTTGTAAGTAATCAGCAGGGCGCAAGCCAGAACAGCGATTCCCGGTGTGGGTGGGGGGAGCGGCAAAGCCAGCAGGCACCCAAGGGCGAGGAGGGCGATCGCCTCGGCCCGGGTGACTCGGGAAGACAATCTGTTCGAAGGAAGCGGCCGTTCAGGGTGGTTGACCCCGTCCGAGGTCTGATCCCAGAGGTCGTTGAGGACATTTCCGCCGGCCATCAACAGGGTGGCGGAGCACGCCGCAAGTAGGAGAAAGCCGTCCAGGGTGTGCATAGCCAGCCAGCCGCCAAGGAGGACGGACAGGAAGCTTATGAGACAGTTCAGAGGACGGGTGATTTCCAGGAGCGCCACCAGGCCGGCCAGGAGACCGGCCTCAGGCTGCTGGGACTGTTTCTTTGAAGACATCTGCGGCGTCCTGAATGGTGTAGCGATAGCCCTGCTCAGTGAGGAAGGTCTGGCGATTTCTGGCGAATTCCAGTTCTCGGGTGTCACGTGTGACCAGGGTGTAGAAGTGGGCGATACTGCCGTCTGACTTGGGTCGGAGGATCCGCCCGAGGCGCTGGGCTTCCTCCTGGCGGGACCCAAAGGTGCCCGATATCTGGATGGCCACGTTGGCGTCCGGGAGGTCGATGGCAAAATTGGCCACCTTGGAGACGATGAGGACTTTGATTTCACCTTTACGAAACTTGCCGTAGAGTACGTCTCGCTCGTCGCTCGGTGTTTTTCCAGTAATGATGGGCGCGTTCAGGTCCCGGGCGAATCCTTCCACCTGATCGATATACTGACCTATGACCAGGATCGACGCGTTCCTGTGCTTGCGAATAAGATGTTCCACAAGCTGGAGCTTGTTCGGGTTCTCCGAGGCGATCCGGAATTTGGACCGGCCGCCCGCTACGGCATATTCCAGCCTGAGGTCCTGGGGCAGCGGCAGGCGGATTTCGCAGCATTTGGCTGTGGCGATCCACCCTTGAGATTCCAGTTCGCGCCAGGGAACGTCGTATCGCTTGGGCCCGATCAGGCTGAAGACGTCTGTTTCGAGACCGTCCTCACGGACGAGCGTGGCGGTTAGGCCCAGTCTTTTTCTGGCCTGGAGTTCGGCAGTGAAGCGGAACACAGGCGCCGGGAGAAGGTGGACTTCATCGTATATGATGAGACCCCAGTTTCCCTGGTTGAAGATCGAGAAGTGCGGAAATCCTTCGGATTTCTTTTTTCGGTAGGTGAGGATGTTGTAGGTCGCCACGGTGATTGGACGGATTTCCTTCACTTCGCCAGAATATTCGCCAATCTGTTCCTTCTTGAGGTCCGTCTTGTCCAGGATCTCCGATTTCCATTGTCTGGAGGCGGTGATGTTGGTGGTCAGGATCAGTGTTTGTACCTGGAGGAGCTCGATCACGGAGATGCCGACAATGGTTTTCCCGGCACCGCAGGGAAGAACGATCACGCCGCTTCCGCCATCTGGCCCACCCCCGGCGTGGAAGATTTCACGCGATTCACGCTGGTAGTCCCGCAGGTGGAAAGGGTGACCCGCCAGAGTCTGCTCTCTGCACTTCAGTTGGAGTTTGGCTCCAGGCAAATATCCCGCCAGATCCTTTACCGGGTAACCCAGCCGTGTGAGCGCCTGCTTGAGATGCCCGCGATAGAGCAGATCGATGAGCACACTGTGATCGTCGATTCGTTCTTTCAGATATTGTTTGACGGTTTTGTGCTGCCAGATTTCGGTGATGATGAAGGGGTCATCGGAGGTAAGGACAAGGTCTTTCCCCTTGCGGTCGAGGCGAATCTTTCCGTACCGGCCTATCGTTTCACGCACTTCCACCGATACGTTCTGGGGTATTTCGTATTTGCTGTATTGCTCCAGCGCCGCAGAAATCTCCTCGGCTGACAGGCCTGCCGCTGCCGCGTTCCACAGGGAGAGCGGGCTGATCCGGTAGGTGTGAATGTGCTCGGGGCTTTTTTCAAGCTCCGCAAACCGTGCAAGGATGTCTCTGGCGGCAGCGTAATGCGGGCTGTTCACTTCAACGAGAACAGACAGATCACTCTGCACAATTAATGGATTATCTGGCGTAAATGGCATATTTTAGTTCGGTTTGGGAATGGAGTGTAGGAATAGGAACATCAGGCGGACTGGGGGTCCGCTTCAACTGATTCGCCCTCGTAGTGGGCGATTACCGCCGCGCCGACTGCGTCTCCCCAGACGTTTACCGTGGTTCGGCAGCGATCCAGGAACCAGTCGATGATGAGTATGAGGGTGATCCCCTCGATGGGCAAGTCCACGGCACGGAGCACGATGACCATTGTGACCAGGCCCGCTTCCGGAATTCCCGCGGCACCAATGGCCGCCAATGTTGCGGTGAGGAAGACGATGACCATTTCGATGGGACCCAGATGGATCCCGTAGACCTGTGCGATAAAGATCGCTGCGACGGCCTCGTAAAGGGCCGTGCCGTCCATATTGATGGTCGCGCCAAGTGGCAACACAAAACTGGAGACACGGTTCGAGATCCGGTTTTTCAGTGTGGCGCACTCGATGGTCAGGGGCAGAGTGGCCGAACTGGAGGCCGTGGAGAAGGCCGTGGTGATGGCCGGTAGTTGATTTGTGACGAATGAGGCGACATTTCTCCGGGCCACGAAAAGCAGGATGAGCGGAAGCACCACCAATCCGTGGATCGACAGACCCAGGATAACGGTTGAGGCATACCAACCCACTTTTATGAGTTCGGGTAGAAAACCTGCCCAACCGCCGCTGTCGCCCATTCTGCCTGCAATGAGACCGAATATGCCCACAGGTGCAAAGGCGATGACGACGTGCACGATTTTCATGATGGTTTCATTGATGCCGGATATCAACTCGATCACCGGCCGCGCAACGTCACCCAGGGTGGTCAGGACGCCGCCAAACAAGAGAGAGAAGACGATCAGGGGGAGCACGTCGGTTTCAACCATTGCCTTGAATATGTTCTGCGGGACCATCCCAGTGAGGACGTCTGTGAGCACCTGAAAAATCGTCTTGTCTTTTCCACGCACCCTGGCGGCCACGCCCAGGCCAACACGGATTCCCGTTCCTGACGGCACCGGTGCAACTGTTTCGCCGGATTCGGTGGCGGTCCAGCCGGAAACGGTGAGGCGGTCGCTGCCCGTGGTGGAGGAGACGGTGCCCTCGATTCCCTGGTCCGCCAGGACCACTTGATAGCGATTGTCGTACTGGGTATCGCTCAACTCTGCGCCCTGGAGGATCACTTGCTTGCCCTGAATTTTGTAGGACACCGAGTCCAGGATTTCGCCGTGGCGCACGCCTTTTCCGGGCTGGATGATGTTGACCAGGATGAGGCCGACCACTACGGAAAGCGCGGTGGTGGCCATATAATAGATGATGGTGCGCTTGCCGATGCCCCCGAGTTTCCTCACGTCACCCAAGTTTGCGACCCCCATGATCATTGACGCGATCACCAGAGGGACGACGATCATCTTGAGGGCATTCAGGAAGAGGTCACCGAGGAATTTGGTGTAGAGTGCCTGTTCCGGGAAGAAACCGCCCAAGAGTGCGCCCAGTACGATAGACACCACGATATACAGGAGAAATCGGCTTTGTTGGGACATCTGGAGAGCTCCAGTATCGGCAGGTAAAAAGGTGCCTTCAAGCGGCTTGGTCCAGGGCACCAATTGGCGCTGAAGTATAAGGAAATCAAAGACATTTGTCAATTGGCATCCTTCACGCAAATGGTTATCCCGGCGACCAGAAAATGAGTTGACTTTGCGAATTTCTTTATATAAATTTATACCCAAGATAAGGTTATAACAGGTTTGCCTTCCTGGTTGGCCGGTCTTTCTGCCCACTCTGGCCGCTGAGAGGGGCCGTTTTGTTTTTAGCGGTTAATCTTGCGTTTTTTCGGCCGTGTGCGGATGGAGCCGATCAGAAAAGTGGAGGGGAGGATTGGATGGAAAGCCAGTTTACGGTGTGTTTGAAATGTGAAAAAGGTGTGTTGCTTCCTCTGTCGGACTATGGTCGGGATGGGGCTCCGATTCATTATAAGGCCTGGGTATGCAATAACCCGGACTGCGGTTTCAATTTGCGTATAGACAATGGCGAAATAAGCACTGGTCGCAACATAACAGAATCGTATAAATAGACTGTGCCTGAAGGGGTGTTGGGCAGATATCCCCTTAATGGTTCGAAACACACTCCAACTGTACGTGGCTGGTTGGAGACCAACCCGGATCCATCTGGGCCGGGTAATCGGCACCATCCGCATTCCGAACCTGTGTAATAGCCTATCTCCTGCCAGTTCATTCCCACGTTCCTCTTTAGTCTGGTCTAAGGCCTTCCCTCCGGCTGTATGCGGTCAGAGTTCCCCAGGTCCTGCACTGTTGTTTCCGATGGCAGCCGTCGAATCCTATACCGATGCGCATCATTCTCCCCTTCCGAAAATTCACCTGCAAAGGCAGGCATCTGCCTTCTCTTCAGTGAACCTGTTTCTTATATTCGTCTTGTTTCTGAAGGATTAGTCTGTGACTGAAGCACCCGTACTGGGCATTGAGACTTCCTGCGATGAAACCGCGGCGGCGGTTGTCCAGGGCGGTGGTATTCTATCTAATGTGATCTTTTCGCAAACCGAGCACAGTCTGTACGGTGGCGTCGTGCCGGAACTGGCCTCCAGAAATCATGTCCGTAAAATCGTTCCTGTTGTGCAGGAGTCGCTGGATTCGGCCGGTTGCGGTCTGGCGGATCTGGGGGGGATCGCAGTAACGCGCGGCCCAGGTCTGGTGGGTTGTCTCCTTGTAGGCGTTTCCTTTGCCAAAGGTCTGGTGATGACATCGGGTTTGCCCCTTTTCGGCGTCCACCATATCGAAGGCCATCTTTTTGCCGGCCGGCTGGAAGACCCGGGACTGATTCCGCCGTTTATGGCTCTGGTGACTTCCGGAGGTCATACCCAACTGCTGTATGTGCGGGATTGGGGCCAGTACGAGGTGTGGGGCGATACACGTGATGACGCGGCAGGGGAGGCCTTCGACAAGGTCGCCAAGATGCTGGATATTCTCGAGGAGGGTGAGACGACGATGGGCGGTCCTCGAATTTCTGCTCTTGCGGAGGAGGGAAACCCTGAGGCGTTTGCGTTTCCACGTGGTTTGATGAATACGCCCGGTTACGAATTCAGTTTCAGCGGTGTCAAAACATCGGTCCTCTACCATCTGAAGGGGTGTACTGGAGCCCAGATAGCATCTCAGAAGCCGGATATTGCCGCGAGTTTCCAGGCCGCTGTGGTGGATGTACTGGTTCACAAGACGATCTCAGCCGCAAAGGCCGCAAAGACCTCACGCGTGCTTCTGACGGGTGGGGTAGCAGCAAACAAAAGATTGCGCAAACAGATGGCGTCGTCGGGACGGGATCACGGAATTTCGGTTACATTCCCTTCACCCAGGCTGTGTACGGACAACGCGGCGATGATCGCTTCGGCAGGTGCTTATCATCTGGCCAGGGGGGAGCGCTCCGGCCTGGATCTGAATGCGGTTCCCCGAATGGAACTTCCCGGTCTTGTGCTGAAAAATACCCCTTGAAATTCAGGTTACACCCTCATGCCACAATTTTCAGAATTCGATCTGAGTCTGAGCGACGGCTTGCTGCTGGCCCTGCTGGTGCCCGCAGGGCTGTATCTGGCCTACCAGGTTTACCTGCCTGGGCGAGACAAAACAGCAAAACTGCTGATGGCGATGCGGGCAGTTGCCCTGTTGCTTCTGATCCTGTTGATCATGGAGCCTATTTTAGCGGTGACTGTTCGTAATCAGCGCAAGCCCCTGCTGGCCTTGCTGGTGGACGACAGTGAGAGTATGCAGGTTACGCAGCAGGGGGCCGCGCGAAAAAATGAGGCGCTGGCAGTTCTGAATGACCCGGCCTTCGACGGGGTACGCGACAGTGCCAGGGTGTCTCTGTATCGATTTTCGGAGATTCTGCTGCCGATGGGTTCTGAAGGTGTAGATTCGCTGAAATGGGATGGCCGGGCCACAGATATTGCGGGTGCGCTCGATGTACTTCGAGAGGTGACGTCGGATGAAGGGCTGGTCGCTGCCGTTCTGGTTACGGACGGCGGTCATAATCTGGGCGGCAGACCCGAACGCGCAGCCAGGGACCTCGGCGTGCCGATTGTGGTAGTGGGGGTGGGAAAGGAAGCGCCCCCCAAAGATCTGGCAGTGGTTACCGGGGTGATCGACCCATTGGGGTATGTGGGGCGAGAGATCAGGATCACCGTGGGGATCAAGTCCAGCGGATTTGACGGAGCGGCGGACCAGATCGTTGTGGCATCAGAGGGTAGAAAAGTGGCTGCCGAGAAGGTGAATCTCCTGGACGGCGAGCAGAGCGCTACATTTGCAGTTGTGCCGGAACACGCAGGCAGACACGTGTTCAAGGTTTCTGTGGGTCCCCGGGAAGGCGAACAGTCCACCGCCAACAATGCGATGGTACTCTCCACTCAAATTCTGGACAGCCGACTTCGTGTGCTCCTGGTGTCGGGTGCAGCCAGTCCGGACCTCGCTTATTTACGGCGACTGCTCGAGGCAGACGAGAATTTGGAACTGGAGGTCGAGGTTGCCGTGCGGCGGGGAGAATGGGCCTATCGGATGCAGGAAAGCCTCGGCAACCCCAAGGCGTATGATCTGGTGGTTCTGGCCGATCTGCCTGCCAGTAATATTGCAGGTGTTGCTGAACAGGGTCTGGTGGAATATGTGAATTCTGGGGGCGCTCTTATGGTTATTGGTGGAGAAGATGCGCTGAACAGCGGCTACGCCGCATCTCCCCTGGCGGCGATTCTTCCGATCGTTCTGCTGGACAAGAAGAGTACTTACACAGTGGAACCCTTTCAGGTGGAGCTGCCTCGAGAGGCTACGCTTCACCCGATATTACGGATTACTGATGACCCGCTGGCCGATCGTGTCGAGTGGGCAGAACTGCCCCCGCTTCTGGCGTTCAATGCCACGGCCGGGCTCCAACCTGGCGCAACCGTGTTGTGGTCCCACCCGGTTGAGCGCATCGGTAAAAGGAAGATGCCGCTCGCAGCGATCGGGAGATCCGGATCTGGAAAGTCGATGGTGGTGGCCGCCCGAACTTTCTGGCGTTTCGGGCCAATGATGCGTGGTATCGGAAAAACCGACGCCGCCTCGCAAGCCTTCTGGAAGCACGTGGTCAAGTGGCTGGTTACCGAGGAGGGTGTGGATCGTGTTCAGGTGGTGGTGGACAAACCTGCCTATAGAAGTGGTGAGGCCATCGTGTTCCAGGCGCGTGTGCTGGATGAATTGCTGAGTCCGCTCGAGGGCGCTCGCGTGTCCGTTTCCGTGGCGGACAGTGCGGGTCTTCGCCGGGTCATTTTGAAAGATCGCGGGGCGGGAAGATACAGCGGCCAGATGAAGGCGGGCGCACAGGGCGATTACCGGTTTACCGTGAGCGCGGAACGGGGTGGCGAGGAACTCGGAAAAGGATCCGGAGAGTTCACGGTGGGTCGCTACAGTCTGGAGTATGAAGATGTCCGGATGAATGCTGAGCTGTTACGGAAGATCGCCACACAGAGCGGGGGGCAGTTCATTCGAGGAGAGACATTGCCCGCTGCGCTAGATACGCTGGTTTTTTCGCCACAGCCGACTACAGTCCATTACAGGAGCAGATTGTGGGGCAGGTCCTGGCCAATGTTTGTCCTGGTCGCGTTGCTTGCCGCAGAATGGACATTGCGACGACGTCGGGGGATGGTATGACACGCGGTTTGGTAGGCGCGGCTCTGATCCTGATCCTCCATACCCACGTGGACGCGAGGGTGGTGATTTCAGAGGTGATGTTCGACCCCGAAGGAAGTGAGTTCTATGATGAGTTTGTCGAGCTTCAGAACGTCGGTACAGAGCCGGTGGATCTCGGGGGCTGGCGCATCGGCGATGGTGATGAACAGGATGAACTGGTTCCTGTAGACGGTGGTTCCGTGCTGGCGCCAAGCGCCTTCGCCCTGATTCTGGATGCAGGTTATTTCGACCATTCCACTGCGTATGACCCTTGGCCGGCGGATGCGCTGGTGATGACCATCGAGGATGCGACTTTTGGCAAGGGTGGATTTGCAAATGAGCACACGGAAGCGGTAATTCTGCACAACGCTTCCGGCGTGCTGATCGGGTCCGTAACCTACTCGCCCGGAAACGCCGCGGGATATTCGGAGGAGAAGATTGATCCGCTCGGGGGCGATGGGTCGGAGAATTGGGCGGATTCGCGATGGAAGCTGGGCACACCCGGCCGGGTGAACAGTGTGAGTCCAAAGAACAGGGACCTGGCCCTGGAGGCACGTACGGATACGCCAGTTCTCGTCCCCGGCGGGCTGCCGGGGAAGTTCACGTTCGAGGTTGTGAACAGGGGGAGACTGTCCTCCGGCGAGTCGGAGGTCGTTGTTGAAGGGTCAACCCCGTGGCGAAAGTCGGTGGCGACCATTGGGCCCGGCGAATCTCTTGAGATCGACTATGTGTTCCACGCACTGGATGCGGGGAGCCATCGATTCGAGGCGCGCGTAAGTTTGAAAGGGGACGAAGATCCCCTAAACGACGCCATAAAGTGGGAGGCTGTTTCCGGTGCGCTTCCCCAACAGATTCTGGTGAATGAGGTGATGGCTGCACCGGCTGAGGGTGGACCGGAATGGGTGGAACTGGTGAATCCTTCGGCCGGCGATGTGGACCTGTCTGGATGGCGATTGGGGGACAGTGGGGACAAGGTGGCTGTGCTAGACGCTGACAAGATTGTTCTGTCTCCGGGCGGATTCCTCATTCTTGCCAAAGACGATTCCGGATTTCTATTGCATCACGAATTGGCACATGACGCCAGGGTCTATTCGCTTTCGGGATGGAGGACCTTGAATGACGGTGGCGATGAGGTGGTATTGAGGGACGCGACGGGGGCTGTGATCGATCGGATGCGCTATGGCGATACCACGCCCGGGCGATCGCTGGAGCGGATCGATCTGATGGGGTTGAGCGAAGACCCGGAGAATTGGCTCCTCAGTACGGACCCTGCCGGCGCAACGGCAGGGGGCGAGAACAGCGTGGCCTGGCATCCCGTGGCGGAGGGTGTGGCGTTACAGGTGTCTCCCAATCCATTCAAGGATCGGGTTGAGATTACCTATCAGCTGCCAGATGCGAAAGCCGTGGTCAACCTGTGGATATTCGACAGGTCGGGCAGGCGGGTGAGCGCTCTCCTGAACGCAGAATCCGGTGGGAGCAGAAGGGTGGTCTGGTGGGACGGAACCGGTGAGGGCGGAAGGATGTTGAAGCCTGGAATCTATGTGGTTTATCTGGAGGCGATATCCAGTGCAGGAACATATCGGCAGCGTGTTCCCGTGGTGCTGGCACGAGGTTTATAGACATATTTTCACGGAATTTCCTATGTTATAGAATGTTTGATAGTTGCGGTAAATTGCCCGGTCCCCCCGGGCAACAGCCCAGACATTGCACTCTCCCCTTCGATTATTCTTTTGAGGACTGGCATGAAAAAGAATTCGAAGGTCAAGAAAACGGATCTTAAGGCATCGAAACAGAATAGATGGGATCTGGGGAACCAGATTTCCGGGGTGCTGCTGATTTCGCTTTCCCTCCTGATGGTGGTGAGCCTCGTCTCTCACTCACCGGAAGATCCACCCAATTCCAGCCGTCCACCTGAACTTGCTGAAAATCTCGCAGGGTGGATCGGTGGACATCTTTCCTACTATATGCTGTTTGTCGTGGGATATGGGGCGTATGTGATTACCGCCCTGGTCTTCCTGTGGGGGTGGAACCGGTTTCGTAGATCTCCGGTCGGACCGCTGGTTGGCCCAACGTTGACGCTGCTTACGTTGGTGGTGTTGTATTGCGGTGCTACCGGCGTTCCATCCCGGGGCAGGACCTATCTGGCCTTCCAACTGGGTGGCTGGCTGGGTGTGACCCTGGCGTCCGCCCTTCTGGTTCCCTACCTGGGCCGCATTGGATCCTACATTTTCCTGGGGACGGCCCTGGTCGTCTTGATGATGGTGGTGACGAACATCCCGTTCTCGCGAATTCCGGATCTGGTGGTCAGAGGTCTGCAGTCTGTCTGGTTCCGGTGCGGAACACTCGTTTCGGGAGTCGGCAGATTGGTGACGGGCTGGAGAGAGACATTCACCGTCTGGCGAAAGGCGAGGGCGATCGAGAAGCAGGAAAAGGCAAGGCTCAAAAAAACGCAGGAAGAGGCATCCGCCCGGGTAGCCATTCAGCCGGTAGAGCCTGTGCAGGCAGAAGCCTCCGGCGAAGAGGAGACCGAGGAGGAATTTTCGGAAGATCCGGAGGAGGCCTACGAAGAGCCATTCCCCGTGGAGGACGATTCCTGGGAACCGGAAGATTTGCCCGATCCGTTGCCCGAGCCAGAGATCGTGCTGCCTCCTGCAATGGATTTGGCTCATGGTTCGAATGGCCTGCAAGTCAGCAGGGCAGCCGATGTGCCCTATACGCTTCCAGATCTGAATTTGTTCGATGAACCCCTTGCGGAGGATGAAGGACCCGATCGAGAGACGCTTCTTGCGGGGGCCCAAACACTCGAAAAAAGCATGACCAGCTTTGGTATTGAGGGCAAGGTGGTGCAGGTAAATCCCGGCCCGGTAGTTACGGGATACGAGATTCAACCGCCAAGCGGCGTTAAGGTAAACCGCATTGTGAATCTGGCCGACGACCTCGCGCTTGTGATGAAAGCGCGAAGTATACGCATTCAGGCGCCGATCCCCGGCAAGGCGGCTGTGGGTATCGAGGTTCCCAACCTGAAGCCTTCTACTGTATTTCTGAAGGAGATTTTGCAATCCAGGGCTTTTCAGGATTCAGAGGACAAGTTGATGCTCGCCCTGGGGAAGTCGACCACGGGAGAGCCGATTTGCACCAATCTGGCTTCAATGCCCCACCTTTTGATCGCAGGTGCAACGGGTGCAGGGAAATCAGTTTGTATCAACGCGCTGGTAACAAGTATTCTGGTACGCTGCACACCCGAAGAAGTCCGCTTCATTATGGTTGACCCCAAAATGCTCGAACTGAGTATTTACAATCGGATACCTCATCTGCTTGCGCCTGTGGTGACGGAACCCAAGATGGCTTCCGAGGCCCTGAAATGGGCGGTGAGCGAGATGGAGGAGCGCTATCGTACAATGTCTCGATACGGGGTGCGTAACATCCTGGACTTCAACAAGAAGCTGGATCGTATGCGGGACTCGGCCGAATCTGAGGAAGACCGGGCAGATGTGCCTCCGAGATTGCCCTACATCGTTGTGGTAATCGATGAGCTTGCCGATCTGATGATGACCGCACCTGCAGATATTGAGGAATCTCTGGCAAGACTTGCGCAGATGGCCCGAGCGGTTGGCATTCATCTGATTCTCGCAACGCAAAGGCCCAGTGTCAATGTGATTACCGGTACGATCAAGGCAAACTTCCCTTCACGCATCGCCTTTCGGGTGGCCTCCAAGGTGGATTCCAGGACGATCCTGGACTGTAATGGCGCCGAGAAACTCCTGGGGAGAGGGGATATGCTCTTCATGCCAGCAGGAAAGCCGGAGCCTTTCCGGGTTCACGGGGCCAATATCTCGACAGAAGAAACGGAGCGCCTCGTAGGCTGGGTGAGCGGCCAGGGGGTGAAACTTAAGGGTGTGGATCTGGGTGAAGACGCGAGCAGCCGGCTGATGATGGATGACACGCGCGACGAGCGATTCGACGAGGCGCTCAAGCTGGTGGTGACCCACCAACAGGGATCCGCTTCGCTGTTGCAGCGTCGTATGAAGGTAGGATATGCCCGTGCGGCGCGGCTGGTGGATGAATTGGAAGAGGCGGGTGTGGTTGGGCCCTCAGATGGCAGCAGCAAGGGCAGAAAGGTGCTTGTTGATGAGTCGTATCTGGAACGGATGGCCGAGGATGAATACGATTCCGTGTGAGGAAGTAGCTAAGGAGGTTGCCGTGTCTGCTGCGAGAGGCAGTGTCTGGCTTTTGATGGTTGCTGCGGTGGCCCTGGTCTCCATACCTTGTTGGGCGATTAACGGCCCCGAAGTGATCAAGAATCAGCAGAAACGGTATGATGAGCTGAAGAGTTTATCCTGCAAATTCAAAAAGAAGCATTACTGGAAACTGGTGGGACAGGAAACCGAGATCAAAGGAAGGCTATACGTTCAGAAACCGGATCGTTTTCGCTTCGAAACGGGTGTTCAGACGGTTGTTACCAACGGGACTACGGCCTGGAATTTCGTACCTGAAAATGAACAGGTTCTGCTGAGTACCTACGAAAGGGTGCACGAGGATCAGAGTTACGAGAAACTGCTTTTCGATCTGATTCTTCTGGGCGGTTATGAGGGAGAATACAGTGCGCGGCTTGCCGGTGAGGAACGGATCGACCGGAAGGCCTGTTACCTGGTGGTGTTGTCGGCGGGCGAGGAAGACCGATATATTGCAAGGGTGCGGCTGTGGGTGGATCGCAAGGTCTGGCTTGTCCGCAGGGTGGAATACCTGAACCTCAATGATGATATCACCACGTATGAGTTGACGGATCTCAAGGTCGACAAGACGCTTGATTCAGGGCTTTTTGAATTTACCCCTCCCGACGATGTAGAGGTGATCGATTTGAGATGAACTCCCGTCCGGTTCAGGGTTCTGCAATTTCAAGCGTGGCAGGGCGAAGCAAAAGATGTATATTTCAGTCGTATCGACGCAGGATATCCGGAAGGGGCCTGCGTTTTGCAATTGCGGGTAAAATTCCCGGCAGATTTGTCTCAGTTTCGTCGTGCAGATCTAGGGGATCCTGCCCGGGTTCAGGCTAATGGAAGTGGTGTGATTACAGAGGTGACGAAAGGAGCAGACGCAAATGGCTGGTGAGTTGCAAAGCCACGAGATTCGCACAAGGCTGGATGCTTGCAAAGAGAGAGTAGGAAACCTCGGGAGGTATCTTTGACCTGCCCGCCCGAAAGGTCCGAATTACCGAACTCGAGAAAAAGATGTCCAATCCCGCTTTCTGGAATGATCAGGAAAAGGCTCGCCAGGTAAGCCAGGAACTGAATACCCAAAAGGAATGGGTGAATGGTTGGGCAGGCCTGAACAGCCGCATTGCCGATCTCGATGAATTGTTCGAGATTGTAGACGACGAAGAAGATCCCGGCACTCTGGCCGAAATCGTGGGCGAACTGAAGGTCTCCGAACGCAGTCTAGATGACCTTGAACTTCGGCATCTGTTGGGCGAAAAGGAAGATCGACTGAATGCGATCGTGACAATCCATCCGGGCGCCGGGGGCACCGAATCGGCAGACTGGGCGCAAATGTTGATGCGATTGTACACCCGGTGGGCAGAGCGCCGAGGCTACGAGGCGAAAGTTCTCGATCTGCAGCCCGGCGAATCTGCGGGGATCAAGAGCGCTACTATGGAGGTGCGTGGAGACTATGCCTTTGGCTACCTTAAATCGGAAAGCGGTGTCCACCGCCTGGTGAGAATCTCACCGTTCGACGCGGCAAGCCGCAGACATACTTCCTTCGCTTCAGTTTTTGTTTTTCCTGAGGCAGAGGGTGAGATCGAGGTGGAGATTCTTCCTGAAGACGTCAGGGTGGACACCTACCGGGCCAGCGGCGCTGGCGGCCAGCACGTGAACAAGACGGATTCCGCTGTTCGGATGACGCATGAGCCCACGGGTATTATGGTGCAATGCCAGAGCGAGCGTTCTCAACACAAGAACAGAAACTCGGCGATGAAGATCTTGAAGGCCAGGCTGTATTTGCACTACAAGGAAAAGGAAGACGAGAAGCGCGCGGAGGTCGAGAGTTCCAAGAAGAAGATCGAGTGGGGAAGCCAGATCAGAAACTACGTTTTCCACCCCTATCAGATGGTCAAAGATCTCCGGACAGGCATGGAATCCTCGGATGTTCACGGCGTGACAGATGGAGATATCGACAAGTTCATTCATGCCTATCTGAGCCACTCCGGATCGGAGGCGGTTCCAGGGCAAAGCGCTTGACTTAGTACAGGAGATTCGTTATACTATTTTTACATCGTTGACACCAGGAAAATCAGCAGTTTACGGGCTATTTTGCGAAAATTGAAGTGACGGATCAGGAGGTTTTTCAGCTTGAATCAGGAGGGGGGGACGACCCCTGAAACCCAGCTGGTCGCGCAGCGGATCGAGAAGCTTGAGGCGATCAGAAAATTGGGGGTTGAACCCTATCCTTACGGGTTCGATCCCAGTCACAAATCTGGAAAAATCAGGGCGGAGTTCGAGACTCTCGCCGAGGCCGAAACCGAGATTTCGGCGGCAGGCCGCCTCATGGTTCGGCGAGATCATGGAAAGTCAGCCTTCGCCGAGGTGTTGGATGGTGAGGGCCGCATTCAGATATACCTGAAGCTGAATGTGATTGGCGAGGCCGCCTTCGCGCTGTGGAATTTGTTGGACATTGGAGATTTCGTTGGTGTGACAGGGCCCGTGTTCAGAACAAGAACGGGTGAAATCACCATTCAGGTACAGCGGTTGGTACTCCTGTCCAAGTCCATAAGACCCCTCCCCGTGCCGAAGGAAGAGATTCGGGATGGAGAACGTGTCGTTCACGACGCGTTCAGTGACAAGGAATTACGATACCGGAGACGGTATCTGGATCTCACTCTGAATCCCGGCGTGCAGGAGGTTTTTAGAAAACGAACCGCCATCTTTTCATCCATCCGAAAGTTTTTGGATGAACGGGGTTTCCTGGAAATGGATACCCCGGTTTTACAACCCCTTTACGGTGGCGCCTCGGCCAGACCCTTCACCACACATCATAATGCACTGGATATGCAGCTGTTCCTGCGCATCTCCAATGAGTTGTATTTGAAGCGGCTGATCATCGGGGGCTTTGAACGGGTATACGAGTTCAGCAGAAACTTCAGGAATGAGGGCATCGACCGAACCCACAATCCTGAATTCACGCTGCTCGAGATCTATCAGGCCTATGCCGATTACAATGATATGATGTCGATCACCGAAACACTTTTCGCCACTGTCGCAGAGGAAGTTACAGGGTCGTCGGTGATTACCTACCAGGGTCAGGAAGTGGACTTGACCCCGCCCTGGAAAAGGTTGTCACTCCTGGATTCTATCGAAGCATTCGCAGATGTCTCCGTGAAGGACGCTACGGATGAGGGGCTAAAGGAGATCTGCAAGGAACTGAAGATCGAACTCGAGGCCGACGCAGGACGGGGCCAGATGATCGACGAGCTATTCGAGGCGAAGGTTCAGCATCATTTGATCCAGCCCACTTTTATTACGGATTACCCCCTCGAGATGTCTCCGCTGGCCAAGCGGCATCGGAGCACTACCGGACTGACGGAACGGTTCGAACCATTCATCTGTGGGTGGGAAGCAGCCAACGCCTTCTCCGAACTGAATGACCCGATCGATCAGCGTGAACGGTTCGAACACCAGATGTCGCTTCGAGAAATGGGAGACGACGAGGCCCAGGTGCTGGACGAGGATTTCCTGCGAGCCATGGAGTACGGGATGCCACCCACCGGTGGAATGGGTTTTGGAGTGGACCGGCTGGTGATGCTTTTAACGGACTCGCCTTCCATTCGGGACGTGATTCTGTTTCCCCATATGAGACCCGAGCATTTGGAGCAGGGAGAGGATGCCTAGTCTGCTGGAAGCGGAGGGCATTTCCCGGAAGTATCGTGTTGGGGATAACGATCTGGAAGTGTTACGCGATGTGGATCTCACCGTTGAGGCCGGGGAAGTTGTGGCGGTTGTAGGCCCTTCAGGTGTTGGAAAGAGTACGCTGCTGCATATTCTGGGTGGGCTCGACAGGCCATCATCCGGAACCCTCAGGATCAGTCAGACAGACGTGTTTTCCCTTTCGGATTCTGATCTTGCACAATTCCGAAACGAATCCATAGGTTTCGTTTTTCAATTCCATCACCTGCTGAGTGATTTTACCGCAGTTGAAAATGTGATGCTACCCTTGATGATACAAGGTAGATCACGCACGGATGCGAATCGGGCGGCGTCGGAAATGCTGGAGAGAGTTGGGCTCGGTGAACGGCGGGATCATCTGCCTTCCGAACTTTCAGGTGGTGAATCTCAAAGAGTTGCAGTGATACGGGCGCTGGTTACGCATCCGCAGCTGGTTCTGGCGGATGAGCCGTCAGGCAATCTCGATGCCGGGCGCAGCGCCGAATTGCACGACCTGATCTGGCATTTGGCCGAGGAATTTCATCAAACTTTTGTGATTGCCACTCACGATATGGCTCTGGCCGAACGGGCCGACCGGGTTGTTCAAATGTCAAAGGGCTGGATTGTGGAGGATCTCAACTGATTCTCATCTCACCTGGTGTGGTTAGGACATGGAATGTCAGGATTGCAGTAAGGAAGAAGCGAGCGTGGTCTTCACCCAGGTGGTGGACAAGGATAAGTTCGTCTTTCACCTATGCAAATCCTGTGCGGCAAAACGCAGCGGAGAGGTCAACAGCGAAACCATTGCTGTGAGCACGTTTACATTCCCTGCTGTGGAGGAGAATGTTGCGGATCTGGTTTGCCCTTCGTGCGGAACCACATTCGCTGAGCTTCGCAAGGCCGGAAAATTCGGGTGTGCGGGCTGCTACGAGGCGTTCGATACGGAACTGCATGGGGTGTTCAAACAGATTCACGGCCTGGAAGTGCACAAGGCGGATGAAGTGACGCAAGAAGATGCATTACAGGAACGGAAGCTTTCCGTGCTTCAGGAGCAACTCGATCTTGCGGTGTCCGAAGAGGCCTTCGCAGAGGCAGCCAAACTCAGAGACCAGATTTCCAAACTGAAGGGGCACGCAGGCGTCCTGTGACTTTTGATGACCTGGTCAAACGCACGGCAAGCTGGCTAGACGGATCAGGTGATCTGTCGACGCTTGTGATAAGCAGCAGGGTCAGGCTGGCACGCAACCTGCCGTTCAGCAAATTCGCCCATCTGGCAAGTGAGGCTGAAAAAGAACAGATCATAACATGCATTGTAGCCGCCAACGCGAAGGGTGTACCGCTCAGCTACTTCGACGCTACGGTTCTGGATGCCTCCCAGCGCGCTTTGCTGGTGGAACGGCACCTGATCAGCCCGGCACTGGAAAAGGGCACTGGCCCACGCGGGATTCTGGTAAACGAGCAGGAAGACTTGAGCGTGATGGTGAATGAGGAAGACCACCTCAGGATCCAGGTGATGCAATCGGGATTTCAGGTCGATGAGGCCTGGACCGCCGCAAGACGCGCGGAAGCGGATCTCGCCAGGGAACTGTCCTTTGCGTTCTCCGAAAAATGGGGGTATCTAACGGCCTGTCCCAGCAATACGGGGACGGGCATGCGGGCTTCCATCTTGATTCATCTTCCCGGATTGGTCCTCACCCAGGAAATGGAGGGTGTGATCCGAGGCGTTACGCAGATGGGCTTTGTCGTCAGGGGGCTTTACGGAGAGGGATCGGATGTCTCCGGTAATCTGTTTCAGGTTTCCAATCAGATCACCCTGGGGCGAACGGAGTTGGAGATTCTAGAAGCGCTGGACAAGGTAACGCGCCAGCTGATTCAGTGTGAACAGAATGCAAGAGATACCCTGATGGGGGATATCCGTTCACAGATCGAGGACAAGGTGTGGTGGGCTTTCGGGATTTTGAGTCACGCCCGACTGCTCTCCTCTCAAGAATTCATGAATCTGTCCTCCGCTGTCCGGTTGGGTATTGGGTTGGAACTTTTCGATAGTATAGAAGTAGGCACGCTGAACGAGTTGATGGTAAGAACCAAACCGTACCACCTTCAAAACCAGGTGGGTCGGCAGCTGGATTCCCCCGAACGAGATCGTGTACGCGCCGATATGGCGCGACGCCGAATGGCAGAACTTGGAAATCCCTGAGAATCAGGAGATGGGTGGCCGTAACTGGAGCTGCAGGGCAGAGGAGACCGAAGATGAATAATATGTTTTCAGATCGTGTAAAACGGGTGATGCAGCTTGCCAGGGAGGAGGCCGCACGACTGGGCCACAACTATATCGGGACGGAGCACCTCCTGCTGGGCATTATTCGGGAGAGCAAGGGCTCGGCGGTTACCGTCCTGCTGAATCTGGGGTTGAATCTGGACAGCATCAAGCAATCGATTGACGACTACGTGGCATCGTCCGGTGGTTCTATGACGATGGGTGAGGTTCCATTTACTCCGCGAGCCAAGCAGATCCTGGAGATCGCCGCTAATGAAGCGAAGGAGATGAAGAGTCAGTTTGTCAGGACCTGTCACCTGCTCCTGGCCCTGCTCAAGGATAAAGAGACGATTGCTGCGCAGATCCTGGCAGCCTTTGGTGTAGACCACAAAACCGCGAAAGAGGAGGTGAGTGCCGTTTTGCAGGGTAAATCCACCGGTAAACGAGAGAAAAAGAAAAGCAAAACACCATTTCTGGATCACTTCGGCCGGGATCTGACGGAACTCGCCCGAGAAGGCAAACTGGATCCTGTCATCGGAAGAGACAAGGAAATCGAACGAGTGTCGCAGGTGTTGAGTCGCAGGAAGAAGAACAATCCTGTCCTCATCGGTGAGCCTGGTGTTGGCAAAACGGCAATTGTTGAAGGACTCGCCCAGAGAATCGTAGAGCGGCGAGTTCCACAGCTTCTCGCTGATCGGCGTGTCGTGACCCTGGACATGGGGGGCATTGTTGCCGGAACCAAATACCGGGGACAGTTCGAAGAGCGAATCAAAGCGGTCATGAATGAACTTCAGCAGAGCCAGGATGTGATCATATTCATCGATGAGCTTCATACCATTGTGGGTGCAGGCAGTGCGGAAGGTACGCTGGATGCGTCGAACATGTTCAAGCCTGCTTTGTCACGTGGAGAACTGCAGTGTATTGGGGCAACCACGCTGGATGAGTATCGGAAATACATCGAGAAGGACGGCGCACTGGAACGGAGATTCCAGACTATTCTGGTAGATGCACCCTCTGTCGAAGATGCCATCCAGGTACTCAGGGGTATCAAGGATAAATTCGAATCGCATCATATGGTCTCCTTTACGGATGCGGCCGTGCAAGGCGCCGTGATTATGGCGGACAGGTATATCAGCGATCGGCATTTGCCCGACAAGGCCATCGACGTGATCGATGAGACCGGGTCACGCGTTAGACTCGCCAGGCTGAATCCTCCAGAGGATATCAAGAAGCTCGAGGGGGAAATCGAGGACATCACCCGCCAGAAGAATTCCGCAGCCAACAACCAGCAGTTCGAGGAAGCGGCCCAGCTGAGGGATCAGGAGCGAAAGCTCAAGGAGCAGGTCGAGGAGAAGCGGCAGGAGTGGGAGCAGAAGGTACGGGATGAGGTCGTAGAGGTGACCGAAGAGGACATTGCCGAAGTGATTTCCAGTATGACCGGAATCCCCGTGTTCAGACTTGCACAGGCCGAGTCCGAGAAACTGCTGAAGATGGGCGAGGAGATTACGAAACAGGTGGTGGGCCAGGATGAAGCAGTGGAGATCGTTTGCAAGTCCATCCGGCGAACGCGCGCTGGTCTCAAGGATCCGAACCGGCCGATTGGTACTTTTCTATTCCTTGGACCCACTGGCGTGGGCAAGACCGAACTGGCGAAAAAGATTGCGGCCTACCTGTTCGATGACGACGATGCACTCGTTACGGTAGATATGTCTGAATACATGGAGAAATTCGCTGTTTCAAGGCTTGTCGGTGCGCCCCCGGGTTATGTGGGATATGACGAGGGCGGACAGCTCACGGAAAAAGTACGGAGGCGTCCCTACTCCGTGGTGCTGCTTGACGAGGTCGAAAAAGCCCATCCGGATGTTTTTAACCTGTTGCTGCAGGTGCTCGATGAAGGGCGGCTCACAGACAGCTTCGGTAGGAAGGTGAATTTCAAAAATACCATCTTGATCATGACGTCCAATCTGGGCACGAAGGATTTGGAGAAAGCCGGAGGCCTTGGGTTCAAGAAGGCTGACAAGAAGACGATCCGGGAAAAGATGGAAGAGAGTATTCACGAGGAGATCAAAAAGACCTTCAATCCCGAATTTGTGAATCGACTCGATGAGATCGTGATCTTCAATCCGCTCGATCGCAAGGAGATCATCCAAATCGTGGATATCCAGATGAACGAGATTGTGCCGCGACTGAAGGAAAGGGAAATCGGCGTGAGCCTTACGCCAGGAGCCAAAGCCCTTCTGGCCGAAAAGGGTTATGATCCCACCTATGGCGCCAGGCAGTTGAAACGCACCATCCAGAAAATGATAGAAGACCCCCTTTCGGAGGAAATTCTCCAGGGTAAATACAGGGAAGGAAGCCAGATCCGAGTCAGCAAGAAGGGCGACTCGCTGACTTTCGTAGATGTAAACGCAGATGTAGTGCTTGCAAAACAGTCTGCGGTCGATGAGGAGGTCGTAGATCAGGACAATGCCTGACCCCTGGTCAAGTGATTTCGAAAAACAGCAGTTGAACCTGGAAGATGTTTATTTTTTGAGATTTTAGACTGAGCCCGGGTGTGATCGCCGGGCCAGTTTGGCGTACGGAACACCCGTAGTTTGCAGGAACCTTTTGATCTACGAGGCGTTTCCAAAAGGGTTCAAGGGAGTCCCACAAACGCCATTATTGCGTATCGCACAGCAGGCTGGTTGAGCAGCCCATAAGTTATTCTGGAGGCGGTAGATTTGTTTGTTCGTAAATTGCACATTTTGTCCGTGGTCTTTTTCTGCTTCCTGATCACAGAAACGTCCAACGCCCAGCCGGAGGCTCCAGTGATTTCGGAGATCCGGGTAACCGGTAATGAAATTACCGAGGCATCTCTCGTAAAATTCTCTTGCGGTCTTGCGATCGGGCAACGGCTCATTATGCCGGATGATCCCGCCCGGGCGATTCGCAATCTCTATCGGCTGAATTTTTTCTCTGATGTCCATATTTTTGTGGATCCTGATGTCGAGGAAGGTGTGGCCATAGTGATTGCCGTGAAGGAACATCCCAAACTCGGCAAAATAAAGTTCGAGGGGAATAAGGCAATCAAGTCCGGGAAGCTGAAAAAGAAGCTTGGGCTGATTTCGGGCCAATGGATTTCTCCTCAAGAAGTGAAGCGGTCGGAGACGATGATCAAGGATCTCTATAAGGAGGAAGGTTATCTGCTTGCAGAAACTGCCTCCACCAAGGGTGATCCGGATGAAGAAGGGCGTGTGCCGCTGGTCTTTCAGGTGCAGGAAGGCAAGAAAGTCAAGCTGAGGAGGATCCAATTCTCCGGAAACGAATCATTTTCCGGGAAAAAGCTCAGGAAGCAGATGAAGGAAACCAAGCAGGTTGGCGGGGTTCTTGGCAGAAGCAGATACAATGATGCCCACTATTTGGAAGACAAACAGAACATCCTGTCATTTTATCAGACGAATGGGTTTCGGGATGCGGAGCTTTTGAGTGACAGCCTTTATTACGATGATGGCAAAGAGAACATTTTCATAGATATCACGGTGAAAGAGGGTCCCCTATATACCTTCGGGAAAGTAACCTGGGAAGGGAACGAGAAGATAAAGGATATAGGGATCGAAAACCTCATCGTAATCAGCGAAGGCTCCGTATACAGCAAGGGGCGTCTGAATACCTCGCAGGACCAAATCTCGAATCTCTACAGTGATATTGGGTATATCACCGCCTCTGTGGATCCTAGAGAGACCCCAAAAGAGGATCATACGGTTTCGGTCCATTTCAACATCCTGGAGAACAAGCCCTGGAAGGTTCGGCAGGTTCGAATCCAGGGCAACACGAAGACCAAGGACCGTGTGATTCGCAGGGAGCTCTGGATCCAGCCCGGTCAGACGTTCAGGAGATCTGGAATCGAGCGCAGCATGCGTAATGTGCAGCAGCTCAACTTCTTCGGCAGTGTCGAGCCAGAGCTTCGACCGGTACAGGAAAGCGAAGAACTGGACCTGATCCTAAAGGTTCAGGAGAAGTCCACGGGAACGGCTTCTGTGGGCGCGGGTTTCAGTGAGCAGGACGGGCTGGTAGGCACAATCGGGCTTCAGATCCCCAATTTCCTTGGCAATGGCCAGCAGCTCAATTTCCAGTGGGAGTTCGGAACACAGAGGGAAACCTTCAGGATCGGGTTCACGGAGCCCTGGCTGATGAACACACCCACCAGTGTTTCGGGGCAGCTTTTCAGAGATACGCAGAGGATTTCGAGCGATTTCGACCAGCGTAGGCAGGGCGCACTGACCAGTGTTGGCCGGCGGTTGCCGTGGCCGGATTTCTCGCGGGCGTCTGTGGGTTACCGAATCGAGCAAGTGAAGTTTCTGAATTTTTCCGACACCGTCGATGAAAACACGCGGCAGAACGCGACCTTTGCCAACAATTTTACGAGCAGTGTAAATCTCAACTTCACGCGTGACAGCCGGGATCTCCCGGTCTTCGCGAATAGCGGGTCTGTGATCTCCTATACACCCAACTTTGCAGGCGGGCCACTCGCCGGAAATACAAATTTCCACAAGCATGACCTGGTATCCAGTTTCTATTTTCCGCTGTTCTGGAAGTTTGCGCTCAACCTCAAGACGCATCTGGGATTTGTTTCTGGATACAGTGGAACAGTGGTTCCGTTCAACGAAAAATATACGCCGGGCGGGATCAGCATTTTCGATGGGACAATGGTTAGAGGGTATCCCGAGCAATCGCTCGGACCGGTTACCGGAGGGGTCATTTCTGGTGGAAACTCGCAAATGCTCGTCAATTTCCAGATCACGGTACCCATCATCAAGCAGCAGTTTTATGCACTCGCTTTCGCCGATGCGGGCAACTCGTGGGAGAACATATCGGAAACAAGCATGTTCGATCTGAGACGATCCGTCGGGTTCGGTTTCAGGATCATGGCGCCTGTTGTGGGCATCATGGGATTCGATTTCGCATGGGGCGTCGATAGGCGGAGGGTAGATAATTTGAAACCGCAGATGATGACGCACTTCCAGTTTGGACCGCAGTTCTTTTAGATTTTTAGATGTTCCCGGTCGGAACCAGGGATCCAGTGAGGAGTTCCACGCAGATTTTTCATCAATGTTGGAGGGGAGCAAGACATGAATCTTAAACTCAAACAGTTGGTCCTGGCGGCAATTTGCACAGGCATCCTGCTGCCAAGCACAATACTGTGGGCTCAGTCCAAGGTGGCTTACTTCGACCCGCAGCAGATCCTTGGCAAGTATAAACCATTCCAGGAGGCCCAACGGGAATACGGACGATATGAGGAAGAGCTGAACCGGGAGTTTACCAAGATGCAGAATGAGCTCAAGGAGATGAAGGACGAGTATGACCGACAGAAGTTGATGCTTTATGGCGCCAAGAAGCAGGAGCGCGAGCAGGCCTTGATGAAAAAGGAAGAGGAACTCCAGCGCCTGGTATCCGAAGTAACCGATCCTGAACGCGGCAAGCTGGCCAAGAAGCAGCAGGAACTGACCCAGCCCATACTTGCCCAGGTCAACGAGGTGGTGGCCAAAGTGGCGAAGGAGAACGGGTATGACTATGTTTTGAATACCGCTGCGCTGGTTTATGCAAATGAAGATTTCGATTTGACCGAGCAGGTTCTGGAAGAGCTCGAAAAGACGCTGGAAGAGGACGCGAGCGCAACGCCGGGTGGTGCAGGCAGGGGCAGATAATTGTGCTGGATTCCGAAGCCATACAGAGAATTATCCCACACCGTTACCCCTTTCTTCTTGTAGACCGTATCGTAGACTTGGAGGCGGGAAAAAGCGCCGTGGGAATCAAGAACGTAACGGTGAATGAGCCCTTCTTCATTGGGCACTTTCCAGATCGCCCTGTGATGCCTGGCGTACTGATTGTGGAAGCTCTCGCACAAACTGCAGGGATTATGGTGGGTGAGGAGGGAGCCGGGAAGATTCCCATGTTTATGGGAATCGACAAGGCCAGATTCAGACGACCCGTGGTCCCGGGAGATCAGCTTCGTCTGGAGGTGGAACTGCTGCAGATGCGCCGGAATGTGTGCAGGGTTTCAGGGAAAGCGTTCGTGGGAGAGGACCTGGCTGCGGAAGCTACAATCATGGCCACCCTGGTCGATCCCTAAGACTCGTTCAGACAGGAAATTACGAAGGCCCGCTCGTTTAAGAGCGGGCCTTTTTTGCAGTGTACCATGCAAGTGAATGCGAAGGATCAGGTCTCGTTTCTCTTCGAATCCAGTTCGCTGAGTCTGTGCTTCAGGTCTTCCTCGATGTCGAGCATGCGGTCGGGATCACCCACATAGTCTGAAGTTTTGACCTCCATTTTCTCCACCATCATCTGGAGACTCTGTAGAACTGCGGTTATTCTGGCGGTCTGCGTAAGTGTTACCCGGGTCAGATCCTGCTGGTGCTCGAGATTTCCGGGTTCCATTTCACATAACTGGGCCATGCCGGACATGGCCTGCGAGGCGTTGTTGAGGTGGTGGGAAAGTGTCACCAGCGTCTGACCGATGCCCCCCACTCGTGCGAGCAGCTTTTCTCTTTCCAGCACCTGTTTCTGGAGTGTCTGGATTCGAAGGTGCGCCTGAATCCTGGCCACAACCTCTTCGATCTTGAAGGGTTTTGTGATGTAGTCATTCGCACCTGCGTTCAGGCCCCTTACCCGGTCGTCTGTTTCATCGCTGGCCGTGAGCAGTAAAATGGGCAGTCCTTCCGTCAGGGGACTGCCGCGCAGGATTTCAAGGACCTCTATGCCATTCATTCCCGGCATCGAGAGATCGAGCAGAACGAGATCGGGGTTGTGGGCGGATACCTGATCCAGCGCCGCCTGTCCATCGGCCGCGGTAATCGTCTCGAATCCCAGAGGGCCCAGCTCCTCCTCCAGGTATTCTACATTGAACGGAAGGTCGTCAACAACGAGAATCTTGTGCATTCAGTCGGTCCTCAGTTCTGCCATCTGGACTTCAATGGACTCCCACTCTGAAAAGCAGGTCTCGATCTCCCTCTGGATCTCCTTCTTCGAATCATCCAGCCGCTTCAGTTCTTCCCAATCTGTTGTTAAGTCTTCTCTCTGCAACTCAGAATCCAGGCGGTGGACTTCTGATTCGAGGGACGAGATTGTTTCCTCGAGTTCCTGCATCCGCCGTTTCTGTCTTTCGGCCTCACGGGTGACCTGCTTCGACGCCTCGTAGGCCGATTTACGTTTCAGTTTTTTCTCATCGGCTGCGTCAGGTTCACGCACTGCAAGCTTTTGCTTGAGCAGGGCATCGTAATTTCCTTCCACCACTTTCCACCCGTCCAATTCGAGCACGAGAATCCGGTTTACCACTTTATTGAGAAAAAACCGGTCGTGCGAAACGACCACAAGCGTGCCCGAATACTGATCGAGAGCACTTTCCAGGACGGTTCTGCTGGAGATGTCCAGATGGTTCGTGGGTTCGTCCAGTACAAGCAGGTTCATGGGTTTTCGCATCAGTTTCGCGAGTGCCAGACGGCTCTGTTCCCCGCCGCTGAGTGTCTCTATCTTTTGGTCGATCTCGTCTCCTGAGAAGAGAAAGGCGCCCAGGAAATTCCTCATCTCACCCATGGGTGTGCCGGGTGTTACAGACCAGGCTTCTTCAAGTACGGTAAGATGGGGGTCCAGGTCCTGGCGGGTCTGGTCATAGTAGCCTGTACGGATGTTCGTTCCGAGGCGCACACTCCCGTGGTCCGGATGGACGGTGCCCAGAATTACATTGAGCAGCGTAGATTTACCACATCCATTGGGACCTACGATGCCAAGTCTTTCGTTTCTTCGCAGCTCCAGATCCAGATCCTGAAAGAGTGGTCGCTCGGGAAAAGCCTTGCTGACGCGGTCCAGTTCGAGAACCATATTCCCACCGCGGATATCCGTGCCAAAGCTCAGGTTCATGTGCCGTTCACGACCTACTCGATCAACGGCCTCGATTTTCTCCAGCGACTTCCTGCGACTCTTGGCCTGTTTCGTTTTTTGCCCGGCGAGGTTCTTTCTGATGAATGCTTCGGTCTTCTCTATATGGGCCTGTTGACTCTGGTAGGCCTTTTCCTGTTGGGATTGCCTTCTGGACTTTTCTTCGGTGTAGAAAGCAAACCCACCGGAATAGGATTCCAGCTTACCGGACTCCATTTCCAGAATGCGTTTGACGGCGCGATCGAGAAAATACCGATCGTGAGAAACAATGAGAAACGCACTGTTACAACTGGAGAGGAAGGCCTCCAGCCATTCGATACCGGACAGATCGAGGTGATTTGTGGGTTCGTCAAGCAGCAGTAGATCGGGTTCGCGGGCAAGGAGTTGTGCCAACGCCAGGCGGTTCTTTTGCCCGCCGCTCAACAGTTTGATTTTTTGATCCAGATCGACTTCCCTGAATCCCAGGCCGAAAAGAATGGCCTTAGCCCTGGCTTCAACTGCATACCCTCCCTGGGCTTCATACCGGTCTCGAATCCTGCCATACGTTTCCAGCAGCGCTTCGTCCGATCCACCAGAGGACATTCGGCCTTCCGCCTCTTCTAGCTGTTCCTGGAGGTCCAGAAGGTGTTTGAATCCTTCCAGGACAGACTTTAAGACGGTGGATTCGGCATCCAGATCTGGATCCTGCGACAGGTAACCGATATTAAGATCGCCCTGGCGATGGATCGTCCCATCATCGGCCGTGAGCCTGTCTGTCATCAAATGAAACAGCGTGGTTTTACCACAACCATTTCGCCCGACCAGACCTATCCGGTCCCCGGGTTCGATTTTTAGATTTACCCCGTTCAATACCGGTTTGGCCCCGAAGGCCATCCATAAATTTTGGATGTGAATTAGTGGCATGATATTTCGTAAGTGATTGATCTAAAGAGATATAGAGGTAAAAGATGAACAATGGAGCGGAGGATGTCAAGAGGGCATCTGCCGAGCGAGGTACAAAATGCGAAGCCGCTCGACCGGGCGATCAGGCGGCTCCGAAGGCTTCCAGGCAACGAAGATGGACACTCCGTTGTGGCCTCAACTTAACAGTGAGGACGTTTTTCGAGGACAATTCAACAATAGTCACGATCCAAAACATGGTCAAGACTTTTTCTGAATTGCAGACGCCATGAAAGCACGTCTTGACTGTATTTTTTCCGGGGCCTATATTCCACTGACCCCTGTTGTATGTTGTCCGCCTCTCCCTCCTGACGCGTTCCCACCACCTGAATATTCCGCTCTGGACTGTCATGATTAAACATTCATATGTACCTGTTATTATTGTGTTTGTCTTGTTCGTTTTTTTCGCAGTTCCGCTGCTTCCTCTTGCTGCAGATGACATTCGTATGGCGGATGTCTTTTCGGCCGATGAGGCCCTCGCAGCGGCAACCCTGCGTCATCTTCATCAGAATGATACCCTCCGGCTCGATACATTCAGCTATGGTGGACTGTTCTATTACCTTCCACTCCTGGCCCTGAAGGTCTGGGGTCTGTTTGGAGAGGTGACTGAGCGTGTGGTACTCGTTGTGCTGAGAGCGGCGTGCGCGGCGGCAGGTCTGGGCTGCCTTTGGTTGACCTTTCGAATTGGCCGAATGGTTGCGGGCTATGGCACGGGAATCATGGCTGCCTATCTGCTATTGGCCACACCTACGTTTCTGCGGTGGTCTGTGGAGACGCACCCGGATTTGCCTCAACTTTTCTGGATGCTGTGTGCGCTCCAATCCGCATTAGCATTGTGTTCTGGTTTTAGCTGGAGGAGGCTGTGCATCGGTGTCCTGTTCGCCGGTCTCGCTGCAGGCACAAAATATGGTGGGATCTTCCTCCTGCCCGTCCTTGCGGCTGCCGTCCTGTTGCCAACATCGGACGGACCGAGTCATGCCACGGCATGGGCGCGTTTGAAAGAGGGCAGGTATCAGGTGGCAATGGTGACCATTCCAGTTCTGTTCGTCGGCGTCTTCGCGGTTACGAATCCGTACGCACTTTTCAATTTCGAGGCTTTTAAACAACACCTGGCTTTCGAACGCGAACACCTCCGTTTTGGTCATATGTTCGAAGCCGGTCGCGCGGGATTGTCCTGGGTGTGGAATCTTCTGGTCCTCAGCGGCTACGCTGCAGGTGTATTTGCTCTGGTAAAGACGGCTTTCCTGTTGTCCGGAAGAGATGGACGCATGTCCCCGGCATCGTGTGTGATGCTGCTGTGGATTGGCGGGTACACGGGTTATCTCGTTTTGACCGCGAACTTTCTGGCTATGCGGCACTTGCTGCCCGTTTTGGCTCCCGTCTATATCCTGGGCGCCGCCGGGTTTTTTCGGCTGATTGACCTGTTCGGAAAAATGTTGGGCCGGTCCGGCCGAATGGCGATGATTTCGCTCTCCCTGATCCTCATTTTCGGTTCGCACGCGATTGGGGCCGTGGAGCTGTTCCGGCACAAGTGGTTCCGGTTGGATAGCAGTGCGGAGATAACCGCAGGGCGATGGATAGGAACGCGATATCCGGAGAACACATCGATCGTCTTTGATGCATACGCTTACGTGCCATCGAAGTACAGGGATTCGTTCCGCACATTTGGCCAGAGTTATCCTCTGATCAACCACTTTCAACCCGATGTGATTGTGGTGAGGCACGCGATCGCAAACCGGTATGGAAATAGGGAGGACGCAGAACGGTTTAAGCAAGGCATAGATGTTTTTCTCGATCGTCATCTGTTCTATCGCCTGCTGGCCTCTGGTGGTGTGGGGTCCTACCTGAAAGTCAAAGCGTTTTCGGGGATCGAGATCTTTGAACGGAGCGCTCGAAAGGCAGGATATGCTGCTGCCGATAACTGGCACGACAGAGTGAAATTTTTGGGACAGGGCCAACTATACGGTCTTCCGAAGGCGCGCCAGGAGATGGGAGATTTTCTGGCATCCGGGAGACACTGGCTCGACGCTGCGCGTGAATACAGTCTGGCAGTCAGTATGAAACCCGATTCGGCGGTCCTGACCTACAAGCTCGGGAGAATGTATCTGGAGATGAAAAATCCGGCGATGGCCGACCAGGCCTTTGAAACGGTCTGGAGACTCGTGTCCAAAAAAACGGTTCCCTACAAGGGCAATTTGAGACACCAGATGTCCCGTCAATATTTCGCGACAGGGTATGACCAGAAGGCCATCGAGCTGGTGGCTGAGGCGCTTGCTCTGGACGAAGGGCACAGGAATGCCAACTTCGATATGGGTCTGTATCATCTGGCATTGGGAAACGTGGCAGATGCGAAGGCCGCATACCGGAAAAGTGTGAAGCGTTTCGGAAGGGACGAACCAGCAATGAAAGCATTGAGGGAGTTGGGTCAACGGGGCGTTCCAAGTGAGCAGATCGGGATGATTCTCGAGCTGTATTTTCGGGAGGCCCTTTGAGTTTCAGGAATTGTGTATCTCCAGCGGAGACCAGCGTGGTACTTGTCTACCTGGGATTCGTATTGCCTCTGATTTCCCTGGGTACTGACGATATTCGTCTTGCTGGCGCCTTCTCGCTTGACGAGGCTGGAATTGCCACAGAAATCAGAAGGATGCGGGAGATCGGATTTTTCGAACTCCCCTCATTCAAGTATGGCGGGATTTTTTATTATGTGCCGCTTCTGTTCTTGAATGTGTGGGGACTTTTTGGCAAGGTGACCGATGAACTGATCCTGGTGGTGACCCGGAGTTTTGGGGCATTGTCGGGCGGTGGTTGCCTGTGGATGACCTGGCGCATCGGCAGGTTGGTCTTCAACCGCACCTGGAGCTGGATCGCGTCCTTCCTGTTCCTGTTGTCGCCGGTGTTTCTGCGCTGGTCCATCGAGTCCCATCCGGATCTTCCGCAGTTGTTTTTTCTCCTTTGTGGTCTGTATTATGGCCTTGTGCTGTGCGGCGGATATGAGACGCGCGCGCTGGTGCTTTCGAGTGTGTTTGCGGGTTTGGCGTTCGGGACGAAGTATTCGGGTGTGTTTCTGTTACCTGTGATCGGTCTGAGTGTGCTGCTTCCGGATGAGGGAATACTGTCTCCTGGCTCCGCATTCAACAGGTTGAAGAAGGGGCGTACGTGGGTGAAGCTGCTGGCGATCCCCGCGGTGTTCTGCGCAACATTCGCTATGACGAATCCGCACGCGCTTCTGGCGTTCGATGCGTTTCAGAAGAGCTTGCTGATGGAGAAGGGGATTATGAGTTTTGGTCATACCCTGCGTGTGGAGGCCGGCGCAATGGCATGGCTGGAGATGCTGTGGGGCCTACTGGGTCAGGTGCACGGGTTGGTGTTTCTCGCTACGCTGGTCGTTTGGGTGTGGTATGTGAAGAAAAAGGGAGGTATCCCCGCAACGAGAGGGATGCTGGTGCTGTGGATGGCGCTGTTCGTGACGTATCTGATGGTCGAAGTGAATCTGCGTCGTCCGCGTCATCTCCTGCCGGTAGTTCCCTGCGGGCTTCTGGTTGTGGGATATGTATATACACAAATCTGGGATCGCCTGCGTGACCGTATGAGATACGGATATGTGCTGGCGATCCCTGTGTTGCTGCTTGTCTCGTGGGACCACGTATGGGGCACGGCGAAGCTGTTCGGTGAGCGGTGGACACGTGTGGAGGCGAATGAAGAGCTGGCGGTAGGTCGCTGGCTGGCTGCGAATTATCCGCCGGAGACGAGCATCCTGTATGACGCCTATTCCTATGTGCCGAATACATTCGGTAATGTATTCCGAAGTTTCGGCGCCAGCTATCCGATGGTGGCACATTTCGAGCCGGATCTGATCGTTGTCAGGGATGCCATCCACAGAGATTTTGAGGATCCGGAAGATGCAGAAAAGTCCAGACGCGGGGAGGCAGATTTTCTTGACAGGCATTACTTCTACAAGTATCTGAAGGCGGGATTGATACCGGGCTATGGCCTGGCGAAAAGATTTCCGACCCTGTCGGTTTATGAACGAATGTCAGGCAAGGTGAGAGAAGACGCGGATATCAAGGGGACATGGATGAAGCTGGCCAGGCATTACTATAGTGGGAGAATACACGGGAAGGTGACGGCGGGCTGGGTGATGGGTCACATCCACCGTTCGCAGGGTCTGGAGGAGGAAGCGGAGCGGGCGTTCCGTGAGGCACGAACCAGCAATAATTTCGCAGTTCGGATTTTTAACCATGGCAGGCGAGCCCTTACCGAGAATCGGCTGGAAGAGGCGAAACACGCATTCGACGAGGCCCTTGCGGCAGCAGCAGAACGATCCGAGTCTTACCGTTCAGGGATGCGGGCTTCCATATCAGATCTCTTCTTCAAGGCCGGATACTAAATCAAGATTGTGGCACCGGGTAACGGGATAAACATCATCGGAGGAAGATATGCCTGAGAAGAGAGACCCCACGATTCGGGTGGTACTTTTGCCCAAGGATACGAATCCTCACGGGACCATTTTTGGGGGAGTAATTCTCAGCCATCTCGATATCGCCGGAGCGATCGAGGCGCGCAAACACGCAAGAGGGAGGGTGGTGACCGTTGCGATGGACAAGGTTGAATTCATTGCACCCGTGCACGTGGGCGACGTGGTTACGTTTTATACAAAGCTGGTGAAGATAGGTAAGACTTCGGTAACCGTGGATGTGGAAGTAGAACGGGCGGTTACAGGCGAGTGTATAAAAGTTACGGAGGCAGAGGTGGTTTATGTGGCGGTGGATCAAGAAGGCAGGCCCAGCCCTGTAACGGGTTGAGTAAGCAGCGGCAATACGGTGTGATGCCTGATGTGGAGGGACTTCAGGCTGGGGCGGCGGCTAACTGGTCGCGCAGTTCGATGGTGGCACTGCGTGCGGCTTCGGCGAAGTCCTTCCCGGATGACGCATAAAGGATGCTGCGGGAGGCGTTGATCAGCAGGCCCGCGCCAGTTTCATCGCGTCCGTTTTTGACGACTTCCTCGGCACTCCCCCCCTGGCTGCCAACGCCCGGTACGAGGAACGGGAGGGTGGGGGCGATTCCGCGAATTTCCGATAGTTCCTTCGGATGCGTGGCGCCGACCACCAGGCCGCAGGGTCCTGTGGATGACCACGTTACGGCCTTTTTGGCCACGGCCTGATACAAAGGTCCGTCATTCGTCTCGAGTCGCTGGAAATCTGATGACCCGGGGTTGGAGGTCAGGCAGAGGAGAAAACAACACTTGTCCCTGTAGGAAAGAAACGGGTCAACGGCATCCAGCCCCATGAGCGGATTCACGGTTACCGCATCGGCCTGGATCCGTTCATAGGCCATTCTTGCATAGTGAGCGGCCGTATTGCCGATGTCTCCAGCTTTGAAGTCCAGGAGGATCGGGATGTCTTCGGGGATGATTCTGGTGAGCGCCTCCAGTGACTCCCAGCCGGATCTCCCGGACGACCCAAAGAATGCAAAGTTGGGTTTATAACAACAAACCAGATCCCGGGTTGCGGCGACGATTTCGTTCAGGAAGGCGAAGAGCGGGTCAGGCGCCGACTTCACGTGATCGGGAATGCGTTCCAGATCCGGATCAAGACCCACACAAACAATGCTCGCGTTTCTATTGGATGCCCCGGTGAATTTTTGCAGAAAATCCATACGTCCTCCCGATGGATACAGCAGCGGCGAACCCTGCGGGTCCGCCGAATGAAACAGGCAAGTGGGCCTGTAAGCCGAGTTCTGTCGTTCGGCATAACGCCGAACGGATGACCATTTATCTGGGGCGCCGATTACCCGACGCCTCAATGCAGCCAACCCGAGCGTTGTAGCGAGACGGGCCGTCTCTCCGCCCCTATTAGGCCTTGCTCCGGATGGGGTTTACCGTGCCGCCCCCGTCTCCGGGAAGCGCGGTGGGCTCTTACCCCACCGTTTCACCCTTGCTCGTTGCGAAACCGGAGTTTCGCCCGTTAGCGGTCTGTTCTCTGTGGCACTTTCCGTCGGGTCACCCCGCCTGGGCGTTACCCAGCATCCTGCCCTGTGGAGCTCGGACTTTCCTCACCCTAACGGGCGCGGTCACCCGGCCCACTTGCCATTCTTCTTTCCTGAATCCCCAAGTTTGCAAGCCTGTCGGCCTCATGGTTTTGAGACCGGGGGATGTGCTGAATCTCAAAGGCTTCGAAGGATTTGCGCAGGTCACAGGCTTCATTATAGAGGGGCTTAAGGCCGGGGGTTTTAACGCGATACTGCCCGTTCAGCTGCCGAACCATAAGTTCGCTGTCCGAAAACGCATCCACCCGGGTCGCCTTTAGTTCGTGCGCAAGTTGCATGCCCCGGATCAGAGCTTTGTATTCCGCTGCATTATTAGTGGCTTCGCCGATGTATTCACCGATTTCTTGAAGTGAGACACCGTCGCATTCCATAAAAATGCCTATCCCTGCGGGACCGGGATTTCCTTTTGCCGCACCATCTGTGTAAAGGGAGATCCTAATGTCCTTGTTCGTCAAGCCCCCGCCTCTTCTTTCCATATGACGATACGCCCGCAGTTTTCACACCGAATGATCTGATCCTGCCTGCGGACTTCCATGCGGAGCTGGGGTGGCAGCTGTCTGAAGCATCCGCCACAAGAAGATTTTTCCACCTGGACAACGGCGGCACCTGTCTTGACGAGTTTTCGAATTCTGTTGTAGACCGAGAGCGCACGCCGATCGATCTGCGTTTCTACACCCGTGCGTTTTTCGTGGCACTCCCTGACATTCTCCTCCACGGACCCCAGCTTGGACTTCAAGCCCTTTATGATCTTTTTGCTTTCGGTCTCGAGTTCCTTGTGCGTGGTCTCTTCCTCAGCGAGCCTTTCTTTGAGGCCATCGAAGAGGTCTATTCCCTCGAGGATCCCATTCTCATTCTCGTCTAAGCGATTCTTTAGTGCCTCGATCTCGTGCTGAAGGGCGTCGTACTCTTTGTTGGAGGCGACTTCGTAGAGACGATCCTGGCGTTTCTTGAGGTCTGCCTGGATCGCTTCCAGCTCTCCTTCCATCAGTCTGCGATTTGTCTCCAGCTCCTCGGTCTGTTTCCGTTTCCCTTCCACATTACTTTTCGAATGATCCAATTTCGCTTCAAGTTCGGAAATCTCAGTAGGGTACTCTATCTGCGACCGTCCGAGCGCGTCGATTTCCAGATCGATGTTTTGCAGCTCCAGCAACATGGCCAAGCTCTCTTTCATCTACTGACTCCTACTTCGATTAACATCCTTGCTTACGGATGGATGGGGATGAAGAAAGGTGCATCTGTGTGAACAGATGCACCTTTCCGTATTTTACTCATTCCTGTTGCATCGCCGTGGCGTTTTGAACCGCTCCACCGGGATGGGCAGGTAGTGAGGGTGGTGGGCGATACTGGATTTGAACCAGTGACCTCTGGTATGTGAAACCAGCACTCTAACCAACTGAGCTAATCGCCCAGATATGTCTTTTATGTACGGGAACCTACTCAGATTCCCCTTTTCGAGCTTACTCATCATAATCCGTTGTTAAGGCTCACATTTGGCTTAATCAAGTTTAGGGAATAAAAACAAATAGGTCCGGGTTGTCAAGCTGCTTGTGGGAACGATCTATTCAACGACCTGTCTGGGAGTATCCGGATCATTTACGGGGAATTCCGGCGATTTCCCCTTAAGAATTCGAATGATGTCGGCCGCCACCATAGACAGGTTCCGGGCGGATTCGGCGGTGTGACCAGAACAGTGTGGCGACAGCAGCACATTGTCCAGCTGCAGCAAGGGGTTGTTTGCCTTCACAGGTTCTTCCTCGAAGACGTCGATGACCGCGCCTGCAATCGTTCCCGATTTGAGGGCGTGAACCAGGGCGGCTTCGTCGACGACGGGTCCGCGACTGCAATTTACAAGGTAGGCGCCTGGTTTCATCTTCTCCAGAGCTTGCGCATCGATCAGATGATGTGTTTGCTCCAGCAAAGGGACGTTCAACGTGATGTAATCGGAGGTGGCGATCAATTCGTCCAGCTCCACGCGCCTGGTGCCCAACCTGGCCTCTTCTTCGTCTGAGGCGGGAAACACGTCATAATAGATCGTATTCATGTTGAATCCGAGTCCGCAGATCTCGGCAATTCTACGTCCTATTCTGCCGAAGCCCACAATTCCAAGGGTCTTCCCTATTAACTCGGGACCATGATGCCGATTGCGGAATTCCCAGTCGGTCTGCCGGGTAGCCGCATCTGCCTGAAGCATTCGCCTTGGAAGCGCAACAAGAGACATCGCCACGTACTCGGCCACGGCTTCCACCGGTCCAGTCGGCGTGTTGACCACGAATATGCCGCGCTCTGTGGCGGCCGGAACATCGATGTTGTCCACGCCAATACCGTGTCGTCCCACAACTTTCAGGTGCGACGCTTTGTCCATCACGGGTCCGTCGATGAAGCCCTGCGCCCTGGCGAGGATGGCATCGACGTCTCCCACAACAGAACAGATTTCGGCAGCCGAGAAGCCCGGGGCATACAGGATTTCAGCACCATTGCTGGTCAGGTGATCCAGACCTTTCTGATGGATGGGTTCGAATATGAGCACTTTGAAGTCCGGCACGTGGTTCCTTTCGATGAGGGTTTCATTCTGTGTGACCAAGAATAATAATGGCCTCCTGGCATCCTGTCAACAAGGGGGTGTTGCGAGTGACTGACGGTGCCCAGTTCTCTGTGATATTTGGCCCGGATTTCAAGCCGGTAGGCTGCGGCCCTGTTTGGACAAGATTGTCTTGCCATAAAATGGCGTTTTCTATATATTTTTCTCCGTTCGGAAATTACGGACGTGGGTGACCCCGTCGTTCAGCGGTTAGGACACCGGGTTTTCATCCCGGCAACGGGGGTTCGATTCCCCTCGGGGTCACCATTTTTTACTCATATTCCAGGCAGTTTTTCGTGCATCCCTACCGGGTAAAACCCTGTTGACAAACAGGTTTGAGGATCGTATATTTCTTGTGGGGCTATGGGATGGCCCAATTGGGATTCTCGGACATACAGGGGTGGGATGACCGAGGATCCCGTCTTTTTGTACAAAATCAAGTTTTTGAAACCCTTTGTTCGCCAGGGCGTATAAGCAGATATATACGCCCTTTTCTATTTTCTTTTGGATTTTCCCTCCCGCCAAAAGGAGATTCTCAGGGGAATGGGCGTTTTTTTTATATAAAAAATTGGCCGGCAGCGCACAGCTGTCGGCCAATTTTCGTTTCTGGAAACTTCCTCGAATCGTTGGCATTCAGCACGCCACAAGCACGTTACATAAGCCTCTCCAGAAGGGATTTTCCCGCCACCAGGTCTTTGACCTTCTGAATCCAGTCCGGGATCTCTCGTTCCATCGTCAGTGGGCCATCGTAGCCGATTTCGACGAGCTTGGCGACGAAATTTTCCATCCCCACATCTCCCTTTCCCAGTGGAAATTCTGTTCCCAGTTGCCCCTTGGCTTCCGGCCACTTTCCATCTTTTGCATGTACACTGATTACGTGATCCGCCACGATTCCCAGCGCCTCGATGGGTTCTCCGCTACCGTAAAGGATCATGTTCGCGGGATCGAAATTCACTTTCACATTTTCACGATCCAGCGTTCTGAGGAAATGGAGCAGCGCGGGCGCCGTTTCCTGGCCTGTTTCAAGTGAGAACGCTTGCCCATTGCCCTTGCAGTAATCAGCGACACTTCTGACAGCATCCACCATTGGCTGATGTGCGGGATCCTTCGGGTCTTCGGGGACAAATCCTACGTGTGCGGCCACCTTGTCGACACCAAGCTCACGGGCGAAGTCCGAGATCCTCTCTGTTTTCCCAACCCGCTCCTGTCTGGTTTCCGGATTCAGGTACCCTACGGTTTCTACAACTGTTGGAATATCGGCGTAGCTCTCCCCGGCGAATCCAACAAATACGGTTGTTACCGATACGCCTGAATCGTTCAGGCTGTCGATCAGCTTCTGTCTGCGGTTCTGATCTTCCAGGACTTCTTCAGGTGGGGCTGAGATCTGGACATTCGTGAATCCCAGGTCCCGAATCTGGTGGATCTGTTCCATCGTCCAACCAACGCTCATCATTACGCCAATCTCAAGTCGACTCATTTCCAGTCCTCCCTTCTGGGGCCAGTGTGCAGTCAGGTGGGTCGTCAGACGCCAATATATCAGATAACAATATCCAAGTAAAGGAATAATGATGTCACCTGCACACCTTTCCCGCAGAAATCCGAATGTCGGGGACATCTTATGTAACCTTTTAATAAACATGATTTGAATATGTTTAATGGAAAACGATTAAATTGATAAAAACCGCTTGACAGGTGCCCGGATGTTTAGTATTTTGGGGTGCAGGGGGAGGAAAACCCAAGCCGGGCAGATGAGCGAGACCCCGGCACACTACACAGGAGGCTAAAATGGTTGATGCCATTGAATCCACAGAGACCGATCGTGGCCTGGTGCTTTCTCATCTTAGCGAGGAGTTCAAGACCGTGGTCGAGCGAATCAGAACCGAACTCGACGGCCTTCCGCTCGGTGGTGTTTCCCCAGAGGCGATGGATTCCGTGGTGGTTGCAGAACAGACTGTGGACAATCTCGCCCGTGCACTCCAGGAAGGGTTGGGAGATCGGATGGCGTGGCATGATGCGCTTTCGGACTACGAGTGCGCCTGGATGGAAGTGAAGAACGGTTTTGGCAACATGTGTAATTGATCCGTTCAGCAGTACTTCAACAACATTGATTTCGATCTGTCCGATGTAACCTTCCACCAAGCGATGCCGCAACCTTTTCTTCACAGAGGGGGAGAGGGGAAGGAAAGGGGTGGCTGTGCCGGAAGGTTTGGAGGGCGGAATTCTCCCGGGGAATTCCGCCCTTTCCCATGGACTTGAACGCTCATCACGCACGGTTCAGCTGAATGATGTCTCCGAAAAACTTTCCCGTTTCCACCAGGGTGACCGGCACGCCGGTTTCCTCTTGCACTTTGTCGATCAAGTCTTTGACGGAAGTGGACAGGTCTCCTTCATTGCGGATACCAGTGACCGTCGTGTCAAAATGATCGCAGAATGTGAGTGCAATCTGAGTGGGTCCGTTCAGCATGACAGAGGTCTTGAGATGTTCCCATGAGATCTCTGACGCCTTTCGCCGACGCCTGCCCGTAGCGACCCCATATTCCGCAATGCCTCGCTCATCCTCGTCTTCAGGCCGCATTTCAAAGGGGAGCGGTCCCGTGCCCACCCTGCTGGGAGATGCCTTGACGACCAGGACCACTTCCCGGATGTGCTGCCAGTTCAACCCCACGTCATCTGCTGCGGCAACACTTGTGCAATTGTCCGAGGTGCAGCACGGATAGTCCTCGGAGAGGGCAAGTGATAGATGCGTTCCCTGACTGCATTCGATCACCACGTGTTCTCCCTGCGAGCATGCAGAATTGATTTCAAGGGGAAGATCGGTGAGGAATTCGCTTAACTCGGGAAGATCTCTGGCCTGGCGTGCTCTCCTCATTACGAATTCTGCTTGTGCTACCCCGGTGCCGCTGCATACACTCCCTACCGTATTGGCGAGATGCGTATCTCGCTTTTCCCGCTCCCTGTATTCAGGCGTGATGATCGGGCACCGGAAATCAACCCGTGTCCTGGAAGTGAGACCATATTTCTCAACCTCGGCCAGGAAGATCTCGGGGTCCACGGCAACTCCGCTCCCGACCCTTAGCAACGTGTCTCGAGGAAGCCATCCACAGGGCAGTTGGCGTGTTCGGATTTCCGTGTCATCCTCAAAATAAATGCTGTGACCCGCATTCGTTCCCGTTCCTGCACGCACTGAGAAGGAGGCTTTCTCCTTCAATGCAATAAATGCTGCAATTTTCCCCTTGCCCGAGTCGCCCCACAGTGCATTAACCACGATCGTTGCTGGCATTTTCCGCCTCCCTTTTCAGGTGAACACTTGACTCATCTGTCGGTCGGGGTTATTATATCGGAAGTAATTAGATAAGTAAAATTTATTAATTTCATGTTTAGTATATGTAAAATTTATGGTGAGCTTATGGATCTGGACCAATTGAGAGGATTCCTGGAGACAGCCCGGGAGCGAAGTTTTACGCGGGCGGCTGAAAAGCTGTTCCTGACCCAGCCTGCAGTAAGTTTGCAGGTGAAGGCGTTGGAAGAGGAGCTGGGTGAGCGCCTGTTCGAGCGACGCGGCAAACGGGTGCTGCTTACAGAAGCGGGGCGACTGCTTTTTATCAGGGCTGAGGAGATCTTTGAGATCGCGCAGCGCGCCAGGGAGGATCTGGCCTCCCTGCGAGTACTGGAAACCGGCCGACTCAGCATTGGCACTAGCGACACCAACTGCGCCTACGTGCTGCCGCCAGCGGTGAAGCTTTTTATGGCGAAGTATCCGGGTGTGGAGATTCGGCTTACCGACCGGATGTCACCTGAGGTGGTCCGATTGGTGATGGAGGGTGGTGTGGACTTTGGACTGGCGACACTCCCTGTAACCGAAATGCGAGTGGAAACCGAACCGCTTTTTGAACGGGAAGATGTTGCGATTTGTCCAGTGGGCCATTCGTTGATGAATGGACAGCACGCAAGTCTGGAGGATTTGAGCATCCATCCTTTGCTGGCCCTCGAGAAGGGGAGTACGACGAGGGGACTAATGGATCGGCTATTCTGGGAACAGGGAATTCAAGCCGATGTGTGTATGGAACTGGGATCGATCGAGGTGATCAAGCGGTTCGTGGAAATCGGTCTCGGCATTGCCATTGTACCGGAGGTCTCTGTTATTGAAGAGGTGGAAGCGGGCAGGCTCGGGGCGGTTCACGTTGAGGGTTTACCGACCAGACAGGTGGGTATTGTCAGCAGATCACATCTCTCACCGGCAGCAAAGGCTTTTCTGGATATGCTGAAAGATCACCTGGCCGCGTGCGATATGCTGGTCAGCTGACTGGAATTACACAATGACGTACAAGTCGAAACTAACCCTGTCTTCTGATACCGTTTTGGATCTGTTACGCGAAGCCTATGGCCTCGTTTTGAAACAGACGGGCATTAGGGATGGGTTTTTCAGCACCGTCCTGTTTCTGGAGGGTGGTGGGAGAAGATTCGTACTCAAGTGTTTCGACATCGATGAAACAGATATCGACCAGATCGCATTCGCCGCAAGATTGAATCGGTTTCTGGAAAGCAAAGGTGTGCCGGTTGCGCGGTGGATAGCGCCCACTGGCGGCGGAGAGACCCTGACCATCGGGAACCACATTTTTCAGTTGTGGGGGATAGTCGAAGGGACCCCTCACCTGCCGGGTGACCCGGCACAGCTTCGAGAAGCAGGATCCGCGATGGGGCGATTCCACCTGGCCACGGAGGCTTGGTGGGAAGGACATCGTACCCGGTATTGGGATCGGGAAGCGCGTCGTATGACGGACACATGGGCGAAGGTGCTGGCCAACGGCGGCCCTCCGAACACGGTGGAGACGCTTCGCGCGCACCTGGAGCGACTGAAGCCGACCCGCGATGCGCTAGAATCCCTGCCAGATTGTATTGTACACGGCGATTTTCGGGCGCAGAATCTGATCTACAAGGATCAGCAGATTGTAGCCATTCTCGATCTGGACGGCGTTTGCCGGGCACCCCGGATCTACGACCTTGCCTATGCGGTTGTCTTCTTCAAAGCGGTAGTCGATCCTCATCCGCCATCCATGGAAGAAATAGGTGAGTTCCTGAATGGATACCACCGGGCGGCCACTCTGATTGACAAGGAACGACACTGTCTACCTGCGGCAATTGGATTCTCTCTGTTGAAGGGGCTCTCGCTCTGGATGGACCTGGCGTATGTGTCCCGAGTCAATGGCGATTTGGCAGCCACCTGGATAGACGCCTATCTCCCGCTGATCGGCCGGATCGAAGACTACGGTGAGCTTGTGTTCTAACTTTGTTTTGATTATCATTTACGGCGAATTTCAGGGCAGAATTGCATTGCTGAGGAGGCAGGGAATGAAGTGGATGGGAAGCATCTTCGTGTTGATTGGTTGGGCTGCATCAAGTGGGCTGCTCTCGGCTGCCGATCACGGGACAGATGCCCGAGGAACGGTAGAGTCCATTTACGAAGAGGCTGTGGATCTTGCTCGCAACGGTGCCGTAGATGAGGCGCTTTTGAAGTTCGAATCGGTGCTGGAGATTGACCAGAAACACGCGCCTTCCTATGTGGGCAAGGGCCACATATTCCTTGGCAGGGGAGATCTGGACGCGGCAGAGGCTTTGTTCAAACAGGCGCTCAGAAAGCAGAAGAACCATCCTCCGGCATTCAACGGTTTGGGTTTGGTCTACCGGGAACGAAAAAATGAGCTCCGCAGGGCAATCGACTACTTCAGGTCTGCGCTGCGAAAAGACAAGACTTATGTTGAGGCGCAGTTCAATCTGGCGGAGACCTATGAGCGTTTCGGCAGCAGCGAAACCCTGAAGAATTACCAGAAAGTGATCAAGATGGATCCTTCGCATCCGGAGGCGTTCTTCAGAATCGGTCGCATACACTCAGGAAGCCAGGACAACGACAAGGCCATAGCGGCGTACCGCCAGCAACTCGGGGTCAGAGAGGACCATCATAAGGCTAGACTTCATCTCGCGATGGTGTTGAAGATCACCGACGGGTTGAAGGAGGCGGTCAAGGAACTTGAACTGGTGGTCGGGCAACCTGGCGCGTTCCAGAGAAGGGCGGTGTTGGAACTGGCCGATATCCTTCAGCGAAGCCTGGCGTTCGACCGTTCGCAGGCGCTTTATGAGGACTACATTTCAGGTCTCGAGCCAAAAGAGCAGGTCCATTACTATGATTTGAGCATCATCGCCTCGGGTGAGGTTGGAGAACGCTTCAAGTCTGCGACATTGGAAATCAAGATGGCTCTGGCAGATACCTTCTGGTCGGTATTGGATCCGGCGCCAGTTACAGCGGCAAACGAACGGCTGGTGGAGCATTACAGGCGTGTGGCGACCGCTCGTGAGCACATGGGCACCCACAAGGATCCGTGGGACGACCGGGGAGAAGTATATGTCCGTTACGGTGAGCCGGACCACGTGAGCCGGTCGAACAATATCCGGTTCGAGACTGACCCACGGGTGCTGCAGGTAAAAGAGCGGTTGATCGCCCGCGCAGGGGAGGCGGGGGCCATTCTTTCAGACGACAGGGACGACGGGGGATTCGACAGCAACAGCAAACTGAGGGAAGAAGCAAGGCAGCAAAGGCTGTCCCAGAGTGATGGAGGCGGAACCGCATCGAGGCTCGGCAGAGGCAGGGCCAGTGAGGTCCGATCCAACGCCAGGGTTTCGCAATCTGCGATGCTGGGTTGGCCGGTTTATCCGGTAGACGGAATTTGGGAATACTGGATCTACACCAATGTCGGGAACGGGATCGAGATGACATTCGTTCAGAAACATTACCCCGGCCCCTATGAATACGCTGAAATTCCTGTAGGGACGGGAAAGATCGCACAGATCTGGCAGCGTATGAACCCGGAAATCGTTCTTCAAAAACAGAAGGTTTCTACGCCCAACGCATACAGACCCGCTTTTGCTACGGGAGCCCTGGATTTTTATTTTTACACCGCGGCTTTTCGGGGTGAGGGCGGTGAAACCATCCTTGAAATTTACTACGGGATTCCGACCCGGGATCTCAGCTTCGATGCAGAAACCCGGGTAGCCAATCTGGTTCGCGGGGTGGCCATTTACGATGCAGACAACCGGCCTGTTGAGCGTCTGGGCCACGAGATGAAATTTACGGTGGCCGGCGATCTCGGCCAAACGTCGGGTGCGTTCATACCCGAACTGGATCGCATTGCGCTTCCACCCGGGGAATATCGTCTCGATGTCCAGGTGGCGGACAAGATATCGGGGCGCACACAGGTTTACCGCCAGGACCGAATGGTGAATCCATTTTCAGGCAGCGGTCTCATGCTGAGTGACATCGAACTTGCGGCCACCATAGAAGTGGCCGACAAGGGAAGATTCCAGAAAGGTGAGATCGATGTGGTGCCCATGGCATCCAGGTCGTATCGGCCCGGTGAACCCATATTCATATATTATGAGATCTACAATTTGGTGAAGGATGAATTCGGTTCCACAAAGTATCGTATCTCGTACGAGGTGAGGTCCCTTGCTCGAAAGGCAGTTGGCGCAAACATCCTGCGAGGACTCGGCAAGCTGCTGGGTATGACAGAGGAAGGTGGTATCATCAAGATCGAGTATGAGCATCTTGGGACGGAGCCAACGGAACAGGCCTATTTGGAACTGGATATGTCCAGCACAGCACCGGGTCGGCATACCCTGAAGGTGAACGTGACGGATGAGCATGGTGGGGCTGTGGCCAGGGCTGCGACAACATTCACCATCAGGGAGTGAAGGTGGCGCATAATTTCAGCTGGGTTTTCGAAGGGAAATTGGCCGGAATGGGCAGGCCGGGCTGTGGTCTGGAACTGACGCCGGAAATGATGTCCCACGAACGCCGTTTTCTGGCGTGGCTCAATTCTTCGACCTCCCTGAGCATAGACAGGGAGCGACTTGTGAAATCCCTGGGATTGGGGCCATCCGGTTTGCAGATGGACCAGCGTATTCTGGATATGTATAAGAAATTCAGAGACATCTGGGGAATTCTGGAATCCTACAGGGAAGGATTCGGCAGCAATGGCGAGGCTGTGGACCTCTTTGTGAGAAGCAAGAAGCCGTTGGCAGCAGATCTGGCGCTTCTCCAGAAGATGGGAATAGATTCCGTTGTCTCACTTACCGAGACCCCACTGGAAGAGGAGCCTATGCGTTCAGCCGGGATCGAGGTGCTCCATATTCCAATCCCCGACAGGAATGCGCCAACGCCGGAGCAGGTGGATCTGTTCTTGAATCATGTAGACACAAAGCTGACATTGGGAAACACGGTGCTGGCCCATTGTTTAGGGGGCTACGGCCGAACAGGGACGATGCTCGCGTGTTATCTGGTCCACTGCGGAATGCCCGCGCAGGAAGCCCTGGACGGGATTCGGGAGAAGCGACCGGGCTCCGTGGAATCGGAGGAACAGGAAGCTGCTATATTTGCGTTCGAGGAGTGATCGGGATGAGTCGATACAGTATTGAGAATATGAGGCAGGATGCCCGGAGGGTGTTCGACGCGGCCGTTGAGGTCGTGGACGCGGAACAATGTGTCAGACATTTTGTCTCGCTCTCAGGGTCCACCCTTCAGGTTGGCGAGCAGAGCTTCGACCTGGGAGTGTATGACCGAGTGCTTGCAGTGGGTACGGGAAAGGCCTCTCCCAGAATGGGGATTGCGCTGGAGGATATTCTCGGTGATCACCTTTCAGAAGGCGTGATGAATACGAAATACGAGCACGCCGAGGACCTCGAGAAGATCAAGATCGTGGAATGCGGGCACCCCGTTCCCGATCAGGCCGGTGTGGAAGGGACAAATGAAATCCTTCACTTGCTTGAAGGTGCCGACGAGCTTACGCTGGTGATCTGTTTGATCTCGGGTGGAGGATCGGCCCTGATGCCCGCTCCGTCTGAGGGCATCACTCTGGAAGAGAAACAGGAGACCACCAAACTGCTCCTGGGATGCGGGGCGAACATCGTAGAGCTCAATTCCATCCGGAAGCATCTGTCCCAGGTTAAAGGGGGCGGGCTTGCCAGAGCGGCCTTCCCGGCAACGGTGATCTCCTTGATGCTGTCCGATGTGATTGGAGATCCGATGGACGTGATCGCTTCGGGACCTACTGTTCCCGATAGCTCCACGTTCAAGGATTGTCTGGATATTATTGGAAAATACGAGATCATGGATGCATTGCCCCCGGCCGTTAGGACCCGGTTCGAGCAGGGTGTGAACGGAGAGATTCCAGATACGCCCAAGCCGGGTGACGAGGCCCTGGAGCGGTGTCACAACGTTGTGGTTGGCAGCAACGGATTGGCGGTTGCCGCTGCGAACGAAATGGCGAGGGAATTGGGATATAACACGCTGGTTCTGTCCACCCGGTTGGAAGGGGAAGCCAGGGAGATTGCACATATATATACTGCAATTGCGAAGGAGATCCTGAAGACAGGTCAGCCGATTGCCGCCCCTGCCTGTGTGATTGCAGGAGGAGAAACAACCGTAACTGTGCGCGGAAAGGGCAAGGGAGGTCGCAACCAGGAACTGGCGCTCGCTGGGGCCATTCAACTGTCCGGTTGGGGGAAAGTGGTCTTGTTCAGTGGCGGGACGGATGGCACCGATGGCCCCACCGATGCTGCGGGTGCCGTGGCCGACAGTCATACGATGGAGCGCTCCGAAAAGGCCGGGTTATCGGCCATCGAGTTTCTGAAGCGCAATGACGCCTATCATTTCTTCAAGCCGCTGGACGACCTGGTGATGACAGGACCCACTGGAACAAATGTTGCAGATGTGGCGTTTGTTATGGTGGGAGAATCAGGAGAATGAATATCGCAGGTATCAGGATTCATAATTCACGATGGCGATGCCGATGCCGACCAGGAACATGCTGATCAGAAGACCGGCGGATATGCCTTCTCCGAGCAGGATACTGCTCAGGACTACCCCGAACACAGGTGTGACGAATCCAAACACACCGAGTCTGCTTGCACGATGTCGCCGCAGCAGGGCCGTGATCGCCATAAAGCAAAACCCGGCGATGACCAGTCCTTGATACAAAATGGCACCAACAACGGCGCCGGTGATGTGATAGGAAGTCTGGTCTTCCACCAGCAAACTGGCCCCGATGAAAACAGGCAGGCTAAGTGCGGCCTGCCAGAGCAGGATGCGGGCGGGATCGATATTCTGGGTAAGTCGTTTTGTGTAGACCTGCCGAGCCCCCAGAAGCAGGCCGCTGACGAATACCAGAATGTCACCTGGCAGGTGGTCCATTTCGCCGATGGCCAGGCTCTCGGCAAAGATCGTGGCCACACCGACGAATGAGAGGATCATTCCAAGAACCTTCAGGCGCGTCAAGCGATCGCCTGGAAGAAAGATGTGGGCGAAAAACGCCGTGAAGAACGGATAGATCGAGATGAAAACAGTGGATCGTCCGGCCAGGGTGAACTGCGTACCTGCATTCAGTGTGTAGATTTGAACAATGAAGAGTGTAACCAGGAAGAGGAGCGCTCGTTTTTCGCCGGTTTGCAGTCTGAGGGGAATCCGGGTAACGACCGCCCAGACCAGAATGGCCAACCCGCCGAAGAAAAATCTGGCGGCCGCCAGGGCGAATGGAGGCATGCCGTCCAGACCGATCTTGATGGCTACGGAGTTGCCGCCCCACAGAATTGCTGTGAGAAGCGCAATACTGCCCGCTTTGAGTGTGAGACGTTCGTTGAGTACATTCAAGTGGTCGGTCCGGAATCTGAAGGGAATCGCCTTCGGGCAAACAAGAGCCCGAAGGTAAGAGGCAAGAAGAGCCACAAGGGCTGCACAAAACCTACCAGCGTTCCCAGCAGCCCACAGATTCCCGAGCACACGAATGCGGTGCTGATATACGAGGTGGATTCATCGGAGTTGCAAAGCGAGAGTCGGGATAGTAGGTTCTTCACGCCCTCCGGGAAGCGATTTCGGAAGTGGTGTCCACCCAGAAGGCAGGCGAGCGAAAGGGTACCAACCAGAATATTTGCCCTACGGCTGAAGAAATCGAGCCCAATGCCAAGCACAAGAATCTGGCAGTAGGCGAAGAAGAACACGGCCCCATTCCGCAGCGGATTGTAAAGGCCGATCTGGCGGAGTTGCCCAACCCTGTTTCGATCTACAAACGGAATCAATCTGAAAAAGATGAACACGATCACCATGGCTCCAGGATAGAGAAATGCGCCCGGGTCCCTGGAGAGTTCCCTGTTTATATATCCGTCGATCCCCCAGTGGATGGGAACCCTGGGGGGCAGGTGATCGTACAAAACAAAAGATCCTGCGAAACAAAGCAGGATGGTGATCAGGGCGTAACGATCTCGATCGAGTAGACTCATTGCATAGATGATTTGTCACAGGCGGGCCGACCATTCATACACCCGGGTGGATTCAAATACCGGATGGGGAGTATACGGGGATTGGAGATTTCTGTCAAGACGGTACCCCCCCAGCCGGATCATACGGAGGCGATATCTTGAGACGAATTTTTCTGTTTTTTATTTGTGCAGCCTGGCTGGGAACAGGGTCGGCGGCCGCCCGGGATTATCTTGCGGAGATCGATGGATTTCACCGCAGGGCAAAACTGGATTCGGCCATCACTGTCGGTCAGGCCTTTGTTAAGGCCTACCCGGACAGCGTAGATTCACATGGTGTACTGGGCACGCTCTACGTCCAGGCGGGCAAGGTGGCGGAGGCGGAAAAGCTCTATCGCAAGGCCATTACCATGAAGCCCGATCGGGTTGAAACGTACGTAACCCTGGCGCGGTTGCTCAACACGCTCGAGCGGGGCAAAGAAGCGCTCCCTGTGTTGCAGGAGGGGTTGGGACGGGTTCCCGGTTCTGCTCCGATCCTGATGGAGCGCGGGTTGGTTCACGGCGATCTGGGTAGGCCCGCCATGGCAAAGGCCGATTTCAATGCAGCGATCCAGATCGATCCAAGTCTGGTGGACGCATATCATAACCTCGCCCTGCTTCACGCTTCGCTCAAAGATTTGGACCAGGCCCTCAAGGTGTTGTCAGATGGGATGAAGGTGATGCCTGACAATCCGATGCTTTACGTCAATCAGGGGGGCGTCTACCATGCGATGGGAATGTCCGAAAAGGCGCTCAAATCCTATGAGATTGCCATTGAAAAGGCCCCCGATGATCCACAAGTGTATCGTGCGATGGGGTTCATGGCTGCTGGAATCGACTCGCTGCGAATCGCAAGGGATGCCTGGAAAAAGACTCTGGAACTGAACCCCGATGACGTCGATGTGCGGGCGGGACTCGCTCAGGTGTATATTGGACTGGGTGATCTACAAAGTGGATTGAAGGCCTATAAGGAACTTGTGAAGATCCTTCCGAAGGAACCCTCTATCCGGTTCGCCCTGGCCCAGATTTACCAGGAGTTAGGTGATATCCCAAAGGCCAAAGCGGAGTTCACGAAGTGTATCGCAATGGACCCCAAACGTCCAGAGCCACTTTCCAGTCTCGCACTGATCCTGATTACCGAAGAAAAGATGGATTCAGCCCTGGCCATCTACAACAAGGTATTGAAGTTGTACCCTGAAGACTCCTCTACGCACAACAATATGGGATTCGTATATTCATTGAAAGAGGACTTCCACAAGGCGAGGATGTCATATGAGAAGGCCATTTCCTTCAGCAAGGATCCTGCTGTTCTCAAAGACGCGCAGACCAACCTGCAGATCGTGGAGGCGATTCAGTCAGGGAAGCTGAGGGCGCACCATATTCTCGTACGCACGGAAGGTGAAGCGCAGGAAGTTCTGCAGAAGCTGGATGGCGGAGAAAGATTCGGCGCTCTTGCAAGGAAATACTCGATTGACAAATCGTCTGCGCCTGGAGGTGGAAATCTGGGTTTCTTCTCATTAGGTGATATGCATCCTACCTTCGAAGAAGCGGTCCTAAAATTGAAGCCGGGCGAGTTCAGCGGGATTGTCCTGACCCCGATGGGATACCATGTAATCATGCGGGTCAATTGAGTTCACAGGCACATCGATCACGTGTTTGATTCTCCTGATCGAAGCGAAAACGAGATTCTGGAGACCAGTGTGAAAGGGCGACCCATTGTCGCCCCTTTTGCTTGAGAAGGGTGCATGGAGAGAATCAAAGTGCTCTTCCTGACCAGTTGTACGGGCAGGGGTGGGTCGGGAAACAGTCTGTTTTATCTTTTAAAGCACATCGACCGGTCCCGTATAGAACCTGTAGTGGTGATGCCGAAGCCAGGTGTTATCGGCAAACGGCTTTCGGCAGAGGGTGTCCGTTGCCTGGTTTTTCCAAGGCTCAAAGAACGTCTGTACGAGATGAGGTACGAGAAGTCCAACCTGCTGACACGTACGCTTTCGTTGATACAAAACAGCATTGATTGCTGTTTTTTTGTGTTTCAACTGGTACGTCTGATATCCAGAGAAAGGGCGGGTCTCGTCCACTGCAACCAGATGATGGTGAAACTGATGGGGGCGGCAGCAGGACTTCTGAGTGGTACCCCGGTGGTCTGGCATTGCAGGACGATCTACAGCACGTTTTTGCAGAAGGTGGGATTCAACCTGGTTGCCCGGTTGTCTGTTGTTCGAAAGGTGATTGCGGTTTCCCGTGCGGCGGCTGCAAACTACCCGGGCCATTCAGAGAAGGTAGTGGTCATCCACAATGGTGTGGATCTGGATCACTTTTCACGCGTGCAGGGCAATGGCGCGTTACGCAATGCTTCGGGAGTGGGAACGGATGCCGCTCCTACGATTGGGTTTATGGGACGGATCGTGAGATGGAAGGGCATTGACCGGCTCCTGGATGCGGCGGAATTGATCCTTGCGGCAGGACAGCGGCCGAATTTCGTGATTATGGGTGAAAATGCAAAAAACCCCTCTGAAGATTTGCTGCAGATCTACAGGGATGACGTCAGGCATCGCCAATTGTCGGAGCTGGTTGTGTTCACCGGTTTTCAGAAAGATGTACGACCGGTTCTGAGGGAGGTTGATCTGGTGGTTGTGCCGTCGATCAAACCCGACCCGTGCCCGCGTTCGGTTATCGAGTCGCTTGCCCTTGGCGTTCCCGTGGTTGGATCTGACACAGGTGGTATTCCGGAACTGGTCATCGACGGTTCAACCGGCTTGCTGGCCAGGGCAGGTGACGCCTCCGATCTGGCGGAGAAGATCCTTCTGCTGCTGAATTCCAAATCTTGCAGGGAGAGGATGGGCCGGGCCGCGAGAGCCTGGGTGGCCGAACATCATGACGCTTCCCAAGTGGCCCGCAGGATTCAAAAGGTTTTAATTGCCTCCGCAAGCCATGTCGAGACGTCCATTGGCACACACCAGAGTGTGCGCTTTTTCGGATAGAAAAATGGCACATTATTCGCTTAAGTAATAGCTCTTAGGCACAGGATATGCGAGAACTGATGATTGTATATGTAATGCTTACAAATATTTACGCATTTATTGGAAACCTTGGTGGTGACGGAGGTCCTGGAGGAGGAGACGGACAACTGTTGCAAATTATCAACAAGTGTGTCAGAATTTCACACCTGTGGCGGACCAGCCTGTTTCTGATCGGTTTGGCCCTGGTTTGGATCTTCCCGGCTTCTGTGCAGGGGGAGGACACGGGATATGATTTGGCCACCTGTGTCAATCGTGCTCTGGAAATAAGCCCTTCGATTCAGGCGGCCGAAGCAGACATCGAGATTGCCGAGGTGCAGTTGGGCCAGGCAAGAGCGGCAAGGTTCCTGCCGAAATTCAATCTGTCCTGGATCATTGGACCCTCTCCCGAGGCCAGGGGTGACGCCCTTACCGGAGAAAGCAGCTGGGACAATCTCAGTGTATTCACCCGCGCGGAAGTGTCCTTGATTCAGCCGCTTTACACATTTGGTAAACTCTCGGCGGCACAAAATGCTGCATCGGCAGGAATCAGGGCACGCCAGGCCGGATTGGACAAATCCAGACACGAGTTGGAACTGGAGGTTTCGAAGGCGTATTACTTGTTGCTGCTCGCAAATGAGCTTTCGGATCTTGCTGAAGAGTCCAGGACAGAAATCCAGAGGGCCCGCAAGTCTATAGACGAGAAACTCGAAGAAGACACCGGGGAGTATACCTATACGGATCTTTATCGCGTGGTTCGATTCATTTATGACGTTGAAGAGAATGCCAACAAGGTAAAGAAGGGCCGTGCACTGGCAATTTCGGCACTGAGAATCTTAATGGGCCTGTCTGCAGACGACCCGGTTGTGCTGGCGGAAGACCGGCTGAAACCTCTTGAAGTAGACATTCACACGCTCGATACTTATACTCAGATGGCTGGGAGCCGAGCGGATCTTAGACAGCTGAACGCGGGTGCCGGCATCCGGCAGGCGCAGACGCAGGCGGCCAGAAGCGACCTTTTTCCACAGATTTTTTTAGGGGGAGCATTCAAGTTTTCCAGAGCTCCCAACCGTGACGACCAGGACAATCCCTTTTTGAAGGACGATTTCAATTTTACGCAGCTCGGGGCGGTTGTAGGGTTTAAGCAGTCACTCTCCTTTGCTGGAAATTCCGCCAAGGTCAAGAAGGCCCGACTGGAAAGCAGAAAACTTGCATATTTGGGCAGCCTTGCAAGAAAAGGCGCCGAACTGGAAATTGAACGCCTCTACAGGACGCTCCGGGAAGCCGAGGCGAATGTGGCGGCGGCTAAAACGGCACGGCGGGCGACCAGACGGTGGTTCGTTTCTGCCAGAGACGGATTCAACGCGGGTCTGGAAGAGGCTGGACAATTGATCGACTCGGTAAAAGAGTACGGTATTATCAGGGCAAAATACTACTACGCAGTTTTTGAATTCAACAAGGCCTGGGTCGGGTTACGCACGGCCACAGGTCAATCCGTATTGCAGTAGTTCGGGAGGATGGTTATGGTGAAGCAGGCAGTGATCATTGCTGCTGGGATGGGCAGCCGGTTGAACGGGAGCGGAGGAAACCTGCCGAAACCACTTGTGAAAGTGGCCGGCGTAGGACTCCTCAAGCGAACGATTCTGGCTGCCAGGCGGGCAGGCATCACGGAATTCGTTATTGTGATCGGATATCGCGGGGAGGAGATCAAGGAGGCGATCTCCCGGGATTCGCAAATCGATGTCCACATTGACTGGGTAGAGAATGCCGAATGGGAAAAGGGAAATGGCCTGTCCGTACTGAAGGCACGACCCCATGTGAACGAGCCCTTCCTGCTTATGATGTCTGATCACCTGTTTGAGCCGCAGGTATTGGCCAAACTCCGTCACCATCAGGTGGCACAGGGGGAGGCCGTGTTGTGCGTGGACTACGCGCTGGACGGGATCCACGATATGGACGATGCTACCAAGGTCTTTCTGGAAGGCGACCGGATTCTTCAGATCGGGAAGGAACTGGATAAGTTCAATGCCGTGGACACCGGAATTTTTGTTTGCAGCAGCTCTCTCTTCGACGGCCTCGATGTCTCGCTGGCTTCGGGAGACGAGTCACTGTCTGGCGGTGTAAGAGTGCTTGCCGATCGGGGTAATATGCGCGCGGTTAGTATCGACGGGATGTTCTGGCTGGACGTGGATACACCCGAGGCGCTGAAACACGCCGAGCGTTCGTTGGTGAGTCAATTGGGAAAACCTACAGACGGATACGTGTCCAGAAATTTCAACAGAAAGATTTCCACACGAATTTCGGGCGTTCTGGCGAAAACGCGGGTAACTCCAAATCAGTTGTCGGTGTTCACGATGCTGGCAACGTGTCTGTCTGCGTGGCTTATCTCCAGCGGTGACTATTTGTCTTTGGCGATGGCCGGACTGCTGTTTCAATTCGCCTCGATTATCGATGGTTGTGATGGAGAGATCGCCAAGCTGAAGTTCATGGGTTCCCGTGTTGGGGAATGGATCGACACGCTGTCGGACAACATCTCTTATATGATCTTTTTCCTTGGTGTAAGCTATGGCATGTATACCCTGACAGGAGAGGACTATGTGCTCCCTCTGGGTCTGATTGCGATCGCACTTTATGTTCTCAGCGTATCATTGATGGCGGTATACTTGCAAAGCGCTGGTTCCGGGAGCTTTGCGAGTTTCAATGCCGCATTTTCTGTAGAGGTTCCAGAGGAAAAGCGTGGATGGTTCCACAAGGGCGCATGTTTATTGAAATTTGCGGTTCGTCGAGACTTTTTTGCCCTGATGTTTTGTGTGCTCGCCCTTGCCAATATGCTCTCGGCCATTTACTGGATCGTCATCATCGGTGCGGGACTTGTTGCGGCATCCACATTCGGATATTCCAGTCTGATGATGCGTTCGAGGGGTTTCTGGTCTTCAACCGGAGCCTCACAGGTGGATACGGGCAAGCTCGTATCCGAGAAGGCTGACTGAGGTCACGGGAGGAACTTTCCCGTCGTATAATCGTATATGGAAAAACAGGAGGAGTCTACTCCGGAGCGAAATTGTGCCGGATATTTTTGTCTCTGAATCCCACGGTTAAAACAGGATTAACATCCGTGAAAAAAATACAATATATGTTTGTTATTTATGCGTTTGCGATGCTTCTGGCACCCTCCTTCGCCGGCGCTGAAGAAGACGCACCAGACCTGCTCGAGATGATGAAGTCCAGGGATGCATCCATCAAGCAGATCGTGAATTCCGAAACCCGGGGCGAAACACCAGCCGAGCGGGACAGTTTGAAGGCGGTTGTTGGAGATCTGTTCGATTTCAAGGAGTTCAGCCGGTTGGCACTTGGCCGCTATTGGAGCGAACGCACCGAAGCCGAACAGGTTGAATTCACGAACCTGTGCAGGCAGTTGATCGAGAAAAACTATGCCGACCCAAAACTTTATACAAAATCGGACAGAATTGACTATATTGGATCTGAAGTTGAAGACTCAAAAGGTATAGTAAAGACTGTAGTTTACTACAAAGATGAAGAGAGCAGCATCCACTACAAGCTGCATCCTGTGAATGGACAGTGGCGTGTCTACGATATGGTAATAGACGATTTGAGCGTTACCAGAAGTAACCGGTCACAGTTCTATAAAGAGATACGAAAAACTTCCTTCGATGGCCTGGTAAACAAGCTGAAGAAAAAGCTGGTTGATGAAAAGGCACCCGGGGAAGATAAGGATTAGTTAATGCAGGCCTGGTTCAGCTTCTTTTCAAGTTTAGCATATAGACGGTATTCCAGAATTATAATCATTTCAGCTGTGGTAACGCTATTCTGCAGCTATTTTGTTTATAAGCTGGTATTACGGTTAGAGACGGATATTGCCGCTCTGATTCCAAAGGATTATCCGAGCGTAAGGACGCTGGAGGATATCAAGCAAAAGGTCGGTGGCGTCGGGAGTCTGATCGTTCTGGCGGAGAGCGCCAACTTCAAAGACTCGAAGCGGTTTCTGGACGACCTGGCGGTAGAACTGAAGACGGAAACCTACTGGAAGTATGTCAACTATGTGAACTATCAGCGGGACGTAGATTTTTTCAAGAAAAACGCCCTGCTGTATATGGATCTGGAGGATCTGGAAGAGATTCAATTCCGGGTGGAAGACCGGATCACCCAGGAGAAGTTGAAGCTTTCGCCGTTGTTCATCAAACTGGATGACGATGAACCCGACGAAGAACTCAGTTTCTCGGACATAGAGGACAAGTACAAGCGAAACGGGAAAGATGGCCACGAAGTCTACTATACCAATCCGGACAGTACAATTGTTGCCCTTGAAGCTGTGGCGTCGGGCACGGTCAGCAATATCGGATTCGGCAAGGAGATGTACAGTGCCATTCAGCAGGCCGTCAACAAGCTGGACCCGAAGTCATATGCTAAGGATATGCGTGTCTCCTACGGCGGGACATTCAAGAACAAGATCGACGAATATGACGTCATCCTGAGCGACATCAAATCCACGCTTATTTACGGCGTTGTGGGTGTGGTTCTACTCCTCACGTTTTATTTCAGGCAGCCATTGGCTGCTTTTTTTGTTGCCATTCCGCTCACAATGGGCCTTTTCTGGGCGTTTGCCATTACCTACTGTGTCATTGGAAATCTGAATACGATGACCGGGTTCCTCTTCGTCATTCTGTTCGGATTGGGTATCGATTTCGGCATCCATATGTTCGCCCGGTATCTCGAGGACCGGATGGAAGGGATGAGTGTCCGTGAATCTATTGAAACGATGCTGGGGCAAACCGGACAGGCCATCCTTACTGCTGCTCTGACCACATCGATTGCCTTCTATTCACTTACAATCACCGACTTCAAGGGCTTTTCCGAATTTGGATTCATAGTGGGAACGGGCATTTTGATGTCGCTGGTAGCGATGACCACAGTCCTGCCCGCCTTCCTTGTGTTGTTCGACCACCGACTCAAATTGATCCGAATGCGTCACGTGCTGGGTCACGACTGGGGCAGCGGAAAAGGAAAGCTCCCCTTTTGCAAGCCCGTGCTGCTCCTGGGCCTGATCCTGACTCTGTATATGGGATCGAACCTTCCCAAAATAGAATTCGAGTATGACTTTACCAATCTCAGATCGAATCTTCCGGCTTCCAAGGTCGTAAAGCAGAAAATCGGGCAAATCTCACAATTCAGCAAGGAGTCCAACTCACCCAGTGTTGTGCTTGCCGACAACAGGGAAGAACTCAACGAGATCGTTGCGGCTGTGCAGGCCAAGATTGTTTCCGAAGACGAGACGCCTACCATTGACAAGATCAGGACCTTGTGGGCCGCTCTCCCCAAAGATCAGGAACGGAAACTGGAAGTAATCGCGCAAATCAGGGAGTTGGTCGATGGCGAGGGCGCCAGGCTGATCAAGGGTGAACAGAAGAAGCGGTTGGACGAATTGAAAGATTTGTTGAACGTAAAGGCTGTAGACGTAGAGGATATGCCGAAAAGTATATTGAGACAGTTCTCAACGGTCGACGGGAGCCGAGCGCATTTCGCGTTTATCTATCCCGGTGTTCAATTGAGAGATGGCCGCAAGGCTATAGAATTCGCCAAAGACTCTCACGTGATTACGACCGCCTCGGGGAAGACCCATTACTCGAGCAGTTCGAGCATTATTTTTGCAGATATGCTTCAGTTGATGCTTCGGGACAGCCGGGTGGCCATTTCTGTGACGCTTGTGGTGGTCCTGCTCATTGTGGTGATCGATTTCAGGAGTGTTCGTCACGGATTACTCGTGATGCTTCCGCTGCTCTGCGGAGCGGTCTGGATGTGCGGCTCGATGATCCTTTTCGGCATGAAACTCAATTTCTACAATATGGTCGCTCTGCCCACCATTATTGGAATGGGGATAGACAACGGTGTGCACCTCTATCACCGATACCGGGAGGAGGGGGAGAACTCGCTTCCACTCGTGTTGAAGAGTACGGGTGGTGCGATGTTCGTCTCGATGTTGACTACGATGGTCGGCTTTTCTGGTCTGACCATGGCTACGCACCCCGGTTTGAACTCCATTGGAAAACTCGCCCTCATCGGGCTGGTCACCTGTTTTGTAGCTGCGGTAGTCGTATTGCCCGCGCTGCTGCAAATTCTGGATGGCCGGAAGTCCAGGAAAAGGCCCAGTTCTCCAGTGAGCGCACAGGCCGCAGACTCGGATTGACCGGAACGCCTTCACCTCCGGAGTTCAGGCAGAACGCAGATGTGTTCTGCCTTTTTTATTTCCAAGTCGAATGGTTTGACGTTGAATCACACAGGGTTTAATTTACGCGCCCATTTTGCCTACGCTCAGAGGAACCTGCTCAAGTTATGAATTTCCAAGCTCTGATTGCGGTAACGATTTTTTCAGGACTCTATACCAGTCTGTGGGGCGCCTTCAAGGACTGTCCCTTCGAGGGTTTCAAGCCCGGGACCTTTCCGAGGAGCATCTACTTTCATCTCGTCATTCTTGTGATGCTTCTTCTGTTCCCTGTATTCAGGGTAAGACTGGAGTCGCTGGGTCTGTTTCAGGTCTTTTTTCTGGTCATGGGACTCGAGCGATTCATTGCCGAATTGTACAAGGGGTTTTTCAGGACTGAGGACCAGGACAAATACTTCGTGCCTTCGCGTATTACTTTTCTCGGCAAGTATGTGGGGAGTGATCTGCTTCGGTACGCCTCGGGAACGATCCTGGTCACCGGTGTTTTTTGTTTGCTGTTGATCGAGACGCGCGTGACCTCATTTGCAGGATTTTTCGGTGTTGCCTATGCCACCGGGCTTCTGGTCTCTCTGGGGGGAGCCTACAAGGATGCACCGTTCGAAGGGTTCAAGTGGCTGAAGTTCCAGCGTTCAGCTGTTGTGCTTGCGGTCTGTTCCCCGCTGTTCTACTGGATCAGCGATACGGATAATCCAGTGTCGATCGGGTATCTGATTTATATGAACGGCGGGCTGGAGCGCTTCGTTGTGGAGTATTACAAGACCTACATCCAGCGGACAATGTCCGGCAAATTCAGACCTGATCTGGAGCGCCAGCAGGCGTTCGTGGATACGCGAGAGAAGTATCATTATCTCGCTCTGGTGATCATTGTGGGACTCGTGGTACTATACCTTTATGAAACAAAGATCATTTGACGCCATTGTAATCGGGTCGGGATTCGGCGGTGCGGCCAGTGCTTACAGGCTGGCGAGAGCGGGGATGAAAACCCTTTTGCTGGAGCGCGGAAACTGGGCGAAACGGGATGAACTGGACTGGGATCAGCGTGAGATTCTGATCAATAATCGCTACGAGAGCAGCTCCAGGATGAAGGTTAAGCAGTACGGCGAAGATAGCTTCAAGGAGATGGCTCCAAGGGAGGTGGTGGGCGGAATGTCCGTGTTTTACGGAGGCGCTTCTCTCCGGCTCAGGGAAAAGGATTTCAACTCATGGCCCATTTCCTACGATGATCTCGAGCCGTATTACTCCGAAGCAGAACAGGTCCTGGAGGTTCACGGCGAGGCCGGTGGGGATCGGTTCGAACCGCCCAGGTCTTCGGAGTATCCCTTCCCGGGGATCTCGCTTTCACCGCCGGCCGCAAGGATAAGCTCGGCCGCCCGTGGGCTTGGATACACACCTTTCAAGATTCCGCTGGCACTGAATTTTAGAAATGATCAACGTACCGTATGTATCAAGTGTATCACCTGTGACGGTTTTCCCTGCAAGATTCAGGCGAAAAACGATGTGACGATGACCTTTATGGCAGGGGTGCAGGATCGTGACTTCGAGGTGATGCCCGGCGTTATCGTTGACCGTCTGGTCGAGAAGTGCGGGCGAATCCAGTCGGTAATGTGTATCGAGACTGAATCCCGGCACGCATTTTCGCTGTCCGCCAGGGTGATCGTTCTGAGCGCCGGGGCGATTGGAAGCCCCGCACTCCTGCTGCGGTCCGACCTGGAGCGGTTTGGAGGTCACCGCTGGGTGGGCAAATGTTTGATGAGGCACTGCAACGCGGTGGTTTCAGCCCTCTTTCCGTTTCGCACGAATCCGGGCAAGGTGTTTCACAAACAGATTTGTCTGACCGATTTCTACGAAGATCTACGTGACAAATACCAGACCTCTGTGGGGACGATCCAGGACATTTACACCCCTTCCGCAGAAGTGTTGCGTCACTTCGCCCCGAAGCGATATAAGGGCATTGTTTCCCTTTCCTCGAAATTTTTACAGAATCTCCTTTGCATTGCCGAAGATGATCCCCGGGAAGTGAACGCCGTAACCCTGTCGGGCGAAAAGGATGTCTTCGGGATGCCGCTCGTTCAGGTGGAGCACCGATATTCCTTTGCTGACTACGAGCGTCGCGATCTGTTGATCAATCGGGCGAAAGCGGTACTGGGGAAGGCGGGTGGTTTGATCAAGCGGCATTACGAGATCGACTCCTTCTCCCACGCCGTGGGGTCTGTCCGGTTCGGAAATGATCCCGGTGAAAGCGCCCTGGATCGGGATTGTCGCTTTCGAGAGGTCGACAATCTGTTCGTGGTCGATGGCAGCTTTATGCCCACCAGCGGGGGAGTGAATCCCAGTTTGACGATTGCCGCCAACGCGCTGCGTGTGGGCGAAATTATACAGAAGGAGTTTGCTTGATATCGAGATCCGGGAAAGTGAAAAAATGAAGAAGATTTGTCTGGTGGGCTGCGGGACGATCGGAAAACGCCACGCCGGAAATCTCCAGGGGAAGGCGGAACTGGTCTTCTGCAGTCGCACCCTGGATAGCGCCCGCGCGTTCAATGAAGCATACAACGGCTCCGGTGTCTTTTCGCTGGATGAGGCGCTCAGGAGAGAGGATGTATCGGGCGTGGTGATCGCCTCGCCCCCTGAATTCCACAAGGATCAGGTCGTGGCGGCTCTGGCTTCCGGAAAGGGCGTGCTGGTCGAGAAACCGATGTGTGTTTCGCCCGAAGAGGTTGAGGAGATCCAAAAGGCAGTGTCCGAAGCGCAGAGCGGATTCTTGATGGTGGCCGAGAACTACTACTACAAACCGTCTCTGACGAAGATCAAAGGGTGGATGGCTGCAGGTGCGATCGGCAGGGTCCAGTCCGTGTCGGTTAAGAAACTGTCGACCCAGGTCGCTTCGGGGTGGAAGACCGGTTACGGCGCTCTGCTCGAGGGTGGCATACATTTTGTTGCCCTGATGAACGACCTTTTTAAGGAAGATCCAGTTGGGGTGAGTGCCGTGTTTCCGGGCTATGCCTCAGGTCCCGAGCGGCATTCTGTAACCACGCTCACCTACGCCGACGACGTGACGGCGAGACTCGAGTATTCCTGGAACACGCCAAGTTTGTTGAAAGGTACATTTCACCATTCAAGCATACTGGGTGACCGGGGCAGAATCGTCTTCGAGAGCAATGGGATTTACACGATACTCGCCTCGGGGTTCCGGCGGCGCCTGCGTTTTCCTGGCTTCGGTGACCTGATGGGCTACGAGGAGATGACCCGGGATTTCCTTCGCTGTCTGGATCAGTCCGATGCGCAGCCCTATTCAGATGTTGTCAGGGCAAGACGTGATCTGAAGGTCGTTTTCGATGCTTACACAATGCTTGGCTGAAGTCATGGAAATCCTGCTCTTTTAGGTGTAAACAGGGCGATTTTACCATCAGAAAAAGGGGGTTGACCGTCCACAGGCAACCCTCTATATTGTGACCTGATCCTCCCCCCGTTCTCCTCCTTAATCTTCCACGCTTTCCTTCGATTTTCCTCAATGGATTTTCAAAAGTTTCTTACCCAGATCCGCAGCGGGTATGACTACAACGGACAGATCGTGCACGTTGAGGCGATCCCTTCCCGCGAGTCCCAATTCGCCAGCGCCCCGGGCCCTCTGCACCCATCGCTTGAAAAGGCGCTTGGGGAGCTGGGGATCAGCGATCTCTACACGCATCAGGCCGACGCGTTGAAGGCGCTGAGGGATGGCGCGGACGTGACGGTTGTGACGTCCACAGCGAGCGGCAAGACCCTCTGCTATCAAATCCCCACACTGGAAGCTCTGCTGGATAATCCCGAAGCTACCGCCCTGTATATGTTTCCGACCAAGGCGCTCGCCCAGGACCAGGCGCGTGGGCTCAGTCGATTGATCGAACTGGCGCCGGATCTGGAGTTCGTGCTGGGAACCTATGACGGCGATACACCGCCGAATATGCGCAAGCGGCTGCGTGAGGAAGGCCGGGTGATTCTTACCAATCCGGATATGCTCCACCAGGGCGTGCTGCCGAACCACCCGCGCTGGGCACGGTTCTTCCAAAACCTCCGATTCGTTGTGCTCGACGAGGTGCACACCTACCGTGGTGTGTTCGGCTCCCACGTGGCCAATGTGATGCGGCGTCTGGTCCGGATTTGCGCCCACTACGGCGCCAGACCGCAGTTCGTTTGCTGCTCTGCCACAATTGCCAATCCAAAGGAGCTTTCTGAAGGGCTCACCGGGCGGGAAATGACCCTGGTGGACAATGACGGTTCTCCCCGGGGAAGTCGCACCTTCGTGTTTTGGAATCCTCCGTTCCTGGAGGGGAGTACGAGCGACCGCCGCAGTGCGAATACAGAAGCACGCTGGCTGATGACGAGTTTGATGCAGGCGCGTGTGCAGACGATCGGTTTTGTGCGCGCCAGATCGACCGCCGAGGTGATTTACAGATACTGCCAGGAGGACCTTGCGCGGATTTCACCGAAACTTGCAGCGTCGATTCGAGCGTATCGCGGTGGATACTTGCCAAGCGAGCGCCGGGAGATCGAGCGGATGCTTTTCGAGGGTGAACTCCTTGGCGTGATCAGTACGAACGCCCTGGAGCTTGGAATCGATATTGGCGGACTGGACGCGGCCCTGGTGGTGGGCTATCCCGGGACGATCGCCAGTATGTGGCAGCAGGGCGGTCGTGCAGGAAGACAGGCGGATGAGGCGCTGGTGATTTACGTGGCACACAATGCGCCGGTCGATCAGTTTCTGATGCGCAATCCGGGTTACTTTTTCGGACAGTCGCCCGAGCACGCCACGATCGACCCGAACAATCCTCACGTGGCGGTTGGACATCTCAGGTGTGCGCTGAGGGAACTGCCGGTTCGGGGGGAAGAGGGTGAGGTGGTGGGCGAGTTCACGGGCGCGATGCTTGAAATTCTGGAAGAAGAGGGTCAAGCGAGACAGTTGGACGGACGCTGGTATTATAGCAAGTCCGGTTATCCGGCGGCCGAAGTCGCCCTGCGCAATATGAGCGATGTGGTCTACACGGTGATCGAACAGCGCGACGATGGTCCCGAGGTGATCGGCACGCTGGACGAAATGAGCGCCTTCTTCCAGCTCCATACCCACGCGGTGTATCTGCACAACGGGCAGACCTATTTTGTGGACCAGCTGGATGTGGACCGGAAGATCGCCACGGTGAGTCAGAAGGGGCTCGACTATTATACGCAGGCGGTGGATGAGACGAATATCAAGGTGAACGACACGGAGACCGAGGCAAAATGGCGCGTGAGTCTGGTGTGCTTCGGTGAGGTGACGGTCACAACGATGGTGTTGATGTTCAAGAAGGTGAAATTCGAGGATCGGGACAGTATTGGATTTGAGAATCTGGACTTGCCTGCGCTTCCTCTGGACACGGCCGGGTGCTGGCTGATTCCGCCAAAGGAAGCGCTTGCTGCGTGCCGTGCTGCGGGCCGCGTGCCATCGGAAGGGTTGAAAGGGATCGCAAATATTCTGGCCGAGGTCGTGCCGCTGTTCGCAATGTGTGACGTGACGGATATCGGTACGACGATTGACAGTTCGAATACGGGGAGCACCACCCTTTTCGTGTATGACCGTCACCCCGGGGGGATCGGTTTTTCCGAGAAGATTTCGGAGATGATGGAAGAGGTGATCACGGCGTGCCTGATGGTGGTTTCCGAGTGCGTGTGTCTGGATGGCTGCCCATCGTGTGTGGGTGCGCCGCTGCCGCCCTCTGGAGACGACGGTGGGACCAAGGGGACGATTCCTGACAAGGAAGCGGCACTGGTGCTTCTGCACGCGTTGCTGGAGAAAGAGCCCTACGTTCCGAAGCGACCCCGACCGGCGCCTTTCGTACCGCCTGGTCTTATCGTGGATTCCTCTGAGCCAGAGAGTCCACCCATTCCCGTGAATCCGATGCCGATCAATGTAGAGGCCAAGATTCGGAAAAAAGTGAGAGGATTCAAACGTTGAACGAGCGACTGAGGACATATCTGGAGGACCAGGTGCCATTGATCGATCGGGAGATGTTTTCGTTTCTTCCGGAACAGGAGCCGAACCGGTTTCTCTATGCTCCGATGCGTGACTACCCGGAGCGAGGCGGGAAGCGATTCCGGTCTGCCCTGGTCCTGCTGGCCTGCGAGGCTTTTGGCGGTGAAAAGGAGAAGGCGGTACGCACAGCGGCGGCATTCGAGATGTTTCAGTCCTTTGCCCTGGTGCACGACGATATCGAAGACGGTTCCGAGATGCGCCGAGGGAAGCCCTGCCTACACCATATTCACGGTGTGCCATTGAGTATGAATGTAGGCGACGCGCTCTACTCCAAGGTGTTCGAAGTGCTGGTCGCGAATCGGGAAGTGCTTGGAGAGTCGGTGACCCTCGACCTGGTTGAAGAGATGGTCCGGGGCGCTCAGTTGACCTTCGAAGGTCAGGCGTATGATATCGGCTGGATCGAAGCGAAAGAGATCCCCAGCGTGGAGGCTTTCCTGGAAATGCTTCGGCTCAAGACCGGGTGGTACAGCGGGCGAGGTCCCTGCACCGCGGGAGCAATCATTGCCTGCGCTCCGGAGGCTGAGCGGAAGGCGATCGGGGATTTTGGGGAGATGATGGCGGTGGCCTTCCAGATTCGGGACGATCTCTTAAACCTGACCGTTCAGGCTGAGGACGCGTCTCAGGCACCCACGACCACAGCGGGTGGGTACGGTAAGGAGAGAGGCGGAGACATCGCAGAGGGCAAGCGAACCCTGATGGTGATCGATCTGTTTCACAGGTGCAACGCAGGCGAACAGGGTCAGGTTCTGGAAATCCTGAACGGCGATCGCGCAAATGTGAATTCCGAGCAAATCGAGTGGACGATTGCGCTGATGGAGCAGTACGGGTCGATCCGCAGGGCCGAAGATGCTTGCCGGGAACGCGCGCAGCAGGCTGAGCAGTTCCTGGAAGGAATTCCGCCCTCCGAGCCGAGAGAGACGATGCGAGAGATGTGCAGTTTTCTGGTTGAACGCGTATTTTAGAACGGGTTGGCAATCAGTTCTCCCACCAAAAATGCAGACAGGAGGCAGGGCATGAAGTTCTTCATTGATACGGCAAACCTGGACGAAATTCGGGAAGCCAATGAGATGGGCGTTCTGGACGGGGTGACCACGAATCCGACCCACGTGGCCAACCAGGAGGCCTCATTCGAGGAAATCATTCTCGAGATTTGCGAATTGGTAAACGGGCCAGTAAGCGCCGAGGTGGTGGCCACCGATCACGCGGAGATGATCAAGGAAGCCCGGACGATTGCGAATATTCACAAAAATGTGGTGGTGAAGATTCCGATTACACTGGACGGGCTCAAGACGGTCAAGGCCTGCAGCGACGAAGGGATTCGCACCAATGTGACCCTGTGCTTCTCGGCAAACCAGGCGCTGATGGCCGCCAAGGCGGGCGCCTCTTACATCAGTCCTTTTCTGGGTCGGCTGGACGATATCGGTCACGTGGGAATGGACCTGATCGCTACGATTCGGCAGATCTATGATAACTACGGATTCCCAACTGAGATTCTTGCGGCGAGCTTGCGTCACCCCTTACACGTGATGGACGCGGCACTTGCGGGAGCCGATGTTTCCACGCTGCCGCCGGATGTGCTGAAGAAGCTTCTAGCCCACCCATTGACGGACAGCGGTCTGGCGCGTTTCCTGAGCGACTGGAATGCGTGGAAGGAGAAGCAGCCAGACACGGTGATCGCCTGACGAGGAAAATGAGGGGAAAGAGAAAGGGCTTGTGTCGATTGGACACAAGCCCTTTTCCAAAACTGGAGCCACCCAGCGGACTTGAACCGCTGACCTACGCATTACGAATGCGTTGCTCTACCAGCTGAGCTAGGGTGGCTAACGTCTGAAAAAACACGTTATTATTGTCTTGTCAGGTGGCATAAAAATAAGCAAAGCCTCGAAAAGTGTCAAGAAAAAATCTGGCTATTTGAGCGCTTCGAATCAATCTGATTTAGGCGCTTCAACGAATGTCGATTCGTGTCAGGAGGGTGCCGATGAAATTCGTGGTTGCTGTAGACTGTGAGGGCGTAGCCTGCGCCGTGGGTTCGCCCGGTGGATCGTTGAATTCTTCACGCGATCTCGAGTTCGCAAAGCTCCAGGCGACCCGCGAGGCGGATGCAGCGGCCAGGGGACTGTTCGAGGCGGGCGCCGAACAAGTGATCGTGTGGGACAATCACAACGGGAGCCTGAATCTCCACTACGACCTGCTTGACGAACGGTGTGACATTGCGCTCGGTGTGGGCTTCGAGCACCGGTTTCCGGGAATGGACGAGTCCTTCAGCGGTGTGGCGTTCATTGGCTACCACGCGATGGACAATACGATCGACGGGGTGATGTGCCACACGTTCAGCTCCGCTTCGTATCAGTACAAGAAGGTGAACGGTCAGGAGGTGGGCGAAATGGCGATCGACGGAGCAGTCGCCGGCGGGAAAGGTGTTCCCGTGATTTTCTGTGCGAGTGACGATAAGGGGACCGCCGAGGCGAGTCGCTTTTTCGAGGGGATAGAAACTGTGGCGACCAAGCAGGGAATGGGCTGGAACGGGGCGGTGAGCAAGCACCCCAGGCGCGCGGTCAATGAGATTTACGAGACGATTCAAAAGGTGGTTCCAAAACTGGACAACTGTAAACCGTTCACGTTCGGCTCTCCTGTGACACTGGAGATTCGCTACAAGCGATTGGAAGCGGCGCAGTCGGCGAGCAGGGGATACAAGGGAGGTGAACGAATCGACCCTTACACAGTGCGGCACGGGTTGGAGTCGATCGAGGATTACTATTAGGAATCAGTTGTCCGCTAAAGTAACTGGTGAAAGCTGGGCAGGAGGAAGGGTCAGTCGCTGGTGCTCCCGGGGCGATCGGTGTCGCGATTGATGCGCGTGTCTACGAGGTAGTCGATGGCGAGGGCGATCCCCTTACGATAAGGTAGCGTGATTCCGGTGATCGCCAGGGCGCTGGCGACGACGATAATTTGACCCAGCAGGATGGTTGGTGGGTGCGTGAGCAAGATGGTGAGGATAAAGAGGCCGGTGAAGAAAGCGGTCGAGATATACATAAACGCCCAGCAGTTGCCTTCGCGATTCTGGAACTCACACTGACACAACTTGCATTTTTCGTTCAACAGGTGCCAGCCCTGATAGAGATTTCCTTCACCGCATTTCGGGCATTTCTTACGAACGCCACGCCAGAGGATTTTGCCGATTTCTTTAGGTGTCAGTGTGTTGATTCCTGAGTTCGAGTGGAAGCCTATGTTGCGGGTTCAGTAATTTACACGTTCGCGTCTTGCAGGACAAGTCGGCCGCTTCAAAGAGAGGTTACTCTTGGCGATTTCTGTTAGAAAAGGATGTCCGGGCGATCGGGACACGATCGTGGGATTCCAGGTTGCGATGGCACAGGAGACGGAGGATCTTGACCTGGATCCGGCGACTGTGACCGCAGGAGTGCAGGCGGTTTTTGATGATCCCCAAAAGGGAGAGTACTGGATTGCGGAGCGAGAGGGGGATATCGTTGGAAGTCTCCTGACCGTGCCGGAGTGGAGTGATTGGCGAAACGGTACCGTGCTCTGGATCCACTCTGTTTATGTGGTTCCCGGTGCGAGGAAACAGGGCGTGTTCAGGAAGCTGTACGAAAATCTCCAAACACGTGTTGTATCTTCGGACGGCCTCAAAGGGCTCCGACTTTACGTAGAGACTGAGAATGGCAACGCCCAGCGCGTGTACGAGAAAATGGGAATGAGTGCAGAACACTACAAATTGTTCGAATGGCTCAAATAGGTCGATCTGAGCTGGAAATCAATCGAGATTCAGGAGGAAAATATGGCTACTGGATTGAAACTGGGTGCAGCGAAGGTGGACGTGACACCGCCAACGGGATTGAAGATGGCCGGTTACGGTGGACGCGATGACCCTGCAGTGGGTACTCATTTGCCCCTCTGGGCACGCGCTTTCGTGTGCGGCGAGGGTGTCGACCGGCTGGCGCTGGTGGTGGTCGACGTGGTGGGGTTCAGTGACGAGACGACCGGGGAGATTCGCGGGGCAGTCAACCGAGCGACCGGGATTTCTCAGGAGAAGGTTCTGATCGCGACTACGCACACGCACTCTGGACCGGTGACGACCAAGTTTCGGTCTGTGGATCCGGATCCGGATTATATGGTTACGGTGACCGCGGGGATCGTTTCGTCGGTCGCTCAAGCGGCGGACAGCCAGGTGACTGTAAAGTTGGGCTACGGCCAGGTGCAGGAACCGGAGTTTCATCACAACAGGAGAAATGAAGGTCAGCCGATTGATTCCACCCTGGGGCTCGTTCGATTTGTGACCGAAGCGGGAGAGACAGTCGCCGCGTGGGTGGACTACGCGTGTCACCCGACGATTCTCACGGGGAAGAACTTCTACTGGTCGACCGATTTCCCTGGCGTGGTGTGCAACGAGCTGGAGGACGCCTGGGGCGGTGTCGCCGGATTCTTCAACGGTTGCCTGGGAGATGTGGGCCCCTACCGACCCGAGCAGAATTTTGCTGAGGTCGAAAAGATCGGGAAGGGGATCGCCAAGACGGCGAAGACATTGGGTGAAAGTCTGACCTGCAGCGATGTCTCCGGAACGAGCGGTGAGCACGTTTACGTCAAGGTGCCGCTGGACGATATTCCGTCGGAGGAGGAGCTGAAGGCACTCGCCAAATCGGGCAGCGGTTACGAGCCCGCCTGGGCGAGCGATCAGTTGGAAATGCGTGCCTCAGGTGAGCCAATTGTGACAGAGGTCCAACTGGAGGTCCAGGGATTTCGCGTTGGTGATCTCTTCCTTGCCTGCTTTCCGGGACAGCTATTTGGCTCCTGGGGGATTGAGTTGAGAGATCGCTGGCCGAACGAGAGGGTGATGCTCGTGAATCAGGCCAACGCACACGCAGGCTATTTCCCGTCGAAAATTGGCTGGGACCTGGGAGGCTACGAAGTGCGATCGGCCTTCAAGTTCAATTCCGATCTCCCGGCGCCAATGACCTGGCTCGCCGGACAGAAATTGGTGGACGCGGCAGTAGAAATGGGAAGCGAGTAGCGGGTGTTAAAATGACGTACTCTGAAATAGAGTTTGTCTGAGATGAAAATTCCAGACGTGTGGAATTTTGGTTGTAGAACAAAGTTTCTGATAAATTTCTTGAAAGCTTAATAGACACTTTATTGTTTAATATCAACTGCTTAATTGAAATTTTACAAATTTCGGATTCGGAATATACTATTAAATAGTATTAAATAACCAAAGGAGAAATACTGGAGAATAGAGCAGGCTATTGTCGCGCGTCCTAGTTTCCTTACTTAACCCGGAGGACCGGGAAGTCATTCTGAGCGCTGTACCTCCGGACTCCTGGCCCACTTCAATCGCTTGTGCGCGAAGAATCTCTGCGCGTGAGGTGAGTCACCAGGAAACTTTGTCATCGGGCAATGGACTGAATTCACTAACTTCCGGAATACAATTTGCCGAAAGATCTCACGGCAAGAGTGGTCTAAAGAAACCCGGCGGGTAATACCTGCTTCCCGAGGATGGATAAAATGGAATGTCGCACATGTGTTAGGAACAAAGTGGTGGAACTGACATTCAGTATGCCCCAGTCGCCAATCGGGAATATTTCCAGGATACGTGTTCTTCGGCGCACGGCCAGTCGGTTCGTCTTTGGCAAACACTACGCGAGCTATTTTGAGTCGATGAAGCCGGGCAGTCGGGACGCGTACAGCGGCTGCAAAATCGAACGGAAGGATGATGGTAAGGTGGTCTGCAGGGATGCGAATGTCCGCGCGGGGGCCACTTACGTGTACTGGATTCGCGTTGGGCGATCCAGAACCCAGGGTCCCTTCGCCGTCAAGGTCCGTGATCCAGGAATCTGGTGGCCGCGCACGGAGATTCTTCGGAGGATGCGGGCGCTTGCACGCCGGTTTCCCGATTTGATCGAATACACGGTCTTTGGCAAGACTGCATCTCATAAGAGTCTCTCGGGGCTACGTGTCGGCAGCCGAACCCGTTGTGTTGCGCTGACTGGCCTGGTGCACGCCGGCGAATCCGGACCGGAGTTGATGATTCCTGCCCTTGAACGGCTTGTTGTTGAGGATCCCGATCTATTGAAAAAGACTGGCGTGGCGATTTTGCCGGCTGTAAATGGTGACGAACGCGAACGCCAGGTTGACGGGTGCCCTTGGTACCTGCGGAGGAACCCTCGAGGGGTGGATATCAATCGTAATTTCGATGCGGATTGGGAGGTTGTGAATCATATGTATGGATTGTCAACCGATGATCCGAACTCTGGGACCTATCGTGGCGTTAAGCCTGAGTCAGAACCTGAAACCAGGGCCGTCGTTAATTTTGTGAAGATGGTGCGACCACGCGTGGTTTTCAACTACCATCACCTGGCAAGCATTTGCGATTGCCACTTCCTGGGTCCCAGGTCTGCTGAGGGCGATGGTGCGTACCGCAGGTCTTGCAATGCGATGTGCACGTCCTACACCCACGGTATGTATCCTTCGCGTAGCCGTGAGCCTGGGCTGAGTTTCACGACTTCCCCTGGTTCACTTCCTGCGTGGTTATACAGCAAGATGAAGGTTCCGGCGTTTGATGTTGAGGGGGACAGGTGTGCTGAATGCAATCAGTCCACGATAGATCGCACGGATGATAGATTGCTCGAGCTTTTCCAGGAGCGGCATTACGGAGGGATCAGATCTGTGTTGCAGATGCTCTCGAAAAGGAAGTGATTGTGTCGTGCACTTCCCCAGACAGAACCAGATTGGGGGAAAGGGACCGTAGGAATGCGGATCGGTATCGGCATACTGAACCACACGGGAGGAGAACAAGATGGAGGGTCGCATTTTTGGAATCGAAAACTGTGCGTCGGAATGGGGATTCACGACGGGTAAGGTTCACGTTGATCCGTTCAACGATATCGAGTTGGATGTCCTGATCAGCAACTCAGAAGGTCGCGATTGGAGAGTGCCCACCTACTGGGCAGGGGAGAACGAATGGCGGATCAGGTTCTCGCCGCCTGCCCCCGGCGAATACACCTACCGAACGATTTGCACGGATGAGACGGATTGCGACCTGCACGGAAGAGAAGGGCGTATCACGGCCAATCCCTACGATGGGGAGAACTCGCTCCTGATTCATGGGCCACTCAGGGTCAGCGAAAACAGGCGCTATCTGGAACACGTGGATGGAACACCTTTCTTCTGGCTTGCTGACACCTGGTGGATGGGTCTGGCGAAACGCCTGACCTGGCCGGAGAGCTTTCAGACATTGGCCGCCAACCGCCGCGAGCGGGGATTCTCGGTGATTCAGCTTGTTATGGGGATGTTTCCTCTAATCGAAGAGGAGTTTGACTCACGGTGCAACAACGAAGCGGGTTATCCTTGGGAAGAGGGCTACGCTGGCTTGCGACCATCGTACTTCGATTTGGCCGATCTCCGCATCCAGTGGCTGGTCAAAAATGGGCTGGTGCCGTGCATCTTCGCCTGTTGGGGATATTATATCCTTTATATGGGTGTCGAGAATGCGAAGAAGATGTGGCGGTATCTTATTGCGCGCTATGGTGCGTATCCCGTTGTCTGGACACTTGCCGGTGAGGCTACCTCTTCTTTCTATGCCGATGATCGCGAGCGCGCATCTGCTCTCCAGAAGGATGGCTGGACCGAGGTAGGTCGATACGTGAGGAAAATCGATCCGTACCACCATCCTGTGACCATACATCCCGCGAAGACGTCTAGAGAGTGTGTCCACGATGCGGGCATCCTTGACTTCGACATGGTCTAGACAGGCGGTCATAACGGTTGGAACCGGATCGCTGATACTGTGGAAACGGTGTGCCGTGAATACGCTGCAGAGCCGGTTCTACCTGTTTTGAATTCCGAAGTCTGCTATGAGGGCCATCAGCACACGAATTGGCAGGACGTTCAGCGATTTTCGTTCTGGGTTTGTATGATGTCCGGTGCGTGTGGACATACCTATGGTGCGGGCGGACTCTGGCAGATGAATTCTACTGAAGAACAGTTCGGTGGTGCAGACGCCCAGACAAACAGCCGAGTGCACGAGGATACGACCTGGGAGGAGGCAGCACAATACCCGGGTGCCAAACAGGTGGGCCGAAGCGCACAACTCTTGCAGCGATACGAATGGTGGCGATTCGAGCCGCACCTGGAGTGGCTGGAGGAACCGCGCACCTCGGACAACTACAAGCTGAGTTACGCGGCGGGCATCCCGGGCGAAGTCCGGTTCATCTATGTACCACACAAGCGGATGTACTGTTGGGATGGACCGAAGATTAAAGGGATCGAAGACGGGGAGGCCTACCGTGCATTCTATTTTGATATCGCCACGGGCACGGAAACCGACCTTGGCAGCGTTGAGCCCGACCAGGACGGGACCTGGCAGGCGCCGGACACCTGTTTCTCCCGGGATTGCGTATTGGTTATGGAGCGGGGAACCGTCAAGCAGAGGACATGAGCTTGAGCAGTTGGAACGCGAGATGTCGCGATTGGAGATTTTTGGTGTTTGCGCCGGGATTAGACCAACAATTGAAGGTTCGATCCTTTACTTGGTAGGTCGACGAGATACTTTTGGCGATTTCATCATCGCTTTTTCTGCTGCCCAGCTTATCCCTCCTGCGCTCTATTCCGATCGCATTTCCTTCGACATTGACCAGCTTCCCAACCACCACGTTGCTGGATCGCAGCATTCGCTGCCACAATGGGTGCTAGGGCCACATTGATGCCCGGACGCCCCCTGAAAGTCAGAGCGAGATCACTGCGACAAGACCGGAAAAAATGATGAATCTCCGCCGATCGTCCATCCCATTGCGCTGTACACATCAGCTCTGTTGATCATTGCATCCCCCTCGCTTTTCGAAGGATCTCCTGACACAGTTCCGCCTTTCCGTCTATATAGGCCTGGCGGTCATTGTCGTGTTTTTCTGCGAGTTCCCACTTGAGGTCGCTGAGCCGCTTGAGGAATTCCGGGCGCGCTCTCAAGAAATTTCGGAAGTCCAGGTGTCGCTGCAGTTCCGCACTCGATTCCGGACACGCGTAGGGGTGGTGGGCTTTGAGTGTCGCCTTGATTTCTGGATCTGATACGTCGAACGCATCCCGGTCTTTAATTCCAAGATTGCCCTCGTGAAAATACCCGAGTTCTTCCAGGCCATCTTTGACCGCACTGAATTGGCCGTTTGGGAAGACGATGTCGATGTCGATGATCGGTTTTGCAGTCATCCCCGGGACCGCGGTGCTGCCCACGTGTTCTATTCTTAGCACACGACCGGAAAGGGCGCTTTCGAAGCGTGATTTCAGTTCGTGAAACCAGTTTGGCTAGTCCGGATTGTATCGCTCGACAAGTGTGAGGGGCATTCTGCGATCTCCTGCTGTCTCGCTCAGGATGCTTCCATCGTGAAATGATTCTCGTCGTGATCGATGGTTTCGAATCCGAATCGCTTGTAGAACTGGATGGCGCGCGGGTTGTTTTTGAGCACCATGAGACGGACCGGGAGGTCCCTTTCCCTGGCTTCCTGCAGGACGATTTTTAGCACGGATTCTCCGAGTCCTCTTCCCTGATACTCTGGAAGGATGAAGAGCTGACTCAATTTCTGAAACTGGTCGTCTGGATAGGTGCGGAGAATGCCCACATCTTCCCCGGAATCCATGATGATTCGGTTACGCTCAGGACTGAACCGCTCACGGTGTTTTTCTCGCTGTACTGAGTCGTCCCATCCGAATACGGGTTCCAGATAAATCCGGAAGGCTTTCTCCATTGTTAGAAATGCGAACTCAGTGTCTTCCGGTGTGGCTTGCCTCAGGAGTCTGTCTGGTGTCATCTGTTTTCCTGTTAGGATGGGGATTTCTGGATGGGGTAGCGTAGATAGAATCGGACCGATATGAGGCGATGTCAACAGGTTGTATGGTGGGGGTGGAATACACACTCCCCTCTCTTTCAATTGCAATCCAGTTCCACTTGCAGGATATTGTTGGACGCCGGTTGGCGGAGCGGTAACCATAATTCGACGAACGTATCAGTGCTTGATCCAACCCCTTCCAAGTGCACGACTGAGCGTAGTGGCTTTCAAAGCACCCCGAAAAGTGAGGCACTACAAGCGGTTGGGGCGTCAAACAGTCTGCAAGGTGTCTGTATTCTGTAGGCGTCGATAGACGGTGGCTCGCGGTTCACCCAGGACCATACTTTCAGGAGTAGATAAATATGGCAAACGAACAGACGGTATCGGAGCGGGCTTTGAGATTGTGGCCAGGGTAGGGCTTGTGTTGCTCCTGGGTGTGCTCAAATTCTTGCTACCTTTCATCGTTCCCGAAGCGGGAATGGTCGGCGTTTTTGGTGGCATGCTGGGTGGATTGGGTGTTATGATCTGGTGGGCGTTTTTCAGCCGGGCTCCACGTGCCGACCGATGGGGGGGCGCGTTATTGATGATCGCCGCCCTTGTAGTCACGCCCGTCGCGCTCCACAAGTCGATTGCGACCGGAATGATGGGGATGATGTTCTTCGTTTACGCGCTCCCCGCTCTGAGTCTGTGCTTTGTAATTTGGGCATCGGTAAGCGGTCGATTGGATCCTGGTCTCAGGCGTGTAACGATGGTCGCGTCAGTTCTGATTGCGTGCGGTTTTTGGACGCTCCTGCGATCGGACGGCTTCAGGGGCTCTGACGGTTCGGATTTCGTCTGGCGATGGGCAGCGACTCCGGAGGAGATGCTTCTCGCCGACTCTGAAAGTGATCTGCTGGAGGGCGCCCCGGCAGCGGGTGCGCTGTCGGCCGAACCGGAGTGGCCCGGCTTTCGCGGGTCCAACCGGAATTCGGTATTGTCTGGAACAGGCATCGAGACAGACTGGTTGGCCTCGCCGCCTGTTGAGCTCTGGAGAAGACCTGTAGGGCCCGGGTGGTCTTCGTTCGCGGTTCAGGGCGATTTGATGTACACCCAGGAGCAGCGTGGCGAGGAAGAAGTCGTGTCCTGTTACAGTGTCGCTACGGGTGAGCCCGTTTGGAGACACAGTGATCCGGTTAGATTCTGGGAAGCGATGGCGGGCGCTGGTCCTCGCGCTACTCCGACGCTCAGTGAGGGTCGCGTTTATGCGTTCGGTGCGACGGGTGTCTTGAATGTCCTGGATGCCGCAGACGGTTCGGTGGTCTGGTCTCGAAACGTAGGGTCTGACACCGGGGTGAAGGTTCCAGGCTGGGGTTTTTCGAGTTCGCCTTTGATCGTCGGAAACACCGTCTTTGTCGCGGCCTCGGGTACGCTCGCCGCTTACGATCCGGCTACGGGTGAACCGCGCTGGTTCGGACCGAGTCGTGGTGGCGGCTACAGTTCGCCACATCTTTTTACAATCGATGGGGTCGAACAGATTGTCTTGATGGGTTGGGCGGGTGCGGCGAGTGTTTCCCCTTCGGATGGCGACCTCCTCTGGGAGCTGCCCTCGCGGGACGAATCGAGCATTTTACAGCCTGCAATGATTTCGGGAGGGGATCTCCTGATGAGCAACGGCGAGGCGATGGGCGGGACAGGCCTGCGTCGTATCGAGGTTTCGAACGAATCTGGAGAATGGAAGACCCGCGAACTATGGACGTCGAATCGGTTGAAGCCATACTTTAGCGATTTCGTTGTGCACAAAGGTCACGCCTACGGCTTTGATGGGAGCATCCTTGCGTGTATCGATCTGGAGAATGGAAAGCGCAAGTGGAAGGGTGGGCGATACGGTCACGGTCAGATGCTCCTGCTGGCCGACCAGGATTTGCTCCTGGTGCTATCAGAGCGGGGTGAGCTGGCGCTCGTTTCGGCAACTTCGGGTAAGTTCGCTGAAGTCGCATTGATGCCGGCAATCGAGGGGAAGACGTGGAATCACCCTGTGATGATTGGCGATATCCTCCTGGTGCGAAATGACCGGGAGATGGCGGCTTTTCGTCTGTCGCTTCTGGATGGTTGATGAGACCGGTATCGGAAATTCAGGCCGCAGATCTATCTATGCTATGCTGCGACACTCTGGAGGAAACTGGAAAGGTGAACGTACAGGGCGGCTCAAGGAAACCCAATGGATAGTGATCATCAGTGCTGATGAGTCGGCTCTAGTTCGCGCAATTTAACTATCGAAGAGGCACTAACGAGAGGGCAGGTTGTGGACAACAAGACATGGTTTAAAGAGGCTGGTTTCGGAATGATGGTGCATTGGGGGCTGTATTCGCTGCCTGCTGGTGAATGGCGGGGACAGCGTATGCCCACTATTGGTGAATGGGTTCAGTCCTATTTCCGAATTGAGAATGCGATCTACGGCCGCCTGGCAGATGTTTTCAACCCAATCCTGTTCGATGCGGAAGAATGGGTGAAGTTGGCCGTGGAGAGCGGAATGCAGTATCTGGTGGTCACAAGCAAGCACCACGATGGTTTTGCCATGTTTCATTCCAGGGTGGACACTTACAATATCTCCGATGCGACGCCATTCGGGAGGGATGTGATTGGTGAACTGGCCGAGGCTTGCAGTAAGCACGGTTTGAAACTCGGTCTATACTACTCGCAGGACCTTGACTGGCATGAACCGAACGGTGGCGGCTACCACGACGGGCATACCAACGCGGGTGTGATGAGCTGGACGAACGACTGGGACTATACTGACAATGAGAAGAAGAACTACACAGAGTGCTACGAACGCAAGATCGTGCCTCAGGTGGAGGAGATTTTGAGCAACTACGGCGATCTCTGCCTGATCTGGTTCGACACCCCGAAGACAGTCTCCCCCGAACAGAGCTCGGAGTTGGTGCAGCTGGTGAAGAAGCTTCAGCCGAACTGCCTGGTGAATTCTCGCATTGGAAACGGGATGGGTGACTACAGGTCGTGGGGTGACAACCAGATTCCGGACGAGTATATGGAGGAGGGTTTGTTTGAAACACCAGCCACGTTGAATGATACGTGGGGGTACAAAAGTTTCGATCAGAACTGGAAGCTTGCCGATGAGGTCATTCGCCTTAAGAATCACCTGAATTCGAGGGGCATTAACTATCTGCTCAATGTCGGGCCTGACTATCTCGGCCGCATCCCTGCTCCAGCTCAGGAGATCTTGAGAGATGTGGGCAAAGAACTGAAGAGAGGGTAATATGAAAAACAAACTGGTATTTATCCTGATTGCGAGTCTGTTGTTGTGGGCCTCCAATGTCGGTGCGGAGAAGGCGATCTTCGCTGGCGGGTGCTTCTGGTGCGTGGAGTCGGATTTTGAAAAACTCAAGGGGGTTACCGGGGCGATCTCCGGATTTACGGGTGGAGCAATCGAAAATCCGACCTACAATGGAAATCACAAGGGTCATCTCGAGGCGGTTGAAATTACTTATGATCCTGAGAAGGTGAGTTACAAAGAACTGCTGGCGTATTTCTGGGTGCATATCGATCCGTTCGATGCCAAAGGCCAATTTTGCGACAAGGGTCCGAGCTACAGAAGCGCTATTTTTGTAGCGAGCGACGTGGAAAGGGAACTGGCGGAGCAGTCGAAACAGCGTGTGAAGAAGCGATTCCCCGACAAGAAGGTGGTGACACCGATCCTGGAGGCATCGACTTTCTATCCCATCGAGGGTGAGGAGAGCTATCACCAGGATTACTACAAGCACAACCCGGTTCGCTACAAGATGTATCGCTGGAATTGTGGTCGGGACAAGAGATTGAAAGTGATCTGGGGGGATGACGCTGCGCATTGAGGGTGAATATATCGAAGAAGGTTCACTAGCTTGAGTCATTGCAGAGCCGTCATACGAGCATTGACAAGATGTATCCAGTTGGATACATTCTATGATAGAGATTCGTAAGACTTCGATCTTTTCCGAGCGGCTTGACAACCTGAATGATTTGCGGGCGAGAGCACGAGTTAGGATTGAACGCCTGGCAATGGGGAACCCGGGAGATGTCAGACCGGTAGGGGAGGGCGTTTCGGAATTGCGGATCGATTACGGGCCAGGTTAGCGGGTCTATTTGAGAAGACAGGGAAGCCGGGTAATTTTGCTCCTTGCGGGCGGGAAGAAGAGCACCCAAACAAGAGACATCAAAACTGCGTTGCGACTCGCACGCAATCTGTAGGAGAATGCTATGGGCAAGACCGTGACTTCCCGCTACGATGTAGCGGAGCATTTACGCACTCCAGAAGAAATGGCCGCATACCTGGAAGCCTGTTTTGAAGAGGCGGATGGAGATGCGGCTTTTATCGCGAAGGCTTTAGGTGATATTGCGCGAGCCAAAGGCATGTCTCAAGTTGCCCGTGACGCTGGGCTTTCCAGAGAGAGCCTATATAAAGCTCTGTCAGGAGACCGTAAACCGGGTTTCGATACGATTCTGAAAGTTGTCTCTGCATTGGGGTTGAAGCTAAACGCCGAAGTTGTCGGAAAATAACCTGGAATAACCTGAAGACGGGGAGATATGGAGCGGCCAGGACATGGGCCGATTAGCGTCTCCCCAAACATTTACGATCAAAACAATCCCTGTACGGTTAAACTGGATCTGGAAGTGAAAGGCGAAATTCAGAGGGTCTCGGGCGTGAGTCCACAGAGGCTGCTTCGAACAAGATAAGACACGCACTCACTCAGGAGCGAAATCTTGAAAGCGAATCCACCATATCCATTTCTAAAACTGAAAGATGCCTTCCCGGACGATTCGTCCCACCCCTATCTGTTCTTCCACTCAGAGGAAATTGAAGGACTCAGGTCGAAGTGCAGGACCGGCGATGCTGGGATCGAGTATGACCGGATCCGTTCGGGTGTGGAGGCCTATCTAGAGCATCTGCCGTCATTAGCTGCTCCAAGGAGTGATTTGAGTCGCTTTGGGGGATCCCATTTCGATACCTGGCTAGAAAACGACCAGAAGCGGATCTGTCTGCTAACCAATGCCGCCCTGATGGCCGTGGTGGAGGATGATTCTTCCCTGGTTGATGTAACCTACGAGCTTGCGCACGAGTTTATGAGCTGCCCGCGATGGGTGCACCCGGGGTTGCCCTGGATGGCTGTGGATCTGAGGTCCTCGGCGAGTTTGATGTGTATGGGTATTGTTTACGATTTTCTATCTGACCACCTGACAAAGGAGCAGCGCGAGGAAATCGAGAGCATTTGCTGGTGGCGGGGGCTGTCGGAGCTTTCTGCTGAGTTCTCAGCTAAGTGGACAACGCGTTACGACAGCAACTGGTGCGCGGTTTGTTGTACAGGTGTGGGAACGGCCGCGTTGGCGTTTGCAGCTGGTGGGCATCAGGATCGAGATACCTACCTCGATCTGGCTGACAAGTGTGCCCGGGCAACCTGGAAGTTCCTGGACGAATTTGGAAAGGGCGGCGGATGGGTGGAGGGCCTGACCTACTGGGAGTACGGGGCCGGTCTCGCGGTGACGTTCGCTCACGTGCTGCGTTCGGTCACGAGGGGAGCGATCGATCTGTTTCAACATCCTTCGATGCAAGATATCGGTGAATTTCCGCTCCATGGTTTGCTGCCGCCCGATCGCTGGATCAGTTTTGGTGACAGCTACTCGATGCCGTGGATTACGCCGGTCCATTTGAAGCTGGCCCAGGAGCAGAAGGATGGGAGGCATCTGTGGTATTTCAAATCTCTGGAGTCCTACTACAAGACCAATCAGCTGGATATCTTCCGGGTGCTGTGGTGGCCGGAGGGCGTGGAGCCAACGCCTTTGGATTTCCAGGAGCACTCCGCCCATTTTCCGGAGGTCGGATGGACGATCTTCAGAGCCGATGTGGCTGATCCTGATGCCATGATTGTGCCCGTGAAGGTGGGGAAGACTGTGGCACCGCACGGACACGCAGACGTGGGCACATTCGTTCTGCACGCAGGCGGAGAGACCATCATCAGAGAGTTTGGCATACCCCAGTACGGACCCGATGACTGGCCGTTTAGAGAGACCAATGCCCATAATCTTCCTCTTATCGATGGGAAAGGACAATTGACCGATCGTCCCAGAGCGGGAGTGATTGAGCATGTCGAATTGGGCGGAGATTCGGAACACCTGGTGGTCGATCTTACCGAGCCGTATGGGAATGAAGACCTGGAGAGTTTTCGACGAACATACACCTTCACGCGTCCAGGTACGTTATCGATCGAAGATCACTTTTCGGTCAAAAAAGAGATGGCGATCCGAAGTCAATTCCATTACAGTGGCGAGATATCGTTGGGTGAGAAGACGGTCACCATTAACTCCGGTGACACAACACTTGTCGTTGAAGTAGATTCAGAGGAACCTTTCAATTTATCCCTCGGTCAATTTGACGAATTGATTCCCAACAGACGGGAGAGCGCCGAGCCAATCACGGTCCGCCACTTCGCTGTGGAAACCACACTGAAACCCTCAGGCGGACACTTAAGCTATTCCTTTACAATCAAGTAAGTTGGCTTCCAGGACCAGGTTCCCACGGAGCTAAGGATAAACCGGTGGGTCCCTTCTTAAGAAGATTTCGAATAGAGGACACCTGGCGCCTTTCCCACACACTGGAGGACAGAAATGAAAAAGACATTCGATCTGACGCACCCGAAGATCAAAGTTCCAAGACTTGTGGAATCCGCAAGGGGAGAGATTAAGAAGTACTTGAAGAGAGAACGGAGGGTAGCACTTCCGGAGGGGGTCGATTTCTGGGATTTCGATTGTAGGTGTGGCCCTACGGCGGAAGAGTCGGAGGTGATTCACGTGGCGGGAATTGGCAAGTTTATTGATACTGTTGAGCAGCTGGAGTTGGACTCCTTCTATGTAGAGATCCTGGCCAAGCCCGGTCACCGGCGGAAAAGGCCAAAAGTAGAATCAAAAGATGATGGCCCCGATCCAACGAAATAGTATCCCAAATTTACGGTTTGAAAACGCGCATCCAGATATTGGAGCTGAGGCGTCAGGGCATTGCAGGGACAGGAACCCGCCCTGGTGGAGGAGGATCCATTGATCTCGTTCCGTAATGGAGAAGTGCCTGAGGTCTTACTCAAGCTGTCCCCGAAACATCACGGGTGAGATACAATCATGCCTGAATTGAGCAAAGCACATTACAATCGGGCGGTCGCGGTTGCCTCACGACTGTCTGGTTTGAAGGAGACCCGCTACGTGCTCCTGATCGGTTCTGTGGCGGACGGGACAGCGGATGAGTTCTCTGATATCGATCTGTTGGTACTCTACGAGGAGGAACCAACGGAAGTTATTATCGCGGCATGTCTGGGAAAGGATGCGGTCAGCAAATTTCGACACGGCGAGTTCCACTTCGATGTGGGGCACACCATCGACGGAATTCCCAGCGGTGTGATGTTCACGCCGGCGGAGAGGATAGAAGAATTCGTTGGCAGTTATCCTGACATATCCCACGAAGCATATGGAGAACTGTCCAGATATATCGTGAACGGAATGATGTTGCACGGCGATCAGGAGGAGTTTTCCTCGTGGAGGGCGAAATGCGAACGTGTGCCGGAGACAATGAAGAGAGACACGATCGCCAACGTTATGGGGTCCCTCAACTTCTACTTCCGTGGAGGAAGCCTGCTCCAGCTGGCCCGGCGGGGTGACTGGATCATGGTTAGCCGTACCCTTGGTGAATGCGTCCTGGGCATTCTGAGAGTGATCTATCTTCTGAACGATAGAGTGATGGTGAAGCCAAAACAGACCCGAGTTGAAATGGAAAGCTTCAGCAAGAAGCCTCACGGGATATCGGATCGGCTTGAGGCGCTCTATCTCCTCAAGAATACAGTCGCTGATGTGGGGACTAAGGTAGCAGAGGTTATTCGGATATTTGACGAACTGCATGCGCTGATTCAGGCCGACCCGGTAACAATCGATGCGTGGGTGCCTCGGGCGCAGCGTGAAAAAGCAATAATAGGCAGCTGAGCCGAAACGCAGTGGCATAACCATTCATGAAATTGAGGGTTCAGCCGTGAAAATGCACTTTCTCAGGACATGTCTCGTCGCCTTATCTGCGAATCTCTTGGTTGCCGACGTCCCTGCCCAGGATTCGTCAGAAGTGTGGGTTAAGGATATTCGTGCGCCTCAGTACATCGGGGTCTGGGTCAAAGATGTTGATAGATCCGTGAAGTGGTACCGGACCGTCTTCGGTCTGAAACCTGTGGGCGGGTCTCGTGCCGATGACGGCTCCTGGCGGATCGAGAACTTGAGGAGCGATGACCTTTTTTGTGGAGATTGTGCGTGACGATCGCGCCGAGGATGTTTGATTTGCGAGAGGATTTGGCAAGGTTGGCTTCTTCGTGCCGGATATGGCGATGGTCGCAGATCGTGTAAAACAGGCTACTGGAAGTCGCCCACGCGTGTCAAAATTCGAGGAATTCAGTGTATACATACTGCAGATCAAGGATCCGGATGAGAATACGATTCAGCTTTTTTTACCACTCGAGAAATAACACGGACATCAAGCAGAAGGGATTTGGGAATGGGTAAGGAGCCACTCGAATACAAGGTGACGAAGCGCGCCGAAGCGATCGAGATCGACGGTAATTGGGACAAGCCGGTCTGGAAACAGATCGAGCCGCTGGTGATAGAGCAGCATATGGGCAAGACGCCCGATCATCGTCCAGGTGTCCTGGCCAAACTCGCCTGGGATGATGACGCCATTTATATTATCTACAAAGTTGAAGACCGATACGTTCGCGCAGTCGCCACGGAGTATCAAGATCCGGTTTGCAGGGACAGTTGTGCGGAGTTTTTCTTCACGCCGGGCACGCATCTCGGACTGGCCTATTTCAATATCGAGATCAATTGCGGGGGTACAATGCTGTTTTGGTGGCAGCCGGAGGAAGGGGAAGCCGTTCCCATAGCTGCTGAAGATGCCGAAATGCTTAAAATTGCTCACACGCTGCCGAAAACTGTGGAGCCGGAAGTCAAAGAACCCACGACCTGGACGCTTGAATACAAATTGCCATTTGCTGTGATCGAGAAGTACTGTCCGAATGCCGCGAGACCTGCCAAGAATGTCGACTGGAAAGCCAATCTCTATAAATGTGGGGACGGTACCTCCCATCCTCACTGGCTCGCCTGGTCCTTCGTCGATCACCCCACACCGAAGTTCCACGTGCCGGAGTGCTTTGGTACCTTGAAGTTTGAGTGAGGGAGAGTCCGGGACCGACCGGGAGATCAACGCAAAAATGAGAAGACAGTTTTTAGTTATTTGTAGGTTAGCGTGATTGAGTTCGCAAACTGGTTCACCGCAATGGTGGCCGTGGTGGTTGAGGCCCGCAATGAAGACGCGCCTGAGGTCTTACTCAAGCTGTCCTCGAATCATCACATTAAGGAGATCACCGGGTGCAGATAATTACAAGGGAGTTGCTTGCCGACATCCCCTGTCTCGTCTTCAGGGACGACCGCTTCGAGTCCACATCGCTTCTGCTCCACCATCACGGATGGAGAGGCCATAAGGGCGAAATCGATACACCCGCTCACGAGGGCGCCACATCCGTCGGGTTCACCGTGGTTGCACCTGACTGTGTGGAACACGGCGAACGGCGTACCGACGCCTGGTTCCGAGCCGAGTTCAATGGCTGGGCTTTTGTCTGTGATGTGTGTGATCGGACACGCAAGGAAGCGGCTGACCTGTTGGAGGCAGCCCTGGCGCTCCCCAACGTATCCCCGGTCAACCCGCAGGTGGCTGGCGGATCGATGGGAGGCATAATTGCGCAGCTGGTCTTCGCCCAGGAAAAACGCTTTGTCGCTCTGGTTTCGGTCGTCGGTCGCTCCAGTTTTTACCAGGCCGATGCCTGGTGTCGCCGCGCCCAGGCGGGTACCCGGGCAGACGCGTGGTGTGCAGAGAACGCGACCCAGTCCCACCCTGAACGCTTTGTGGATCGTCCGGTTCTCTTCATTGACGGGGGCCAGGATTCGGACTGTCCTCCGGCCGTCAACGCCGAAACGGTACGCCTGATCAACGAGGCTGGTGGGCAGGCGGAACACTTTGTCGATGAGGAGGCAGGGCACGGGGGGTCACCGGCCAAGAGCAAACGCTATCACGAATGGATTATTGCCCACAAATAGTGAGGATGTCGTCCGCTTATTCCTCCTGGTCTCTACGTAGCACGTTGTCGTCAAGAAGGCCGAATGGTTTTGCAGAGAATATCGCGTCCAATCCCACGCCGAGTGCATTGGAGAGTCTGAGCGCCAGATCGATCGTCGGATTGAATTGTTGCCGCTCGATATATCCGATGGTCTGCGGGTGAATGTCTGTCTGCTCAGCCAGCTCCTTGCGTGACAAATTTCTCTCGACGCGCAGCATTTTCAATCTATTGTAGAAGCTCACTTTATTATCACTCATTGTCTAACCCGCCGTCATCGATTGGTTCGTCAGGAAGTTGCCACGCAATTAAGAGGTGTGGTGCATGGTTTGCCAATGAGAAGAGTGCTACACAGATCCCTATATATAGAGGTATCCCTCCATATTGAGGGTGCGTAAATGGGAGAAGCCCGGTTGACTTCACACCTAACATTATCAAACCAGTGAGAATCGTCAGACCCAGTAAGACCAGTACAAGTGGGTGCGACTCGCTGCGTGCGTTAATATTCAGCTGCTGTTGACGTTCGTCGAAGGGTTGGCCCGGCCATTCAATAGCTGACCGGATCGACATAATGAGCAACGGTGATATTTGAGTCACAAAGACAAGGACTAACCAGAAAAATACACTCAGTATTCTCTCCAGAGGTGTGGAGGGTTCGGGGGCCAACACCAACCATACAGTGAACCCGACAAGAAAACCGAAGCCGATCAGCCCGAGAACGCTTAGTGCGACAACGGTCCGTCTGGTAACACGCTTTTTCAATCTGATGGACAGACGGCTGTTGAAATAGCGATCATCAAGTCTCCTGAGATACTTGTCTGTGTTGATCTTGATCATTTAATCTCCTCCTATGTTTTGAAATACGAATAGGTATGTTCGCGTTACATTCTATAGTATATACAATACATATTGTAATGTAAAGAGAATGTTTCAGAAAGGCCAGCATAACATGCGAATACAACAGAACGAATCGCACCTAACCTAATTGCGAACAACATATTACAGTGCCTGTCGGATCGGAACGGTCCGAATTCTCTTGAAGGGGGTGTCTCAATCCTGGCCTATTTGGTGACCTCCGACTGGTAATAAAGTCGCGCCATTGCAACCCTTGATGTTCGCTCACCGGTCCTTCCCGGGGTCGGCCAATTGACTCAAACTATAAAATGTTGAAAGGTATTCTGCGATGCGTACAGCCCTTACTATCCTGGCAATCCTGGCTATTGGGACAGTCTATAGTCCGATAGCTTTCTCAGAGTCTACCGACTCAGCCGCGTCAGATGCCGCTGCACACAAGGCCCACGAGGCCTATGTGAAAGCGATAAATTCCAACAATCTGGAAATACTGCTGGAGATGCTGACGGACGATGTGGTGTTCATGGCAGCACACGCAAAGCCGTTTGTGGGCAAAGCAGCCGTTCGTCCCTGGCTTGAAGGATATCTGAAGGCATACAAAACAAACTGGGACAAGCCGGTGCAGGAATTTGTGGTGAATGGCGAATGGGCGTTCGAGCGTTATAGTTACAAGTCTACTGACACCCCTCTGGCCGGCGGAGATCCAATTGTGGATACAGGATGGGGTTTTGTGGTCTACCACCGGGATGCGGATGGCAAGTGGCGCGTGACGCGTGGGGGCCGGACCATCCTTAGGTGACTGGGTGGGTTCATACGGCTTGTGGCTGAGACCGGAAACTCACGCTGAAGTATCTGAATTCAATGCGAATTTTCGATCAGCCGCTAACGGATACTTTTTCTTGATGACTTGTTCATGGAGCAGAAGAGACGAGACGCAAAGGAGAACCCTATGGCAGACAGCGTAGTGGGCTCGGTGTCCGAGTTGTGGAGATTTCCTGTCAAGTCGATGGGGGGCGAGAAGCTCGATCAAACGGACCTCACGGAACAAGGGGTGCTGGGCGATCGGGCCTATGCAATTATCGACGTGGACACAGGCAAGGTGGCAAGTGCGAAGAGTGTGAAGTTGTTTCCGAACCTGTTGGGGTGCCAGGCGACCTTTCTTGAGCCTCCTGGATTGGGCGGGGAGATGCCACCCGTGAGGATCACGTTGCCCGACGGCACAGCGCAAGCGAGTGACTCCGGTAGCATCGACCTATTCCTGTCAGCGTGGTTCAAGCGCAAAGTGACGTTGGCGCAAACAGCTCCAGCAGACTTTACCATCGACCAATACCATCCGAACGTCGAGGATCTCGATCCGGCAGGCCATAGAGACACGGTTGTCGAACAGAAGCTCGGTTCGGCTCTTTTCGCGGAGGTGGGCGCGCCGTCTCCGGTCCCGGAAGGTTCGTTCTTCGACTTGTTTCCGGTGTCCGTCCTGACCACCTCAACCATCGAGAGACTGACAGAATTGGCGCCCAATAGCAGTGTTGACCAACGCCGGTTTCGAATGAACATCATCCTGGCCACCGACGAACCTGGTTTTCTCGAGAATGACTGGGTCGGACATAAGCTCGAAATTGGCTCAACAGCCCAACTCATAGTTGCGCTTCCCGATCCGCGATGCGTGATGATGACGCTTGCTCAGGATGGTTTACCCAAGGACACAGACCTTCTCAGGACGCTGACGCGTCACAACAGAATTCAGGTCGGGGACATCGGCCAGTTTCCTTGCGCCGGCGTATACGCGGTCCTCGGCACGCCGGGGTCGGTGCAGGCAGGAGACCCGGTGACGCTAAGTTGATTGCAAGTTGATCTTGGCTGCATTGGAAATCCATCGTATCTGCAGGGTGATCCCCACGCCGTGACTGTCTTAATCGCTTCTGAATGGGACCACCGATGAAAGTAATTGTTTGCGAGAAGTACCCCGCGCACGATGGAATCTTGCTGGCGGCAGATGTTTACCTGCCCGATGGCCCAGGTCCTTTCCCGATTATTTTGACAAGGACGCCCTACGACCGCGTTGGCCACCTGGGGGGTAACGCCAGACCGTTCGTTGAGCGTGGGTACGGGTATGTGGCCACGGATTGCCGGGGTCGGTACGAGTCGGAAGGCCATTTCACGCGGATGTTCGACGAGGAGGCCGATGGACAGGCGACCATCGAATGGATCGCGAGTCAGAAGTGGTGCAATGGTCGGATCGCGCTTTGGGGTGTGAGTTACGGTGCGGTTTTTCAGATTCCGGCCGCGGTTGGTGGGCACCCGGCCATTCGTTGTATCTGCCCGATCGAGGTGCCCAATACGTTCTTCAACAATTGGTCACGATATGATGGTTGCTTTGCGCTGGAGAATCCACTGTGGTGGGTGATGGGACACGGTACTGGACGGACCAAACCGCCTTCAGATCATGTAGATTGGGCACAGTTGCGGAAGATGAAGTCGCTGGATGATGTTGAAGCTGCCATCGGTTTTAAGCTGCCGATCCTTCGCGACATTGTCGAGCACGATACGGAAGATGAATACTGGGCCGAGATCGACCAGTGGCCGATGCACCCCAGGATAAGGGTACCTGGTATGCATTCCGGGGGATGGTTTGATCATGTTACGATGGGCCAGTTCAATGCCTATCAACGAATTCGTGATATGGGGGCGACCGAAGAAGCCAGGAAGGGGCAGCGTTTATTTCTGGGACCGTGGGGTCACGTGAGCTTTCAGGCTCGGGGTGAGGTGCACCGCAAGTACGGGATTTGGGATTTTGGAGAGCAGGCAGACATTTCGACCACGGATAACCAGTTGCGTTTCCTCGATTTGCATATGAAGGATATTGACGATGGCATAAGTTCCGAGCCTCCCGTTTATCTTTTCCTGATGGGTGAAAACCGGTGGATGCATCTGGACGATTGGCCACCCCCGAGTTCAGTGATGCAGAAATGGCATCTGGCTTCTCAAGGGAATGCGCATGGTCAAAGAGGTGACGGTATCCTGTCCCTTGAAGTGCCGAATTCATCCTTCTCGGACACGATCGTCTACGATCCAAACAATCCCGTACCGACCTTCGGAGGACAGAGTTTCTGGAATATGGAGCCGAAGGGGCCGCACGACCAGCGGCACCTGTTAGAGCGCGACGATGTGCCGTTCTATCAGAGTGAATTGCTTGCGGAAGATCTGACCGTGATCGGAGATGTGGGACTGGATATTACAATTGCGACCGATGTGGATGATACCGACATTGTCGCCAAGCTGTGTGTTGTAGAGCCCAACGATTCGGTCACCTGTATCATTCTCGGTTCATTCAGATGCAGTTACCGCGAGGGATGGGATAAGCGGTTGCCGATGGCGCACGGTGAGCCCACCAGACTGAGTCTGCGCCTGTCGCAATTGGCCTACACGTTTCCAACCGGATCTCGGATTGCGCTTATGGTGACCAGCAGTGATTTTTCACGCATACAACCTCACACGGGCACCATGGCAAAGCCCTGGACGCCCGCTGAATCCGTGATCGCACATACCGAGGTGCTGCACGGCGAAGGGGTCGTTTCGAGTCTCAATCTACCAGTCTGTGTATTGTAGCAGAGGGTTGCCGGAACATAGGAGTGCTTCGCAGAGCTTACCGCCGCGAATGATCGGCGATGTTCGGCAGAAGGGAGCAGAAAGAAATGAATGATTTTGGAGGACTGGGTTTTGGTCTCGGTACGCTGCCGCTGTTGACGAACGCCGTTACCCGTTCGATTACGGCAGAGAATCCTACGGGCGAAAAGGGGAAAGGGGGCATGGCCGTCCCTAATACGGAAGACCCCAATCTTCCGTTCTCGAGCCGTGCGGTGGATCTGGGCCAGGGATGGAAGGTCAATCCGTTCTACAAACCCAAAGCCGGTGAGACCGTAACCCTGATGGATGTGGATGGCCCAGGAGTTATCCAGCACATATGGATGGCAACCCACCTGAAAGAACCGGGCGAGGGCCGTTCGTATGTCCTGCGGTTCTATTGGGATGGAGAGGATACACCGTCCATCGAAGTTCCTATGACTGATTTTTTCGCTGTTGGCCACGATATCATCTCCCGAGTCAATTCGCTTGCCGTTGTCGTGGTCCCCGAGGCCAGCCTCAACTGCTATTGGCCGATGCCCTTCAGGAAGCACGCCAAAGTCACGTTCACAAATGAGTCCGCCAAGGACATGTCCAACCTGGCATTTCAGATCACATATGCCGAGACAGATGTTTCAGACGATGCCGGCTACTTCCACGCCCAATGGCGACGCGCTGTCACAGAGCGTGCGAATCCGGATTATGTGATTGTGGACGCCATTAAAGGGCAAGGGCGCTATGTGGGTACGTTCCTGGCTTGGACGCAATTGTCCGATGGATGGTTTGGCGAAGGAGAAATCAAGTTCTTCATGGATGGTGACACGGAGTTTCCAACCATCTGCGGAACAGGTACAGAGGACTATTTCGGGGGGAGCAACGGTTTTCCGGAGGTCTACACCACGGCGTACTGTGGAACGACGCTCGATCATCGCAGAGAAAAGGGTCCGCCGAAATGGAGCCTGTATCGCTGGCATATTATGGATCCGATCTGTTTCCGTGAGAATTTGCGCGTCACGATCCAGGCACTGGGATGGTGGCCGAACGGCAGATTTCAACCTCTGGCGGATGACATTGCCTCCGTGGCGTACTGGTATCAGAGAGAACCCCACACCAAATTTCCAGAGTTCCCCGGCCTTCAAGAGAGATGGCCCAGATGACCAAAAGGCATCTAACCATAGGAAAGTGAATTCAGTGGGCCAGGCAGATGACAGAGGCAGTGAAGGAGACCCATTGGGGACCAAAAGGGTGATGGACGACCTCGTGCTCGGGATCGCACGTGATGCAGCGGTGTCTGTTTACGATATGCTTGTCGAGTCCGTTGAGGAGTCCGGCGAGACGGCGACCTGGAAGACCGCGGATAGAGAGACGGATGAGATGGTCTACCAGGCGCATGTCTACGCAGGTACCGCCGGGATTTCTCTGTTTCTTTCAGATTACGGGCGAGTCTGCTCTGAACCTCGGGCGATCGCCCTGGCTGAGAAGGCGCTCAACTGGGTGATGTCGGATGACAATGAGCCGACCTTTTCACAACTCCCCGAAGATTTTCGTATATCCCTCGCTGTCGGGAAAGAAGGGGTCGCCCTCGGTTGGCTCAAGCGTTCACAGAGTGAAGGGGATGGGGATACGAGGTCGCTGGAGAAAGCGGTAGACATCGCTGACCATCTCCTGACCTGTGACCCTCTGAAAAGACCAGGCTTGCTGATCGGTACGGCTGGGTGTGGGATTTTGTTGCTTCGGCTATGGGAACAAACTGGTGACGGGAAGTATCTGGATCGAGCTAGAGAGTGGGCGGAATACATCCTGACCGATCAGTGGGACACTCACAATTACTTGGGAATGGGCCAGGGATTTGCTGGAATTGGACATTTCTGGATGGCGTTTCATGACCTGACTGGTGATTCAGCATGGATTGACCTTCTGCACAAGACAGCCGAGAAGCTCATCGAGCACGCGGAGCCGAATCAAGGGTATCTCAACTGGCGACGCGTGCTTGAAGAACCTGAGATGACTCGAAGTCAGTGGTGCCACGGCGGAGCAGGTGTCGGCCAGTTCTTTGCGCGTGCATACCCGAAGACAAATGACAGCCGCTATCTGGAATACGCTGTGTCAGCAGGCGAATGTACATATGCATATGGAGATGACACTCAGCAGCCTGGGCAATGTCACGGGCTGGTGGGTAAGGCAGAGTTGTTTGTGGAATTGTTCCGTGTTACAGGTGAACCCAGATGGCACGACCGGGCATCTGAGTTTATCGATCTGACCCTTGGATATCGGCACGAAACCGGAGATGGAATTCGATGGCTGGCGGAGTGTCCGGATGTCTATTCCCCGGATTTCATGCGCGGTGCTGCGGGAGTAGGACACTTTTTTCTGCGAGTGATGAATCCCGGTTTATGCCTGCCCCTGCTCTAGACAATCAAGCAAAAGGAGATACAATGGGTGATGAAACGGTTAATGGTGTTCGTTGGCCCTTCTGGACAATCAGTGTAGTCGCACTGATCTGGAATGTGATGGGTGCGATAAATTTCTTCGTGCAGTTGAACCCAGAAGTTCGTGCCGCATACCGTGAATCCGAACAGGCGATCATCGAAGGCCGACCGGGTTGGGCGACCGCAGCTTTCGCGTTGGCCGTATTGGGCGGCACCGTGGGCTGTGTGCTGCTCCTTCTCAGGAAGTCCCTGGCGTCTTATGTATTTATCGCTTCAATGGTTGGCGTGGTCGTGACGATGATTCATACGCTCGGGGCAACTGTCGAATTGGGGATCGGCGAAATCATCGGTATCGTCCTGATGCCACTTGTGGTCGCGGCATTTCTGATCTGGTACGCAAAGCGTGCGGAAAACAAAGGTTGGATTGGATAAGTATAGCTGGTCGGGTGCGCATACAGGTAGGGCAATTCGCCCCGATGCAGTTGAAAGGATCAATTGATGAGAGTGAAAAGAGTATTGAGCGTCGGTAAGTTTGATCCGGCAGAAAAGGGGATTGACCTCACACGACACTTAAGTGGCGACGAGCGGGTATCAATGGTTGAGGATCTAAGACAACAGATGGCAAAGGTGGCGGGATATGAGTATCCAACAAGACTAAAAAAAGTTCTTCAAGTATGTTACCGAACGACAAAACCTTCTCAGGATGGTCCAGGGTAAGGGCGCAATCGAAGTATGAGAGTTACCATTCATTCACTCTCTCCAAGTCGGTTCGCAGTCAGTTCTATATTGAGCAAGACCATTAGTCGTGCTCGGCGAAATGATCGGTATTGTCCTGATGCCACTTGCGGTAGCAGTATTTCTGAACTGGTAGGCAAGCGGGCCGAGAGTATGGGTCGGATCAAATAAGTGCAAAAATGTATATATTTATGATGACAGGCCCTTCAATATCCACTTGAGAATGGTTATACTTAGGATTGGCCGCTGTAACAGAGGTCAGGAAACATTACGATCCGAAAGGAGGCAGCGTGCAAACCATAAATTGGCAGGATCGAATCTCAGTGAAACCCGAAATACGGAGCGGAAAACCGTGTTTGAAAGGGACTCGTATTACCGTTTATGACCTGCTGGAATACCTTGCGGGTGGTATGACGGAAGATCAGATTCTTGGCGATTTTCCTGATCTAGACCGTGAGGATATCCGGGCCTGCCTTGCGTTCGCGGCAGCCCGTGAGCGCCGTCTGGCGAATTCCGTAGGATGAGACTCCTGTTCGACGAAAACGTCAGCCACAGATTGGTGCATGATCTTGCCAAGGACTACCGGGGAAGCGCTCACGTACGAGATATCGGACTCCGCGCGTCCGACGATCAGGCGATCTGGGACTTTGCTATAGATCAGGGCTTCATAATCGTATCGAAGGATACTGACTTTCGCGAGCATAGCTTCGTTGACGGGGCTCCGCCGAAAGTCATATGGCTCGATGTTGGAAACTCAGGCACATCAGCGATCTCAGATCTACTCAGAAGAGAACGCGAACGTGTTGAGGTATTTCAAAATTCTGAAGAACTGTCAATGCTCATCCTGTCAATTGACGCGAGCGCAGTATGATAGGTGCTCTCTCCCTATCGGTGAATAGGCGTCGCTAAGACAATCCCCCTCTGCAGATCGAAATACAGTTAAAGGTACTGAACTCAAGGTAAGACCTCTCCATGCCATCCTGGTCCCTCGCACTCACATTAGACTCGAGCCGAAATGTCGTCGCGGGAAGCGATCGCGATCTCGCTGACTCCATCCGCCAGGGCGCAGACCTGCGCATCGGCACGGAGTTCATCCACAACGAGCATATCGATGTCCACTCTGAGCGTGCGGAACGCGTTCGGGAGGTGGCTGAGTTCGGCGTGACGTATCTGGTGGATGATCGGTGGGTGGCGGGTATCATGAGCCT
>Ga0115002_10000112_pt1 | contig 107971 bp, 103 predicted proteins | sample ArcticOcean_MG_C_8_FD_89576 | JGI IMG/M metagenome (GOLD analysis project Ga0115002, IMG submission 89576) | Marine microbial communities from western Arctic Ocean - ArcticOcean_MG_CB11_86 | ecosystem: Environmental > Aquatic > Marine > Oceanic | place: Arctic Ocean: Canada Basin | collected... | reverse complement strand
CTCCGCCGGTTGTCTCTCCGCCGGTTGTCTCTCCGCCGGTTGTCTCTCCGCCGGTTGTCTCTCCGCCGGTTGTCTCTCCGCCGGTTGTCTCTCCAATGAAAGGGTATGCTATCCTGGCAAAGCAGCCCTAGGCTTGAACCGCCTTAATTATTAGCGAGGAAATAAATTGAACTGCCCACGTTGCGATGTAGCTCTGGATGAGAAGAAGTTCAAAGATATCGACGTCGACCACTGCCCCCAGTGCAAAGGGCTCTGGCTCGACTTCCACGAAATTGACACGCTGGAAGACCATGCCATGGACGAAGACGAGCGGAAGGGGATAATCGAGTATGCCCGCAGGGACAGCGACATCTCATGCCCTCACTGCAACGAGCCCATGGAGACGTTCAACTACCGGGCCAACGACCTGCCCATCGACCACTGCAAGAACGAACACGGTTACTGGCTAGACGAGGGCGAAGAAAAGAAAGTCCTGGAGATCATGCAGCAACGAGTCAAGGATCTGAAACGGACCGACTCTGCAGAAGTCTCATGGTCCAAGTTCCTCGAAGCCGGCGGCAAACGCACCTTCCTGTCCAAGGTCAAAGAACTCTTCACCGGCTAGTCGACCTCCGGAAGGAGACCTCGGCAGCCCACTATTTGTCATTCCGAGGCGTAAGCCGAGGAATCTCCTTGCCATCATCAAACACGTCTCACCAAAGCAAAGAGACCCTTCGCACGCCTACGGCGCTATCAGGGTGACAATGTCGAGGATGGCTTCCCTACAGCCTCATCCAACGCCTAGCTAAGCCCTTTTACCCCTCAAACTGGCGCAGCGTAGGTCGCCAGATTCCCAACAGCAGCGTAACCAGAAGCACCATTAGCGCCGCTCCGGTCACGGCGATGGGCCAGCTAACCAGATCTCCGGCCACCGCCAATGGCAGTGCACTCAGAAAGTGAATGGCGGGGGCGACCTGCAATATGCTCAACACTCTGCCCCGCAACTCGGACGGCACGTTTAACTGGACCAAGGTGTTCGCCAAAGGCCAAAACAGTCCGGTGCTCGTCGTCCCGACGAAAAAGAACAGCACCCAGGATGACCAGTACCAACGAGACCAGGCGAACGCGGTCAGGAATAGGCATAAGAACAACAACGAGGCTAGTAAAAGCCACGACTTGCGTTTGAAGTCGCCAAGAGCAGCCAGCAAGAAACTACCCAACAATGAGCCCAGGCCCGCGCCCAACCAGAGCAGACCGGTGCCGCCCGCTCCCACTTCCAACACCTCTTTGGTGAAGGCCGGCAATACCTGACGATAGGACATGCCGAAGAAGGCGAAGGCCAGCGCCAACCCAATCACGGTGTACAAAACCGGCGTTGACCGGACACATTGCAACCCTTCTCGGAGTTCCCTGAGAACGGCTTTCTTCGGGGCTTCTGCCATCGGCGGCAGACCCTTAATCAACAACAAGAACGCGATCCCAAACAGGTACATGGCCCCGTTGGCCACCAATGCAGTGCCGACCCCGGCAACCTCGATTATCCCGCCTGCCAAAGCTGGCCCGATGATCTGGCCTGACTGGTTCACCATGGTGTGCAGCGCCACGGCGTTCATGATGTCTTTCCGGTCTACCAAGTCCGCCACCAGCGCCATGCGGGCCGGGCCGTTTATAGCCTGCACCGTGCCCAAAAGGGCAGCCACGGCAAAGACGTGCCAGAGTTCCATCATGCCCAATATCTTGAGTAGCGCCAGAGCGAAGATAACGGCCGAAACGACAAATCGAGTGGATATCAATAACCGGAGCCGGTCGGTGCGGTCAGCGATTATCCCGCCCAACAAAGAGAACGCCAGATTGGGTATGCCGTAGGCGAAGATCACCAGACCTAGCTGGTAGGAAGAATCAGTGCTGTCCAAAACCAGTATGCCGATGGTCAGGAACTGCATTCCCTGGCCCATAGCTTGGGTGGCGCCGTTCAGCCAGAACCAGCGGAAATTGCTGTAGCGGAGGGCACTGAACATCCGAAATCTGGTCGGTGAGCCGGCGATGGGCGGAGGCGGGACTGCGCTATTGATATGAGTGCCCTGTGTTCAATTTGGAGGTCACTGACCGCTCTCCAACTCTTGCATGAACAGCTCCAGCGAAGCGTTGGCGCGGGAGTAGTCGTAAGTGGCATAGCGGCGTTGGCGGAGTTGCACCACATCCCCGTTGAAGAAACGCTCGTAAAGTGTCTGCCGAGAGCCGTACTGGGTACCGATCAAGTCCCAGGCCAACCGGAACAACCGCACCCTTTGTTTGGCGTCGATGGACGCCCCCTGATAGAACTTCGCTATATCTCCGGCCAGCGGCCCGGCCAGGTCTTCCTCGGTGGGAGTCAGCATCAGTCCACCGGCAGCCAGCTGCTCGACGATAGCCGCCACCCGGGCGTAGGCATCGGGATACCAATTTCGCATGGCGATCCATGGCTCAGCAGCCGGCCATAGTCCCTCCCCCTCGTAGGGAGCGGCGTCGGCCTCTGCGGCCCGCATATAGGCCCGTACGGTCTCTAGGGTGTCGATAACCTCTGCGTTCTTCTCCTGGACGTGGGCATACTGGCCGATGTTGATAGCATCGGTGATGCCGTGGACGATGCCCAGGATGAATTCCAGCTTTGCGATGCTCTTGACCGCCACCTGCTGCATGTACTGCCGCCAAAGGGTGACCTTCTGGACGGTCATGTTGGCCAGTTCAACGTCGTCGTAGATGAACACCCTATCCCAAGGGATGAGCACGTCATCGAAGACGGCCAGGGCGTCCATCTCGTCATATTGGCCGGACAGCGGATAGTCGGCCAAGGGACGGCCCATATCGTGGCTGGGGCGGCAGATGAACTTTAGGCCTGGGGTGGCCACGGGAATGGCGAACCCGATGCAGTATTTGCGGTCTTCTTCGTGATCGGGGCGGAGCGGACGGTAGACCGGGGCGAATATCTCGTCGGAGAACGGCGCTAGGGTTGCCAGGAGTTTGGCCCCTCGCACAATCACCCCTTCGATGGTTCGGTCGACCACGCCCACCGCCGTGTACTCCTCAGGAAGCTCAGCGAGGGTTAGAGATCGGTTGACTTGAGGATGGCCAAAGGCGTGGGTCAGGCACAGGTCCCGTTCTCGTACATACTCGTGGTAATTGCGTAGATTATCGGCGTGCCGCTGGTCTTTCAAGCCGTACAGGTGGGCCAGTTGCCGCGATGCCGTTACCTGGATGTTGACGTAGTCCGGCGTGCGTCCCAGCATGCCGTGGCTATGCTGAGCAACGATCTCCAGAGCGCCCCGGCGGCGCATCAGGTCTTCTTGGGTCTCGGGCACCAGGTATGACAGGGCCACGGGCTCGCCGCTGGTGGGCGACTTGAAGGTCATCCGTTCGTGGTTTTCGGGGGTGTGCTGCAGGTCGTAGATGCCGGCCAGGGTCTTGGCCATGCGGGCGGTTTTGGGATGCGTGGTGACGTCCGCCACGCGCTCGCCTTCCAGCCAGACCTCTCGCCCGTCTCTAAGACCTTCCAAGAACTGCGCGCCGGTGCGTACTGCCATCTATTTCTCAGCTCTCAGCGACGACGTGATTGCGGAGGATCCCGATGTCCTGGATCTCGATCTCGATGGTGTCGCCCGGCTTCATGTTGAGGGTCGCCCCTTCAGTCCCGGTCCAGATCGTGTCGCCCGGCTGCAGCGTGTGGTAGCGGGTGATCTTCTGGATGTAATCTGCCACCGCCCAGATCATCTTGCCAGTATTGAACTGAATCTTTTCATCGCCGTTCAGCCGGACTTTGACCTCCAGGTTGGTGGGGTCGAGGCCGGTGGTGATGAAAGGGCCCATCGGGTGGAAGGTGTCGGAATCTTTGGCCCGCCAGTTGTTGGGGTCGTCGCGTTGCCAGGTCCGTTCGCTAACGTCGTTGCCGATGGTGTACCCCAACACGCAGTCCAAGGCATTTTCACGGGTCAGATGCTTGGCTTGTTTACCGATGACCGCCACCAGCTCACCTTCGTACTGGAACTCTTCGGTGGCGTCTTTGGGTTTGACGATCTCCTCTTCATGGGCGATCAACCCGCTGGTGGCGCGGGTGCCGACTATCGGCTCTTTCGGCCAGGCCGGGGCAGTCCCGGCGTGTTCGGCAGCCCAGACCACGTGGTCCGGATAGTTCAGCCCGCCTGCGTAGAGCGTGGGCGGGACAACCGGCACCAACAATTTCAACTGATCGAGATCGAATATGTTATCGGTTTCCCGATGACCGTTGAACGGGTCTCCCTCGACCTGTACGACCTTCTCGCCGTTCACGAGACCGTAACTGGGGCCACTGCCATTATCAAAGCGGCACCATTTCATGGCATTTCCTCCAATTTTGGCAAACCGGCTAAACCGGGCAAAACTTGATGGCTATTTGTAGGGGACGTCCCATCGGTCGATTCCGCAGACCTCTTCCAGGGGCTTGCGAGTGACCGATCCAAACTCGCCCCGCGGGTAACCCAGGGGCATGCAGTAGACAATCTCCGCGGTGTCGGGAATGTTCAGCAGTTTCTTGACCCGGTCATCGACCACGGCGTGGAGGGTGGCGATGGTGCCGCCGATGCCGTGGGCCCTGGCGGCCAGTAAAAGGTTCTGGGCTGCGGGGATGATTCCGGCCGCGCCGCCCTTGGACAGGGCACAGATGAAGACCATCACCGGGGCGTCGCCAAACTCATTGGCCAGCCGCATAGCGGACCGCGTCGAGTTCTTGCCGGCGGGAATGTCTTCGGGGCCCATGATTCCCTGGTCTTTGCGCTTGGCCCACCAGGCCTCGTGGTAAAGCTCGCCCATCTGCTTGCGGGTGTCGGCGTCTTTCACGACTATGAAGTGCCACTGCTGGGTGTTGCCGCCGTTGGGGGCGCGGATGGCCGCCTCCATGAGGTCCCGCATGACTTCATCAGGAATCGCATCGGGCTTGAGCCGGCGGATGGCCCTCTGGGTGAACATCGCTTCGCCAAGCGTCATGGTCAATCGGTCTGCAGTGGTCATTGTTCGTTCTCCAATTTTTGTGTCGGGGTTATGCCGGGCTGTCGGCGTATCTAATTAATTCTTACGCCGGTTGTTTGATCTTGCGTAGGTCGGCGCGCGGTTCGTTCAGCAGGCGTCCGTATCCGGAAAGCGGCTTGGTCTCTCCGGCCTGGCTTAGCGCACTCCAGAGGGTGGCGGTGTGCGAGGTGACCACCGGTTTGCCGATCTCATCTTCCAGGGCCTGAGCAGCGGCCATGCCGTCGTGGTTCATACAGCTGATGAATAGGCCGTCGGCATCATCGCCGTATTCATTCCAGGCTTCCATCGCGAAGTCGAATATCTCTTGCGGAGGGACACTTGCGAACCCCTCAGCGGTCTCCAAGCCCATCCCTTTCATGACCAGCGCCTCGATGCCGGCCTCCTTAAGATAGGCCCGTTCGGCCACGTGATGGCTGTCGGGGTAGGGCGTGGTCACAACGATCTTCTTCATACCCATATGCTGTAGCGCCTCGGCGACGGCCAGCATCGTGGATGTGATGGGGGTGCCCCACTGTTCTTCCAGTTCTCGACAGAACTCCCGGTCCCCTTCGATTCCGCGTAGCGCACCGCTGACGGTGCAGCAATAGGCCACTGCATCGACCTTGGCGGAGGCCAACTCGCCTACGGCCCGGCCTGCATTGCTCTCCATCTCGATCAGTGCGTCGATGCTTTCGCCTTCGGCCAGCATCATGCGGCTGGTGAGGAAAGCCACTCCCGGAGGTGCGGCTTTGGGGTACCTCAATTCAGAGATCGAAGAAGCGCTTACCACCACCAGGCCAATCTTGGTCTGAATATCTAGTTGGTCCATCTGGCATCTCCCACGGGTGAATCGTTGTCAGTATCTATTCGAAAAATACGCGCAAAAAGTACAGGGGCTTTCGGTTGCAAATTTTATCACAACCCTCGGCTACAAACGGCTATCGAAAGGACGCGTGGAAAAAGATTTGAATCGGCGTCCTCGAGAGTTGCTATAATGGCCCATCTTCCGATTACATGGCGGCTATGTAGCGCGGCCTTTATCAGCCCATCAGGAGACATCATGGCGAATATTCCCTTGGACGCGATGCAAGCGTATCAACGGCTGGGCGTTAGGCCGGTCATCAACGCCGCCGGGTCCATGACCAAGTATGGCGGAACCAGGACCAGGCCCGAAGTGCTTGAGGTCATGGCTGGCGCGGCCCGGATCATGGTCAATGTGGATGAGCTGAACCGCAAGGCCGGGGAGGACATCGCCCGGCTGACCGGCGCCGAAGCGGGTTTCGTCTGCAGCGGCGCGGCGGGAGGACTGGTGCTTCAGGCGGCTGCCTGCATCGCCGGTAAAGACCCCGTGAAGATGCGCCAACTGCCCGATACTACCGGCATGAAAGATGAGTTCATCATCCAGAACATGCACCGCTTTCCCTACGAGCAGGCCTACCGCGCCGGCGGGGCCAAGCTGGTGGAGATCGGCGATTCCAGGTACTCGCACCCCTGGGAGTTAGAGGGGGCCATCGGCGAGAATACCGCCGCGGTGGCGTTCCTTTGCGCCCCATTGACCAACCGGCGAGCAATCCCCTTGGCCGAGGTCTGCGAGATCGCCCACAGTAAGGGAGTGCCCGTAGTGGTCGATGCAGCGTCGATGCTACCACCCCGGGCAAACCTCAAGAAGTTCCTGGCCGACGGCGCCGATATGATCGCTTTCAGTGGCGGAAAAGGTATCCGTGGCCCTCAGGGGACGGGTATCCTCTGTGGCAGGGCTGACTTGATCGAGGCAGCTGCCGCCCACGCCAACCCGGCCCAGTTCCTCGGGCGGCCCATGAAAGTTGCCAAAGAAGAAGTGTTGGGTCTGATAACCGCCCTGAACATGTTCCTGGATGAGGATGAAGAGGCCGAAATACGGGCCTACCGGGCGCTGGCCGAACAGGTGGTTGATGCCCTGAGCGAGGTGCCCGGCCTGGAGATCACATTGAAACATGACGAGTAAGATTACCTGATTCCCCATGCGGTGATGCACTTCGGGCCCGAATGGCAGGGGCCCAGCAGGAACGAGATTGCCAAGGCTATGGAAGAGGGAGAGATTCCCATCCATCTGCACCAATTGGGACAACCGGACGAATTGGCGGTGGACCCACTCAACCTGACCGAGGAAGAAAATTCTTTGGTGATACGGCGTTTACGGGAAGAACTAACCCGTTAACTATAATCCTGCTAACCATAATATCGACAGCAACCTGATTGAGGAGAAACTATGGCCATCAAGATTGACCTGAGAGTACCCCCCTGTAAACCCATCCCTGAGGTCACAGCCTTTGTGAAGGAATGTGAGGACGCCGGATTTAACGGTGTGGGAATGTTGGACTCGCAGATGCTGGAGCGGGACGTTTTCGTCGCCATGGCCCACGCACTGCTGAACACCAAGACGATCAACGTCGCATCCGCCGTCACCAACCCCGTGACGCGACACCCGTCGGTGCTGGCATCGGCCGCACAGACGGTCTCTGAAGTCGCTCCGGGCCGGGCACAAATATGGATCGGGCGCGGTTACAGCTCCGCAAACGTGGTTGGAATACCTCCGGCAACGGTGCGCCAGATGCGCGACTCAGTGGTCATGATGAAAGAACTTATGGCCGGCTCCGAATATAACTTTGGCGAGACCTCCAGCCGGATGAAACATGGTGGCGGAGCGCCAACGCCGATCTACATCGCGGCTACCGGTCCCAAGGTTATGAGGGTCGCCGGTGAGGTTGCCGACGGCGCGGTCTTGATGACCGGCATCCACCCCCAACAGGTGGCTGAATCACGAGAGATAATCGCCGACGGCGCCAGGGCTGCCGGCCGGAACCCAGATGATATTGAGACCATCTACACCTGTACAACCATCATCAGGGACAGCCTTAAAGAGGCTCGGGAGATCGCTCGACCCCTGGCCGTGTCCCGTTTGATGGAACCCACCTACGCCCGCTGGCTGAAAGCCGCCGGCTTGGATTTCTCGGAGTTCGAGCTGCCCCGAGGCCTCTGGGACCTCTACCCCGACGTTCCACACGCCGAGGACCAGGAAAAGGCCCGGGAGCTGTGCTCCTTCCTGCCCGAAGACGCCCTGGCCGAACTGTGCGACACCATGGGTCTGATCGGGACCCCGGAGTACTGCGCAGACCGGATCAAGCAGGCCGAGGCAGCTGGCATGGAGCACCTCTACCTGATGACCGACCAGTCCTACGACTTCGCCTCCGGCGAACTGGCCGCCTTCAGGGACAAGATTTTCCCGGCGCTGGGACGCTCAAAACAACCAGCGTAAAAACCGTCGAAAATAATTGACGTACGTAGGGGCAGGTTTCTAACCTGCCCCTTTTTGCGCAACCACTTCTGCGTACCTAACTCAACTTGACTGGATCTCTGCCTTCCCCGGAATGACAGGAATGACGGGTGGGCAATCAATCACGATCAACGATCCGCTCGTCCTAGGTTGAGCAATCGTCACCTAAATTCGTTTTGGATTCAAGGATCGTTCTTCTACCCATCGTTCTTCTACCCCAGGAGTACCAGTAATTTTGAGGCCCAACGGGCAACCAGAATTCGGCTCTAGTAGTGCATCGAAAATAGGTTGGAAAAATCAGTGACAACATTGTCCTGCGGGCGTCCTTAATATATGTTATGCTTTACGGTAGTGGCAGCAGTCTATAATCACTCTACAGGCATTCTAGATCGGTCTTCGGGTATCCATGGGCTTAAATGCTCCTTCGGGTCTCTCACAAGCTTTCCGCTTCTTACCGTCTCCGTGAGCAGTCTCTTGCCAACTTTATTTACACAGGGACCCAAAATATGAGTTACCAGGACAGAAATCTTACATGCGTGGAGTGTGGACAATCGTTCATATTCTCGGCGGACGACCAGTCGTACCATGCCGAAAAGGGATACACGAACGAACCCAAGCGTTGCACTTCTTGCCGCGATGCAAGGCGCGCCAACCGGTCAAATGAAGGCGGCTTCGGTGGCGACCGTGGACCGCGCGAAATGCACTCCGTGGTTTGCGCAGAATGCGGCAACCAGGCTACGGTACCGTTCCTCCCCCGCGGCGACAGACCCGTCTACTGCAGCGATTGCTTCAGTCGTCAGGGTGGCGGCGGCGGTGGCGGCGGACGCTACTAGGCCAATAACTAGGTCCGTCCGCCAAGCTCGGCCCACAATATAGGCATGAAAAAAAGCCCTCAGCTTACACTGCTGAGGGCTTTTGCTTTTCTAGATCATGGCTTTTGGCCGGATGAGTTGCCGGTCTATCATGCTTCACGAAAAAATAACTGGATTCCTGCTTTCGCAGGAATGACGGGCTGGGGCGGTAGATGAGAGAGCCTAGTTGTCCTTGGCGAAGGTTCTTAGGGCAAGCAGGGGCGGGTTAGAAACCCGCGCCTACGATCACGGCTCCCTCGGCAAATGCGCGCTCGCGTCATTCCTGCCAAGGCAGAAACGACGGGTGAAGGGTAATCACAGCCCATAGCCCGCTCATCTTCAGCTCCGGTGAAAATCGAGAGTCTCGATAGAATCAGACTTGTCGAAGGACCGGCAGCCGTCAAGTTAGTGCCGAGAGGACCACCGGAGGGTGGATCAGCCCGCGGTTTTGCCTCGTTCTTGGTCGATCAGCACCCGGCGCAATATCTTTCCCGACGGGTTTTTGGGGATGGAGTCGATGAATTCCACTTGGCGTATCTGTTTAAAGGTGGCCACCTGTCCGGCGATGAACTCCATGATCTCTTCTGCCGTGTGGGATTGGCCTTCTTTTAGCACGACGAACGCCTTGGGAACCTCACCCGACTCCTCGTCCTCAATGCCGATGACCGCGGCGTCGGCAATTGCAGGGTGGCTCAGCAGCAAGCCCTCCAGCTCGGCTGGGGGTACTTGGAAACCCTTGTACTTTATCAGCTCTTTCTTGCGGTCCAGCACCCAGAGATAGCCGTCTTCGTCGACACTGACGATGTCGCCGGTACTCAGCCAGCCATCGGACGTGAGAGTCTCCGCCGTGGCCTGTGGGTTGTTGAAGTAGCCCTTCATGACCTGGGGCCCGCGCACCAGAAGTTCTCCCGGCTCGCCTTGAGCCACCTCGGTCTCGCCCGTCTCCAAGTCAACGATCTTCTCTTCGGTGTCGGCAGTGAGCCGGCCCACCGAACCCGGCCGGTTGCGGCTTGGGTCGGTGTAATCGACATGGCTGACTGGCGAGAGCTCGGTCATCCCATAGCCCTGCAGCACCGGCACACCAATCGCTTCCGAGAGCCGTTCCTGTAGGTTTACTGAGGTGGGTGCAGCCGCCAGCATGACACAACGCAGTGCCGACAGGTCTAGGTCTTTTAGCCCCGGAACCATGGTCAGGCCCTGTCCCACTGGCGGCACCGAATAAAGCATTGTTACCCGGTGCTTCACCAGAAGCCCCAGAAATTCTCCCATGTCGAATCGCCCCATCAACACCAGAGTCGCGCCAACCGAGATGTAGAGGTTCATCAAGACCTGTAGTCCGTAGATATGGAACATCGGCAGGTGGACCATCACCACATCGTCCTCTGTTGCCAACGGGTCATCCGGTTGGCAGGCCTCTGCCTGAAGCACGTTGGATGTCAGGTTGAAGTGGGTCAATTCCACACCTTTGGCCAGGCCGGTGGTGCCGCTGGAGTAGGGTAGTGCGGCGATATCGGCTTTTGGGTCAATGGTAAATTTTGGAGGCGTTCCGGTCGATGATTCGATCAAACCCCAGAAGGAGCCATTCTCTTGGGAATCGGGCTTGATAACAATCAGTTGCTTGACGTTAAGGCCATGGTCCTTAGCCTTGTCCGCCGTCTCCAACATGGCCTCATGGACCAACAAAACCTTGGCCCCGCAGTCATTCATCTGAAAGGCTAGTTCCCGCTCGATATAGGAGGAATTTACCGTGCTCACGATGCCGCCAGCTTTCAGGATCCCATAAAAGCCAATGGCGAACTCGACACAGTTGGGCGCGAAGATACCCACCCGCTCTCCGACTGCGAGACCGCCGGACGCCAATGACGCGGCGAACTTATCGCTCAGGTCTGCGATCTGCCGGTAAGTGAAAGTCCGGTCTCCGTCAATGATCGCGATCTTGTCCGGCAGCCGGTCGGCGACACGGCTCAGCAAGTCCTGTACCCGAATTTCTGGGTAGGGCGCCAATGACGGGCGGGGCGAAACGCTGGGAGCCATGAGTGACCTCCGAAGCTTCTGAAATCTACTGTATTTCGGCCTCGAGTTTACCATGTACGAATCTCCAGGGGCTGCAAATCGAGTGCTGGCAATCAGATGAGCTAGATAGGTTCCCGGACTCCCAGCGCCCAATCAAAATCTACGCGGGCGATCTGGCATCATATTTTCTGAGGAGCTTGGAATATGCCGGACTTGTCTGCCCTAGGATTGGTCGCCGGGACCGTCGCTTTAATAGAGATCTCCTGTAGCGGAGACGCTGTCACCGCTGCCAGCACGCCGTCGCCGACAGAATCGTCGACGGGGTGCCGATGGCGACGGGTTCACCGATGCCGAATCAGGTTCCACCTGGAACATCTTGGGCGAGGCCATCAAATGGCCGATGACTGGGGGCCGATGACCGGCGAGCGATTAACCAAGATCGTCCACGGCGACCATTTCTGGTCTGCCTGGGGAGCCTTCAAGCCGGACACCCTGATCTACGAGGGCGGGGCCTAGTGGCCTCTTCTGAAACATATAGATATCGATAAATACACGGACCGGCGCTTCATGTTGCAGCCGCTCTCTAGGACGAATACACTTGGCCGATAGCTACCCCTTAGGTTCCCAGGAGACTTGGATGTCGACCCAAGACGCATCCGGAGCTGTCGATCTAGAACGCCAGTTCACCGAGATCGTAGAACAGTATTCCGATCTGGCCTACAGCGTCTCTTTTCGCATGTTACGCAACGCAGAAGACGCTGAGGACGCGGTGCAGGAAGCCTATATATCCGCTATATCCGCATTCAAGGCCCTGCCAAACTTCAAAGGCCAATCCAAGCTTTCCACCTGGCTCTACCGCATCGTCGTCAACGCCTGTTTGATGAAGATACGGAAGGAAAAATCCAGGGCTAAATACATCTCGGAAAACCTCTTCGATGACGCCCTGGTCTATGATCAGAAGAACGACCCCGAAGATGCAGCGGTCAACAGCGAACTCCGCTCCACGCTGGAGGGCGGACTGGACGTCCTTTCCCCGGACCTCCGCGCTGTGGTGGTGCTGCGAGACATCCAGGGTTTGTCCACCGAAGAATCCGCCGAGGCGTTGGACATCTCGATAGCCTCTTTGAAATCCCGCCTGCACCGCGCCCGAGTCCAGCTCCGGAAGCACCTGCAAGAGTATTCTGCGCTGGCGCTCCTCCCCCCTGGCGATTCGGGGTCTGGTGATCCGGGGTCTGGCGATATGGAGCCTGACGAGGCCGCACTCTAGCCCTTCATAACACTCCGTTGGGCTGTAGTCCTAACCCTTCCGGAGCCTTGTCTGTCACCCGCCCGGTGATTGCCGATTTCTGCAGGCTGTATCGCTAGTGACAACCCGCCTCTGGTTCGCTAACATAACCTGGGGATTTTGGTCCCCTCTGGCCGCTCACTTCCCGTTGATTTTCGATAAAACGACCCGTAGACGTTTAGGGGGTTCCACCTTGGCAGACCAGGCCCTTGATCAACTCTGTATCAACACCATTAGATTTCTGGCTGTGGACACCGTCCAGAAGGCCAAATCCGGTCATCCCGGCGCTCCCATGGGTCAGGCGCCCATGGCCTACGCCCTCTGGGACCGGTTCCTCTCCCACAACCCTGCCGACCCAAGCTGGCCCAACCGTGACCGGTTCGTCCTGTCACCCGGCCATGCTTCAGCCCTGCTGTACTCACTGCTGCATCTGACCGGCTATGACCTGCCTTTGGACGAGCTAAAGCAGTTCCGCCAGTGGGGTAGCAAGACGCCCGGCCACCCCGAGTATGGTGTCACCCCCGGAGTTGAGGCCACCACCGGCCCGCTGGGGCAGGGCTTCGGAAACGCCGTCGGCATGGCCCTAGCCGAGTGCTGGCTGGCCAGCCGGTTCAACAAGCCGGGACACGAGATCATCGACCACCACACCTACGCGATCGTGTCTGACGGCGACCTCCAGGAGGGAATCACGTCCGAGGCGGCATCGATGGCCGGCACCATGGCGCTGGGCAAGCTGGTCATGCTCTACGACGACAACGAGATATCCATCGAGGGTAATACTGACATCACCTTCCGGGAGAACGTGGCCCTACGTTTCCAGTCTTACGGCTGGCACGTGATCAACGATATAGAAGGGAATGACCTCGAAGCGGTCACGGTAGCTATTTCAGAAGCCAAAGCTGAGACCGGAAAACCCAGTTTGATCGTCTGCCATACGGTGATTGGCTACGGCAGCCCCAACAAAGCCGGCAAGGCGTCGGCCCACGGAGACCCCCTGGGCGACGAGGAAGTCGGGCTGACTAAAGAGAACCTGAAGTGGGAAGCATCTGAGGCTTTCACGATACCCGCCGAAGCCGGCACACACCTTGGTCTGGCCACCGAACGCGGCAAGGCCAAACAGGCAGAATGGAACGCCGCATTCAGTGAATTCCGCGAGGCGTTCCCCGAAGACGCCCAGCAATTGGACGACGCCCTCAACGGCCGCCTGCCCGCAAGATGGGAGGATGGCTTGAAGGGGATGTTCGAGAAGGCCGACCCCATCGCCACCCGATCCGCATCGGGCCAGGTGATGAACGCTATCTCAAAAGGTGTGCCTGCGTTCATCGGAGGCTCTGCCGACCTTGCTCCTTCAACCAGAACCAACCTGGACGAACGCGGCGACATCGGCTCCGGGGACTTCTCCGGCCATAACCTGCACTTCGGTGTCAGAGAGCACGCGATGGGTGCGGTCGCCAACGGCCTGGCCCTGCACGGCGGAGCTATCCCCTATACCGCCACCTTCCTGGTGTTCTCCGACTACATGCGTCCCGCCATTCGGCTGGGCGCGCTCATGGGCAAACAGGTCATCTATGTCTTCACCCACGATTCCATTGGAGTCGGCGAAGACGGCCCGACCCACCAACCTATAGAACATCTCATGTCACTGCGGGAGATTCCCGGCCTGGTGGTGAGCCGGCCAGCCGACGCCACCGAGACTGTGGAGGTCTGGCGCGCCGCATTGAACCGCCAAGACGGACCCACAGTGATGGCCTTCACGCGCCAGAACCTGCCGGTGCTGGACCGCTCAGTGTTGCAGCCGGCCTCCGGCGTACTCCAAGGCGGTTACACCCTCTGGGAGAGCGGAGATTCCCCTCAGGTGATACTGATCGCCACCGGGTCAGAGGTCCACATAGCCCTTGAGGCCGGACAGACCCTGGAGGGCGAAGGAATCTCAGCCAGAGTTGTCTCGATGCCTTCTTGCGAGATATTCGACGACCAGCCCAAGGAATACCGCGACGAGGTCCTGCCTCCGTCCGTCCGTGCTCGTGTCTCTGTCGAGGCTGGCACCACCAAGGGATGGGAGCGGTACGTGGGTCTGGACGGCGCTTCCGTGGGTATGAACGGCTACGGCGCATCAGCCCCCGCCGGTGTGCTATACGAGAAGTTCGGCATCACCGCCGAGAAGGTTGCCGACGAAGCCCGCAGGTTGGTCAACCCGTAGAGTGGTCAATAAAAACAGCTAACACCTTGAGCGGAACCAAGGTTCCACCCGGTCAAACGTTCCTTTGCTGGAGAAATAGATGCGTAAGTTCGACCTTATCGTAATCGGCTCCGGCTCCGGCCTTGAGGTCTCCGCAGACGTGTCGGACGCCGGCCAGTCAGTGGCGGTCATCGAGGAAGGCCCCTTCGGTGGAACTTGTTTGAACCGAGGGTGCATCCCATCTAAGATGCTGATCCACTGTGCCGATGTCATGCAGACCATTCAGAACGCTGCCGCTTTTGGTATCCACGCCAAGGTTGAAAGCATCGACTGGCCGTTCATCGTCGCGCGCGCCTTTGAAGAGGTCGACGCCGACGCTGCAATGATCGAGCGAGGCAACCGGCAGAGCGAGAACATCGAGGTCTTCAAAGGCCGTGGCCGGTTCACCGGCCCAAAGACCGTCTCAGTTGAAGGGTTCGATGAGGAACTAACCGCCGACACGATCCTGATCGCGGCCGGAACCCGTCCTTGGACTCCTGACTTCCCCGGCCTGGACCAGACTCCCTTCATCACCTCGGACGAGGCCCTCCGCCTACCGGAACAGCCCAAGAAACTCACCATCATCGGCGGTGGCTATATCGCTGCTGAACTGGCCCATTTCTTCGGCGCACTGGGTACTGAGGTCACAATCATCCACCGCCGCGACCTGATGCTAAGGGAAGAAGACGAAGACGTGTCCCGCCGGTTCACCGAGGTCTACCAGCGCCGGTTCAACATGATGCTCGATGCCACTGTCACCGAGGTTTCCCATCAGAGCGGGGAATTTACGGTGGAGGTAACCACTCCAAACGGGAACCAGTCGATCACCTCAGATACCCTGCTCATGGCCACCGGGCGGGTGCCCAACACCGACGCCTTGGATGTGGCCAAAGCCGGAGTGGAGACGAATCAACGGGGTTACATAAAAACCGATGAGTTTCTGCAGACCAATATCCCGGGCATCTGGGCCTTGGGCGACATAGTGGGCCGGTACCTGTTGAAACATAGCGCCAACCTGGAAGCAGCCTACGTCTCCAACAACATCCTGGACCCGGACAACCAGGTGGCAGTGAATTACCACGCCATGCCTCATGCCGTGTTCGCCTCGCCGCAAGTTGCCTCTGTGGGCATGACCGAGCAGGAGGCCGAGGGCCGGGGCGCAACCTACGTGACCGCCACCTATAACTACTCCGATACCGCCTACGGCGCATCTATAGAGGACAAGGACGGTTTCGTGAAGGTCTTGGCTGACCCGGAATCCGGAGAGATACTGGGCTGCCACATCATCGGCACAGACGCTGCGACGCTGGTCCAAGAGGCGGCCAACGCCATGCGCTTCCGGGCCGGGGTGGAAGTCATCGTTGAGTCGATCTATGTGCATCCGGCCCTGCCCGAGGTGATGCAGCGGGCTTTCGGGCAACTGCCGGTCTGACCTGGCGTTTCCAAATAGCGATATCCGAAACCCGTTTTAGATACTTAAGGAGTTAAGCCTGTGGAATTGGGAATGATCGGCCTGGGGCGGATGGGTGGCAACATGGCACAGCGACTGGTCAGCGGTGGACACCGGGTGGTGACCTACGACCGGGACACCGAGGCGGTCACGACGAGCCAGGGGTTCGGCGGAGAGGGTGCATCTTCACTAGAGGACGTGATTTCGAAATTGGCCGCTCCCCGGGCGATCTGGATCATGGTCCCCGCTGGTCAGCCCACTGAAGACACCATCGACGACCTAGCCAAACTGCTCGGCCCCGGCGACGCCATCTTGGACGGCGGAAATGCCAACTACAAGGACAGCATGCGCCGTGGTGTAAAACTGGCCGCCCAGGGCATCGATTTCATCGACGTGGGCACCAGCGGCGGTATCTGGGGGCTGACCGAAGGCTACTCCCTGATGGTCGGAGGCGACGAGGCTGCAGTCACCCGGTTGGAGCCCATCTTCCACACCCTGGCTCCGGCGCCAGACAAGGGCTATAGCAGGGTCGGACCCAGTGGAGCAGGCCACTTCACCAAGATGGTCCATAACGGCGTGGAATACGGCCTGATGCAGGCTTACGCGGAGGGTTTCGAGCTTCTGGCCGCCAAGGAAGAATTCGGCTTTGACCTGCCGGCCATCGCCCAGACCTGGCGTTACGGTAGCGTGGTGCGCTCCTGGCTGTTGGACCTGGCTGCAGATGCGCTCAAAGAAGACCCAAATCTGGAGTCCCTGGACTCCTATGTTGATGACTCCGGTGAGGGCCGTTGGACGGTTGAAGAATCTGTGGAACTAGCCGTGCCCATCCCGGTGATCACCCTGGCACTGCAGGCCCGGTTCCGGTCCCGGCAGGTGCAGCCCTTCGGTGGGCGGCTACTGGCGGCGCTGAGAAACCAGTTCGGTGGACATGCCGTCCGGAAGTCTGAATAATCCCGTGGGTTTTGACGGTACATACAGCGGCCAGACCACTACGATCGTCATCTTCGGCGCGTCAGGCGACCTGACCAGACGCAAATTGATCCCTTCGTTGTGCAGCCTTTTTTGCAAAGGCCGGCTCGGCCCCGAAGTACAAGTCGTAGGCATGGCGCGCAACAACATCACCACGGAAGAGTACCGGGAATCGTTGACCGAGGGCATGGACGACTTCCCGGATTTCAGCCCCGAGCAGGGGGAGTGGAACGAGTTCCTATCCCGCATCCATTACCGCTGCGGCGACGTCTCGTCCGCCGATGACATGAAAGGGTTTGAAGAAACCCTCAAGGGCATAGAAGCGCCCGGCAAACCAGCCAACCGCCTTTATTATCTGGCCCTGCCGCCCTCCCTCTACGGGCCGACCGTCCTGAACCTGGGGGCCGCGGGAATGGTCCGTGAACCCGAAGCCTGGCGACGGGTGGTGATAGAGAAACCATTCGGCGCTGACCTGGCGTCGGCCCAGGCCCTCAATAAGTCCATACATTCCGTGTTCACCGAGGACCAGGTCTTCCGCATCGACCATTACCTGGGCAAAGAGACCGTGCAGAACATCTTGGTGCTGCGGTTCGCCAACACGATCTTCGAGCCGGTCTGGAACCGGAACTACATCGACAACATCCAGATCACCGTCGCCGAGACGGTGGACCTAGCCGACCGGGCGGGATACTACGACCAGGCAGGCGTATTCCGGGATATGTTCCAGAACCATATTCTGCAGCTTCTGACGGTGGTCGCCATGGAACCGCCGTCGAATTTCCAGGCCGACCTGCTCCGCAACGAAAAGGTCAAAGTTCTGAATGCCATTCGGCGCGTTACACCCGAGTCCGCATCAGAGATTGCCGTGGCTGCCCAGTACGATGGCTATCTCGAAGAACCCGGAGTGCCCGGAGACTCGCGCACCCCGACCTACGCCGCGATGCGGATGGACATCGACAACTGGCGTTGGCAGGGTGTGCCATTCTACCTAAGATCTGGCAAGGCCTTGGACGACAAGAGCACCGAGATCGTGATCCAATTCCGAAGGCCGCCTCACTTGATGTTCCCTCAAGAGATAGGCCCCAATATACTGGCCATCCAGGTACAACCGGATGAGGGACTCCACATCGAGTTTCAAGCCAAAACGCCAGATGAGAAGATGGACCTGAGACCTGTGGACCTGGAATTTCATTACGACGACTCTTTCGGCGGACAAGACATCCCCGACGCCTACGAACGTCTCTTGTTGGACGCTATAAATGGCGACGCTTCTCTGTTCACTCGAAGCGACGAGATCGAAGAGGCCTGGGAGATAATGGACCCTATAATTCAAGGCCTGGGCATGCCTGAAGCCCCGCCCGTTGCCGGATACAACAAAGGGAGCGAAGGCCCTGAAGAAGCCGACCGGTTCCTGGCCAAATACGGACACAGGTGGTTGAACCGCAACTGGCAGCACTAATTATTTTTCAGGAAATCATTTTTATTCTCATTTTTATTCGGGGAAGCACCGTTGACCTATAACCCCATAGAACAATACGGCCTGATCGGCGATATGCACGGCTCGGCCCTGGTCGGGACTGATGGCTCGATAGACTGGTGCTGCATACCCAGGTTCGATTCAGCGGCGCTGTTCAGCCGGATACTCGACTCGGCCAAGGGCGGCTACTTCAAGTTGTGCCCGGACAATGTCACCAGTACCAGCCGCCGTTACCTGCCAGACACCAACATCCTGGAGACCACTTTCATCACCAGCACTGGGACTGGAACCCTCGTAGATTTCATGCCGGTCCACCGCCACATAACCCGGCCCAGAGCGCCACTGGAAGAGACCGACTTCCAGCGGGTGGTGCGCATACTGAGCTGCACCCAAGGCCGCCTGGACTTCGAGATGGACTGCTATCCCAGGTTCGACTATGGGACCATCGTCCCCCATGCGTCGCTGAGCAGCCCAAACACCGGAATGGCCCATGGGGGCGCCGACGCGGTTTCAGTCTTTTGCTCGTCTCCGCTATCAGTCGTCAATGACGGGTTTCGGTCGAGAGGCGCCATCTTCGAAGGCGAAAAACTATACGCCACAGTGTCCAATCAGCTTTCTTTCTCCCACCGGTCGGAGCCGCTGAGCCGTGGGGAATTGGAGAAAGAACTGGCAGATACGACGGCTTTTTGGGAAACCTGGGCGGCCCAGTGCACCTTCAAAGGTGAGCACCGGGAGGCGGTCGTACGCAGTGCCCTCACCCTGAAAGCCCTGACCTACGCACCCTCCGGCGGTCTCGTCGCCGCGCCAACCACATCGCTCCCGGAGACTATCGGCGGCGTGCGCAACTGGGACTACCGCTACACCTGGATCAGAGACGCCACATTCGCTCTCTACGCATTGTCGATAATCGGCTACACCGCGGAGGGCAGGGCGTTCAAAGACTGGTTGGAATGGAGCACGTCGGGCCGGGCCAGGGACCTGCAGGTGATGTACGGTTTGGGCGGTGAACGCCGTCTGACCGAGATTGAAATTCCAGAACTGGAAGGCCACCAGAAGTCGCGGCCGGTGCGCATCGGAAACGGGGCTTACTCGCAGTTCCAGCTGGATATCTACGGCGAGATCATGGACTCGGCCCACATCTTCCGAAAATTCGGCGGCGCGGTTGACCCGGAGTACTGGGAGTACCTACGGCGTGTTGTGAACTTCGTCATGGACCATTGGAAGGAACCGGACGAGGGTATCTGGGAAACCCGGGGCGGCAGACAACATTTCGTCTTCTCCAAGGTCATGTGCTGGGTTGCTTTGGACCGGGCAATCAAGGCGGCGACCGACCTCGGCCTGCCGGGCGACTTGGAGGTCTGGACCAAGGTCCGTGAAGAGATCAAGAATGAGATCATGGAGAAGGGATACTCGCCGGGCCGGCAGGCGTTCGTCCAGTCCTACGGCAGTACCAATCTTGATGCGGCCAACCTGATGCTACCTCTGGTCGGTTTCATACCGGCCACCGACCCAAAGATGCGCTCGACCATCCGGGCCATCCAGTCGGAATTGACCAGCCCGCAGGGGTTCGTCTACCGGTACACCAACTTCGACGACGGATTGGGCGGGACCGAGGGCTCGTTCGTTATCTGCACTTTCTGGCTGGCCGACAACCTGATCCAGCTCGGGGAACTTGACGCCGCCCGTGAGCTATTCGACGCAGCCATGGGTTGCGCCAACGACTTGGGCTTGCTCAGCGAGGAGTTCGATACCGAGAACGGGGCGATGCTGGGCAATTTCCCTCAGGCGTTCTCCCACCTGGCCATGATCAACACCGCTGTGCATCTGCAGGAAGCCGCCGACGGCACGTCACCCGTCCCTGATCGAACCTGATACGGCGGACCAAACTGCCCTTGCCAGCGATTTCCCGCCAAAGTATCATGCCGTTATTCGATAGATTGCGAGTAACCGAGTGCAGAATTTTCGCGTTGGCGTTGATATCGGCGGCACATTCACCGACATAGTATTCCTGGGGGACGACGGCCAGGTCCTGGCACGCAAGGTCGCCAGCACCCCGGATGACTACAGCCAGGCGGTGTTGAATGGCATAAAAAGCGGGATCGAAGAGCTGGGCATCACCGCTGACATGCTATCGGAGGTCAGTCATGGATTCACTGTGGCGACCAACGCCATCATCGAGCAGAAAGGCGCCAAGACCGCGCTTATAACTACCGAGGGTTTTCGAGACATCTTGGAGTTCCGGCGCAACCGTATCCCCCGGCTCTACGACCTCCACTATGAGAAGCCGCCGCCCCTGGTCAAACGGCAGTTCCGGCTGGAGGTCGAAGAGCGGCTTAACTTCCACGGCGAGGTCTTGAAGCCGCTGAACAAGACGGACGTCGACCGGGCCGTGCAGTACGTGGTGGACAACCGGGTCGAATCGGTAGCCGTCTGCCTGCTCCATTCCTACGCCAACCCTGAGCACGAGCAGTACATCGCCCAGGCGTTGGCAGCCGGAGCGCCGGGCGTCAACATGACCATATCCTCGGAATTGCTGCCGGAGATGAAGGAATACGAGCGCACCAGCACCACCGTGATCAACTGCTACGTCCGCCCAGTGGTCGAGAGGTATCTAACCCTACTCACCGAAGGGCTCACCGACATGGGCGTTACGGTCCCGCTGTCAGTGATGCAGTCCAACGGAGGGCTGGCCACTTCGGATATCGCCAAGGAACGCCCGGTGTATTGCATCGAGTCAGGCCCAGCGGCCGGCGTGGTCGGCGCCTATCACTTGGGCAAACGTCTGGATATGCCCAACCTGATGACGCTGGACATGGGCGGCACCACCGCCAAGGCCTCGATCATTGAAGAAGGCGAGATGCTCCAGGCCCCCGAATACGAGGTCGGCGGCGAGATCAGCGTTGGCCACCGGCTACTCAGAGGTTCAGGGCATATCCTGCGGGTGCCTGCGATAGACCTGGCTGAAGTCGGCGCTGGTGGTGGCAGCATCGCGGCGGTGGACCGGAGCGGTTCGCTGCGTGTCGGCCCCCAGAGTTCCGGCGCGTTCCCCGGCCCGGCCTGCTACCAATTGGGCGGCCAGGACGCCACTGTCACCGACGCCAACGTGTTGTTGGGGTTCCTGAACCAAAAACACCTTTTGGCTGGGGCCTTTGAGATCGACGCTGAACTGGCCCGAAAGGCAATCTCCGAGAACGTTGCCCGGCCGCTTGAGATGTCCGATGTTGAGGCCGCCTACGGCGTCCATACCCTGGTCAACTCCAACATGGGACGTGCCCTGAGAGCCGTCTCCAGCGAACGGGGCCGCGACCCGCGCCGGTTCGATCTGATTACCTTCGGCGGCAGCGGCCCGGTTCACGCGGTCGGCCTGGCCGAGATGCTGGATATAACGCGCGTGGTCGTACCGCCGTTCCCCGGAGTGTTCAGTTCGTTCGGTCTTTTGGTGGCCGATGTTGAACACCATTTCGTCCAGACCTATTTCAAGACCTTCGCCGAACTGAACATCTCTGAGTTGTCAGAGCTGCTGAACAGCCTATGGGAGCAGGGTCGAAACCAATTACGGCTGGAAGGATTCGACGACAGCCGGCTTGAGATCGTGACCCAGTTGGACATGAAATACGAAGGACAGGTCTCAGACCTGACCGTTCCCTTCCCCGGCAACCAGGTCAGCCAGCAGACCATCGACGCTGTGATCAAGTCATTTGACGAAGAGCACGAACGCAGCTTTGGGTACAACAGCCCCGACACCGGATACCAGCTTGTGAACGTCCGGGTGATCGCCCGGGGACTGCCCGAGACGCCAAGGATGCCGGATCGGCTGGAGCTTCCTGGTTCTTCCAACAGCTCCGGTACAGAGAACCGGGATGTGTATTTCGGCCCCAACCGCGGCTGGGCCAATGTCTCCATCGTTGACCGGGCCTCTCTTGTCGGAACCACAACCGATGGCCCGCTGATCGTCGAAGAATACGACTCCACCACCGTGGTGCCGCCCGGCTGGATCGCCGCCACGGACCGATGGAGCAACATCATCCTGGAAAAGGCCCAATAGCCGCCAGTAAAACAGACAATCGTAGGCGCGGGTTTTCAACCCGCCTTGCTAACCTGAATCAGGCTAAGCTCGCAACGGCAAACAAAGGAGCCCCAGATGCAACAGGTAACTGACCCGGTCACGAGAGAAGTCATCAAGAACGCTCTGATGAGCATCGCCGACACCATGGCGCTAACCGTCGTGCGCACTGCCCGGTCGGCGGTGATCAAGCACGGTATGGACTTCTCCACGTCCCTGTTCAACGCGGAAGGCCTGCAAGTGGCCCAGGGTCTGACTCTACCGCCCCACCTTGGCTCCATGGCGCCGGCGCTCGAGGGAGTTATGAAAGCGTTTGGTGACGATGTACTACCGGGAGACATTTTCGCCAACAACGACCCCTACGAAGGCGCCAGCCACCTCCCTGACATCTTCTTGTTCAAGCCTATCTTCAAAAACGATGTTCTAATCGGCTGGAGCTGTTGCATCGGCCATCAGACTGACATCGGCGGACGCGTGGCCGGAGGCAATGCCTGCGACAACACTGAGATCTACCAAGAGGGCCTGATCATTCCGCCCCTCAAGCTCTACGAAAAAGGGGAGCTGAACAAGGCCGTCTGGCGGATATTGGAAAAGAATGTTCGGGTGCCGGATAAAGTCTTGGGCGACGTCCAAGCCCTGCTGGCGGCAGTGCGGTTTGGAGAGCGCGATCTGCTGCAATTGGTGGATGACTACGGCCTGGAAGAACTCAAGAGCTACATGACCGACATCCTAGACACCACCGAACGGCTGACCAGGGCCGAGATCGAGCAGCTACCCCAGGGCGAGTGGGAATTCACCGACTACATCGACAATGACGGCATCGACATGCACCCAATCGAGATTCACGCCAAGGTCAAGATCGAAGGCGGAGAGTTCTTCGTGGACTTTGAAGGCACCTCGCCACAGGCCAAGGGCTCCATCAACCCCAACTTCGCCTATACGAAGTCAAACGTCTACGCCGTTATGAAGTGCCTCATCGACCCTGCGATCCAGTCCAACAGCGGTTTCTTCCGGCCCTTCAACATCACTGCTCCGGAGGGCTGCTTCGTGAACCCGCAGCACCCAGCGCCGGTGGCCGCTAGGGGACTGGCCGGGTTCCGCATCTGCCAGACCATCTTCGGCGCGATGGCCCAAGCCCTGCCCGGCAAGGTCCCGGCGGCTTGGGGCGGCGGCGAGATCGGCGTTAGCTGGGGTGGCTACCATCCCAACCGCAAGGCCTGGGTCTACCTGGAGTTCGCCAACGACGGCCCTCGTGGCGGCGGGCCGACATTGGACGGCGCAGACGGCCTGGCCGCGCCCATCTTGAACATGGCCAACACGCCCATCGAAAGTATCGAATCCGAGCAGCCCTTGATGGTTGAGCGGTACGGCTTCGTTGCCGACACCGGCGGCGCTGGCAAGTACCGGGGCGGGTTGGGTATTCAGCGGGATTTTCGGCTATTGGCGGAGGACGCCACGTTCCAGTTGCGCTCGGACCGCAGCGACTTCACTCCCTGGGGTGTACAGGGCGGCAAACCGGGCACCCCCACCGAGAATTACCTGAACCCCGGCACCGACCAGGAAGAGAAGCTGCCTGGCAAGACCCTGCGTCAACTCAAAAAGGGTGACCTATTCCGCGTGGTCCAGGCCGGTGCTGGCGGCTACGGAAACCCCCTCGAGAGAGACATGCACGCCGTTGCCGACGACGTGGAGCAGGAGAAACTGTCGGCTGAGTACGTGCGCCGGGAATATGGCGTGGTGGTAGACCCCAAGACATCGGCTCTGGACGTTTCAGCTACCGAGAAGCTGCGGGCGGAGATGGCGGCGGCGTAATATTCAGATCAGTAGTGGCTCGCCTTCGTCATTCCGGCCTTTGCCGGAACCAATGCGATTGCCATGGCTGGCCATCCGTTCGTGGTGAGCTCCGTCGAACCACCATCTTCCAATCAAACATGGTTTCTCCCCTATCCTTCGACTAGCTCAGGACGAACGGTCTTTGCTCTGTGCCTAACCGCCCATCCGTCATTCCTGCGAAGGCAGGAATCCAGGCAAACCAAATTTGACGATTGCAAGGTGACTTGCGAAGAACCGATGCCCTCACCTGCGACTGAGTCGAGAGTCTCGACTTCGTCGGACCTAACTCTCTCCCATGCGTGGGAGAGGGGATTCCACAATTACTTCGGCTAAGGCTGAATAAAAAAAGAGCCCCCGTCCTTCTATTAAAGGGCGGGGGCTCTTGGTTTATCACCGATGTCTGATCCGGAGCTTAGCGGTCCATGACCTTCATGGTGCCTTCTTCCGGGTTGTACTGGAAGCGGGTTACCCGGTCCAGCTTCTGGGACTCCAGCCGGACCACCAGCGAACGACCCTCTTCTTGGGTGTTCAGGGTGTCGTGAATCTCGCCGGGCATGAAGTAGGCGACTGCGCCAGGGTTCTGAAGGAACTTGCCGTGCTCCACTATTTGGGCTTTATCCACACCCTCGCCAGGGAAGGCCCAACGCCATTTCCGCTGCTGGATCTGTCCCTTGTACACGCCGTAAACAACCCAGGTAACGCCGTGGTCATGGGGTAGGTTGTCCTGACCGGGCTTCTGTACTGAAGCCATCAGCCACCAGCCGTTGCCGGGGTGACCAGCCTCTTCGTCCAGATGGAGGGAGAACCGGCCGAAGCCGCCCTCTTCCTCGAGCTCCAGTTTCTCTTCCAGCCAACCGGGCATGGCCAGGAGGTTTTCTAGGTGCTCGGAAACGGTTTTGGCCTGAACATGAGGGTCTTCGATCGTCCTGAAGACTTCGTTCACGTCTTCGACGAAGGCTTCCATGGTGTAATTTGCGACTTGTGTTTGAGCCATTTGTTCCTCCCGCAACGATTTTCAATATTTAGCGTCTATTTTGATTGGGTCGGCGACCCCGTGTCAACGGCCTGACATGCGATATTGATGCTCCGGTAAGATTGTCAGGCGTTCAGCCAGGCGCGTCCGTTCTTCTTGATCATACGCAACTCGGTTGAATATCGGTTGAATAATGGATCGATGCGCTAGTAATTTCAGCGTGCCGGAGCTATCATAGGTGCACTAAATTCCCCAGCATCTTATACCGAGCTTACCCCGGAATTCAGCCAACGATTTAGGAGGAAGCACCATGGCAGACAATTTCACGATCTTGGTCGGCACTATCGGTCAAGGGATGAACGTTAGCGGCGACGGTGGCGATACTTGGACAAAGATCCGTAATCCGATTCCCTCGGAGTCCAGCATCAGGGCTCTCCGCACCTATCCGGACGACCCCCATCGCATCCTGGCCGGAACCGACGGTCTGGGACTGTTCCGCAGCGACGACAATGGCATCAACTGGGCGGCCGTTGACTCGCCCATCGGCGACTTGCAGGTATGGTCGGTGGCCGTGGACCCAGCCCACACCGACACCATATTCGCCGGCACCCGCCCCGAGGGCTTCCGCTCCCGTGACGGCGGCAAGACCTGGGACAAACTGTCCATGGGCGTATCCAAGGAGTGCCCCATCGGCACCCCGCGCACAACCAACATGGTTGTCGATCACAGAGACAGCAACACCATCTGGGCCGGTATCGAGGTTGACGGCGTCTACAAGAGTTTGGACGGCGGCGACAACTGGACGCACCTGCCCGACCTGGGACCGGACCCGTTCCACGGCGACATCCACGGTATGGCCGTCACCGACTCGGCGGTGTACTGCACCAGCCCCTTCGGTTTCGCCACCAGCAAGGACGAAGGCGAGAGCTGGGACTACCACTACTTCCCCAAGTTCAATCCCGATGATGTCCGCTCTTACTGCCGTGGCATGATCGTCAAACCCGACAACCCCGATGTCATGTTCGTCGGCAATGGCGACTTCATCCCCGGTGTCATCGGCTGTGTCCAACGTACCGTAGACGGCGGCAAGAACTGGGCGCCGGTTGATCTACCTGTTGAGCCCAACTCAGTTGTTTACTGGCTGGGCAACAACCCGGAAATCCCCAACGTCGTGGTTGCAGCGACCCTCTTCGGTTACGTCTACGTCAGCACCGATGCTGGCGATAGCTGGACCAAATTGAAGAAAGAGTTCGGAGAGATCCGCTCGATAGCGGTCACACCCAACTAACCCGTCCGCCCAATATTCATAGCGCAAAAAAAGGGAGTCCCGACAAGATCGGGACTCCCTTTTTCTCTTGGCCAGGCCGGATATCCAAGATTCAACGCCCGGTTTGGTGTATGATTGGCGGGTGCCTTTTCCTGGACGTACCAGGACACAGGCCATTAATGCAGATGATTTTCCTGCCCACTGGGCAGAGGGAGCAACACCATGGTCCGGTCCAAGCCCAGAGTCAAGAAAGATAAGCCGGTAGAGACGACCGAACAATTCGTGGCGCGGGTCAATTCCGAAGCGCGCAAACGGAACGGTCTGAAGCAGAACCTCAAGGGCGCCCGCCGGTAGCGTTACCGGCTTCTTCCCCTCCTCTCCAGCTCCTCTTAAAGCCCCACGCCAGCCTTATCTAATAATCGGCTAGAGCGCCGCCAGACCCACCCTGGCGCAGTCTTCGTCCTGTTGGGCAGTGCCGCCGCTGCCGCCAATGGCCCCCACCACTTCTCCGTCCTTCACGACTAGAAGCGCGCCCTGCGCCGGAATGACGCGGCCGCCCTGGGTTGCCATGATGGCCTGGATCACCGGCGAATCAGCGGGAATCCCACTGCTGTCCCGGCCAAAACCAACCGCACCGAAGGCTTTACCCTGAGCTGCCACCGCGCTGATGAAGATCGCACCCTCCATACGGTTGAATGCCAGCAGGTGACCGCCGGCGTCACAGACCGACACGCTTAGCTTGATGTTGATGCGCTCGGCCTCCGCGATCGCAGCTGCGACCATCTTGTTAGCTTCTCCCAATGTAAGTCCCATGATCTGATCCTCCCTAGATATTCGATTGATGACTCGTACGCATTCTGGCGAACAGGTCGAATAGCGCCCCAATATTACCTCTGGAACCGGTTCTCTACAACATTGTTTTGATAAAAGGTTGCCACTAGAATTCCCAGTGACTATAATCCCCGGTAATCGGCGCATGGTGAGGGGCCATCAAGACCCGGCCTTTCCTTACCAAGCCGCACGCTAAGTGATTCAGCTAACCCCGGTGTCCGGCAGTAACGATGCCCTGGTGGTCCGCCCACCGGGAGCCCGAGGAGAAGAGAATGGTTGACCAGCTAAAACGCCCTACGGAGCACGCAGAGATCTACTGGTTCTCCGAACAACCCTATGGCCACGTTGGCGAAGAGGACTTGGAGAAATTCGACTCAGGCCGCCTTGGCTTCCCCAACACCTATTTCGACCCGGCAAAGGCTTCGATCCTTTACAACCAGTACCACGAGCAATACCAGCTGGCCGACGAAGTTGGTTTCGATGGCATCATGACCAATGAGCACCACGCCTCCTACTGGTGCATGAAGCCAGCGGTGAACCTAGACGCGGCGGTTATCTCAAAACTAACCAAGAACGTCAAGATCGCCATCCTAGGCAACGTCATCTCGGTGGGCGACCCCATCCGCATGGCCGAAGAGATCGCCATGCTGGACTGCTACTCCGGCGGCCGGATCATCTCCGGTTTCGTCCGTGGCACTGCCGTTGAGACGCTTTTGTCCGGGCAGGACCCCACGGAGAACTTCGCCCGGTTCCAGGAAGCCCACGACCTGATCATCAGGTGCTGGACGGACGATGGCCCCTTCCGACATGAGGGCAAGTATTTCCAGTACCGGGTGGTGAACCCTTGGGTAAAGCCCATGCAGAACCCCCGCCCCGACATCTGGTTCCCCGGCACCGGTAGCCCCGAGAGCGTGGTCTGGGCGGCCCAACACGGCCACCCTTACATGAACCTCGGCGCACTGGTCGACACCACCGAATGGTTGAAGCAAATCTACATCGACACCGCCAAAGAATGCGGCTACAAGGCCGGCCCGGAGCACTTCGGGTACCTGCTGCGCTGCGTGGTGGCCGATACGGATGAGAAAGCCATCGAGATCGGCCGCGAGTTCATGTGGACCGCCGACCACCGCCAGAAGGGCCCGAGAGAGCACAACGACCCTCCCGGCTATCAGTCACGCCGCGCCGTCGAGGTGAAGCAGTCCCGGCCGGCACTGGGTACCGGGGCCTCCGAGTTCGGTAACCCCACGACCTATGATGAACTGCAGGCGGTGAATAACATCATCGTTGGCAGCCCTGAGACGGTCACCAGGAAGTTCAGGGAGATCATCGAACGCCTGAGCCCCGGATACGTTCATATCTACGGGAACGAAGGCGCCATGAAGCACGAGGACACCATGCGTTCCATCGAGCTTCTGGGCAAAGAGGTCATCCCCGCCCTCCACGAGATTAAGCTCAGGCCCTACGACTAGGTCCTGCACACAACATAGCTAGCTAAAAAGGCCCCCTCCGATCGGAGGGGGCCTTTTTCTATAGACCGAACAAGCCGACGTAGGGGCAGGTTTCTAACCTGCCCTGTTTTTTCGCAAGGTTGGTTGCCGACACCGAGAATTTTTCGCGTAAGGGAACTCGGCGTTGGTTATCCAACTCTGATTGAACTGCGCACGGCCGGGTTAGAAACCCGCCCCTACGGGGGTTGGCGAAGGTTAGTAGCCCCTGTTAAAGGCGTGCCCGGGAAAAATAGTCCCTTCCCCCTTGCGAGATGGAAGGTTAGGATGGGGGAATTTCACGATTGAGGGAGCCTAACAGTGCCCGATGTGTAGCCGGTGATAGACGAGCTGCACTGGAGCGTTGCCCCCACCTCAGATTTTGTCGAGAGCCTCGACTCCGTCGGGCCTAAGCCTCCCCCGTTGCGACGGGAGAGGGGATTGTTTGAGACAACAAAAAGGGGCCTGATATATCGAGGCCCCTTTTCGGTTTTCTGCTTTGCGTGGAGACCTTAGCCGGTTAGCTCAGCGCTGCAATGGTCTCGTCGGTGGTCCGAACTCGGACCAATAGCGGCAGGACGTGGTTGACGGTCATCTCGTGGACGTCCACCTCGCCGGCGGTGCAGCAATCGCTGACCACTACGCATTGGGTATCCCGGTTCTTGGCGTCCCGGGCTGTACCCTCAACGCTGCGCTGGGTGGAGATACCGCCGACCAGAATCGTCTCGGTACCCAGGTGCCGCAGTATCTGGTCCAGGTTGGTGCCGTAGTAGGCGCTGAACCGAGGCTTCACCAGCAAGAAGTCTTCCGGCTGCATGGCCAACTCGTCTATAACATCGACGGCCTTGGAACCGATGAGCATGGGGCTTCCACCGCCGCCGCCGATGTCGGAGACAGTCTTGGGAGCGTCGGCGTTATCAGCCCGGCGGTGGGTGGTGATATAGATGAGCGGCGTGCCAACCTTTCGGCAATGGGCGATCATCTTTACGAAGCTCGCCACGATGTCCTTGCGGTTATCGGGCAGGGTGTAGTCGGGGCCGGGCCCGCCTTTGGCGATGGCGTTCACCATATCTATGATGATAAAAGCGGTCTTCTTGGGGTCCAGTTTGATGGCGTCAGGCATAGTTGTTCTCCGTACTGGGTTATCTAGCTGAGATAGGTGTCAGGGCTGGCGAGGAACTTGCCGCGGCAGTCCAGGCCGCAGAAATAGAGCCACAGTCCGTCATGGAAGATGCGGGTACCTTGCGTCGGGTCCACTTCCGAGGCTCCGAACGAAGTCTGCGAAGACTCTGCCCGCGCCTGGTCTTCATCGATTTCCTTGCCGCAAACGATATCTTTGGCCATTGGTCACTCTCCGTAATCGTAGCCGCCGGTGATAAGGGCGGCCTGTTGATCTAAGATTGAGGTCTGTAGCTAGACCGCTGTGGGCAGGGGCATCCCCAACCGGACTTTGCCCGGCACATCCAGAAGGGCCGAGGCGATCCTCGCCCGATGGTCGTACGTGGTACCCAGACGCATGGTCCACGACGTGACCCGGCGGAACCACAGGTGCAGGTCAAACTCCATCATGAACCCGATGCCGCCGTGGATGACCTGAGAGGTGCGGACAACCGACTCGCATTTCTCGTTGCAGAACGCCTTGGCCTGTGACACTTCCACTGATGCGGGAAGGCCTTGGTCCATCTTCCACAGGGCTTCAAAGGTGAGCATCTCGCCGCCGTCCACGTGGAGCAGCATGTCGGCCAGCATGTGCTGGACCGACTGGAAGGAGCCGATGGGCCGTCCGAATGCCACACGATTCTTGGCGTACTCGATGGCCATCTCTGCGTCTTTCCTGGCCGCACCAGCCATCTGGCAGCAGAGTAGCGCGGTGGCCCGATCCAACATGGCCTCGATGATGGGCCATCCCTGATCAAGCTCTCCCACCAAGGTAGCGCCTTCGATACGGTGGTCGGTGAAGTCCACCCGGCTTTGTTTGTCCTTGGCCAGGGTGATCAATGCGGTCTGGGCGACGCCGTTGCCGTTGGGGTCGACCAGGAACAATGAGATTCCCTGGTTGGCGCCGGATGCCGGTGATGTCCGCGCCGCCACCAAGCAACGCTGGGCCACGACGAAGTTGTCGACGAACATCTTGGTGCCGTTCAGCACCCAGCCGTCGCCGTCGGCGGTGGCCTGCAGCGTCATCGTCTCAGGGATCAGCCGGGGGTCGCGCTCTGCGACGGCCCAGGTCAAGACCATGCTTCCTTCTGACACGGCGGGGAGGATGTCTTGTTTCTGTTGGTCCGTGCCGGCTTCAGCGATGGTCAGGGCGGCGACCGAAGTGCTGTGCAGGGGGACCGGGGCCAACACCCGGCCTGCTTCTTGGATGATCAGTCCCAGGTAGGTCAGAGGGAGTCCCTGGCCGCCGTATTGCTCGGGCAGAGCCATTCCCAGCCAACCCTGGTCCGCCATCTGCTGCCAGAGGGCGGGCGGGTAGCCCAGGTCATCAAGTTCCATCTCGCGGACCATGGCCGTAGAGACTTCTGCTTCAAAAAGCTCCCGGGCCACGTTCTTAATCATCTGTTCTTCTTCGGAGGGCAATATATCCATGGTTATCCTTGTCTATCGTTTGGGTACGCCAAATAAACGTACCGACTAAATGACGTTTAGTTCCGCGCGCAGCGTACTAACCGACCCTGTGGGTCAGCCTCGGGGCATGCCTAGGCCGCGGCGGGCCATCTGGTCGCGCATGATCTGCACACTGCCGTGGTTGATACCCGACTGGAACGAACCCATCAAGTTATGAGCGTACAGACCGTCTTCGATGGCCTCCGGAGACCCATTCAACAGTTGGGCATAAGGGCCCAATATCTGAGAGATAGCCTCGGTGGTCTTCACGCCGTGTTCGGGCGCCCAGACCTTCTCGGCCGAGCCTTCGTAGGTGAAAGTGCCGCCCCGGTTGACCAGAGACATGCTGCGCATAGTCATCAGCCGGCAGACCTGGGCCTCGGTCCAGAGTTCGGCCAACTTGTCGCGAACCGCCGGGTTGTCGGCGGGGGAATTACCGTCAAAATCGTTCTCTTTGACCCAGTTGACGATGTCTTCGTCGCGTCGAACTGAAATCAGGTAGCGGCTGGCGCCGACGCGGTCCAGGTTCAGGCCCATTGCGCCCACGTACCAACCGCTGTTCTCCTCGCCCAACATGGCGGAAGCAGGGATGCGGACGTTCTCGAAGAATGTCTCGTTGGTGCGGACCATGCCGTAGGTGGTGCCCATCGGGGCCGGTGGGTCGCTCTGGATCGTCCAGAGAGGACGCACCGTGATTCCTGGCGTGTCCATCGGGACCAAGAAGATGGAGATTCCGCGGTGCCGGGGGGCGTCCGGGTCGGTGCGGCACATCATGTAGATGTGGGACGCGTAATGAGCGGCCGAGGTGTACATCTTCTGGCCGTTGATCACGAAGTCATCGCCGTCGCGTACGGCCCGGCATTGCAGACCGGCCAGGTCGGCGCCGGCCTGGGGCTCAGTGAATCCCAGGGCGAAGATTATCTCGCCGCGAATCATGCCGGGGATGAAAAACTCTTTCTGTTCCTCGGTGCCGGCGGCAAGGATGGCCGGTGCTCCGCTGCCCGCGCCGCCCACGCCGATGCCGCGCCGCATGAACTCTTCTTCCACTATGTATTGGTCGATGCGGCTGCCGCTTTGGCCGCCGTACTCTTTGGGCCAGCTGATGCCGATCCAGCCTTTATCAGCGACTTTCTTGACCAGGTCGCGGTACTCGGGACCGCGGCCGCCTTCCTCGCCGCCTTCCATCTCATCAAGGAGGCCTTGACTGACGTTTTCGTCAATGAATTTCCGCACCTGTTGGCGGAGGTCTTCTTGTTCCGTTGTGTAGCCAAAATCCATTGTGTGACTCTCCAAATCCTGGGTAAAAACTGGGCTTTGCCGCGCTTTGAAACGACGCAAAACCGCCTAATTATCACGCTCTAGCCATTTTGCTGCGCCGTGGAATAGGTGTCAAGTTAGGCCATGTTTATTCTGAGCCTGAGCCAAGCTCTAGCAGTATGGGCCGCAGTTGCTCGATCAGCGGAGGCAGGAACTCCTCCCAGGTGCCGACGATGCCAAAGTCGGAGGAGCGGAACATCACCGCCCGGCGGTTCTGGTTGATGGATATGATCACACCAGCCCGCTGTAGGCCGACCGTGTGGTTGAACGCGCCCCTGATTCCCACCGACAGGTACACCGTCGGCGCTATAGTTCGGCCGCTGATGCCAACCTGTAGTTGTTGCGGCAGCCAGCCCTCATGCACCACGTCTCTGGTGGTCGCAAGAGTCGCGCCGATCGACTTGGCCATCTCCTGTACCTTGGCCAGGTTCTCAGCCCCGCCGACCCCCATGCCCACACCCAACACAACCTGCGCGTTGGCCAGAATCAGACCTTCCTGGTCTTCCTGGAACTCTTCTTTTAGCAGCCGCACGTCAGGGCCGTCGTAGGGGACCGCAGGGACATCTTCTACAGTGGCCGTCGCGCCCGGTTCTGGCGCGGCTGGTGTCAGGAGTCCGGGCCGGAGGGTAACGAGGTTGGGCAGTGTTTTGGACAATATGGGCGCGATGACATTGCCGCCCAAAGCCGGTTTAAGCTGCACCAACCGCCCTTCGGGATCTATCTCGAGGTCCATGGCGTCGCCCGTCAGGCCAAGTTCCATTTTGGCGGCCAACCTTGACGCCAGATCACGGCCATCGGCGGTCGCAGCGAAAAGCAAGGCGTAAGGGCTTTCTTTGCCCACGGCCTCGGCCAACGAGTTGCTGACTGCCATGCCATATACCGGCCCTAACTGCGAGTTATCCAGCGCCAATACCCGGTCGGCGCCCTGGACGGCCAACTCGGAGACCATCGCATCGTTCTTGGGCGCTATCAAGACCGCCGCGACCTCGCTCTTGGTCGTCTGAGCCAGCTCCCGCGCTTTGCCCAACATCTCCAGCGTCACGTGGGCCAAGCCTTGGTTGGTTGTCTCGGCCACAACCCAGATGCTCCGATCTTTACCCTCCGGATAACGGGGCAAGACGACAGGTTCTGAACTTGTTCCCATTTCGGCAGCCAGTTCAGTCAGACGTTGACGTACGGAATCGGCTACCTGTTTGGCGGCGTCCTCCGGGGTGGCTTCTTCCAGCAAGACGCCCAGGCGATTGGGTTCCACCAAACGTATCTCGTCCACCCAGGTCGGCGAGCCTTCGGCGCCAAATATGCTCAGGTCGGATGACAGATCGGCGGCAGTCACTGCTTCGGCCGTTATCTCTTCGGCACGGTCCATCTGCTCTTTATTTGGATATAGTTCCGGCGCAACACCCTCGGTAACGCAGACCACGACCGGCAAAGCGCACTCAAGGGTCTGGAAACCCTCGTCGGTAATTCGTTCCACGATGACCGATTTCCGGTCATCGCTCAGGTCCAACTTCCGCACGTGGCTGATGTGGGGTATTCCCAGCAGTTCCGCAGTTTCGGGGCCAACCTGACCTGTGTCGCCGTCGGCGCTGTTCCTGCCGCAGATTATCAGGTCCGGGTTCTCTCGCTTGAGCGCCAGTGAAAGCGCTTTTGACGTAGCCAAAGTGTCGGAGCCAGCCAGGGCACGGTCTGAAATCAACACCGACCGGTCGGCACCCAGAGCCACGCAATTGGTCAACCCTTCGCTGGCACCCGGTGGTCCCATGGAGATCACTACGACCTCATCATCCGGGGAGCTTTTCAGTTCAACGGCCCGGACCAGGCCGAGCAAGTCGAAGGGGTTTACCTCTGAAGGCACACCGTCGCGGATGATGGTCTTAGTTTCGTAATCGAATTTGATACGGGCGATGATGGGCACGTATTTCATGCACACGGCGGTCTTCATAGATCAACTGCGCCTCAAGTTTGGAGTCGGGGTGGGTCGATTAGTAAGTTGACTAGTCGTTATCGGAAACGTTGACGCCCAGCACATGTTTTTGCACTTCTGAGGTCAATTTTTCCAGTTTGCCGCTGATGGTCACCGGAAAACGCGGCGGATTATTCAAGACTTTAAACCGTCCGTCCAGCGCGGCGAAGTCCTCTACAAATCTGCTCCTGACCTCATCGAGGGTGGAGGGCGGCCCGGTCCGCTTACCGTCTCTCATGACTTCTTCTAGCAACGGCAGTCCGCCGGGGAGGTCTTCGTCATGGAGGGCGATGATGTCCTTGGCGAACATGCCGTTCGCGTCTTTGGTACGGAAGACCTGCTTGGCCCCGGGCAGTGAGACTTTGTCAGGGCTAAGTTTCATCACGGGTCGGCTGTCGAAGCAGACCAGCTTATAGGCCATATCCGACCACGGTGCATCGGCCGACACTCCGGCCTTGGTGCCAACGCCGAACAGGTCGATGGGCGCACCGTTACCGACAAGAGTTTCCAACTCGTATTCGTCGAGACCACCACTGGCCAGTATCTTGACTTGGTCTAACCCTGAATCATCGAGTATCTTCCGAACTTGGCGGCTCAGCTCGTCGAAGTCCCCAGAGTCCAGACGCACAGCCATGAGCCGCTTTCCATTGGCCTCCATCTCCTTGGCGACCTGCACGGCGTTCCAGGTTCCGGCGATGGTGTCGTAGGTGTCTAGCAGCAGGATGGTCCGGTCTGGGAACGATTCGGCGTAGGCTCGGAACGCTTGCAGCTCCGAGGGAAAGCTGGAGATGAACGAGTGGGCCATGGTGCCTGCCGGTGGCATGCCGTAGAGGCTTGCGGCGAGCACGTTGCTGGTGGAACTGAAGCCTGCGATGTAGCTGGCGCGGGCCATCTTGAGCGCGGCGTCAGTGCCCTGAGTGCGCCGCGAAGCGAAATCAGCGATGCCCCGGCCCTGGGCGGCCCAAACACAACGGGCGGCTTTGGTGGCCAGCATGCTCTGTAGATTGACCTGATTGATGATAAAAGTCTCAGCAAGTTGGGCTTCGATCAGAGGCGCCGTGACCTCCACCGCCGGCTCGTCGGTGAAGTACAAACGTCCCTCAGGGATGGCCCGGACACTGCCCGTGAACCGGACGCCGCTAAGGAATTGAAGGAATTCATCGGAGAAGATGGACGTGGCTTTTAGATAATCGATGGCCCGGTCGCTGAAGTTCAGGTTGGAGAGATAGTCCAGCACGTCTTCCAGTCCGGCGGACACGAAATAGGCCCGGTTGGTTGGGTAGGTGCGTGTGAACAGGCTAAAGGTGGCGGTGGCCGACATTCCCTGGCGCATGAACGCCTGGGACATGGTCAGTTCATATAGGTCGGTGAACAGGCCCAGTTCGTCACCGGGCAATGGAAGCTTTGGTGCTGTCATCGAATCCGTAACTAGAGGGAAGGATATGGAATACGGTAGCGGGTATTATGTTGGCGTTCAGAAGCCGATGTCAACTGATATTGAGCGTGGTTTACGCCTGAGGGGTGACTCGATCTTTGGCAGTGCCTCTTCTTGACAGGCTGACGGCCCCTTAGTAACATCTATACGACTACAAGGCACGCTTAAAAATCAAATGGCGACCCAGAAACCCTTATACAGAACGGCAGAGGGGACGGCCCTATGAAGCCTAGCAACCGGTCCTAGTCCTTTACGGACGTGGATACGGTGCTAATTCCGGCGTCTGACAAACCAAGTCAGGCGAAAGATGAGGGGGGCTCAGTGTATCTGTGAGCTTCTCTAACCGAGAAGCTTTTTTGATGTTTAAGACCTGCCTAACAACTCCGGTTTAACCCCTTGGGAGCATATCCGGTGAACGAGATTCGACCCATCGAGTGGGCCAACGGCACACTCCGGCTACTTGACCAAACTCGCCTGCCATCCGAAGAAGTGATCGTGGAAGCGCGCGGGTACCTGGAAGCGGTTGAGGCCATCAGGACCATGCAAGTGCGCGGCGCGCCGGCCATCGGCGTAACCGCTGCATATGCCGTGGCAATGGCGGCCAGGGATCTCGATATTTCGGAAAGGACCGCGTTCCTGGAACGGTTGTCAGAGGCCGGGACGGAGATTAAGGCCGCCCGCCCAACTGCCGTTAATCTGATGTGGGCCGTTGACCGGATGATTGGAATAGCCGAGTCAGAGACTGAGATTCCTAGAATCAGGGAAAGGCTGCTCGAAGAAGCGATCTCCATAGAAAAAGAAGACGAAGCCATCAACCGCCGCATGGGCAGCCACGGGATAGAGCTGATGCCCGATGGCGGCTCAGTCCTGACCCACTGCAACGCCGGCGCGCTGGCAACGGCCGCCTACGGCACGGCAGTGGGAGTGATCAGGGCCGGCTGGGAAGGCGGCAAACGGTTCAAGGTGTTTAACACCGAGACCAGGCCCTTCCTGCAGGGCGCCCGGCTGACCGCCTGGGAGTTCAAACAATTGGGAATACCGTCCACCCTGGTGGTGGACTCTGCGGCAGGCATGTTGATGCGCCGAGGCGAGATAGGCTGCGTAATAACCGGGGCCGACCGCATCGCCGCCAACGGCGACACCGCCAACAAGATTGGCACCTACACACTGGCGGTGCTGGCCAAGGAGAACGGCATCCCGTTCTACGTGGCAGCGCCCATCAGCACGGTGGACATGAGCCTGAGCAACGGTGACGAGATAGAGATAGAAGAGCGCTCCGGCACTGAAGTGACGGAGTTTCGGGGAGTGCAGGTCGCGCCGGAAGGCGTCGAGGCCTATAACCCGGGGTTCGACGTTACCCCCGCCAAGTATTTGACCGCCATTGTCACGGAAGCAGGGGTGGTCCGTCCGCCATTTATAGATAGTCTGGAACTGGCAGTAAAGTCTTCCAGATAGTCATATTACAGAGAGTTTGGAACTGGCAGTTAAATCTGCCAAATAGACATAGATGAGCACGACACAGAAAGCAAAAATAGCGGTGATCGGCGGCAGCGGACTCTATGAGATGGACGGCATGTCCGCCATCGAGACCGTGGAAGTTGATACACCCTTCGGAAAGCCCAGCGACGCAATCGCCGTTGGAGACCTGGATGGAGTGAAGGTTGCCTTCCTGCCACGGCACGGCAAGGGCCACCGGTTCAATCCCACTCACATACCAGCCAGGGCCAACATCTATGCCCTAAAAACTTTGGGCGTGGAACGGATTATATCCGTAAGCGCCGTGGGCAGCCTCAAAGAAGAGTTCGCCCCTCTGGACCTGGTGATACCCAGTCAGTTGATCGATCGCACTCGGCTAAGAGAAAGCACGTTCTTCGACACCGATGTGGTTGTGCATGTGGCGATGGCAGACCCATTCTGCGCCCATGCCAGCCAGGTGGTCCACCAAGCGGCGCAACGGTTGGACGTGAATGTCCATCCTGGCGGCACCATGGTGGTGATGGAAGGGCCTGCCTTCTCCACTCGGGCCGAGTCTTTCATGTACCGTTCTTGGGGAGCTGACATAATAGGCATGACTGCCCTCCCCGAAGCCAAACTGGCAAGGGAAGCGGAGATGTGTTACACCACCATGGCTTGGATCACAGACTACGACTGCTGGCACCAGACGTCGGAGTCGGTGACGGTGGATATGGTGATAGCCAACCTGCTGAAAAACGTGGCTACATCCAAGGCATTATTGAAAGAAGCTATTCCCGCCCTTAGCGGCGAGCGTGATTGTCCTTGCGAATCAGCCTTGAGGGACGCGATCATCACGCAGAAAGACCAGATTCCCGAGGAACTGAAAAGGAAACTTGCCCCGGTAACGGGTAGATATCTAAGTTAGGGACCAGAAAGGTCCAGGAGGGTACATATGCCTAGACAAGATCCAGGCGAGCCTTATTTCCGAGTAGATTCCGCCGAGGGTGATGCGATCGTAGCCGCGGACCCCGAGGGGACCGTGGTTATCGACGTTCGGAGGGACGATGAATGGGTCACGGGACACGTCGCCGGCGCGATACACATCCCGGTGGATGACTTGACCGACCGGATGGACCAGGTGCCTACCGACAAGAAGCTTTTGTTCATTTGCGCCGCTGGAGTCCGGAGCGGACTGGCCTGCGAGATGGCCGCTTCGATGGGCTATCAATCGGAAAACCTTTATAACATCGAAGATGGGACCCCGGCATGGATCGCCGGCGGACACCCCACGACCTACGGCGGCGACGCCTAGTTTTAGATCCGCCAAGAGGCAATAGCAGTCTATTAATTGCAGGCCCAACGAACAATCAGTATCGGGACCTGACACAAGGAGTACAAGGTGGCATCACAACAGACCAAAGGGGACGTGAAAGACCTGTCCCTATCGAAAATCGGAGTCAACAAGATTGAATGGGCCGGCCGGGAAATGCCCGTGATGAAGATCATTCGCGAGCGCTTCGAAAAAGAGAAGCCGCTGCAGGGCGTGCGCCTGTCTGCCTGCCTTCACGTCACCAGTGAGACGGCCAACCTGGCCATCGCGCTGCGAGACGCCGGGGCAGACGTAGTCCTCTGCGCCAGTAACCCGCTGAGCACTCAAGACGACGTCGCGGCGGCGCTAGTCCAGGAATACGGTATCCCGACCTACGCCATAAAAGGCGAGAACGATACCACGTATTACGAGCATCTGGAGGCCGCATTGGCCGCCGAACCCCAGATGACCATGGATGACGGGGCCGACCTACTGACCCTGCTTCATACCAAGCATCCCCACATGATCGACAACATCATCGGCGGGACCGAAGAGACCACCACCGGCGTGATCCGGCTGACAGCCATGGCCGCCGATGGTCAACTCAAGTATCCGGTCATCGCCGTCAATGACGCAGAGACGAAGCACTTCTTTGACAACCGCTACGGCACCGGCCAGAGCACTCTGGACGGCATCACCAGGGCCACCAACATCCTGTGGGCCGGACGGCGCGTGGTCGTTTCGGGTTACGGATGGTGCGGCCGCGGTGTCGCCTCCCGGGCTCAGGGCATGGGCGCCCACGTCACCGTCTGCGAGACCAATCCGGTCCGCGCTCTTGAAGCCGTGATGGACGGATACAGCGTCATGCCCATGATTGAAGCCGCCAAGATCGGCGAGGTCTTCATCACCGTCACAGGTGGATTGCACGCTGTCGGCAAGGAACACATTGAAGTCATGGCCAGCGGCGCGATCCTCTCCAACAGTGGTCACTTCAACGACGAGATAGACATAGACTCCCTGAAAGAGATGTCTACATCCAATCGCGAACTACGGCCCTTCGTCGAAGAGTACACGATGAAAGACGGCCGCTTGATCTACCTGTTGGCCGATGGCCGGCTGGTGAACCTGTCCGCCGCAGAGGGTCATCCCTCAGCAGTCATGGACATGAGCTTTGCCAACCAGGCATTGTCCGCCGAATATCTCTACAAGAACCAGGGCACCCTGGGAGCCGGCGTACACGTCGTACCCCCGGTGATGGACGCCGAGATCGGCCGGCTGAAGCTCGAGTCCATGGGCATCAGCATCGATAAGCTATCCGCCGCTCAACTGAAGTATCAGGATAGCTGGCAAGAAGGGACCTAGACCAACCAAGCCAAATTTCGGGAGAATAGGTCTGGATGATTCCAGGCCGAGATTAGGAGAGATAAATATGCCAATGCTATTCCACGAGTCCCCCAAATACCTGCTGACTTCTGAGTCGGTGACCGAGGGACACCCCGACAAACTATGCGACCAGATCTCTGATGGAGTTCTAGACGCCGTCCTCAAGGACGACCCCATGGGCCGCGTGGCCTGCGAGACCGCCGTGACCAACGGGCTGGTCGTGGTGATGGGAGAGATCACCACCTCCTCCTACGTCGACGTACCCAAGATCGTCCGGGAAACGCTGACCAAAGCCGGCTACACCAAAGCTGAGTACGGCATCGACGCCAAAAGCTGCGGTGTGATTGTATCCATCCAGGAGCAGTCCCCGGACATCAGCGCCGGCGTCACCACTGCCCTGGAACAGCGCGGCGCGGCCGCCGAGGAAGCCATGCTGGCCACTGGTGCCGGCGACCAGGGAATGATGGTCGGGTTCGCATGTAACGAGACCCCCGAACTGATGCCCTTGACCGTCAGTCTTTCTCAGAAACTGGTGGAGCAACTGGCCCTGGTCCGGAAAGAGGGAATCCTTCCCTACCTCCGGCCGGACGGCAAGTCCCAGGTAACCGTTGAGTACCGCCATGGCGTCGCCGCTCGCGTCGACACCGTAGTCATCAGCACTCAGCACGACCCGGACGCCACCAACGAACAGATCGAGAAAGACATCACCGAGCACGTGATCAGGAAGATCGTTCCCGCCAACCTACTGGACGACGACACCAAGATCTTCGTGAACCCCAGCGGACGGTTTGTTACCGGCGGTCCCGCCGGCGACAGCGGTCTGACCGGCCGGAAGATCCTGGTCGACACCTACGGCGGCATCGCCCGTCACGGTGGTGGCGCATTCTCAGGCAAGGACCCGACCAAGGTCGACCGGTCTGCTGCCTACGCCGCCCGCTACGTGGCGAAGAACATCGTGGCATCCGGCCTGGCCGACCGCTGCGAGATTCTGGTGTCCTACGCCATCGGCGTGGCGACGCCCATCTCCGTGGCCGTGGAGACCTTCGACACCAACAAGGTCGACAGTGACACGATCCACGCTCTGGTGGCCAAGCACTTCGACCTGCGTCCCGCGGCCATCATCCGAGACCTGGACCTTCGTCGGCCCATCTACCAGGAGACGGCGGCTTACGGCCACTTCGGCCGCGACAGCCTCAACCTGTCCTGGGAGCGGACCGACAAGGCCGACGCCCTCCGCAAGGATGCCGGGCTCTAGCCTTTAGCTTTCAGCGAATAGCTGCCAGCTTTTTAGCGTGACTATAGGGCCTTTGGTTTAACACCAGAGGCCCTTTTTTGATTTAGTCGGAAACCGCTGCTTCCAATCAGCTTGGCTTGGGATATGCTGTTAGCGTTCAGAAACCGGGGGGTGTGGACTTGACGGACATCAGATTCGGAACAGACGGTTGGCGCGCCCTGATCGCCGAGGACTTCACATTTGAGAATGTCGCCCGTTGCGCCCAGGGACTCTGCGACCATCTGAAAGAAGTTGGCATGGCCGAAAAAGGCCTGGTCGTGGGCTATGACACGCGGTTCTTGTCCGCGGAGTTCGCCGATACCGTGGCCGCCGTGGCCGCCGGACAGGGTATCAAGGTTTACCTAGCCGATAAGCCGGCCCCGACCCCCATGCTCAGCTACAACGTGCTACATCACCAGGCCGGTGGAGCAGCGATCATCACTGCCAGCCACAATCCCGGCCAGTGGAACGGTTTCAAGTTCAAGCCCGAATACGCCGGCAGCGCCACCCAAGAGATAACTGACCGTCTGGAGGCATCCATCGCCCGGGTTGTCACCGCAGACGCTTACAACGCTGCTGAGGGCCGCAACAGCGGGTTGATAGTGGACCTGGAGCCCTCTGCGCCGTATTTGAAGCGCATCGCCGCTCTGGTGGACCTAGACGCCATCAAGGACGCCGGACTCAATGTGGTCGTGGATTCCATGTACGGGGCCGGCGGAGGGTTCCTGCCAGCGCTCCTAGACGGCGGCAAGACCACCGTCAGAGAGCTTCACGGTAGCCGTAACCCGGCTTTTCCCGGTATGGAGCAGCCAGAACCCATCGCCCACAATCTGACCGAGGCTACGTCTCTCATCGGCACTGGCGGTGTATCTGTTGGTATCGCCTTGGACGGAGACGCCGACCGGGTCGGGATAATCGACGAGCAAGGCCGGTTCGTCACCACGCTGGACACGTTCTCCATACTGGCCCAGTACTTGCTGGAGCAGAAGCAGTTGCGGGGCGCGATAGTCAAAGGCGTCACATCGTCCATCGCCCTGAACAAACTGGGCGACATTTACGGAGTGGATGTTCACGAATTGCGGGTGGGATTCAAAAACATCGGGCCAAAATTCAGCGAGGTCGACGCCCTGATCGCTGGAGAAGAGAGTGGTGGGTTCGCCTTCCGGGGTCATATTCCGGAGCGCGACGGTATTCTCAGCGGGCTGTACTTCCTTGAGTACATGGCGACCACCGGGGATACTCCCACCGAGTTGCTCCAACGGCTGACCGACAAAGTAGGCCCTCATTCCTATCACCGAAGGGACATCAGCTTTCACGCCAATGACCGGGAGCGGATACTGGAAGCCCTCAACAGCCCTGAGTTGACCGAGATCGCCGGTGTTCCTTTGCTTGGTTCTGATACCATCGACGGCAGGCGTTTTCAGGTGGAGGACGGCTGGCTGGCAGTTCGCTTCTCCGGCACCGAACCCCTGCTCCGCATCTACGCCGAAGCCGCCAACCCAGAGATGGTCACCAAGCTCCTAGACGGCGCCATGACGTATCTGAAAGTATAGTTGTCGAAATATCCCCAATATTGTTATCAGAGGAATTTAAGTACCAAACATGATTTATGACTCCATAGGCGATGCCTATGACCTCGTTTACCCAGACACCAATGAAAGAGTGCCATATGTAACAGATCTACTGAAAAGACACGGCAAGAATTCAGTCCTTGAATTGGGGATCGGGACCGGCCTCTTTGCCATTCCACTGCAAGAGGAAGGATTCGATATTGAAGGCCTGGAGATCAGCCAGGTGATGATCGACGTTGTTACTAAAAGGGCCTCAAAGCTCGCCGTCCATCTTGGCGATATGCGCGATTTCACGATCGCCAAGAAATACGACGCTATCCTCGCATTGAGCTCAGTCCTCGTCTTCGTTGCCAACGAACCAGAGATCAAGCAATGCTTGCAACGCTGCCATGAGCATTTGGGACCGGGCGGGCTTCTATTACTGGAGTTGCCCAACCATCCGGTTGAGATTGGGCACAGCAACAACAGCCAGGAGATACATCAAAACCAAGACCAAAGCACCGTTGTCGTGATTCAGAGCGCAGTGGAAGGTCAAGATTGGAACGAGACTTGGCATGTTTTTAGAAACAATGAGGCCGGGTTGAGTTATCAAGAAGCGGTCTGCCAGGAGTTTCTATATTCCCCGGAAGCTCTATCCAAGCAGTTAGATGACGTTGGTTTTGACGTCTTAGAGACAGCCGGAGATCTATTAGGCAGCCCATTCGATGAAGCTACGTCTTGGAGGCGGGTCCTCGTCTGTGGGAAAAGAGCCTAAAAAGCCTCAGCCAGTCTAACCAACGATAACAGCGAGGTCGGCGCCAAAAGGGTCCAAGGTGACATAACTGCCACCAGAATCTATCAGACTGATCGTCCTCAAATATGGGAGAGTAAATGGTTTCTGAAAGCGGAGCAGATGAAGAAGCGCTGTTCAAGTCGTTCGGAGAGTTAATTCCCCTCGATCCGGACGTCGCGAAAATCATGCTGAAGGAAGCTAAGGAGATACTGGACTCGCTTGCCGTCAAATTTTTCCTTCGGCAGGGTACGTGTCTCGGCGCTATCAGAGACCAAGCGTTCATCCCATGGGACGATGACCTAGACCTGGGCTGTGTGATCGGGTTAAACGGTTTCACCGAAGATAAAATTGAACCGATCCTAGATGCGTTCCGTGAGCATGGGTATTACGTTAGCGTCGGGAGCGATGATCGCTGGGTCGCCGCGGAAATGATCAAATCATCGTTACGCGTGGACCTCACGTTCTTCCGAATCGTCAACGATTCCATCTTTCACTTTCCCTTGAACTGGATCCCAGCCCATTTATTCTCTGACCTTAAAGAGATCGAATTCATGGGCGACAATTATCTTGTGCCGAACCCGCCTGAAGATTACCTGATGGCCAAGTACGGTCCAAACTGGATAACTCCTAAACAAGACTACGAAAGAGATGTCCTTGACCAAGTAACAACACCTTCGGCCGATCAATCCGCGTCCGCTCAGGACCTTGTACCAACAAAGTTCCAGGTCCGTGATCTGAGTGACAAACTGGTCCAGGGCGCAGAGGTCTCAGTTATTGGACTAGGTGAAGCCCTCACGGACGATAATGGATACGTCGAACTGGGATTACCTATTAAGACGTTTTACGCGGTGGTCATCAAATTCGGAGACCATGAAGAGATTCTCTACCAAGAGCTGCTGGACCCTGGATTGTCGTACGTTTACACGCCTGACGCCGCCAAGAACAACGGACGCTGCATGGTGTTGATCGAAGAGTCATAAGCTGCATCCTGGCCGAGTGCCATAACCGGGGCGGCATTAACCTAACATAGAGGATTCCAAACATGCGGATCGCGGTCATGGGCACCGGAAGTATCGGCGGGTATTTCGGCGGGATGTTAGCTCGCGCCGGAAATGATGTGACCCTGATCGCACGGGGACCCAATCTTGAAGCGATAACTTCCAATGGGCTGAAGGTAGTCCGGGACGACGAAGAGTTCACCGTGCGGTGCCCGGCTACCGAAGACCCGGCGACCGTTGGTCCCGTGGATCTCGTTTTGTTGTGTGTTAAGGCCTATCAGAACAAGATCGCCGTTCCCATGACGCAGCCCCTGGTCGGCCCGGACACCACCGTGTTGTGCCTACAAAATGGAGTGGACAGCTATGTGGCCGTGGGAAACGTATTGGGTGAATCGTCGGTTCTGCCCGGGGCCGCCTTCATAGAAGCTGGAGTTCTTGCACCGGGTGTGGTGCAGCAGACCGGCGGCATCGTGCGAATCATCTTGGGTGAGACAGATGGGGCTGACTCGGAGCGCTGTCAGGCCATCCAGGACGTTCTTGTAGATGCGGGCGTGCCCGCAGAAGCCCTCTCAGACATCAAGTCCGGTCTGTGGGGCAAGTTCCTGTTTATAGCCACCATGGCTGGCGTCACTTCCATCGCCCGGTCGCCACTGGCAGAACTCCTGGTCCAACCCCATTGGCGCAGCGTGGTCTTGGGTTGCCTGGCGGAGATCGAAGCGGTCGGTAGGTCAAACGGGGTCGATCTGCCCAAAGATATAGTCTCAGACACCGTTACCTACATCGACGGGCAACTGGGCGACATGGAGGCTTCGATGTATGTTGATCTTCTTGCCGGGCGTCCGTTGGAGCTTGACGCGCTGAATGGAGCCGTGGTCCGGATCGGAAAAGACACCGGGACCGCCACGCCGATAAACGATGTCATACACGCCATGCTCAAGCCCTTGGAAGGGGGGTCTCTATCTAGTTGACCGGCTCGCGAGTTGACCGGATGGTAATATCGAACAGGCGGTTGCTACAGGTTAGATAAAAAGAGTCCCCGTTCCTCGGCTGAGGAACGGGGACTCTTTGGTTTGCAAATCGGGGCCGGTCTCTACCGCTTGGTGTACTGCGGCGCGCGGCGGGCGCGTTTGAGACCGTATTTTTTGCTCTCTTTGATACGAGCGTCCCGAGTGATCAGGCCGGCCCGGCGAAGACCAGGTTTGAGAGTGGCGTCATAGACGACCAGTGCTCGTGCGATACCGTGTCTGATGGCTTCGGCCTGGGAGTTAACCCCGCCCCCGGCCACTTTGACCACGACGCGGAATTTGTTGATGGTGTCGCTAACGCGAAAAGCATCGTTGATGGTCTTCTGCCACGGCATCCAGTTGAACACCTCGTCCATGGGTTTGCCGTTGACCAAGATGGGGCCACCGTCGTCCAGGTACAGACGCACTCTAGCGATGGAGGTCTTGCGCTTACCCGTTCCGTAGTAATAGGTCTGGTTAGTTTCAGCTTGTACCAAGGTAAGTCTATCCTCCGTCCTCTACCGCTTGCGTTGCCGGGTGACCGGTCACCTGGGCCTCATGGGGATGGTCTGGGCCGCTATAGACCTTGAGGCGGCGCAGCATCTGCCGGCCTTGGTGGTTCTTGGGCAGCATGCCCTTGACCGCCAGTTCCAGCACCCGTTCTGGCCGGGATTCCATCATATCTTTGAGCCGGAATGTCCTGAGGTTTCCCACATAACCGCTGTGGCGGTAGTACATCTTCTGGTCCATCTTCTTGCCAGTGAAGCGCATATCTGACGCGTTGGTCACCACAACGAAGTCGCCTGTCGGGGCGTGTGGAGCGTAAGTGGGTTTATCCTTGCCTTGAAGGGCAATAGCGATGTTCCGGGCTAGGCGTCCCAGGACTTGGCCCTGGGCATCCATGACCCGCCACCTTTCGGGGTTATCGCCGGGTTTAGCGAAGTATGTGCTGGTTCGTTTCATGCTCTGTTATTCCGTTCCTGTGTTCTCGTGTCCCAATTTAATGGAACCTGAATATCTTACACTAATTAGGCACAGCCCGTGGGCTGGAAGCAGCGGAATCCCGTCTGCGACGCCGTCCAAGGCTTCTTTTACTTTTTCTACCGGGTATTTACCCCTGCCAATCTCCGTCAGTATCGCGTTCGCTTTTCTTATCTGCTGCTTCAAGAAGCCGTTGGCTTCACACTCGATGATTATCGTATCTTGAGTCCGTTCCACTTCCCACCGTAACACCTCTCTTACCGCGCTGCGGTCCTTGGGGTGGCCGGTGGCCAGTGCCCGGAAGTCATGGACGCCCACGAGGTACTGGGCCGCCTCTGCCATCTTGCCTATGTCCAGGTCTTGCCTGATCCACAGATGGTTGTGTCTTCGCAGCGGTGACGGCGCTGGTCGGTTTAATATGGTGTATTGGTAGGTCCGGCTCAGAGCGCATGCGCGGGAGTTGAAATATTCACCCACCCAGTGGGCCTCAAGGACGTTGATGTCCCTGGGCAGATAGTAGTTCATCGCGGGTGCGAATTTTTTCAGGGGATGATTGGTTTCGGTGGTGAAGTCCACCACTTGGCCCTTGGCGTGGGTGCCGGAATCGGTGCGGCTTGCGCCCCTGATCCTGGTTGGTTGGCCTATGAATCGTTCCAGGGCTTTTTCCAACTCCCCTTGGATCGTCGGATGGCCAACTTGGAGCTGGAACCCGGCGTAATTGGTCCCCTGATATTCAATCAGAAGGGCGGCCCGCCAAAGCTGCCCGCCCGTTCCGCTATCTGACTCGCTTTCTGAGTTTTGGACTCTGCCTTGTTCTATGTTTTGAAATACCTCTGGCTTTGGTTTTTAGACGAGCTCGATGATTGCCATCTCCGCTGCGTCTCCGTTGCGGGGTCCCAGTTTCAGGACCCTGGTGTAGCCACCGGCACGCTCGGCGTACCTGGGGGCGATGTCCTCGAATACCTTTGCGACCACCCGGGAATTGGGAACTTGGGCCATGGCCAAGCGACGATGATGCAGGTTTCCCTTCTTGCCGTGGGTGATAAGTTTCTCAGCGAGAATCCTGGCCTCTTTGGCTTTGGGCAACGTGGTGGTGATGCGCTCGTGGATCATCAATTCCACTACCAAACCTCGCAATAAAGCGGTGCGCTGGTCTCTGTACCGGCCGAGCTTTCGGCCAGCTACTCTGTGGGAGGCCATGGTTAGTCTTCGTCCTCGTCTTGATCGTCATCGTCGCCATCATCGTCGGCTTCGGTGGCGTCTTCGTCCGTACTTTCGATGGACATGCCAGGCGCTGAGGCAGGCGAATCTGAATCGTCTTGATCGTCGCCCATCAATTCGCCCAAGTCTTCGGACGAGATATCAGGAACGAAACCTCCGGCACCGTCCATCGGATCGGTAACGCCGTGTTCGGCTAGTTTTTCTTTCAGTTCGACTAGCGATTTCTCGCCGAAGTTGCGAATCTTCAGCAACTCGTCGTCGGACATCTCCAGCACTTCTCCAACCTTGGAGATAAGGGACCGCTTCAGGCAGTTCAGGGTGCGTGGCGACAGTTCCAGTTTCTCGATCGGGGTCTGGTAAATCTCAGGAGAGACGACCAGAGGCGTCCGGTCCGAGCCTTCCTCGGCGACCCTATTGAGGTTGCTGAAGAGGAAGAAATGGTTCACCAAGTTCTCAGCGGCTTGCTGAATCGCTTCAACAGCCCTGATGGTACCGTCGGTCCAGACTTCCATTATCAGACGTTCGTAGTCCGTGACCTGGCCGACCCTGGTGCGTTCAACGTTGTAGTTGACCTTTCGCACCGGGCTGAATACCGCATCGACAGGCAGAACACCAACCGGAGGGTTGGAGGTGCCGTCAGCCTGGGCTGCGGGCTGGTAGCCCACTCCCTGCTCGACGTTGAATTCGATGGACAGATGCGCGTCGTCGGTATCCAACGTCGCCAGATGAAGCTCAGGGTTCACGATCTCAAAATCACTTGAGGTCGAGATATCTCCCGCGCAGACCCGGCCTTCGCCGGTAACATCGAGGCGCATTTTTCCGGCCCGGTCTGACTGAGACCGTATCCGGATGCGCTTGATGTTTAGCAGGAGTTCCATGACTTCTTCTTTGACGCCGGGCACCGCGGTATATTCGTGGACGATCTCGTCGATCTTCACCCACGTTACTGCGCTGCCGTTTGTGGAGCTGAGCAAAATCCTCCGGAGAGGGTTGCCAATGGTCAGCCCAAACCCGCGGGGCAGCGGCTCAACGGCCACCTTCCCGTAGGTGTCTTCCGATTCAATTACCCGAATCTCGGGTTTTAGCGTTTCCGCACCAGCCTCCGGCGTACCCGGAGTTAGGATCAGGGTGTCCAGCATGGACCAATTACCTCGAGTAAAACTCTACTATTAGCCTTGAATCTACTATCGCCTGCAGGTCTTCGTCTGCGGGCAACGATACAACCGTGCCGACCATCTCGCCCGAGTCTAAACTCAGCCAAGCGGGGACCGGTTTCTTGGGAACTCCATCGATCCTACCAGCGTAGAAATCGGTGGTCTTGATCGACTCTTTCCAAGAGACGATGTCACCAGGTGTGACTTGGAAGGAGGGAATGTCAGTTTTGACGTTGTTGACACGGAAGTGGCCGTGAAGAACGATCTGGCGGGCCTGTTTACGGGAATCCGCAAAACCCAGTTGGAAGACCACGTTGTCCAAGCGGCGCTCCAGTGTGCGGAGCAGGTTCATGCCGGTCACTCCCGGGGTGTTGAACGCCTCGGTCATGTAGCGGCGGAACTGTCCTTCCATCACGCCATAGATGTACTTGGCCTTCTGTTTCTCCCGCAAGTGCACGGCGTAGTCCGTGGGCCTTCTGCGGCGGCGTGATACGTCGCCGGGCGGGTTGCGGCGTTTTTCCAAGGCACATCGGGGCGTGAAACATTTGTCGCCCTTCAGGAATAATTTTTCTCCGGACCGCCGGCAAAGGCGGCATGAGGGTCCTGTATATCTTCCCATGGGGTTGGAGTTACACTCTCCTTCGTTTTGGCGGGCGGCACCCGTTGTGGGGAATGGGAGTTACATCCCGGATACTGGTCACAAAGAGACCGGCACCCTGGAGGGACCTGATAGCGGACTCCCGTCCTGCGCCCGGGCCTTTGATAAGCACATCTATCTGGCGTAGACCTGAGTCCATACCTTTGCGGGCAGCCTGTTCGGCAGCGCGCTGGGCGGCAAATGCAGTGCCCTTACGCGAGCCTTTGAAACCCACTGTTCCGGCGCTGGCACTGGCAATCACGTTACCCTGAGGGTCCGTGAGGCTCACCAACGTATTGTTGAACGTGGAGTATATGTACGCACGTCCTTGAGGCACTGAGCGGCGCTCGCGGCGCCGGGTCCTAGGTCTAGCCATAAATCTTTCTCTCTTGGTCCTGTGTACTTAAGAAGCCCTGGTACTTAGCCCGGTGATCTAGCCCTGTCCAGCTAAATAACAAACTTGCTACTTGCCGCCGCTACGCCTGCCTCGACCGGCGACGGTGCGGCGGGGACCCTTGCGGGTGCGGGCATTGGTCTTGGTGCGCTGGCCGTTGACGGGCAGGTTCCTGCGGTGGCGTAGACCACGGTAGGAGCCGATGTCGATCAGCCGGCGGATATTCTGGCTAACTTCCCGGCGGAGGTCGCCTTCGGAGATATAGTCTCGGTCGACCAGTTCTCTGATGCGGTCGATCTGCTCTTCCGACAATTCGTTCATGCGCGGGGGAATGACCGGATCAAGGTCGGCCTTGATCAAGATCTCTACTGCGATCTTGGGGCCGATTCCATAGATGCTTCGGAGAGCTACATGAGCCCTCTTACGGTCAGGGACGTCTACTCCAGCGATACGGACCACTCCGGGCCTCCTTAAATTCTGTCACCGATTGCTTGTTGTCGATCGATTAACGATCAACTGAAAATTGCTTTGATTAGCCTTGCCGTTGTGCGTGCCTGGCGTTGGAACAGATGATCCTGACCACGCCTTTGCGTTTGATCACACGACAGTTGTTGCACCTGGGTTTAACCGAGGCTGATACTTTCATGATTAATGCCTTTTTATCGTTTCGTCCGGGCTATTTAAACCGGGTTATTTAAATCTGTAGGTTATTCGGCCACGGGTCAGATCGTATGGAGAGAGCTCCACCAAAACCCGGTCGCCGGGCAACACTCGGATGAAGTGCATCCTGATCTTGCCGGACACATGAGCCAATACTTCGTGGTCATTGGGTAGTTCCACCCGGAACATACCGTTGGGCAGGGCCTCTTTGACGCTGGCCTCGACCTCGATCGCTTGTTTTTTCGCCATAGGTCCTCTTTACGTACAGATTTCCGCCCCTCCGGATCTATCCCGGAAGCGGACGGTGAGGCCGGTGGGCCCCGGTCTAACTGTGGACGGTCAGAATCTCCGGTCCGTCCTCGGTTATGGCTATGGAGTGCTCAAAATGGGCCGAGAGCTTGCCATCGGCAGTTATCACGGTCCATTGGTCTTCCAATGTCTTCGTATTCCAGTCGCCCAGGTTAAACATAGGCTCGATCGCAATACACATCCCAACCCTGAGCAACGGGCCCATGCCCGCCTGCCCGTAGTTGGGCACCTGGGGGTCCTCATGCAGGAACCGGCCTACGCCATGTCCCACGAACGCCCTCACGACGCCGTAGCCCCGGCTTTCGCCGTAGGCCTGTACCGCAGCGCCGATATCTCCGACCCGCCCACCGGGCTGGGCCGCTTTGATACCTTCTTCCAAACTGATGCGCGTATGTTCCATCAGTGCTGTGGCCTCCGGTGTTACCTCGCCTACCGGCAGGGACACCGCTGCGTCTCCGATGAAGCCCTCGATGGTCGCGCCCACATCAACCTTGACGATATCGCCCTCCAGGAGGACCCGTTTACTGGGTATCCCGTGGACGATTTCCTCGTTGACCGATGTACAGATACTGGCCGGGAAGCCCATATAACCCTTGAACGTGGGTGTGGCTCCCTGCCGGGTGATCTCTTTGTACGCTATTTTGTCTAGGTCGAGCGTTGTCATGCCCGGCGCAACCGCAGCCTTCAATAGGTCGATGACGTTACCGACTATCTTCCCCGCGCGACGCATAGAGTCCAGCTCTTGGGGCGACTTAATCGTAATCCCTCCAGAGTACGTGGACGGCGAGTTAGAAGCGGTCTTTGATTTTTGGCCGCGATTCACCAGAGTATTCTACTCCTGATTGACTATCTTGGGAACCCAGTTGGACCCCTTCGATGTCGGAACTCATGGATATGTTGCCAGAAATGGCCTTGGCGCTGTATTTCTACAGGCTCAAGGCCGCAACGACCTGTTGGCTGACATTGTCTACCGTATTGTCGCCGGAGATATCAACCAATACCCCCCGTTCCCGGTAAAACCCGAGTACGGGTGTGGTCTCTTCATTGTAGACCTCGATCCTCTTTTTAACCGCCACCGGGGCGTCATCGTCCCGCTGATAGAGTTCACCGCCGCATTGTTCGCACTTCTTGCCTTCTTCCCCTTCTCCGATGGAGTGGGGCGCCTGGCAGGCGCGGCAGATGAACCGTCCGCCGAGGCGGCGCAGCAGTTCAGGCTCAGAGACCTTGATGTGGATCACCTTGTCCAGGTCTCTGGACTCGCCGATAAGCTTTTTTTCCAGCGCTGAAGCTTGCATCGGGTTCCTGGGGAACCCGTCAAGGATAAAACCTTCGTTTTCGGGGATCGACATAACCTTGTCCAAGATGATGTCGATGGTCACTTCGTCAGGGACCAGCTCGCCCTTGTTCATGTACTCTTTGGCCTGCAGTCCTAAAGGCGTTCCCTGTCCCAGGTGATGGCGAAACAGGTCGCCGGAACTGATGTGCGCCACGTTCAATCGGCCGCGCAGTAATTGCGCCTGAGTACCCTTTCCGGCTCCAGGGGGGCCGAATAAGACCAATCGCAGTCCCTCGGCCATGTTATCTCAGGAACCCTTCATAGTTTCGCATCATCAACTGCGCTTCAAGTTGACGCAGGGTATCCAGGCCAACACCCACCATGATCAAGAGACTTGTACTGCTCAGGGATATAGCTTGGACGTCGGTAATAAGCGACGCGATATAAGGCATGATGGCAATCGTGCCTAGGAATAGAGCGCCACCCAAGGTTATGCGTACGATCACGCGATTCAGATAGTCTTGGGTCGGCTTACCGGGCCGGATACCCAATACGAACCCGCCGTTCTTCTGGAGATTCTCGGCCAGTTGCTGCTGGTTGAACACGACCAGGGTATAGAAGAAGGTGAATATCACCACCAATACGAACACCATCACCCAGTAAAGGGGTGAGGTCGGTATGAGCAGATCGGCAAAGAAGTTGGCTACGTCGCCGATCCAACTGGTGTTGGTGGCGAAATAGGTTGCTATCGTTCCAGGCAGAATCACGATGGAAAAGGCAAAGATCAACGGAATCATACCCGCCGAATTTATGCGCAGCGGTAGATAGGTCGCACCGCTTTGGCGGTACATCCTCCCGCCCCTGAATATGCTACGGCCATACTGCACAGGGATGCGCCGGTGGGCCTCATTGAACATCACTATGGATGCGATGATCAGCACGCCGATCAGGGCGAAGAAACCGATGCCCAGAACGTTGTCACGGTCCAAGAAACCCTGGGTTAGCAGCCTGGGGAAGCCGGCAACGATTCCGGCGAAGATTATCAGCGATATACCGTTACCGATGCCGCGCTCGGTGATCATCTCGCCCAGCCAGACCAGGAACATGGTGCCGGCGGCAATGGAGAACAGGGCCGCGATGGTCGGCAGTAACGCGTCTCCAGAGAACCCCACTTCGGCTATGACGTTGCTCTGCTGCAATAGCACGAGCTGCCCGTAACCCTGGGCAAAAGCGATCGGGATGGTTATATAGTGGGTTATCCGGTTGATCTTGGCCCGGCCGGCCTCGCCTTCGCGAGACATATCCTGCAACATGGGAATGACCGGAGTCAGCAACTGGATGATGATGGACGATGTGATGTAGGGGAACACGCCCAGGGCGACGATGCTCATACGGCTTAGGGCGCCACCGCTGAACAGGTCTAAGAAGCCTAGGAGTTCATTGTTCCTGAAGAGGTTATCTAGCTGTACCTGATCGATGCCCGGAAGGGGGATGTGGGCAATGAACCGGTAGAGGGCAAGGATGGCCAGCGTAAAGAGAATCTTGGCACGAAGATCGGGTATGCTGAACGCAGCAATCGCCGCCTGGATCAGCTTGGGGAATTTGCCATCCTGGGTCTCGGCGTTCATCATTACGCCGCAGTTTCCTCCGCCGTTCCTTTTGCCGCTTCAATCTTCTGCCTAGCCGATTGGGTGAATCTGGACGCTACGACGGTCACAACTTTAGTAATCTCGCCGTCGCCGACAATCTTCACCGGAGAGTTGAGATTCCGCAGATACCCCTTCTCGAGCAGAAGTTCAGGGGTGATGCGCTCGCCTGCATCAAAGTCGTTCAAAGTCTCGATCTTGATCAGGGAGTAATAAATCTTGAAAGGGTTGTGGAAACCCCGTTTCATGGGCAGACCCTTGATCAAGGGTAACTGTCCGCCTTCAAACCAAGGGGGCACTCCGCCACCGGAGCGGGAATTTTGTCCCTTGTTACCTCGGCCTGCGGTGCTGCCTTGGCCGGCCGCGTCGCCGCGTCCGATCCGTTTTCTGTTTTTTCTGGCTCCCTTGGAAGGGGCCACTTGGTGTTCCATCATGGGGCGTGCCTCATTCGACTCTTACGCCGTATAGTGTGATTTTAGATGCATCGCGACCGTTGGTAAACGGTTTGGACGTTGCCATAATGCCGGTTTGGTGGCCTGTCAGGCCAGAATCAATGCCGGTGATCGGCGGTTAAGCGCCTTTAGCGCCGGTTTAACGGCCCGGTTCCCTGGTGTGGGAAGGGGTCTTTAAGCGATCTCCACCTTCACAAGGTGGCTGACTTTATTCACCATCCCACGAATCGTCGGTGAGTCCTGGTGGACCACCGTATGATGGAGCCGCCGCAGACCCAGGGATTCAATGATCCTCCGCTGGTTTCCGGGGCGTCCAATGGTGCTTTTGGTCCAGGTAATCTTTATTTCAGCCATTATCTAGCGACCGTATCCGGTTAGGGAGTTGGCCTTTATGCTCCCTCAAGGGTTTCGCCAGGTCTCTGGCTCATCAGCGATTCAACGGAGGCAGTATCAGTTACCACCGGGTTTGCTTGTGCCGGTTCCGGGTTGGCGCCAACCGGGACAGTCTCAACCTTGTTGGCCTCGGACGGCATGGGGCGACCCAACCGGCGAGCGAGCTCGACATCAGGATCACGCAATTGCCGCAGGGCTTCTATCGTGGCGTAGACGATGTTGATGGGGTTTCGGGACCCGAGAGACTTTCCGACAACGTCTTTCACGCCGCCCAGTTCCAATATGGCGCGCATGGCGCCGGCAGCGATGACTCCGGTACCCTCGCGAGCCGGTTTGATCATCACGATGGTGGCGCCCTTTTTGACGGTGATCTTCTGTGGAATCGTGGTCCCACGCAGGGGAATCTTGACCGTTTCGCGCCGGGCGACAGCGTTGCCCTTCCTGACGGCGTCAGGGATGACCAATGCTTTGCCCAGGCCAACGCCCACTTCGCCTTGTCCGTCTCCCACCACTACCAAAGCGTTGAAGCGAAGGCGACGGCCTCCCTTCACAACCTTAGAGATGCGGCGGGTGAAGACTACTCTCTCGGAGAAACCTCCGGTATCTTCTTCCCGGCCACGGCCTCGGTCACGATCTCGATCATTGAAGGACCTGTTAGGGGCTTGGACCATATGTGGGGTAGACCTCCCAGTCTCTGCGCTAAACGGAACCCGTTATTGGGTGTTTACTATTTGTCTTCTTAAAACTTAAGGCCGGCTTCACGTGTGGCTTCGGCCAGGGCCTTAACCCTGCCGTGGAACTTACAGCCACCCCGGTCGAATACGACCTGGGTGATTCCCTCTGCCTTGGCTCGTTCGGCGACCAATTTACCCACCGCAGTGGACATATCCATCTTGGGGACGATCTGGCCGCCGGCTTCTTTGACCGCATCGGTGCTGGAAGCTGCAACCAGGGTCCGTCCCGTAGTGTCGTCGATCACCTGGGCATAGATATGGCGCAGGCTGCGGAACACGGCCAACCTGGGTCGTTCCGGCGTACCGGAGATCTTATTCCGGAGCCTGATGTGCCGTACTTTTCTTTGACGTTTTGCGTTTTTCTCTTTAGGCATGTTCTATATGTGCGGGGCGATTCATCAGGCTATTAAGCCTTCCTGGCCGCCGCCTTTCCTGGTTTAAAGTGTAGTATTTCGTCGGAGTACCGGATGCCCTTTTCTTTGTAGGCGTTGGGTGGCCGGACCCTTCTGACTTGGGCTGCCAATTGGCCTACTTTTTGCTTGTCGATGCCGCGGATGTGGACCCGGTTGTTCCCTTCCACTTCCATGGAGATACCGTCTTCCGGATGGATCTCCACGGCGTGGCTGTGGCCCACGTTTAGGGTAATCCCATTGCCGGTTGCGGCAACACGGTAGCCGACGCCCATTATCTCCAGGGTTCTGGTGAACCCTTCGGACACGCCGGTCACGGCGTTGGCAATCAGACTTCGTGTTAGGCCGTGCAGGGAGTGGTGGAACTTATTGGCGGACTGCCGCTCAACCACAACCTTGCCGTCTTCGACTTTCACATTCACATCTGGGTGGTATTTCTGTTCCATGGACCCCATCGGCCCAGTGACTTTCACGCCACCGTATATGACCTCAACCGCCACCCCATTGGGCAGCGCTATGGGCTTACGGCCGATACGGGAGAGTGTTTTTTCTTGTTTATTCTCGTTCACAGCCGAATCACCAGATAAAACAGAGTAGTTCCCCGCCGACGCCTGCACGCCAGGCTTTGCGCCCAGCCATTACGCCTTTGGAGGTGGATACGATGGCGAGCCCGATTCCGCCGTAGACCCTAGGAATCTCTCCCTTGCCTACATACACCCGAAGACCGGGTTTGCTAACGCGTTTTAGGCCTACGATCGCGGGTTGTCTGCCTTCCCGGTAGGTCAGGTGTATCCGAATGGTCGGATGGGCCTGGCCCCGGGGCATGTCGAAATCTCGTATGAAGCCTTCTTCTTTGAGAATCTTGGCTACAGACAGTTTCAACTTGGAGTGAGGGAGGCTGACAGAATCGTGACGCACTTGTATAGCGTTACGAATTCTGGTCAACATGTCTGCCAATGGATCGGTTACCGGCATATTAGGTCTTTCTCCCCTCTCCGCCTAAGGTTATATTCTAGAAATTCTGGTCGGTTGGATTCTTTATCGAATCCCAGCCTACAGGCTGGCTTTGCGCACGCCCGGCAGTTCACCGTTCAAGGCTAATTGCCGAAAGCATATGCGGCATAGTCCGGCGTGCCTGATATAGGCCCGCGGACGGAAACAACGGTTGCACCGATTGTAGGCCCGGCTAGAGAACTTGGGCTCTTTGAGCCATTTCTGGACTGATGATGTCTTCGCCAAGAACGCCTCCCTTAGGCCTCAACCGTGTCTTTTATAAAGGGCATTCCGTACAGTTCCAAGAGACGGATTGCCTCTGTGTCATTCTTTGCCGTGGTAGCGATAGTCACCTGCAGACCACGGATCTTGTCAATATCGTTGTAGTCGATCTCCGGGAAGATGATCTGCTCCCGGATACCGAGACTGAAGTTGCCGCGTCCATCGAACCCTCGCCTGGGTAGGCCGCGGAAGTCGCGGATGCGGGGCAGAGCGGTGTTCACCAGGCGGTCTAGGAAATGGTACATCCGTGCGCCGCGAAGGGTAACTGCGGTGCCGATAGGGTTACCTTCCCTGACCTTGAAGGTCGCGATGGATTTCCGCGCCTTGGTGATGATGGGTTTCTGACCGGTGATGATGGTCAGGTCCTTGCTGGCGGCTTCGATGGCCCGGCCATTGGTCAGGGCTTCACCCAGACCGATGTTCAAGACAATCTTCTGCAACCTCGGGACTTCCATCATGTTCCCGTAGCTGAACTCATTCATCATCGTGGGAACGATTTCTTTCTTGAACTGTTCGTAGAGACGGGGCGCCGGCGGAGGCTCGGTCGGAGGCTCCAGTACGGCGTTTCCGGAGCGACCACCTCGGTCGCGGCGCTGCCGGCGGTTGGAGGTTTCTTGTTCCTCAGCAGCTTCGCTGGACTCTTCCCCAGACTCCTCGCCGTTTTCTCCGGCGTTTTCTTCGGCATTTTCTTCCGAAGCAGCATCTTCAGAGTCGGTGAGCTCGGTAGCCTCGGCTACTGTCTCCTCAGACTCATCTTGGTCTTCTGGTTGTTGTCTTTCGTTATCGAGCATCGTCGATTACTTCCTGGCATTTGGTACAGCTGCGAACCCTGGCGCCGGTATCCAAGAAGGTGGTCTTGGGCCTCGTCGGTTCGTTGCATTTGTTACAGATCAAAACTACGTTCGAAGCGTGGACGGACGCCTCTTTCTGGATCCGGCCAGACTGGCTAACGCCGGGGCGCGCCTTCATGTGCCGGGTTACCAAGTTTACACCCTCGACGACCACTCGGTCTTTATCGGATATCTTCCGTTCCACCCGGCCGGTTTTGCCCTTCTCTTTACCGGCAATCACCAGGACCGTGTCTCCAGTCTTGATACGCATTACACGACCTCTGGAGCAAGGGAGACTATTCTCATGAAGCCTTTGTCTCTGAGTTCACGGGCGACCGGACCAAAGATCCGCGTGCCGGTGGGCATCTGGTCGTCGCCGATCAACACCGCGGCGTTGTCGTCGAACTTTATATAGGTGCCATCGGGACGGCGCCGGGCTTGGGCTTGGCGGATCACCACAGCCTTCACAATCTCGCCCTTACGGACCGGCGAGTTTGGCGCGGCCTCTCTCACGTTGCAGACAACTATGTCGCCAACGTGTGCGTATTTTCGTTTGCCGCTGCCAGGGATGTTGATGAGGCGGATCACCTTGGCCCCACTATTGTCAGCAACCCTCAGGCGGGTATAAGTCTGAATCATTCCTTTTCTTCCTGTTCGTCGCCTTCGGCTTCTTCTTCGGGTTCTTCTTCAGCTTCCGCCTCAGGCTCTTCTTCCGGTTCCTCAGCCTCTGGTTCTTCGGCTTCGGGCTCCTCTTCGACTATGGCCTCTTCTTCCGGTTCCTCTTCAGGTTCTTGAGAAGCAGCTTCCGCTGCCGCCTCTGCCCGGGCCTCCGCAGCAAGTATCCGCGGCTGGGTTATCTCTTGGCTCACGTCGGTTTCCAGGTCTATCGGTTTGACGTCAGCAATCTGCTTACGTTCCAGTATCTCCATAAGGCGCCAATGCTTATTCTTGGAGATGCGCCGGGTTTCTTCGATACGAACGGTATCACCCAGGCGACATTGGTTCTCTTCGTCGTGGACGTAGAAACGGGCTACGCGGCGCATCTGTTTCCGATACAACCGATGGCGTTGTTTCCAGACCATCTCGACGATGGCGGTCTTGTCCTGATTGGTCCGGACGACTGCGCCGACACGGACCTTGCGCATGGATCTTGCCACTAACCAGCCTCCTGAATCTGCCGTTCTCTGATCACTGTCTGGAGCCTGGCTATGGTCTTTTTCACCGAGCTAGGTTCATTGGTGTTGGTCAGCTGGTTGGTCGCCGCACTGAACCTGAGGTTCATCAGCTCTCTACCTGCTTTCGTCAACTCCTCGTACAACTGATCGTTGCTGAGTTCTCTTATTTCGTGAACGCGCATGTTATACCAAGCCGTTGGCCACGGCGGCGGCCAATCTGTCTCTAACTACTGTTTTCGTGGGAATTGGCAGTTTACGGGAGGCCAAGCGCAACGCTTTAACGGCCTCTTCGTGGGGAACTCCGGCAACCTCAAAGAGTATCTTGCCAGGCTTTACCACTGCTACCCAATAGTCCACTGCGGCCTTTCCGCCACCCATCCGGGTCTCAGCGGGTTTCTTGCTGACCGACTTATCCGGGAAGACCCGGACCCAGACCTGTCCACCGCGCTTCAGGTGACGCGTTACCGCGACACGGGCAGCCTCAATCTGACGAGAGGTTATCCATGCGGCTTCCATGGCCTTGAGGCCGATCTCTCCAAAGGCAACAGAACTCCCCGTAGTGGCGGCTCCCCGCATCTTGCCACGAAAGTGTTTCCTGTATTTTGTCCGCTTTGGCTGCAACATGGATGGCTCCTGGACCAGTCCTTATTCGGGGTTTTCCAGCTCGACTGCAACGAGGGCTTCCTCGATGTCTTCGGCCTGAACTGTTACTTCGATATTTTCCATTTCTTCCTCGGCCTCTTCCGGCCGGGGAGGAAGGATCTCGCCGTGATAGACCCAGGTCTTGACGCCGACCTGACCCATGACAGTGTGGGCCTCTGCCAGGGAGTAGTCGATGTCAGCACGCAGTGTGTGCAGTGGCACCCGGCCCATCATCAGTTTCTCAACACGGGCGATTTCCGACCCGGTTATGCGTCCTTTGATGATGATCTTGATGCCTTGGGCACCGGCCTGCATGCAACGTTGGGCGGCCTGGCGCATGGCCCGGCGGTAGGCGACCCGGCGCTCTAGCTGGTCGGCCACGTTTCTGGACACCAGGTAAGCGTTGGTCTCCGGTTGTTCTATCTCAATGATGTTGAGTTGGATTCGGCTTTCGGTAATGGCCTCAAGCTTGGCGCGCAGGTTCTTCACCCGTTCGCCGTCACGGCCGATCAGTATCCCCGGGCGAGCCGAGTGGATATTGATCACGCTGTCTTGAGCGCCACGGTCGATCTCAACCTTGGCGATGCCAGCATCGGAGAACGCTTTGTACTCGTTCTTGATGCTGTCGCGCAAGCGTAGGTCTTGGCTCACTAAGTTACGGTAGGCACCGCTGTTCGCCGCGTACCAATGGGCCTTCCAATCCTTGATGATACCCAGACGGAAACCGTAAGGGTGGGTCTTATGCCCCATTCCTAGCTCCTACTCTCGTCTTCGTCCACAACCACCATTACGTGGCTGGAACGCTTGGTTATCCGGCCCATGCGGCCCCTGGCCCTGGGACGGAATCGTTTCAATGATTTGGCGTTGTCTGCCGAGATGTGGACAATCCGGAGGTTGTCCCGGTTCATCAACATGTTGTTCTCGGCGTTGGCCGCAGCCGACGCCACCACTTTGGACACGGTCTTGGCCCACGGTGAAGGTAGCAGCTTCAAGCTGTTCAACGCGTCATCCACCCGCTGGCCCCTTATCAGGTCCAAGATGGGTTTGAGCCTCTTTTGGGAGGCCCCTAATGATTTGGCTAATGCTCTTACCGGCGGCAATCTATTACCTCACCCGGCTGGTCCGTTCGGACCTTGATATATGTCCACGGTAGGTACGGGTGGGAGAAAACTCACCCAACCGGTGGCCAACCATGTTCTCAGTGATGAATACCGGCACGTGCCGGCGTCCGTCATGCACCCCGATGGTCAAACCGACCATCTCAGGCATAATCATGGAGGCCCGTGCCCAAGTCCGGATGACCGTATTGGCCCCGGAGCGTTGGACCTGCTCCACATGCTTCATTAGTTTGGGATGTACGTACGGTCCCTTTTTTATTGATCGGGACATTCCTAGCGTCTCCTAGTCCGGCGCATGATAAATTTGCTGGACGCCTTTTTCTTATGGCGTGTCTTATAACCAAGGGTCGGTTTGCCCCAGGGCGTTTTGGGCCCCGGCATACCGATGGGAGAGCGGCCTTCACCACCGCCGTGTGGGTGGTCCACCGGGTTTTTGGCCACACCACGAACGTGGGGGCGGCGACCACGGTGACGGGAGGCTCCCGCCTTCCCTAGACTCTCATTCTTGTGGTCAGGGTTGGACAGTTGTCCGACACTGGCCCGGCAGCGAAGCAACACCCGGCGCATCTCACCCGAGGGTAAACGCATCAAGACGTACTCGCCTTCCCGTGATAATACCTGGGCGCTTGTGCCCGCACCGCGGACTATCTGGCCGCCCCTTCCCGGAGTTAACTCCAGGTTATGAACGACTGTTCCTGTCGGGATATTCGACAGCGGCAAACAGTTGCCCAAGCTGATCTCAGCGTCCGGTCCGGACTGGACAAATGTGCCCACCTCCAGGCCATGAGGCGCCAAGATGTAACTCTTCTCACCATCGACGTAGTAGATCAAAGCGATACGTGTGGTCCGGTTCGGGTCGTACTCGATGGACTTAACCCGGCCCGGGACTCCATCTTTGACCCGCTTGAAATCTACCTTGCGGTACATCTTCCGGGATCCGCCGCCCCGGCCCCGCGAAGTGATGCGGCCCCGGTTGTTGCGTCCGGCATGGTTCTGCTTCGCTTCTAACAGGGATCTCTCCGGCTTTCTAGCAGTGATTTCCTCGAATGAGGCGCGCACCGCGTTCCGGGTACCCGGCGTAATAGGCCTTAGTTTCTTTAGTGGCATGGTCGGTCCCTACAGCCCCTCAATCAGGTTTATGCGGTCGCCCTGCTTCAGGGTGACGACTGCTTTCTTGGTGTCAGGGCGTTGCTTGATACGCGGACCGTAGCGTTTCTTTTTGCCGTGAAGCTTGGTGATATTCACATCCAGTACGGTCACGCCGAAGTTTCTTTCAACGGCCTCTTTGACTTCCACTTTATTGGCTCGGTCGTTCACGTGGAAAGTGTACTTGCCTGATTCCTGCAAGAGAGTGCTTTTCTCTGTGATGGTTGGCTTGATAAGAACTTGGTGGATGTCCATCTAAGCCTCTTCTTCCGAAGTTTCCGAATCAACTGCCGGGGCCGCATCGGTCGCGGACTCATCTGCCGTGCTGGCAGTGCTCCTCCGTCGGCGGGTTCTCGGCTTGGGCGCTTCTTCTGTTGATGCCTCGCCCGAAGTCTCAGGCGTCGTCTCTTGAGCGGCTTCAGTCGTTGCTGCGGCTGCGCGGCGGCGGCGGGGCTTGGGCGCTTCTTCCGTAGCAGCTTCGGGCGATGCTTCGGGCGCAGGCTCTTCAACTACTTCCGGCCCAGCGACGGCAACGTCGGAGGACCCGGCTATGACCGCCCATTTGAGGCCTCGTCTGCCGTGAGGTTCACTTGAATAGGTCTCTTCCACCCAGCGTGCGGCCTCCACGGTCATGATAACCGTGTCTCTGGCCAGCAATTCTTGGGCATTCAATTGGTTGGCGGGAAGGGTCCAAATTTTACTCAGGTTGTGGGCCGCCGACACCACTTCTTTGTCGGTCCCCATCGTAACCACCAGAGCCGAACCGGCGATCGACAGATTCGCCAATAGTTGGGCCATCGACTTGGTCTTGCCGTCGATCGTGCTGGTGGAGTCGAGGCAGAACAAACGGTCTTGACGGGCTTTCTCGGATAGCACGCAACGGAGCGCTTGTCTCTTCATCCGTTTGGGCAATGCGGCCCGGTAGCTGCGGGGGTGGGGTCCGAAGACCACGCCGCCGTGACGCCATTGGGGGGCACGGGTGCTGCCCTGGCGGGCCCGGCCGGTATGCTTCTGAATCCATGGCTTGCGGCCACCACCGGAAACTTGGGCCCTGGTCTTGGTGTCGCTTGTGCCCTGGCGTTTATTGCCTTGGTAGATGACCATGGCCTGGTGCACCAAGGTGGGGTTCATAGGGACGTTGAAGACGGCATCATTTAGATCGATGCTATCCAGCGCGTCGCCATTTTGATTCTTTACTTCTACTTGCATTGGTTATCTGTTACTTGGTCCCCCGGGACTAAGCGCCAGCCCTCCTGATCATCACAAGGCTGTTGGTCGCCCCCGGTATACCGCCCTTAATAAGGAGCAGGTTCCGTTCTGCGTCTATCTCGACGATCTCCAGTCCCTTGACGGTGATCCGGCGATTACCCATGTGCCCGGCCATTTTGAGGCCTTTATAGACCTTGCCCGGGGTGGTACCGCCGCCGATGGAACCCGGAGCACGCATCCGGTCCGATTGACCGTGTGTGCGGGGGCCGCCCTTGAAGTTCCAGCGTTTCATCACGCCGGCAAAACCTCGGCCCTTGGATGTACCGATCACGTCGACTTTTTCACCCTGTTCGAAGATATCAACCCCGATAGTCTGACCGACTTCGAACTCACTGGAGTCGTCAGCAGAGACCTCACGGAGGTACCGGCTGAGACGGCTGTTCTTCAAGTGACCGGCCTGAGGCTTGTTGCGGCGTTTGACGTCGCCAAACCCCAATTGGACCGCCTCGTAGCCGTCTGTTTCCTTGGTCTTCACCTGAGTGACGACACAGGGGCCGGCTTCGACAACGGTAACGGGGACTACTCTTCCGTCTTCACGGAAGATTTGAGTCATCCCTATTTTCTTTCCCAGGAATCCCTGGAGCATTTTAAGTAGCCTTTCCTATTATTTAACTGGTCTGGTGCTAGAGCTTGATCGAGATATCGACGCCAGCCGGCAAGTTCAACCTGGTCAGCGAGTCGATGGTCTTCGATGTCGGTTCCAAAATGTCAATCAGGCGCTTATGGGTCCTGATCTCGAAATGTTCACGAGAGTCTTTGTCCACGTGGGGACCTCTGATCACGCAGAATCTGCGGATGTGGGTAGGCAGCGGTACCGGCCCGGCGACTCGCGCCCCGGTCCGTTCGGCCGTTTCCACGATCTGTCCGGTGGAAAGGTCCAACATCTTATGGTCGAACGCCTTCAATATAATCCGTACTTTTTGCCGAGTTACCATATGCCTACTTTTCGGTCTTCCTTATTATTGTTCGGTGCTAACTGGAAATGAGCCTAGGCTGTGACCAACGTCTTTACGATGTGGTCTGGCACCGGCTCGTAATACTTGAATTCCATCGAATAGGAAGCGCGGCCCTGACTTATAGAACGAAGGGCAGTCGTGTACGAGAACGTCTCGCCCAAAGGCAATAACGCCCGCACCGACTGGAGGTCTTCCTGGCCTTCGATGCTCTGAATCTGTGCCCGGCGTGTTCCCAGGTCTCCGATGACATCACCCAGGTATTCGCTAGGAGTGACCACTTCAAGGTCTGAAATCGGCTCGAGCAGGACCGGGGAGCACCTGCCCGCCCCTTCCCTGATGGCCAGCATTCCGGCGCTCCGGAATGCCAACTCAGAAGAGTCAACCTGGTGGAAGCTGCCGTCCACCAAGGACACTTTAAGGTCAACCAGAGGGTACCCGGCTAGAGGTCCGTTGTCTAGGGCGTCCCTCACGCCTTTCTCAACCGCAGGAATGAATTCCCGAGGAATAGCGCCTCGCGTGATTTTATTCTCAAATACAATGCCATCGCCGCGGTCCAAAGGAGTCAACTGCAGCACCACGTGGCCGAACTGGCCGTGACCACCAGTCTGCCGTACGAACCGTCCCTCAACTTCCCTGGCGACGGTCAACGTCTCGCGGTAGGAAACGCGGGGCATGCCTACCTGCGCCACGACGCTGAACTCACGGCGCATCCGGTCAACTAAGACCTCTAGATGCAGTTCGCCCATGCCGGAGATGATTGTCTGGCCGGTTTCGTCATTGACGGAGACCAAGAAAGTCGGATCTTCGTCAGCCAGCTTCCGCAGGGCATCGGTTAGGCGGTCTTGGTCTACTTTGGTGCTTGGTTCAACTGCCACCGAGACAACGGGTTTTGGGAACTTCGGCGGCTCTAGGATCACTCCGCCGTCCAGAAATCCGATGGTGTCTCCGGTGAAGGTGTTTTTCAGGCCGATGGCGGCGCAGATATTACCGGCCGTCACCTCTTCAAGTTCTTCTCTGGAGTTGGCGTGCATCCGGAGCAGGCGTCCCATGCGCTCCCGGCCGTTCTTGGTCACGTTGTTGACCACGGCCCCGGCCTTTACGGTGCCGGAATACACACGTAGGAACACCAAGCGGCCTACATAAGGGTCAGTCGCGACTTTGAACGCCAGAGCGGCCAGAGGCTCAGAAGCGTCTGGATTGCGGATTTCAATTTCATCGGTCTTGGGGTTAACGCCCTCTACTGCAGGAACATCCGCCGGGGATGGCAGGTAGGTGACGATGCCATCGAGCAAGTTGTGCACGCCCTTTGCGAACATGGCACTGCCACACATAACCGGCACTATTTTTCGATCGATGGTCGCCTGCCTCAGAGCCCTTGTTAGGTCTTCTGGGGCGATCTCTTTTTCTTCCAGGTATTGGAGGAGCAGGTCTTCGTCAGTCTCAACGATCTTCTCGATCATCGCCTGGCGATACTCGTTGTATTGCTCATCGTACTCGGGCGGCCTGTCCACGTCATCCGGTTGATCCGCTATCCCTTCATTGACGCGGCCCACTGGATACATGGTGGCTTTGCCGGAAATCAAATCGATCATTCCGGCGAATTCGTCTTCAGCACCAATGGGCAATTGAATGGCCACAGGATTGCCGTTCAGGCGGCGTCGGATAGATTCAATGGTCCGCTCGAAGCTGGCGCCGACGCGGTCCATCTTATTAATGAAACAAAGACGTGGGACCTTGTAGGTGTCGGCCTGCCGCCAAACAGTCTCTGACTGGGATTGAACACCGGCAACAGCGTCTAGTACGACGATACCGCCGTCCAAGACACGGAGACTGCGTTCTACCTCTGCGGTGAAATCGACGTGGCCTGGGGTGTCGATGACATTGATGCGGTGGTCTTTCCAGTAGGTGGTGGTTGCCGCGGCGGTGATGGTGATACCCCGTTCTTTTTCCTGGGGCATCCAGTCCATGGCGGTGTTACCGGAGTCGACACCGCCGGCTTTGTGAATACGGCCGGTGGCGAAGAGGACCTGTTCGGTTACTGTGGTTTTACCTGCGTCAATATGGGCAATGAACCCGATATTACGGATACCTTCGATAGGAAACGTCGCTTCCATTAGATAGATAGGGCACTGGATACTTCCTGGATACTTCCAATGAAGACTGGGCGCTGGGGCCTACAGGGAATTAACTGCTAAGAAAATTACCGACGGTAGTGCACAAAGGCCCGGTTGGCTTCCGCCATCCGGTGCAGTTCCTCCCTTCTACGGACTGCCGTTCCCTCGCCCCGGGAAGCGTCCATTAATTCTTGGGCCAATCCTCGCCGCATAGGCATCCCGTTACGGGACCTAGCTCCTCTGATGAGCCAGCGCATGGCAAGCGCCTCGCTGCGTACCGCACGGAGTTCCGTGGGCACCTGGATGGTCGACCCGCCGATGCGCTTCGGGCGCACTTCAACAGCGGGGGTGGCATTTCTCAATGCCTGCTGGAAGACTTCCAGAGGTTCTCTGCTGGACTCTTCCTGAATGATATCGAATGCGCTATAGGTGATGCGTTGGGCAATAGTCTTCTTGCCCTTGATCATCAACCGGTTGATGAACCTGGCCAGTTCCGCGTCGTTGAATCGCGGGTCCGGAGCTATTTCTCTTTTTTCGGCGCGTCGTCTTCTAGACATGGGTATTCCTAGCTGAGATTAGGTCCAACCGTTTAGTTAAAGGACACCCTGAAGTTAAAGACCCTAGGGGTCCGGAGGAACGTTAGAGAGTGGAAGCCGTGGTTACCGGCTAACCGCCATCCCGAGGCTTCGGTGCCCCGTACTTGCTGCGGCCTCGCCGACGGTCCGGTACGCCCTCACAGTCGAGTGCGGCGCGGACTACGTGGTAGCGGACACCCGGCAGGTCTTTGACGCGACCGCCTCTGATCAACACGACCGAGTGCTCCTGGAGGTTATGGCCCTCACCGCCGATGTAGGCGGTGACTTCAACTCCATTGGTCAAGCGGACCCTGGCAATCTTCCGTAGAGCCGAGTTAGGCTTTTTCGGTGTCATCGTCCGCACTTGGATACAGACTCCCCGCCGTTGCGGGCAGCCGGGTCCCCATTTAGTCCTATTGGTGAGTGAGTTCTGAACCCAGTGCATAGCCGGAGCCTTGGTCTTTTTACGGACCGGCTTTCGACCCTTCCTCACTAGTTGATTAACTGTTGGCATAGGTATTCCCCTGGCCACAATGGGCGCGAGATATCACTCTATCAACGAGCTTATGGAATGTCAACAGAATTTACGAGTGATTCGACTGTGATTATACCCGTCCCAGTCAGAGACCTGTCCTGCCATGACAACCACCTGTTATAACCATTAAGATCACGGTTAAGGTCGAGTCTCTCGGGCGCCCGTATTTAAATCGCCCTGAATTCTTGACATACCCATCGGCCAATCATAAAGTAGCCCTAGATTCCAGTTTGCCGATCTGATCCCTCGGCGTCACCAAATGCCGAGGTTTTTTACGCCCATGATTAAATACTGCGCTCCCTGCTTCCCGGCCACGGCCAGCGTCTGATGACTTCTTCTAATGAAGGCGCCAGTAAAGAAGGCACCAGGGTTACCATCATTGGCGTGGGGCCTGGAGACAACGGCTTTCTCACCTTGAAGGCAAAACAGGCCATCGAAGACGCCGACCTCGTGGCCGGTTTCCAGACGGTCTTGAATGTCATCCTCCCCTTCGCCAAGAATGCCGAGCTCTGCCCCATGGCCTACCGTGACCAAGAAGAGATCTTGGACTACGCCGTGGGCAAGGTAAAGGAAGGCAAGAGCCTGGTGGTCTGCGCCTGGGGCGACCTGAACGTCTCGGCCAAGGAACTCCTTGACCGGGTGAGACGGCGGGTTGACCATGTGGACCTCATCCCCGGAATAAGTTCCGTCCAGATCGCCATGTCACGCACCGGGATATCCCTGGAGGACGTGGTCTTCATCACGCTGCACAAGCGTGACGGCGTGGATTCGGCTCTGCAAGAATTGGTCCACTACCTGAATGACGGCCGTCGCAACATCATCTTGCTGCCCAGCCCCTATGAACTTATGCCCGCCGGCATCGCTGCCGGTGTTATAAAAGACGGGGTTTCAGCAGACCGTCAGATGACCGTCTACCAAAGGCTAACCCACGATGACGAGCAGTCATGGAGCGGAAGCGTCGGCGAATGTGCCGCCATCACCACGGATTTCAGCGACCTTAGTATCATGATATTTCACCGGCCAGGCTCCGAATAACCCAGGAGAGACCGGAAGGGACAGTCCCCAGTTTGATCCTCTTTGTCACCACGGCCGACACCGACCTATTGACCGCCGACCGGGCCCTGGAGGGGCTCCCGGCAGATTTCCCTGAAGTTAAGGCTTACAACCCTGCCAATCTGTCTGGCGAAGGCGAGCAGCAAGAGATATTAGACGCTGCGGCTAACGCCGATGTGGTAGTACTCCGTCTGCTGGGCGGAAAGCGCGCCATGCCCGAGGTCTTCGACCCTCTGGTGCGCCTGTGCCATGAGAAGGGTAAGCCAATCATCGCCTGCCCCGGCCACCAGGAATGGGACCAAGAACTGGTCACCGCCTGCAACATCGCGCCCTCTGAATTGGACACGGTTTTTTCCTACCTGATTCGTGGCGGCGTGGATAACTTTCAAAACCTGTTTCTGTTCTTGAGCGATTCTTACTTGGGCTCCGAATACGGCCATGAAGCCCCCGCCGAGGTTGCCTGGGAGGGCGTTTACCACCCCGGCGAAGCGGACGGCATGACCGCTGAAGACTTCGTTCAACGCCGTTTCCAGCCCGATCGGCCCAACGTGGCTGTGCTCTTCTACCGGGCCCATTGGATGAGTGAAAACCTCCAGACTGTAGACGCTCTGGTCAGTCGTCTCGAAGAACTGGGCGCCAATGTCCTACCGGTCTATTCTTTCAGCCTGAAGCACAATCCGGAGGGCGACGGGCAGGCCAACCGCACGTTCACAGATATCCTCTGCGACACCGACGGCAACTCCCGCGTCCACTGCATCATCAACACAATGGGCATGTCGATGACCGACTTGCAGCAGGATGTGGCGACCTTTGCCACCGGTCCCCAAGTCGATTATCTAGACAAGTTGAATGTGCCGATCATCCAGGGCATCTTCTCCACCGGCAGTGAAGCCGACTGGGCGGATAGCTCCCTTGGGCTGGGGCCCATCGACACTGCTATGAGCGTCGCCTTACCCGAGTTCGACGGCCGGATAATCACCGTCCCCATCTCCTTCAAAGAAGAAGTCGCGTCCGGAACGGGGTCAGCCAACGGCGGCCGCAACGGCAAGATGGAAGCACGGTTGCAGCGGAACCTACCCCAGCTTGACCGTATCGACTTCCTGGCCCGGCTAACCGTGAAGTGGGCTGGGCTCAGACTCAAACCCAACGCCGAAAAGCGCATCGCCATCATCCTCAGCAACTACCCGACCAAGGACGCCAGGATCGGCAACGCCGTTGGCCTGGACACCCCGGCGTCGGTCATCAACATCCTTCACGCCATGAAGGATGCCGGCTATCACGTCACCAACATCCCGGCCGACGGCGACGAGTTGGTCCACCAGATCATCGAACGCTGTAGCAACGACACCGACACCCTGACCGAAGAGCAATTGAAGTTGGCGGCGGGTCATGTCAGCGCCAAGCAGTATTCAGAGTGGTTCCGCGGCTTCCCCAAACAGGTCCAGACCGAATTGAGGGCCGCCTGGGGCGAACCCCCGGGGCAGGTCTACCGCACCGGAGACGACCTGGCCATCGCCGGCATTGACCTGGGTAACGTGTTCGTGGGCCTGCAACCGCCCAGGGGCTTCGGCGAGAACCCCATCGCGGTTTACCACAGTCCCGACCTGGCGCCCACGCACCATTATGTGGCCTACTACCGTTGGGTTCGCGACATTTTCAAGGCCGACGCCATGATCCACGTCGGCAAGCACGGCACCATGGAATGGCTGCCCGGCAAGGGCATCGGCCTATCAAACGAGTGCTACCCCGAGGTCACTCTTGAGGACATGCCGCTGTTCTACCCGTTCATCATCAACAACCCCGGCGAGGGCGCACAGGCCAAACGCCGCGCTCACGCCACTATCATCGACCATCTGATCCCGCCGATGACCACCGCCGACAGCTACGGCGATATCGCCCGCCTGGAACAATTGATGGACGAACACTATCAATGCCAGACGTTGGACCCGGCCAAGCTCCCGTTATTGGAGGGCCAGATCTGGGACATGGTCCGCCAGGCTGACTTGGACCGCGACCTGGGGGTTGATGAGCTACCCGAGGACTTTGGCGACTTTATCCTTCATATAGATGGGTATCTCTGCGAGTTGAAAGACGCCCAGATCAAGGACGGACTCCACACATTGGGCGAGGTGCCGCAAGGCGAGCAGATGACCGGGCTATTGTCATCGCTGACCAGGTTGGACACCGGCTCGGTACCCAGTCTGAGAAGGTCATTGGCTGAAGCCATGGGCCTGGATTACACCAGTCTGCTGGATGAACCGGCCCTTCCTGCCGTCGACCCGGTCCCTGCCCCTCTGATCAACGGTGACGACTCGCCCATCCGGACGCAGGGCGATTTATTGGAACGGTTGGAAGTAGTATCTCGGTCGGCTTATACGCTGCTGGACGCCGGCGGATTCAAGAGCGAAAACGTCGCCGGGACCGTTGAGAAATTACTTGGCGGCAAAGACGCACAAACTAGCAAGGTTTTGAACTATGTGGCCGACACCTTGCACCCGGCCTTGCTGCGGACCACAGACGAGATCGGCAACCTGCTTCGGGGTCTAAACGGCCAGTTCGTTCCCGCCGGGCCCAGCGGCGCGCCCACTAGAGGGATGTCCAACATCCTGCCCACGGGCCGCAACTTCTACTCGGTGGACCCCAAGACTATTCCATCACCCACCGCCTGGGACATGGGTGTGGGCCTGGCTGATGCCCTTCTTGCCGTCTACATGGAAGAAGAGGGCGCCTACCCCGAGATGGTTGGCCTGGTCATCTGGGGCACCTCGGCCATGCGTACCCACGGGGACGACATCGCCCAAGTCTTCGCTCTGCTGGGAGTAAAGCCGGTCTGGCAGCAAGAAAGCCGCCGCGTTACCGGGCTGGAAGTGATACCCCTGGCGGAACTGGGCCGTCCGCGCATCGACGTTACTGTCCGGATCAGCGGTTTCTTCCGCGACGCCTTCCCCAACCTGATCGAGCTGATCGACCAAGCGGTGCAGCTGGTCGCTTCTCTCGACGAATCCCCCGAAGACAACATGGTGGTTAAGCACCTCGCGGAGGACCGGGCAAGTGATCTGGCCGATGACCCGTCGGCCGATCCGTCTTCTACGGACTCTGAGAGCAGCCCGGCGCTTTACCGCATCTTTGGCAGCAAACCGGGTACCTATGGGGCTGGCATCTTGGGCGCCATCGACGAGCGCAACTGGGAGACCGTTCAGGACCTGGCAGAGGTCTACACGGCCTGGGGCGGCTACGCCTACACCCGTCAGGAATTCGGAGTCCACGCCAGGGACCAGTTCCGGCGCCGGTTCAGCCAGATCGTAGTAGCGGCTAAGAACCAAGATAACCGCGAACACGACATCTTCGATAGCGACGACTACATGCAATACCACGGCGGCATGATCGCCACCGTGCGGGCGCTCACCGGCCAGAACCCCCAGCAGTACTTCGGCGACAGCTCAGACCCGACTCGCGCCAGGGTGCGCAAGCTGGAGGACGAAGCCAGGCGGGTCTTCCGCACCAGGGTCGTGAACCCCAAGTGGATCGACTCCATGAAACGCCACGGCTACAAGGGCGCTTTCGAGCTCTCCGCCACTGTTGACTACATGTTCGGCTACGACGCCACCGCCCAGGTGATCGAAGACTGGATGTACGAGAATGTCACCGAGTCGTACGTGCTGGACCCGGAGACCCAAGAGTTTTTCCAGCAGAGCAACCCCTGGGCCTTGCGCGACATCGTGGAACGGCTTTTAGAAGCCATCGAGCGCGGCATGTGGGAGAACCCGCCGCCCGAGATGAAAGAGAAATTACAGCAGATGTTCTTAGACCTGGAAGCAGACCTAGAAGCGCGCCAAGAAGACCCGCAGACCTAGAAACCAAATACTCTTGCAACCAAAAGTCCCTTCCCCCGCGCACGGGGGAGGGGATAAATCCCTCTTTTGGAAAATAAACAATCGATCAGGAGGCCACCTGTGGAAATAACCATGGAATTGCTCCGGGAACTGACCAAGGACGAAAAAAAGACCTGGGTTATCGGCGGCAGCAAGGTGTCCAGCGAGAATAGCGCCAAGGGTATCAAGGAGCCGGAAGTCTCGGGTAAGTACGTCACCGTTGAGGCAGACAACTGGCACTTCCACCTGTCCCTGGAAAACGTCACTGGAATTCAGTTCGTCGTTGCCGAAAGCCACGGCGACATGCACTCATACTACGTCCGGTTCTCCGGACCTGGCTATGAAGATACGCTGGTCCGCAGCTACTTCTCCAACCCCGAGTTGGACGACAATGAGAAACGGACGGACTTCCAACCCGAAAAATTGAAGGTCTTCGAAGAGTTCCGGGACCGGTACGTGGGCCGTGAGGGCATCACGTTCGTCGAGAGACCTCGAAAGACCGGCTAACGATCATTCAAGAATTGATTACGCAATTTTTGATCCGTAACTACAACTAGCCCGTATATATGTTGACGCCTCCATCCGGGGGAGTTAGCATCATCTAAGTAGTCAGTTAGGAAGTCAGTCTTGACCTTCAACGCTGACGCCGAATTAACAATCTAAAAACCGTCCATAGGTGGTCCCGAGAGATCGGGACTGAAAAGGGAAGCCGGTGAGATACCGGCGCGGTCGCGCCACTGTAACTGGTGGGGTCCACCCCAAAATATCGTCACTGTTCCGACTAGTCGGAATGGGAAGGCGGGGGTAAGGGCCAAGAACCAGGAGCCAGGAGACCTGCCTATGAATTGACTTGATGCACTTCGCAGATGAGGGTGTAAGTCGTATTTTCTCCGTAGAACCTGACTTTTTAACCTGACTTTCGAAGTCGGGTTTTTTTTGACCAGCGTTAGACGTCGCTCTCAGAAATTGGCGGCATGGGCGCAGTCCTAACAAGCGAATGTTCGACGGAGACAACGGAGACAACTATGAAGAAGCCACGATTATTGATACCGCCCCGGAAGATGACTCAGCAAATCCCCAACGCGCCAGCGGCCCTCCTACCGCAGCGCATTATTGTTAGATGCCCGCCACGCTTTCTTGGCAGCCACCGATTTAGCCTTAGCGGTGGTGGCGGGCACCTCTCAACGCCGGAGACCCAAAGGAATCTCGCGGTATTGGCCACCGCAAATGACCACATTCTGGCTGCGGGGCACCTTACTCGCGGCCCAAACAGGATTTATAGCCACAATTGCTATTGACCATACTTGGCAAAAAGGATTATTATTTCCCGCGAGGCTTAGCTCGTGAGTTGAGTCCCAGTTAACAATCTAGGAAAGCCGTTTGGTTGTCCCGAGCTATCGGGGCTGAAAAGGGAAGCCGGTGAGAGTCCGGCGCGGTCCCGCCACTGTAACTGGTGTATACCAGGAGCCAGAGACCTGCCAACAGCTAGACTTGCAGACCTTCGCGGAAGGGGGTAAGAGTCACAATGGTGATTCCGCCTGACCTCGCCGGTCGGGCTTTTTTTATGCCCGGCTAGACGACAGGCCAGACAAATTGCGAAAAACCGAATCGCTAGGTTGGAAAGACTATGGCCCGATGGGCTATAATCCTGGTGGAAAAGGGTTCCACGGTTCTAAATTCGAAGACCGACTCGAAAATCATATACAGAATTTGGGGGAATGAAATGGTTCAGATGTTTCAGCAGTCCATAGCGAATAAAGGAACTTCCCGATGGCTCCCTGCAGTCCTAGCAGGTACCGTCGCTTTGTATTTCATTGGATACGTGGACGGCACCGTCCAGGGTTCGTTCTTGGGAGGCAACATGGCCTATGTCCATGAGTTCTTCCACCACGCCCGTCACGTTGCCCTGATGTGCCACTAGGCTAGGAGTTCGCTCCCGGCAGGCCATCTTACAGTCCTCGATAACGAGTTCATTTCCGCAGTCTCCATCTCGGAGACTGCGGTTTCACCTAGCCCACCAACCCCATGTCCCCAGCCTCCAACCCGGCAGACGTCTGCTCTACGCCTTGTTGCCCAAATCCTTGTTGCGCAACCCTCCAACTTTCCTTAGCTATATATGAGGTAGCCACATGCCTAGAATATTGATCCTCGGGCTAGTGGCCGGCTTGATCGCCGGGCTACTGGTCGGCGGTTTCCACAACATATTTACCGTGCCTGTCATCGAGCGGGCCATCGACTTTGAGGAGGCCCAGGCTGCGCTCGCCGAACCCAATTCTCCCGATGAAGCACCACTGATCTCATTAGGCACGCAGCGATGGGGGATGGCAGTGGGTGGTGGTATCTACGGAGCGGTGTTGGGCATCGTATTCGCGGCCGGATTTACGCTCATGCGGAAGGCAGTTCCGGATTGGAAGCCCTTAGCGTTGGCCGTAGTGGTTGCTACATTGGGGTTCTGGGCATTATCCCTATTCCCATTCATACGCTACCCATTAAACCCGCCCGGTGTCGGTGATGAGGGAACTCTGACCGACCGGCAAGGCTTTCAGATAATGTTCATGTTCTTTTCCGTCGTTGGGGTTGGCGTCTTGATGTATGGGGTCAAAGCCATCAGAGAAGGCGCGGCGGACGCCAGTATCAAGCTCAAGATGTATGGCGGAGCGATGTTGGCGTACGGGGCCTATAACGTCATCATGTTCTTCGCCTTTCCGGCCAACCCGGACGAAGTCGCGGTCCCGATCGACCTGCTGGAGCTTTTCCGAGCATTGACCATGACCGGACAGTTCCTGACCTGGGCGCTGATGGCGGCTGGGGTCGTTGCTGGGCTGTATTGGTACCAACATCGCGACGAGAAGACGGGCAACCGCTTTGATCCGGTCACCGGACAACCCGTCCGCACATGACCCAGCAAAGTAGGCCATCCCAATCCGGCAACTCAGAATCCAGGTTCCCCTTCACGGCCATCGTCGGACAAACGGCCATGAAACGGGCGCTGCTATTGAACGCTGTCAATCCCAAGATCGGCGGCGTTCTGGTACGCGGCAAAAAGGGCACCGCCAAGTCCACGGCGGTCCGTTCGCTGGCGGCTCTGCTCCCAGAGGTCACAGTGGTCCAAGGCTGCCCCTACAATTGCAGCCCTGAAGAACGGCAGGGGCTATGCGCCCGCTGTGAACCCCAGGCCGTTGACACGCAGATCGTGGTCAGACAGATACCGATCGTAGACCTGCCTGTGGGCGCCACTGAGGACCGGCTGGTGGGCTCGCTAGACATCGAAGAAGCGATCAAGACCGGCAACCGGGTGTTCGAACCTGGACTCATCGCCGCCACACATCGTGGCATCCTGTACATCGACGAGGTCAACCTCCTCAACGACCACCTGGTGGACATACTGCTCGACGCCGCCGCCATGGGCCGAAACTACGTGGAGCGTGAGGGTATCTCCATAACCCACCGCTCTGAGTTCATCCTGGTTGGGACTATGAACCCGGAAGAAGGAGACCTCCGTCCCCAGCTTCTGGATCGCTTCGGCTTGGCTGTAGAAGTGGACGGCCGGTTCACCCCCGAAGAGCGCCAAGAAGTGGTCAAGCGCCGCATCGCCTACGAGGCCGACCCCCAAGGTTTCATGGCCAAATGGCAGGGTCCGGAGCAGGAAGAACGGGAGAGGGTCCTACGGAGCCAAGCGCTGCTGCCTCAAGTGATTGTAAGCGACGACATCCTAGCCCTGATCACATCTATCTGCGCCGAGTACGACGTTGACGGCATGCGCGGCGACATCGTGATGTACAAGACCGCCGCCACCATCGCCGCCTACGAAGAACGGACCGAGGTCAACGCCGAGGATGTGCGGGAGGCCGCCCAACTGGCCCTGCTGCACCGGCAACGACGGCAACCCTTCCAGCAACCCAACCTGGCCACCGAGCAACTGGACTCCATGGTCGACGACTTCCAGAGCCAAGACCATCAGCGAGAATCCCAGGACTCATCTCAAAACGATCAAGGAGAGGGCGATTCCGAGCCCTCGGATTTATCACCTCCCGAGTTAGAACAGCCCGAGTTAGAACAACCCGAGCTAGAACAGCCAGAATCAGAACAAGACGAAGCTGAGAGCGAGCCCGATAGCTCCGGGCCTGGCTCATTGGGTCAAGAACAGCAGTTTGAGGTGGGCGACCCATTTGCCATCCGGCCTCTAAACCTGAAGCCTCCCGACCAACGCTCCCGTCGCGCCTCCGGCCGCCGCAACGTCACCATCACCGACTCTTCAGCCGGCCGCTACGTGCGCTCCCGGCTACCCGAAGGCAAGGCATCCGGCCTGGCCCTGGACGCGACTCTCCGGGCCGCCGCGCCCCATCAGGTGGGCCGTCGCGAGACCTCCGAGTCTCAGAACGCCATACTGGTCGAAGCGCAGGACATACGCGATAAGGTCAGAGAGAACAAGTCCGGCAGCCTGGTGCTCTTCGTGGTTGATGCCAGCGGGTCCATGGGCGCCCAACGACGCATGGTGGCGGTCAAAGGGGCAGTGATGTCCCTCTTGCTAGACGCCTACCAACGACGGGACCGTGTGGGTCTGATCTCGTTCCGGGGCACCAGCGCCTCGTTGTTACTCCCGCCCACCAACAGCGTCGACCTGGCCCAGGTGCACCTGCAGCAGATGCCCACCGGTGGCCGGACCCCGCTGAGCGCCGGTCTGTTCAAGGCCCTGGAAGTCATCGAAACCGAACGGATCAAAGACCGGGACGTGATGCCCTTATTGGTCCTGCTGTCCGACGGCCGTGGCAATGTGGCGATCGGGCCTGACTCGCCTTTGGACGAGGCTTACGCCGCGGCGGGAATCATCGGGGAAGACAAGATCCCTTCCGTGGTCGTGGACACCGAATCGGGCTTTATCAGGCTGGGCATGGTCCAGCCGGTCGCCGAGGCCATGGGCGCCCAATACCTCAAGCTGGAAGACCTGCGAGCCGACAGTCTGCTTGAAGCTGTGCGCCAGTGGATGCCGGCAGTTGGTACACCGGCAGTTAGCACAGCCGTTAACACAACGGAGGCGTTCACAAGCGACCAATCTCCCTAGATCGACCTTCGACCACCGAAAACAAAGCTATCCCGTAACTAACCCAACTGGCCCTTAGATACAAAAAGCCCCGGACTTACCGGGGCTTTTCTTTTGCGTAACTCCAGGCTGAAAACGGTCTTGGTTTCGCGGACTCTCCTTGCTTCACCGTTCCAGCCCGGCAGATCTCATCTCGCCGGTGGTCTTTTTTGGTCAGGCCATTTGCGTGAGATTCATGCCTAGTTCCAAGCGGAATCGAGGTACGTGGTCAGTTTTGCCGGTGGCCGACGACCTTGTTGGTACAGCGCGCCCGGTCCAATTGGGCCAGGCCAAATGGCCCCTCAAGCACTTGGGGAAAAGGGCGCTAACGGGGATTCTAGTTAATGACGTTGGTTAATTTTTACCAGTACTTCCAATTGTTCGACAAAAAAATACTAAATGCAATTTTCTTTTCAACTCATGAATCAAATTATTAGAATACGGAACAACGAAAAGGGTATAACCGGTCTGGAGACCGCGATCGTCTTGATCGCTTTCGTGGTGGTCTCATCAGTATTTGCCTTCTCCGCGTTGTCCACCGGTATGTTTTCCAGTGACAAGGCGAGAGAGACCGTCACCGCGGGCCTGGCCCAAACCCGCGCTTCGATGCAGCTCAAGGGTTCGATGATTGGGACGGCGACCTCAGCCACCGCCACGGGCACGATGATAAACCTCTCATTCCACGTGGCCCAAACGGCCGGTGGCGCGGATGTTGACCTGACTCCGGGCAGAACTACGGTTCGCTACACCGACGAAAACCAGCACAAATTATTCGCTTCGACTGCCGGGATGACGGTCACCCCAGTCGGTAGCTCAGATTCCGATAATCTGCTGGAAAACAACGAAGTGTATCTGATCGAGTTAATTAACCTCAATACCGGATTCCACGATACCAACGACGACACTCTGAAATCAGCTTTGGGGATCAAGACAACCTTCACACTGGAGTTGATTCCTTTGAAGGGTTCGATACTATACCTGGAGCGCACCACGCCCGTTTCTATGGACGTCATCAACTTCTTGAACTAACGCCTGGGGCTCCTACCCTGTATGGGGCGAGCTTCGCTCACGCGGCGTGAATCAGGTGCCCGGCCCGTTTACATCCCCCACTGGACTTGATAACCTCGAATGTGGCTCTATATCGGGCCACATTCCTTTTTCTGCACCTCAGGAGGTACCCACTTGGTCCGCTATATGCCCTACGCCGACATGGACAAGATGACGTCATTGTCCAAGCGCCGGGGTTTCATGTTTCAAAGCTCCGAGATCTACGGAGGCCTGGGCTCCACCTGGGACTACGGCCCGCTGGGGGTCGAACTCAAACGCAACGTGAAAGAAGCCTGGTGGCGTTCGGTGATTGCCGAACGCGACGACATGGTGGGCTTGGACGCCGCCATCCTGATGCACCCTCAGGTGTGGGTGGCCAGCGGACACGTCGAGAATTTCTCCGACCCATTGGTTGAGTGCAAAGAGTGCAACTCCCGGTTCCGCCAGGACCACTTGTTGGAGGCCACGGGCGTGGACCCTGAGTCCCCCGAAGCTGCTGCCGCCCTGAAAGAACTGCGCTGCCCCAACTGCAACGGAGAACTGGGTGAGCCCCGGCGCTTCAACCTGATGTTCAAGACCTTCATGGGCCCGGTGGAAGACACCGCCAATGAGGTCTTCCTGCGCCCGGAGACTGCCCAAGGCATCTTCGTGAACTTCAAGAATGTGCTGGACTCTACCAGGAAAAAACTGCCCTTCGGCATCGGCCAGGTAGGCAAATCGTTCCGAAACGAGATCACACCCGGAAACTTCACCTTCCGCACCCGGGAGTTCGAGCAGATGGAGGCGGAGTTCTTCGTGAAGCCTGGCTCCGACGACGAATGGCTGGATAAATGGGTCAAGGCACGCTTTCAGTGGTACGTGGACCTGGGCATACGGCCCGAAAACCTGAGACTGCGCGAGCACGGCAGCGACGAGTTAGCCCACTACGCCAAGGCCTGCTACGACATCGAGTACCGGTTCCCCTGGGGCTGGGCCGAGCTTGAAGGCATCGCCAACCGCGGCGACTATGACCTGCGCCAACACCAGGAGAATAGCGGCCAGGACCTGACCTACTTCGACGAGGCAGAAGAAGGGGACGACCGGCGTTATCTGCCCTACGTGATCGAGCCTTCCGGCGGCGTCGACCGGGCCACCCTGGCCTTCTGGCTGGACGCCTACGACGAGGAACCGGACGGCGACAATGTGCGCGTGGTCTCCCACATACACCGCGACCTTGCGCCGGTCACAGTGGCCGCCCTGCCCCTGAGCAGGAGTGACAAACTGCTGCCCACCGCCCGGAGAGTGTATGACATCCTCCGCAAGCATTTCAGGACACAGTACGACGACTCACAAGCCATCGGCCGCCGCTACCGCCGTCAAGACGAGATAGGCACGCCCTACTGCGTGACGATCGACTTCGATACCATCGACGACAATCAGGTGACCATCCGCGATCGGGACACCATGCACCAGGCTCGCGTCCCAGTCTCGGAGCTGGTGGACATCCTCAAGGACAAGATAGAACACGCCTGGTAGCCGGCACCGGCGCAGCCGGATTTCGTCCGGCCGAGCCGGGTCTGTCGTCACGCCAGTAGAATTGATGGTAAGGCCTGCCGATACCGCCGCTTGTGGTGAGCTATGTCGAGCAGCCACGAAATAGAGGCAGACGCACGCGGATTCGTTGTAGTATGTCCCCAACGAATGTAACGGTGCGTGTTTTGAATAGCGACCAGCCTCGGGAATCAGATTTCATCGGCCGCCGATCGGAGTTGGCCGTATTAACCGCAGCTCTGGAAAACGCCTCGGCAGGCCGAGGGCAGATCGTGATGCTGTCCGGAGAGCCAGGCATTGGCAAGACTCGCCTGGCACAAGAGTTGACCTCCATTGCCGCCGATCACGGGGCCATAGTGCTCCGGGGCTGGTGCCGCCAACAACAGGGAGCGCCTCCATATTGGCCTTGGCTACAAGGCATTCGTGCCTATATCGAGTCAACCGGAACCGACCAAATCCGGGAAGACCTGGGAACGGGCGCTTCGGAGATCAGCGAGATACTCCCCGAACTTTCCTCCAACCTGGACGGGTTGGAAAAGCCGTCGGCCCTGAACCAGGACCAAGCCCGGTTTCGTCTTTTCTTTTCCTTCGCCACTTTCTTGAAGAACATCAGCCGCCGGCAGCCACTTGTGATTGTCCTAGACGACCTGCACTGGGCCGATGAATCTTCGTTATTGCTTCTCGAATTCCTAGGGCAGGAAATCTCTGCCAGCGCATTGATGGTAGTTGGCACGTTTCGCGATGTCGAAGTGACGGCGAGCCATCCATTAACCCAGACACTGGGGAGCCTCGTCCGCGAGCCTAGCTTTCAACTAGTCCGGCTTGAAGGATTTACCAGCCAAGAGGTCGGTGATTTCGTAGAGTCGAGGGCGGGGGTCACCGTGGCAAACGCTACCGTCGAATCGTTGCACCAACGGACCGGTGGTAATCCGCTATTCATCGGCGAGGTTGTCAGCGCGGTAAGCCACGAAGAGATCATGGGTAGCCAAGACTGGGTGGCCGGCATGCCCGAAGCTCTCCGTGGAGCCATATCCAGGCGCATCAATCTTCTCTCAAGTGCCTCCAGTCAGATTTTGCGGAATGCATCGGTCATCGGCCTGGACTTTGACCTGACATTGCTTAAAGCCGTGACTACCGAGTACACAGAGCAAGAGTTTTTCAGCGGATTGGACGAAGTGCTCGGTATGCGAATCGTGGAGTCGCTATCTGATGAGCACGCCGGCTACCGATTCGGACACGCACTGGTCCAACAGGCGGTATACGAAGAGATTCCTCCCATGCAGCGAGCTCAGGTCCATTCAGTGGTCGCCCAGGCGTTGGAGGACTTGCATCAGCACAACCTGGTTGGGCACGCCGGAGAATTGGCCCATCATTTTTCCCAGGCCGAGGCATTGCTGGGCACCGAGAAGATCGTTCGGTATTCCCTGTTGGCCGGGGAATCGGCCTTGGAGACCTATGGCTACGAAGACGCGATCGCCCATTTCAGGAGAGGTCTGGCCGCAAGGCACATACCGTCGTCGGGAACGGAAGCCGCGCCTGATGACGAGGCTGCAGCTCTCTTGTTTGGATTGGCCCGATCTCAAGGCGCGATTGGAGTGGGTCCACAGATTGAAGAAGCTTTCTTGGCCATTAGCCGTGCTTTTCAGTATTACGAACTAAACGGGAACGTTGACCGGGCTGTGGCTGCAGCGGAGTTTCCTCTTACCCCTCCTACTGGCCGCGTGCGAGGGGTTGAAGGCCTTTTGGCCCGGGCTATCTCTTTGGTGCCGCCTGACTCCCATGAGGCAGGTCGGCTCCTCTCCCGCTACGGTGGGATTCTGGGTCTCGCAAATGCCGATTATGAAGGTGCACAAAAAGCCTTGGGAGATGCGACCGCAATCGCCAGGCGCGAGCATGATGTTCAATTGGAAGTCCAGACTCTGGCCTATTCCGCCGATGTCAGCGGGAACCACCTACGATGGCAAGAGAGTGCGGAAAATGGACTGCGGGCCATAAGCCTGGCCACTGGAAACGAAAATAGCTACTCCGAGGTGCTGCCTCGCTGGTGGACCATGGTTAGTCTGCTGCACCTGGGCAATCTGGAAGGGGCGCGAGCCCATGCACCGGTCTTGCGCGAAATGACGGACAGACGCGGCACCCCTCGGTTCTTATCCTGGTTAAGTGCCGTACCTATAGCATTTTTGTCCTGTGTTGAAGGCGATTGGGAAGCAGGCAGAGAATATACCGACCGAGGGTTCGCGCTGTCTCCCTCAACTCCACAATTGATAGGTATGCGGACTCTGTTGGAGTTTGAAACAGGGAAGTTCGACCAGGGAGAAATCTACCTGGATCGCCTGATTGAGGCTCAACCTCTTACCTCGAGCAACAATTTCACGACTGGCCGGACCGCCATGGCAATAGCTGCGGTAGCCCGTATCACCGGCGATGCCAAGCACTTGGAGTTTACCGAGACAACGGCAGAGTCGGTCTTTTTGGCGCATTCCGTGACCCCAACGTCGATCATGTACGCCAGGGCTGCCCTAGCAATGGTGGCGGTTAACCGAGGAGATTCATCCGCAGCTAAAGAGCATTATTCATTACTCCTAGATCAACGTGGCACGATGCTTTGGACAGTAACGACTGTTGACCGTCTGCTGGGCCTGCTCTCCGGGACCATGAGGGACTACGACCAGGCATCGGAACATTTCGAGGCGGCGAGGGCATTTTGCCTTGCGGCAGGGTACAGGCCGGAGCTTGCCTGGACATCCTGCGATCACGCCGAAACCCTTTTGGAGCGCAACAATGCAGGCGAGCACGCCAAAGCGATGTCGTTGCTGGACGAATCTTTGGCACTCTCCAGTGAATTAGGCATGCAGCCGCTGGCGGAACGGGTACGCACACTTCAAGAGCGTGTTGAAACCAAGCCTGGTCGAGGTCCGGCTTACCCCGATGGTTTAACCCAACGTGAGGTGGAGGTGCTGCAGTTGATCAGTGGCGGCAAGACCGATAGGGCGATCGGTGAAGAATTGTTCATCAGTGTCAACACGGTGGGCAATCATGTTAGAAGTATCCTCAATAAGACCAACGCCGCAAACCGGACCGAGGCTGCGAGCTACGCCAATCAGAGGGGATTAGTGGCGCCTACTTCAGACGTAGACGGCTAACGGTTGAATTCCTCAGCAGTTTCCAAGTTGAGAAAGAAATAGATATGCCTCCTAACCTCGTCGCTGCCACAGTCCGCCAAGGGTTATATACCCGTATCGTTGGGCGGCGGCTGCTGTACTACCCCGAGCTATCATCAACCATGGACGAGGCTGCGAAGTTGGGTGAGGGCGATGCCGAAGAAGGTGCGGTAGTCGTGGCAGAGGTCCAGAGCGCAGGCCGGGGCCGCCAGGGCCGCAGTTGGGTATCCCAGCCGGGCAACCTACTGGTTTCGATCTTATTCCGTCCCACTCTGGAAGCACTGCCGTTCATCAGCATCATCGGCGGGATCGCCGCGGCCAGGGCGGTCAGAAAGATCACGGGACTGGACGTCAAGATCAAATGGCCCAACGACCTGATGATCGAGGGGCGCAAAGTAGCGGGGATACTGGCCGAGAGCGCCATCGCCGGGGATTCTGTATGGTATGCTGTGCTCGGCGTAGGCATGAACGTGAGCCTGGATACTGATCAGACAGAGGAGATATCATCCTTTGCTGTCAGCGTCAACGCAGCAGCCGGCCGGGAAGTTCCCAGGGAAGACCTGCTCCGCCAATTCCTCATGGACCTGGACGCCCTTTATCTGGACCTAGGCCAGGGCGATTCTCCCATCGACGAATGGCAGGGGCTGCTTTCAACCACCGGCCAACGGCTGGTGGCTACCTGGGGAGGCGACACATACACCGGCGTGGCAGAGGGTACCGATGAGTTGGGCAACCTCTTATTACGCCAAGACGACGGGACGGTGCTCACGCTCACCGCAGGCGACGTCTCGCTCACTGACCATTAGTCTTCGGACTGATTACTAATGGGTATCCTAAATTCTTTGCAGCTCAAGAGAGAATAAATGCTGGAATCACTTAGCTTGGATGGAAAGTCGGTTGTCATCACCGGCGGGGGCACCGGCCTGGGCCGGGCAATGGTCCGGGATATGGCCCGTGCTGGCGCAAACATGGTCATCGCCGGAAGACGCACCGCTCCCATCGAAGAAGCAGCCGCCGAGGCTATCAGCCTGGGCGTGGACGCTACTTTCGTGGCCACAGACGTCACCGACTCTTCCCAGGTAGCCAACCTGATGAAAACTTGCCTGGACCGGTTCGGCAAGATCGACGTCCTATTGAACAATGCCGGCGCTGTCTCGGACAACGTGCGCAAGCCAATCTGGGAGCACACCGATGAAGAATGGGACCGCATCATGCGGGTCAACCTCACCGGGGCGTTCTACTGCGCCCGGGAAGTGTCCCAGACCATGGTGGCCCAAGAACACGGCAAGATCATTAATGTGGCCTCCGGGTTCGGGCTGCGCGGCGGACGTGAGATATACATGTACTGCTGCAGCAAGGGCGGTATGATCCAGCTCAGCCGGGTGTTGTCGTTCAATCTGGCCCGCTTCGGGATCACAGCCAACACCATCGTGCCCGGCTTCGTACCAACCGGGGCCACCGACACCATGGCTGCCAGTCTGCCCAGGGGCGGAGAATTCCTGCCCACCGGCAAGCTGGGCAAGCCTGAAGACTTCGGCCCGTTGGCCGTCTTTCTCGCCTCACCGGCCTCCGATTACATGACCGGCGAGATGTTCATCGCCGACGGCGGCGGTCTGGCGGCGGGCATCTATCCCACCGGCCACGCCCCGGTCATACCCCTAGAAGACTAAATAACCACGTAACTACTCCAGGGCAAAAATAGCCCGGGTCTCAGGAGAACATCCATGCCGGTCCTACCCGAATACGACCTAACTGGCAAGACGGCTATTCTGGCTACCTCTGGCGGCACCGTAGCCCCATTCTTGGGCCAGGCCTTGGCCGAGGCCGGCGCCAGTGTGTTTGCCATAGCCCGGACCCAAGCTCTGCTGGACGCAGTACTTAAGTCACTGCCTCAGGGTTCCAGCGGCGCGGTGATGGACGCTGGTGTGGCTGACAGCGCCAAGAAGGCCATGGACGAATTCGACCGCACCCATGACAAGGTCGACATCCTAGTCAATGACCCGCGTAGCATGTTCGCCAAACCCCTGGAGGACATCGGCGTCGACGAATGGGACGCTGTACAGACCCGCAACGCCAAAGCGCCATTCCTGCTATCCCAGCAGGTGTTGCCGCGCATGGCCAAGGCCGAGTACGGCCGGGTGGTCAACATGATCTCGGAGATGGCCGAACGCGGCATGATCAACGGCTCAGCTTTCGCGGCCAGCCAGGCTGCTGTATTGGCGTTGACCCGGTCATTGGCAGTGGAATGGAGTCGGTTCAACATCAGGATCAACGCCATCGGCACTGGTCTGATCGACACCGAAGGCCAATCCCTGGAAAAGCAGCAGGAAGAACTATTGGTCCGGTACACGCCCCTGCGCCGTAAGGGCAATCCGGGCGACATCGGCCCGCTATTGGTTTACCTCTGCTCCGAGTTCTGTGACTATTCAACCGGTCAGCCGGTCTATATCGATGGCGGCCTTAACGCCCATCCGTAAGCTTCGCATACTGGCGGCCTATTTGGATCGGACCTGGTCCAGTAGCCTGGCGCAAGAGTAAAGGGTCTTGGTGTGGGGCATTGGAAGACCCAACTTCTCCCCGAGTTCTATCACCACGCCGACCACGCTCTCCAATTCCATCGGCCTGCCAGCCTCCAAGTCCTGGAGCATAGATGTCTTGTGGGCGCCCACTTTCCGGGCCCCCTCCATCCGCTGGTCGATGGTCAACGGAAGGCGCACGCCCAAACCTTCGGCAACCGCATCTGCCTCGGCCATGACGGTCCGCACGATCTCACTGGTCTCGGGATGGCTCACCATCTCTTCAAGTGTCGCGCCAGTCAGAGCGCTCATCGGGTTGAAGACCACGTTGCCCAGCAGCTTGACCCACATGTCGTGGCGGATATGACCTCGCACTGGAGCCCTGAGACCCGCGCCGATCAAGGCTGACGCCAGGCGTTTGCAGCGCTCGCTGCTGGTCCCATCCAACTCTCCGATGGAGAACCGGTTACCTTCTATATGTTCGATGACGCCGGGTTGAACGATCACGGTTGAGGGGTAGACGACGCAGCCGATTATCCGAGAGGGGTCGATGGCATTGGCGATCACGCCGCCCGGGTCAACGCTCTCGATGGCCATGCCGTCAAAGGGGCCGCCATGGCTCTGGAAGTACCACCAGGGGATGCCGTTTTGCGCTGAGACGACGGCTGTTTCTGGCCCAAGCAAAGGGCCTATGCTAGGTGCGATCGCAGTTAAGCTGTGGGCTTTGACAGTCAGGAATACATAGTCCACCGGGCCAATCGACTCATAGTCGTCGGTGGCGGTTGGGTGGGCCTCAAAGTCTCCCTCAGGACTCCGGACCCGTACCCCGTTGGCCTGCATCTCCTTCAGGTGTGGTCCTCTGGCGATCAGATAGACATCCACTCCTGAAAGGGCCAATTTCGCGCCGAGAAAAGCGCCTATTGCCCCTGCTCCAACGATGGCGATCTTCAAGAATCTGACTCCGTTATGAGACTGTGATCGCGGGATTGCTGCCTGGCGATAATGATACCCGGGTTAGGCGAAGGCTGCTGCGACGACCCGGCGTTGGACCTTGCCGGTAGCCGAGCGGGGAATCTCCGTCACGATGTGGATCACCTTGGGGCATTTGAAAGCAGCCAGGTGCTCCCGGCAATAGGCGACCAGCTCTGCAGGCTGAACGGGCGCACGGAGCACCACCGCAGCGCTGGATACCTCGCCGTGGGTCGAGTTCGGGATTCCAAAGGCCACTGCCTCGGAAACTGAGGGATGGGCCAATAGCGTCTCGTCGATCTCCTGTGGCGAGATCTTCTCCCCGGAACGTATGATGATCTCTTTCAACCGTCCAACGAGCTTCAGATACCCATCCGAGTCCATCACGCCCTGGTCGCCGGTGCGGAACCAGCCGTTTGTGAAACTGTTGTGGTTGGCTTCCGGGTTGTCCTCGTAGCCCTTGGTGATGCTCTCGCCCGTGATCACAACCTCTCCGGTCGCTCCGGCAGGCTCGATGTTTCCATCCTCGTCCATGATCGCGACCGCAACACCGGTCCCGATACCCACTGACCCTGGGACATGCTTGCCGTCACGCAATGGATTCGACGCGACCTGATGGGCAGCCTCGGTCATACCGTAAGCCTCTAGGACTGGTACTCCGAACGTCTCTTCCATGTCGGCCAATATCTCCGGCGGGAACGGCGCGCTGCAGGAGCGTATGAAACGCAGGTTGCGGTTGGCTGTATCTATAGCTTCGGCGCCAGCCTTTCTCTTCGAACGGTGCAGCAGCGCCTGGTGCATCGTGGGCACCGCCGAGTACCAGGTGACGTGATGGGCTTCAACGAGCGGCCAAAAATCCAGGGCGTTGAATCTCGCCGGCACCACAACCACTCCACCGGAATACAGGGTAGCCAGCGTGGAGGCGACCAGGCCGTGGATGTGGAACAGCGGCATCACACACAGGGAAACATCGTCGGCTGTCAGCTCGTAGGTTTCAACGATGTTTTTAGCTGAGACCACCAGGTTACGGTGGCTCAATGGGACTCTCTTGGGACGGCTGGTGGTGCCACTGGTGTGCAACACCAATGCGACGTCGTCGGCTTTCGAAGGCTCGACGGGACGCGATTCAAACGGCCTTTCATTGGCTGTGAAATGGGTCTGCCCCGCGAAATCAGAATTGACCGCGATAGCAAAGGTTGAATCAGGGAGGTCTGCCTTGATCGCCTCGGTCTCTTCGGGGGTGCTGATAACTGCCTTGGCGTTGGTATCTTCAAGGCAGAAGCGGAACTCTTCATTCGTGTAGGCAGGATTTAGGGGGGCGGCAGTCGCTCCTGCCACAGTGATCGCCAAGAAGGAAACGATGTTCTCTACGCCGTTGGGCAGGGTGATGGCTACGCGGTCCCCCCGGCCAATGCCAAACGAACGCAGCTGATTCGCCAAGGAATCGACCTGGAGCTTGAGCTCGCCGTAGGTGAGCACCGGGCTAGCAGGGGATATGATCGCTACGTGGGAAGGCTCGCCCTGGTCCAGAATGCCTTTGATAGTGGTCGGCATAGTGGCTGGCGTCGTAGTTGGCCCAATGGCCGGCGATGATGACGATTGGAGTTCTTGGACATCAGTGTTCATTCTTTAGGCTTGTTCCTCCGTCCGTGGGCCGGACGCCGACTTAGCTAAAGTCGACCTAGCTAAATATGATTATTAATGCGAATAACAATTGTCAATGATTATCTTTAAGACTAAGTATAACGAGCCTCTGCATAGGCACCAGTAGCCAATCCGCTGTTGGAGTGATAGTTCCAGGCTATCGCTGGCGGTCAACACGCCTGAACAGAGTTACTCTCACCCAGGGCGATCAGACGGCCGGTGGCAAGGCCATCGAACCGCCGCTTGACCACAGCTAATATTCTTGGAAGTAACACCTGGCCTGATGTACAATATCCTGAGTCCCTGGGCGTCTCTAACCAGTCGAGGCGTCCTTATTTGTTTTACGATTTATTCCCTGGAAACTGGCCTTCCCACATGTACCGCCAACCAACACAATCCGGCAATACCGTCTCGCGTCTACAGGGCATGAATGACCTGTCTGAGGACGCATGGCGTAAAAAGCTAGACCTTCAAGAGCGGTTGTGCCAGCTGTTGGGCGGCTACGGTTACCGGCAGATCGAAACACCGGTCCTCGAGCCAACCGAGCTTTTCATGAGGAAATCCGGCGGCGAGTTAGCCTCCCAGCTCTACAGTTTCACCGACGCCGGAAGCAACTCGGTCAGCCTGCGCCCTGAATTCACCTCGCCCATCATGCGGCACTACCTGGAGAATTCGGCCAGCATCACGCTCCCGGCCCGGTGGCAGTACTGCGGGCCGGTCTTCCGGTTTGATACCTCCCACCCTGAGGCCAGCAGCCAGTTCACCCAGATTGGCGGAGAACTCATCGGTTCTTCGGAGATTTCAGCGGACGTTGAGCTACTCACGCTAGCCGTCGCCGTACCAACCAAGTTGGGACTAGACGATTGGAGCCTGAAATTAGCCGACCTTGACGTACTAGATAGCCTGCTGGCCCCTGTGGGATTGTCGGAGCGCGCCCGGTCGTTCATCATCCAGAGCATGCCTCTGTTGAGCGAGGGCCAGTCCGTGGTGCCCAAGTTCCTGGAGGAAGGAAAGCACCTCCACCTGGTGGGAGGTTCCAACGGCCACGGCGATTCCGAAGACGCTGCATTGCGTCAGGCCATCAAAGGCCTGGACGACGCGCAGGCAAGGTCTGTGCTGCTCGGCATACTCCAGTGGAACTCCGCTGACCAGCTTGGCCAGCGCACCCCCGAGGATGTCGTCGAACGCCTGCTCCACAAGATCAGAGGCACCGACAACGAAGACCAACTCCGGCACGGCCTAGAACTGGCCTGCGACCTGGCGGCCATCAAAGGTGAACCCGGTCAGGCGCTTGAGTCGGTCAAGAAGACTTTGGCCTCGGCCGGCGCCAATCAAGACGCCGCCGACCGTCTCTCTGAAGTCATCAAACAGATGTCGGAAGGGTCCGATGCCAAGGGCCGGATATCACTGGACTTCGGTCTGGTGCGCGGCCTGGCGTACTACAACGGTGTGATATTTGAGGTCAGCCACTCCGGCTGGCCGGGCACGCTGGGTGGCGGCGGCCGCTACGACACGCTTTCGAGGGCTTTGGGTGGCTCCGAAGCCGTCCCGGCCCTGGGCTTTGCTTATAACTTGGATGCTCTTATTTCGATCGGGGCTAAATAATGACTGTCCAACAGCAAAATAAGCAGAACGGTCACGGCCTGCTGCGTATCGCTTTGCCCAGCGACGGCGAACTGTACGAATCGACCATGGCCTTCATGAAGGCCTGCGGCTTGGCTGTGTCACGCCCCAACTCGCGCCGCTACACCGGCTCGGTGCCCGCCATACCCGGAGTTGAAGTGCTGTTCCAGCGCTCGTCCGATGTTGCCCAGAAGGTTGAAGAAGGCAGCGCCGAACTGGGGATCACCGGGCTCGACCGGGTATTGGAATACCGCAGTGACGAAGCACGGGCCTCGGTGTTGATCGAAGACCTGGAATACGGCCGTTGCGAGTTCGTGATGGCAGTTCCTAACTCCTGGATGGACGTTACTTCCCTCTCCGACCTGGCCGACCTGGCGTTAGAATTCCGGCAAGAGGGCAAGCAGCTACGCATAGCCACCAAGTACCCCCGGTTGTTGCGGGGTTATCTGTACGAGCGGGGCATCAACTATTTCACCCTGGTCCCGGCCAGCGGCGCGATGGAAGCCGCTCCTGCCGCCGGTTACGCCGACCTGATCGCCGACCTGACGGCCACCGGGGCAACACTCCGGGAGAACCAACTGAAACAATTGGATGAAGGCACCATCCTGGCGTCCCAGTCGTGCCTCATCGCCAACCCGGTCACGCTATCGGCTTCCGGGGAGTCATTGGCCCTGGCCCGCTCCATCGTCGAACTCATGGAGGGCCATCTCAGGGCTGAGCCCTACTACCGGGTCACCGCCAACGTACGGGCGTCATCGGCAGAGGAGGTCAGCTCCACCGTGCTGGCCCGACCCGACTTGGCCGGACTGCGCGGGCCGACCGTCGCCCGGGTCTATAACATCGAAGAACAAGACTGGTTCAACGTCAGTCTCCTGATTAAAAAAGGACAGCTTTTAGAAGCCGTTGACCACCTGCGCGGCTGCGGCGCTATAGATGTCGCCGCCTCCCAACTGAGTTATCTCTTCGACGGCCACTCCGAGGCCTACGAAGCCCTGTTTGGCAGGAATCACTAACCGTACTGGTCCCGTCCGGTTTCCCATAGGCAGCCGGAGGGTTGATGAATAATGCCCAATCTACCGATGCACATACACCTAGCCAACGAGGTTGCCGAGCAGCTGGACAAAAGCTACGTCTTCGACCACCTTGGCGCCTACTACCTCGGCTCGACCGCCCCGGACATCCGCGCCATGACCAGGTGGCCCAGGGAGCAGACCCATTTTGCGCCCCTATCGGTGGCGGAGGTCGGCACCGGGACCGCAACCATGTTCAAGATGCACCCGGAACTGCTCGAGGACATGTCACCGGCGTCACTGGCTTTTCTGGCCGGCTACGTATGCCATTTGGCGGCAGATGAGGTCTGGATAACCAGCGTTTTCCGGCCCCACTTCGATACGGCTGAAGCAACCCGGCTGACCGACGATCAGATCGAAGCCAACATCTGGGACCGGGCGATGCAACTGGACCTGGACCGGCAGGCCCTGCCCCAGATCACCGGTGATAACCACCCGGAGCATTGGTTGGCCTGCTCGGACAACGACGTGTCCATGCCCTTTTTCGAAGAGGGGTTGCTCGGCGAGTGGAAGGACCGCGTTGGGCGGTTCCAGGTCTGGGAATTCACCTGGGACCGGTTGAAAGGCGCACTCAACCGGCTGTATCGTGATGATGAAGATGTCCTGCATACGGTGGAGCGTTTCATAGAAGAGATGCCCCGCAGCCTGGAGCAGGTCTACGAGAAAGTGCCCGAGGGCCAAGTCTCGGCCTACCAAGAACGTGCCTTGGCGGCCAGTATCGTTCAGGTCCGGGAATTTTTACCGGATTAACCTGTCGGATTAAATAGAGAACACGGAAAAAATGGAGAATCCAATTGGCCCTTAACGTGATAAAAGGTGTCCAGAACGCCGAGAACGTTCTGGTCCGCATCGACCCTCTGGACCTGGACTCGCTGCCCGAGTCGGTACTCGCCCGAACCGAAGAAGCCTTCGGCAAGGGAGTGAGTCCGCTGCAGTCGATAAACCAGATGCTGGACGACGTGCGTAACGAAGGCGACAGCGCTGTGTTGCGCTACGCCAAGCTTCTGGACGGCTCAGACCTGGAAGATTTCCGGGTTACCGAAAAGCAGATGGCCCAGGCCCGCGACTCGATCAGCAAAGAACTTCACGAGTCTTTGGAATTGGCCGCCCAGCGGGTGCGCGATTTCCACGAATCGACCATGCCCAGCGATTGGATCGACCGCAAGCAGGGCCTTGGTGAGCTGATACGTCCGCTCGACCGGGTGGGCCTGTATGCCCCCGGTGGCAGCGCCGCCTACCCTTCGACTGTCCTCATGACCGCCGTGCCGGCGCGGGTGGCTGGAGTTCGGGAGGTCATCCTCTGCACGCCGCCCCAACGCGGGCAGGCATTGAATCCGGCCGTGATGGTCGCCGCAGAGATCGCTGGTGTTGACGCCCTCTATCAGGTCGGCGGAGTGCCAGCCATCGCAGCCATGGCCTATGGAACCAAGTCAGTCCCTAAAGTCGACAAGATCTGCGGCCCGGGAAACATCTTCGTCTCTTACGCCAAGAAACTGGTCCAGGGCGCAGTGGATATCGACGGTGTATTCGGCCCGACTGAAACGATCGTGTTGGCCGACAAGACCGCCAACCCCAGCTTCTGCGCCGCCGACCTCATCGCCCAGGCGGAACACGACCCATTGGCCACCGCCATCCTGATCACCAACAGCCAAGAATTGATCGACCAGGTAGAGTCTGAAGTCGCCCGTATGATCAAGGAACAGCCCCGAGGCGAAGTCGCTCAAGCTGCGCTGGACCGCCAGGGACGTGTGGTGTTGGTTGACGACCTGGAAGAAGCCGTTGACTTGGTCAACCGCATCGCCCCCGAACACCTGTGCCTGCTGCTGGACGACCCCTGGTCCTGGGTCGACAAGATCAAGCACGCCGGCGGTCTGTTCCTGGGCGAGTACTCCCCCGAAGTCATGGGCGATTACATCGCCGGACCCAGTCACGTGATGCCCACCGGGGGGACAGCCAGGTTCGGTTCCGCTCTCAGCGTGCACCACTTCCTGCGCACCATGCCGGTGGTCGGACTCAGCCCAGCCGAGTTCCAGAAACTGGGCAAGGCGGCCGTACACATCGCTGATGCGGAGGGTCTCTCGGGACACGCCTCCGCAGTTCAGATCAGGTTAGACTCCCTGACGAAAGGGGCCTGATATGCCTGATAACAAAAACATGCCGTCGATGCTCCCGCACATCCAAGCGCTTCAGACCTATGAGGGCGTTGATCCGATGGAGGTCATGGCCGAGCGGGCCGGAATACCCCCAGAGAAGATCATCCGCCTGAACGGCAATGAGAACCCCTACGGCCCATCTCCGAAAGTGGCTGCGGCTTTAGGTAATTACCAGAACTACAACTACTATCCCGATCCTGACCAGCGCGGCCTGCGCCGAGTTTTGTCGGGCTACCTGAACGTGGAGACGGAAAAGATCGTAGCGGGCAACGGCAGCGACGAGCTGATCGACCTGCTGTTGCGCATGTATGTGGGCATCGGCGACAACGTGATTGTCCCTGCGCCGACCTTCGGCATGTATGCGTTCTCGGCTGGGATCTGTGGCGGCGAATGTATCTCCGTCGACCGGGACGAAAACTTCGACATCGACCTGGAAGCCATGAAGGCGGCCATCACGCCCAAGACCAAGATCATCTTCTTGACCTCGCCCAACAATCCTACCGGGAACATCGTTCCCGAGTCCCAGACCCGTGCCCTGCTGGACACCGGCTTGTTGGTGGTGATGGACGAGGCCTACTTCGAGTTCTGCGGCGACACCGCCATCCCAATGTTGGCCGAGTACCAAAACCTGGTGGTGCTGCGGACCTTCAGCAAATGGGCTGGGCTGGCTGGCTTGCGAATCGGCGTGGGCGCTATGGACCCGGACCTGGCCGCGACCATGATGGCCATGAAGCCGCCGTACAACGTGAACCTGGCCGCCGAGGTGGCCCTGACAACATCACTGGAAGACACCCCCGGTCTGTTGAGACGGGTGAACCAGATAGTGGAAGAACGCGACCGGATGATGGCTATGCTGGAAAAGGTGCCCAACGTGACACCCTGGCCGTCGCGGGCCAACTTCATCCTCTGCCAGGTGCCGGACGGGCGCGGCAAAGAGATATTCGATGGCCTCTGCAGTAGGGGAATATTCCTCCGCTACTGGAGCAGCGGCCGGTTGAAGAACTTCATCAGGACCAGCATCGGCCTCCCCCACGAGACCGACGCTGTTGTAGCTGCTTTTACCGAGTTGTGTGCCTGATTCGTGTATCTTGATCATATGATTGAATCGTGAGGAGGAAGTGATGCCAGCTAACGGGCGCACTGCAAGTATCGAACGAAAAACCGGCGAGACCGAGATCAGCCTGACCCTCGACCTGGACGGTTCCGGCGTTTATGAAGTGGACACCGGAAACGGGTTTCTTGACCACATGGTCTCCCAGATCTCCCGGCACGGCCTGATCGACATAAACCTCAAAGCCAAGGGCGATGTGCACGTCGGCTGGCATCACCTGGTGGAAGATGTCGCCATCACCTTGGGGCGGGCATTCAACGAAGCCCTGGGCGATGCTCGCGGTATCAGACGTATGGGCCACGCGATGGTGCCCTTGGACGAGACCCTGGCCATGGTCTCGCTGGACTGCAGCGGCCGTGGCTACGCGGTGATTGAAACCACCCTGGACGACACGATGGTGGAGACCTTGCCCGGTTCGCTGGTCAAGCACTTCTTCGAGTCGTTCGCCCTGGAAGGGAAGATAAACCTCCACGCCAAGATCCTCGCCGGCGTCAGCCCCCACCACAAGGCCGAAGCCCTGTGCAAAGCCCTCGCCCGCTCCCTGCGCGACGCTCTAGAACCGGACCCACGCGCACCGTCGCAGATACCCAGCACCAAGGGCACGCTCAACGGCTAGAGAAGCATATCCCAATCACCCGGAGGACTGACAATGCCGAAAGTAGAACGGGAGTTTCACCATCACGAAGAGGTGTCCTGGACGCCCGTGGCGGCGGACTCTGGTGCCGCCGGTGAGGGTATGACGGAAAAGATACTGGCTTTCGACCCTGAGGCTGGAGTAGCCACCAGGATGCTGCGGTTCGAGGCTGGCGTGGATACTGACGAAGTGATCACCCATGACTTCTGGGAGGAGGTCTATATCATCGAAGGCGAGATTCACGACAAGAGGATCAATCAGACCTTCACCGCCGGAATGTCCGCCTGCCGCCCACCGGGGATGCCCCACGGCCCTTATACGTCAAAGGTCGGCGCCCTTACGTTCGAGGTCCGGTATTACCGGAAGTAACTGGTCCCAAATAGCCAATCACCGCACCGTCTGCTTTCCCAGGTCCAGCACTTTTTCGGCCAACACGCTGAGCATCCGCCACGAAGCCTCGTTGTCCCTGGTTGCCTCGATATCGTCAAAGTAGGTGTCCAGGACCACGTAGGTACAGCCCAGCGCTTCCAGTTCAGCTAGGTCACGGTGAACCTGGTCCAGACTGCCCTCTCCGGCCACACGGTCTTCATCCGGCATGCCTGAGTCCGTTATCCGGAGCCTGATCCTTGGGCACAGGTCCGGCATCTTTTGACCTTCTTCTTCAACGATCTCTTTCAGCCGGGGTATACCCGTCTGTTTGAACCAGTCCAGGCGTATGCGAATGGGATGCCACGCGTCGCCGTAGCGCACCGTGCGCCGCAGAGCCGCATCGCTGGGGCCGCCCACCCAGATGGGAGGATGGGGAGTCCGCACCGGCCTAGGTGCCGTGTGGACGTCCGTGAAGGCCGCGAACTTGCCGTCATACGATGCCACATCCTGGGTCCAGAGGAGCTTGATCGCCTCCAAGTACTCGTTGGTTATGGCGCCCCTCGACTTGTAGGCAACTTTCAAAGCCTTAAATTCCTCCTGGGCCCATCCAATACCAACTCCCAGAATCAGACGGCCGCCGCTTAGCACGTCGATATTAGCGAACGCTCTCGCGATCTCAATAGGATTCCGGTAGGGCACGATCAGTACGGTCGTGCCAATCTCGACGGTCTCTGTGACACCGGCCAGCCAACCAAGCAGCGAGATCGGCTCGTAGAACGGCGCGGGGTAGCGAGAGTGCACATCCGGGGTGATGGCGACATGGTCGGACGTCATGATCAGGTGATAGCCCAGGGACTCTGATAACTGCGCCCAGCGCTTCATCGATTCAAGGCTGACACCCGGGCCAAAGTTGATCAGGTTCACGCCGACTTTCATGTCGATCTCCTATCGAATCCAAATTTCATCGCGAAAAACATCGTAAGAGGGGAAAGGCCCGCTTACAATAACTTACCCAACGCGATGTTACATAACATCTGGAGACGATTCATGGCGCAAAACACTGGCGGCGGGACAGGCCAAATATATTCGCCCGGTCTGTCGATAAAGATTCAGTGATCGCGGTAGTCGGGGCCGGGCAGGCGCCGAACGGGCCGTGGTCGTACCTGACCGGTATACCCAACCCCGGCGCTGATATGGTCGGCCTTCCGGCCCAATACCTCTCAGTGGCCGCCTGGGCTGCTTGAACCGTCGTCACATTGGTCGGCGTGGCCGACCGAGGCAAGATTGCCCTGGAGGACATCACCGTCGATTTCGCGGTGGAACCCACAGCGCTCCCCAACGGCATCGGTTTCGGGGTTAGAGAACTGGTGACCCTGTACGGCAATATCTCAGAGTCAGAGCGTGTCCGGATCGAGCGGGCATCCAATTTCTGTCCGGTGGGGCAGGCCCTGAACAAGGGTTCGATGCAGGTGGAGGACGAAGTCCGGTGGAGTTCAGGTGAAATCGTCTCTGCGTCTCCTAACCCTGAATCACTCCAGCCACTGGAAGGTGACCTGGCTGCCATCCCTTCCGGCACGGCGCACGCCAAATACCTGCTGGACACCAAGGAATTGGACGAGTCCGGAGCCATGGCCCACGAAGGCGAGGCGAAGGTCACGGTCCGGTACGCCAACCTGACCCGCTCCAGCGGGTCGATAGTGCTCGGCGGGCATAGCTCGGGCGGGTGGGTACCTGGCCCTTTCCCATTGGCCCACGGTGGCTGGGCGGCGTCGACCGCCGCCACGCTGAGCCAACTGCTACCAGGCGGGAACGGAGGACCGGACAGCCTCAAAGTCGAGTTGTTCATGAAACCGATTCCCGGCGGGCGGAATGAAGCTCAGTCCAACGCCGCTGACGGAGTCCTCGGTAACCGCCCTGTGGTGCGCCGGATCACGGTGCCGGGAACGCCGCAGGACATTCCCTTGGACATGGTCAGGGCCGCCGTTCTGCGCGACCCAATCTCCATCGCCTACCTTCATGGTGGCATCCTGCTCGACCACCAAGTAGTTGTGGGGTAGTCGGAGACCTGGCGTAACTTGACGATGGGTCACGGCCCGACTACGCTCAGGGGAGCAAGCTGATTTCAGAAATTACCGATCGGGAGTTGAGCATGGCGAAGAGCTGGACGGATATGGTGACCGCGGCGAAGGCTGTCGTGACGGGTGTGTCTCCGGAAGAGGCGCAGCAGCGGCTGAAAGACGACCCGAAAGCCCTCCTGATCGAAGTTCGAGACGCCGAGTCTGTCCCCATGGAAGACCGCGCTCCCGAAGTGGTGATGATCTCCCTGGGTTCACTGCCCATGCGCGCCGACCTGGAGATAGCCGAGAGGTTGCGGGACGAACGCCTTGCGGACCGGTCCCGGCAGGTCATAGTGACTTGAGGCGGCGGCCAGATGGCGGCACTTGGGGCCCAGGTGCTACACGAGATGGGATTCACCAACGTGACCTATATGGACGGCGGCATGCGAGGCTGGAAAGCAGCAGGGCTACCAACTTCAAAATAGTCCCAATCAATACCGACTCACCTAATGTCACACATCGAACTCCGCTGCCCAAAGTGCGGCGCCTCGCGCCCAGCTGATATGTCGTCGGAGGCCTGCCGCGATTGCGGATCGCCCCTGGACGTGGCGTACAACTCACACCCTGACGGCCTCGGAATTCCCTCCCCGGTACACGATTCTAGTTTCAAGGTCTCGCTCGGCGAGGGGAACACTCCTTCGGTCATCCTGAATACCATTGGCGCTCATCTGCCATTAGGCCGCCTGTACGCCAAGCTGGAGTTCTTGAACCCAACCGGTTCCTTCAAAGACCGGGGCACCGCGACGATGTTGTCGGTCGCCTGCGAGCACGGTGTGACTGAGTTGGTGGAGGATTCGTCGGGTAATGCCGGTGCTTCGGTGTCGGCCTACGCGGCCCGAGCCGGTATCAAGTCCCACATCTTCGTCCCAGCCGACGCACCCGAGGCCAAGCTCAGCCAGATCAGGGCCTACGGCACCGAGATTCACCCCATAGAAGGCCCCAGGGCGGCGGTCACAGATGCGGCCATCGACTACGCCAAGCAGAATGACCTAGTCTACGCATCCCATATGCTGAGCCCCTACTTCGCGGAGGGCACCAAGGCTTTCGCCTACGAGGTCGTGGAGCAGTTTGACGACGCCATGCCCGCCCACATCGTCCTCCCAGTGGGCAATGGCTCCCTTCTGATCGGGGCGTTCAATGGGTTCAACGAACTCAAGCAAGCTGGCAAGATCGAGAAAGTTCCTCGGCTCCACTGCGTCCAGTCCCGGAATGTGATGCCCTTGGTTGCGGCCTTTAACGGCCAGGCCTGGAACCCAGAAGTAGCCACGAAAACCGTCGCTGGAGGCATCTCCATCTCTGCTCCCTCCCGCCGGTGGCAGATACTTCAGATATTGCGGTTGACCGGCGGTTCGGCGGTGGCGGTCGAGGAATCAAGCATCTTGCAGATGCAAAAAGACCTGGCCGAACAGGAGGGCATCTTTGCCGAACCGACGTCTGCGGCTGCGTTTGCCGGCCTGGAATTATTGGCCGCACAAGACGTCATTCAAGAAGGTGATGACGTGTTGGTTCCGGTAACCGGGTTTGGCCTTAAAGATGAGCCGCCGCGCTCTGATCCACCCCGCACTAATCCATAGGAGAAATAGTATGAAGCTGCAGATAATGTCCCCTGCCGCTGACAGGGTCGATTTCAAAGTCCCACCAGCCCCTCGCTTGACTGGCCTTGAGGGCAAGACCATCGGCCTTTACAACAATATGACCGGCGGCGCTGATATCGCGGTGGACCGGGTGGCCGAACACATCAGCCGCCGGTTCCCAAATGTAAAATTCGAGCGGTACGGCGGCGACATCAGGCCCGGCCGCCCGGCCCTCAGCCGCGGGAACCATATCGATGACGAGGAAGCGGCGCTGATCGCCACCGAGGTTGACGCCATGATTGGCGCGACCGCCCATTGAGGCGGTTGTACTTCGTGGCTTGCCCACGACATGGTCGCCGTTGAGAAGGCCGGAGTACCAGCCGTTGCCATCGCCGCCAGGAGCTTTGCCAGGGCCTGGCAGTCGTGCGTTGATGGCTGGGGCCAACCTAGCGCGTCATTCGTGACCATCCCCCACGCCACCACCGGCCAGCAAGCAGACTTCATTCACACGATGGTCGATGAACAGATCGACGAGATCATCGAGCGCCTCACCACATTGCCTGCTTCCGCTGGGGTCGCCAGAGGTGCGGCGCGTGGCAGCAGATCGACCGAGATATTCACGGTGGAACTTGATGAGACGCCGGAGGGTCTGGACGCGGTGAACCGCTTCCTGGCCGAACGCGACTGGAGCGACGGCATCCCCGTCATCCCGCCCACTCCGGCCGCCGTTGAGCAGATGCTGAAGGGTACAAAACGGGCTCCCCAGGACGTGCTCATGGTGATGGAGCCGGGCTTCGGGCTGGCCACGGTGGAAAAGATCGCCATCAATGCTGTCATGGCTGGCTGCCGCCCGGAGCAGTTTCCCGTGCTGCTTGCGGCCATTGATTGCCTCGCCCAGCCGGAGATGAACCACCGGGACATGCAGGTCTCCGGCCACACGGAGGCGCCTATAATCCTGGTCAATGGCCCCATCGCCAAGAAAGCCGGAATCAACTTCGGAACTACCGCCATGGGCCCGGGCGTCATCAACAGCGCCAACACCTCTATCGGCCGGGCGCTGCGGCTGTGTCTGATCAATATCGGCTACTGCAACGCGGGCGCCGGAGACCCGAATTTCATCGGCCTTCCGACCAAATTCGGCATGTGCATCGCCGAGAACGAAGGGGTCAGCCCCTGGCAGCCCTATCACATGGATAAAGGGTTCAAGAGAGACGAAAGCACGGTTACCGTGGTGACTGTGACCGGCCCGACAACGGTGATCGACCCCAGGTCAAAGACGCACGAAGATACCCTAAACAACATCGCATCCATGATGTTTTACCCCAACGCCGGGGCCGGTGGCTGGCTCAGGGGTTGGGACTCCGCCCAGGTTGGCCACACCAACAAGAGAGTGCTCTATCAGGGGCCATACCACCCGATCATTCTCAGCCCATCAAGGGCGGTCATCATGGCCGAGGCCGGTATGAGCAAGCAGGACGCCCAGGCCTGGTTGCACCAGAACTGCCGCGTGTCTCTACAATCGGTGTTGAGTAAGGGCGATATGCCGGTGGATGCCGATGGTAAGTGGCTGCACCACCCGGAGTTGCAACACCTGGCCGATGACCCCGACGCGACCATCCCCGCTCTGGAAACCCCGGAGCAGTACCTGCTCTTCGTAACCGGTGGATCAACCCATTACGCTAATTTCTTCTACGGAACTTATGGAATCGCAACGGTGCCTGTAGAGGACGTCTAAGGGCGGGTGGCAACCCAGACGAAGTAGTGTCCGCCGCCCTTTTTGCCGCCACGGGCGCGGGCTTTGACCTCTTCGACCTTGAATCCGGTCTTGAGCAGCCGTCTGGTGAATGCCGGGTCAGAGTCGGTGGACCAGATGGACAGCACACCTTTGGGCCGGAGGGCGTCGAAAGATGATTCCAGGCCATCGTATCCGTAGATCCATTCGTTGCCTTCTTGGGTCATTGCCTGAGGGCCGTTATCGACGTCCAGCATGATGGCGTTGTAGCCGCCAATGGCAGTCTTGATCAACTGAGCGACATCAGCCACTTCGACTTTAACCCGCTGGTCATCCAGGGGACTGCCGGCAAGATGCCCCAGGAAATCCCGGTTCCACTGGACCACGTCAGGCACGATCTCGGCAACGACGACTTCCGCGTCGGGTTTCAGTTCGTCCAGTGCGGCTCGCAGGGTGTATCCCAAGCCCAAGCCCCCGATCAGCACCCGAACAGCCGGATGGTTCGTGACCTTCTCGCAGGCGAGTTTGGCCAAAGCGTCTTCCGAACCGTGTACCTGGCTGTTCATGAGTTCTTGGTTGTCGGCCTTGATCGAGAACTCGGTGTCGCGCTGGTACAGCCGGAGCTCAGCGCCATTTCTGGACGTTTGTGCCGTGCCTAGTAGTTTCCAGGGGATCAATTGCGCCTCTTGCGGGTGGTTTGGGCTTCAAGGGGATAGTTGAATTGTAATGCAAGCAACGGCCCCCATCCTAACCTTCCCCCTTGCGAGGGGGAAGGGATTTTCCTCAGTTTGAAGGCTGCAATTTATATGACACCGGCTTCGGCTAGGTAGGCTAGTTCGGTCTTTTGCAGGGCTAGTTCCCCGCAGAAAATCTCTTCGTTGTGCTCTCCGATTAGTGGTGCCCGGCTGGATATGCGCCAGGGCGAGCCGTTGTAGATGCCGGCGGGTCCGGGGTACTTGAAGGTCTTGCCGAGTTCAGGATGCGGCACGTCGACCCAGAAGCCACGGTCGTTCAGATGGCCTTCGTCGATAAGCTCGTCGGGGGTACGGACGGCGCCCCAGTTGAAGCCCCGTTCCTGGCCGCCGTGGGCGATCTCGTCGCGGGTCAGGTTGGCGGCGAAGTTGGCGACTACATCGTTGATATGGTCGCCGCTATCCGCGAATACCGCGGAGTCTTTGTATCTTTCGTACGTGAGGTCGTCGGCCAGTCCGTGGCTGTCCATCCACTCGACCAACGTCGGGAACTCGCGGAACGTCACCCGCGACGCTGCAGCATTGACGTACTTGCCGTCTTTGCATTTCAATTGGCTTAATTCGGTGGGCAGCACAGATGCGTGACGGCCAGTCTGACGCAAGACCACGTCGCCCTGGTAGATGTAGGTATTCACGTGCATCTCGGTGGTCAGGGCGCAGGCGTCGTGGACCGAAGCGTCGATGTACTGGCCCCGGCCCGAGTTGGTACGGTGCATCAGTGCGGCGAGTATGGCCATGTAGGCGTAATGGCTGCCGGTGTGCCAGGCGTTGCCGCCGCCGGGTGCAATGGGGGACTGGTCGGGGTCGTCCGCAGGGTCGTAGCCAGAGCAGCCCATCTGCCCTCCGGCCGCCAGGTGAAGCAGGTCACTGGTCCGGTAGTCCCGCCAGGGGCCGGTCTGGCCGAACCGGGTCAGCGAACACACGATCAGCCGCGGGTTCGACTCGGAAAGAGTTTCGTAGCTCAGACCCAACGACGCCAGGTACCCGGCATCGAAAGTCTCCAAAATGACATCGGCCGAGGCCGCCAGTTTCTTGAAGAGGTCCCGGCCGTCTTCGGTTTCCAGGTTTAGCGTGACACCCCGTTTGGAGGTGTTGTAATGCCAGAAGGACAGGCTGCGGTCTCGGTGGGGTACATCGTCCAAGAACGGCCCAACCGTGCGTGAAGCCTCGCCACCAGGCGGCTCTATCTTAATTACTTCGGCACCGAGATCGGCCATCAATTTCCCGCACCACTGGCCCTTTTCATCGGCCAATTCAAGCACTCTCAAGCCGGACAATGGGCCATTATCTGCGGTGCCGTTAGCAGGAACTTCTCTCTCGGCGGTCGTGCGTGGGCCGGCGTAGGGCACCGGTTCTGCCTTGATCATCTCGTCCATGTACGAGAAGCGGTCCAGGGAGTTGGGCCAGAAAGTGCCGTCGTCGTACCCGGCCACGAGCTCTTCATGGGTGAGACCAAGAATCCCCTCGAATACCTCTTGGTTGTGCTGTCCGATCATGGGAGCGGGTTTGAAGTTTATCGCCGGGGTTTCCGACAGTTTGAACGGCGCATTTTGGAATTTGTAACGCCCGATAACCGGGTGCTCGAGTTCCAGGTAAAGCTCACGGTGGCGGAGCTGCGGGTCGTGCTCCACTCGGTCCTCAGTGCTCTGGACCGGCATGGCTGGCACACCGGCTGCCTGGCAGAGTTCCATCAACTGGTATTTCTCGATGGTCTCGGCCCAGGCCTGGATACCCTGGTCAAGTTCTTCCTGATGGTCCAATCGGCCGCCAAGGGTGGTGAACTTGGTGTCGGTCGCCCATTGGGGGGAGTCCATGACCGCCACCAAACGCCGCCATTCATCCTCCGAAAAGCAGGTGATGGTACACCAGTCGTTGTAGCCGCCGCCTTTGGTCCGGTAGGCGTTGTGCGGGGCCGTGGTTGGTCCACGGTAGTTGTTCAACATCGGCGTGCCAGGCCAATGGGCCCGGTTGCCCGGGGGGAATCCCTCTCTATTTGACGGGCGACCATTGATTGTGGCATCCAGTAACGCGGAGCCGTTAAGTGTCGCGCCCATGATCATCTGCGAAAGGTCAACGTGCTGGCCCTGGCCGGTCATGTTGCGGTGGTAGAGAGCGGTCATGGTGGAAAACGCGATGTACATCCCACCGGTATCGTCCAGGTAAGACCAACCCCAGCCGGCTGGCTGCTTGCCGGGCAGCCCAGAAAGAAATGACATACCCGAGAACGCTTGGGCAATGGGGCCCATGGTGAGGTATTCGCGGTGCCGTCCGGTGTGGCCGAAGCCCGCCTGGGAGACGTAGACGATGTCCGGTTTGAGCTTACATAACTCGTCGTAACCCAGACCCCAGCTCTGCAAGGTCTTGGCGCTGAAGTTCTCAACCACGACGTCGGATTCCGAGATCAGTCTCTTGACCAGGTCGAGGCCCCTTTCCGAACGCAGGTTTACGGTGATGCCCTTCTTGTTGGCGTTGGAGTCGTTGAAGTTAGTCCTGGTATTAAGGCTTGGCTCCATGCCGGGCGCTGAGCCACCGGTGGTCCGGCCCCGTTCCGACAACGGCCATTCGACCTTGATGACCTCGGCCCCCAATGCCCCCAGCCACCTGGTCGCCCAGGGACCGGCCCTTACCCAAGTGAAGTCCACCACCCGAATGCCTGACAGCGCCTTGGGTGAAGCCGCCATCTGTTCCTGAGTTAGGGCCAAGGTTTCCTCCCTGATCTTGCTCGCTACCGGTTTCTGACTTGGGTGCGTTCTCTTTACGGCCGTCCTTTTCTGGCCAGGAACTCGGGGAACGCGTCTTCAACTCCAAAGCCTTTGTTCACTGCGGTGAAGTCTTTCTCGTTCTTCCACATACCTTCTAGGTCAGTGGTCATATCCTCGATCAATATCTGCTTGACGCCAATCACCGACGCCCTGTGATTCTTGGCGATGAGGGTGGCCATCTCCATGGTCTTGGCCCGAAGTTCGCCCGACGGCACCAGATGGTTCAGCAGACCGATCTGAAATGCTTCTTCGGCTTCCACTACCCGCGCGGTGAACAGCAGTTCTTTGGCTTTGGGCCAGCCGACCTGATTGGGCAAGGTCCAGGTGCAGTTGATGCGCCCATAGGCCACGGCCAGGAAGCGGAACTTGGTGTTCTCGCAGCCAACACGAATATCCAGACAGGATGCGAGCACTGCGCCGCCGCCATAAGCCAGGCCGTTCATCATTCCGATGACCGGTTTGGGCGAGGCGGAAAGTTCGTATATCCAGCGGGAGTGCAGCCCTGCGCGTTCGTCCAGTTCTTCTTCTGTGCGGTTCTTGGCGTCGTCGCGCTGTTCGTGGATGTCGCCACCGGCTGAGAAGGCCTTCTCGCCGATACCCGTAATTACCAGGCAGCCGATGTCATCGTCGGCATTTGCCGCCACCACCGCATCGTGGAGCTCGGTGTTCAGGACATGGTTCATGGCGTTCAGGACCTCCGGCCGGTTCAGCGTGATGATCGCCACACCGTCTTCGTTCTCCACCGATATCGTTTCGTAAGCCATCCTCTCTCCTCCATAACCGGCTTGGCCGGACTAACCTTCCCCTTGAGATGGAGAAGGGATTTTTCAAAATAATCGTGGGTCGCTTCCCGATTCTACGGTGAGGCTGGCGACCAGTCAATTTGGCCTGACCCTTTTCATCCTCCTGGCGCTTTCCATCCTCCTGATTTTTTCGGGCTTCCTGGCGCTTTCCATCCTACTGACTCTTTCGGGCCTTATGATAAACTTCGGTTCGATGTTCCGGTCGACGCTCAGGCGTGACTCAGTGATCGAAATTAACTCCCTGGTACTTAATTAGAGGTAAATCGATTGGCACAGAAGATGAATGCAGGCGTGGCGGTTATCGAAATGCTGCGGCAGGAAGGGGTCTCCCACATGTTCGGCATCGTGGGTTCGTCATTCCTAGATATCCTAGACCCGCTGTACGACCGCGATGACATCCGGTTCATCGGCGTGCGTCACGAGCAGGGCGCGGCTTTGATGGCCGACGGCTACAGCCGCATCTCCGGGAAACCCAGCGTCTGCCTGGTGACCAACGGCCCCGGAGTGCTGAACCTGACCTACGGAATCGGCTCGGCCTTCGTGGCCCACTCGCCGGTCGTGGTGATCGCCCCGTCCGCCTCTCGCAGCCACCAGAACCGCGACTCCACTCAGGAGTTCGACCAGGTCGCCCTCTTCAAGCCGATCACCAAGGCAGCCTTTGCCATCAACAAGATCGAGGTGCTGCCCGAAGCCCTCCGCCACGCCTTCCGGGTCGCCACGTCAGGAAAGATGGGCCCGGTGCTGATCGACATTCCCAGAGACCTGCTGCCCGGCGCAGAGATCGAGTTGGACCTGATGAGCCCTGAGGCATACCGGCCTGGCCAGACTCGCTCCAGGGGTGACCAAGGCCTAATCGACAAGGCATCTGCGGTCCTTGCCGCTGCCCAACGCCCCGTCATCATCGCCGGCGGTGGAGTCCAATGGAGCAGCGCCGCTGACGAAGTCTGCCGCATGGCTGAGCTGACCGGCGCGGCCATCGTCACCTCCTACGGCCGGGCTGACGCCGTACCCAACGATCACCCCAACTTCCTGGGTCACCTGGGCCGATTAGGATCATTGGAAGGCATCGAGGCGGTACGCCAGGCCGACACCATCTTGGCCGTCGGCACCCGGCTCAGCCAGTCGACCACTTTCTACGACAACCGGTTCATCCCCGAGGACGCCAAGATCATCCAGATCGAGATTGACCCCCAGGAGATCGGCCGCAACTACCCGGTGACCGTAGGTATCGAAGGCGATGCCAAAGCCGTGATGGAAGGACTGCTGGAAAAGGTCCGGGAACGAGAACCCCGCCCCAACGAGGCATGGGTGAACGAAATAGGCGACTGGAACGCACGCCGGGCATCTCGGCTGCAAGACGAAGAGAAGCTCACCGGCTCGTCCATCAAACCCCAACGGGTCTATGCCGAACTACGCAAAGTCATGCCCAGAGACGCCATCGTGGCATTGGACGCCGGTTTGGCCCCCAACTATGGCCAGGACCGCCTGAACTACTACGAGCCGCGCAGCCTGATAACCTCGCTGGACCTGGGTGGTCTGGGTTTCAGCTTCCCGGCGGCCATCGGCGCCAAGTTTGCGGCCCCCGACCGTCCGGTGATCAACTTCAACGGCGACGGCGGGTTCTTGTTCAACGCCCAGGAGTTCTCCACGGCCGTCCATTACAACCTGCCGCTGGTCACGGTCATCATGAACAACGGCATCTGGGGCTCGGAGAAGGCCTACCAACGCTACGCATTCGATGAGCGCTATGTCGGCGCCGACGTCACCAACCCTCGCTTCGACAAGTACGCTGAGATATTCGGCGGTGTCGGGTTCTATGTTGAACGGCCCGAGGATATCGGCAATGCGATGCAAGAAGCCCTGAACTGCGGGAAACCCAGCATCATCGAGATTCCCACAGACCCGGATGAGATGCCGCGCCCGGCCCGGTTGAACGAGGTCCAAGCACCGCCTCAGTCATAGCCTAAACAGGATTCAACGGCCCAGCCGTTTGTGATAAGAGATAGTCAGATGGAACAACAAATAGTAGAACCGGACGCCATAAACCTGGAAGACGACGCCGTGGTGATTCTGTGGGAGGACGCCCACCGCAGTCCATTCCCCCACCGCTTTCTGCGGCTGAGGTGTCCCTGCGCCAATTGCGTGGACGAGATGAGCGGGAAGCGGACTCTGGACCCGGACACAGTGCCCATGGACGTCAAGGCGCTGGACCAGTTGCCTGTCGGAAAATACGGGGTGCAGTTCCTTTGGAGCGATGCCCATTACACCGGCATCTACACCTACCAGGTGCTACGGGCCGCCTGCCCCTGCATCATCTGCGGAGAGGCCAGGGCCTCGGCCAACAATTCCAATGGCGACGCCACGAATAATCCATCCTAAGCTTAGGGG
>Ga0115002_10000111_pt1 | contig 110341 bp, 108 predicted proteins | sample ArcticOcean_MG_C_8_FD_89576 | JGI IMG/M metagenome (GOLD analysis project Ga0115002, IMG submission 89576) | Marine microbial communities from western Arctic Ocean - ArcticOcean_MG_CB11_86 | ecosystem: Environmental > Aquatic > Marine > Oceanic | place: Arctic Ocean: Canada Basin | collected... | reverse complement strand
GAAAGGTAGGTTGTAGTGGAACAATACTTTGCCTGTGGCAACTGATCTCGATGAGTTCACGCGCCAGTTCGGCGCACTCGCACTCAGCGACCATAAACCCTGGTACATAACGACTGAACACATCATTAATGACGTATAGATATTAGTAATGAAAAGGGGCTGGCCCTTTGAGCTTTGTGATGTCCCAGGACCATAATTCATTTTCTGAGGTGGCCAAGAGTTCCGGTTTTTCATACCGATGATGCCGGCGCTGACGACGGCGCTCGCGGACTTGATCATGATCGGCTAACATACGGTACATACTGCGCGAGGAGCAATGATAGATGCCCTCATCTAAAAGCGTAGCATACACTTGATGAGGCGCAAGATCACAGAACCGCTCGCTGTTCAGGACAGAAAGCATCGTCGTTCGCTCGGTGTATGTGATCATGAGACATTTATGAATCTCCTACGCCCCACAAAATCTACTCTAATTACGAGAGGGAAAGTCTCTCACTTAATATAGGCACACAGGGAGAGTCACTATTTTTTATGGAATCTGTCTGGTCACGATTTACTGTGCGCTCTATGATATTCTGCACTTGTGCCCGGATTGTCTCGATGCGATTAAACGTGGTATGCGTTTCAGATAATTTATCCCGATTTTCGACCAGAAAATCAAATTGGGCAGTAAGGTCTCGTATATATAGTTAGAAGCGAAAGATATCGCATCATCCCCCCAGTGTTGCGGTGTAACATATATATATGGATATAGCTTACATATAGTCTGACAAGTTTGTGTTAAAGTTTATTAGGTTATTCGGATTTAGACATATGATTCACGAATGCTGTTACAATCGAAATGACCACAGAGGCTATGAATGCATCAAGAAAACTGTCGACTTGAAATCCCGGGACGATCGATGCGGTTAGATACAGCATTCCCGCATTAATAAATAACAAAAAAATACCGAGGGTTACGAATGTAATGGGGATGGTCAATAATATAATAATGGGCCGAAAAAATGTGTTGACAATGCCTAAGGCAATGGCAGCAATTATGGCTGTCATTATAGAATCAACCTCAATACTGTCTAAAATGTGCGTGACAAATAATATGGATAAAGAAGAGATAATCAATTTAATAAACATATCTATTCCCTACCAGTATGCCCGTACCCGCCACTCCCCCGTTCAGTAACATCTAAATGCTCCACGATTTTAAATTTCACCTGGGGCAATGCACTGATTACAAGTTGTGCGATTCGATCATTATCGGATATTGTATAAGACTCTTTTCCAAAATTGAACATGATAATCTTTATTTCTCCACGGTAATCAGAATCGATTGTCCCTGGGCTATTTAGAATACCTAATTGATGTTTTAAGGCCAATCCACTTCTTGGTCTGACTTGACCTTCATATCCTTCCGGTATAGCTACCGCGTAGCCCGTTCCGATGAGGGCCAGAGTATTTGGATGAATTGTAATGGGTTCATCAATACAGGCAGCCAAATCAAGACCCGCTGCACCACGACTCATATAACGGGGTAAAGATCGTGTTTTATCAGAACGGGTTGAAGTAATAGGGATGTCTATATGCGCACTCATAGGCTCAGGGCATCTTGGGAGATTGGACCAACAGCAGTTAAATGTAAATTTTCTGGGCAGAATATTACTTCTGCTAAAGATTGAATATCACTTGATGTGACTTGGTCGATCTTGGAAACCGTCTCCTCAATTGGTATGTATTGGTCATCATACATAGCCATTCGGGCTAGTCTGTTCATGACATTATTCGAGCCCTCGAGAGATAAATACATGCTGCCGATCAATTGAGATTTAGAATCCTTTAATTCCTGATGAGATATTGAATCCGATACAATAGATTTACATTCATTTATAATCATCTTTAAAACGCGTGGGATATCCGTCGGATCGGATCCTGCACTGATACAAAATAACCCGGAATCGAGACAAACGTCAATATCTGAATAAATCGCATAAGCAAGACCCGCATCTTCGCGTATTTTTTGGAATAGCCGAGAGGTCATCCCACCACCTAGTGCGGTGTTTAAAACATACAAAGCGTATTTCCTTGAATCATAATACGAGAGTCCTATCCCCCCTAAACACAAGTGGACCTGGGCATGGTTTGTAGTTTTGACAGAGACCCTTTCACTTTTTTTTGTCGGTAATGTATTTCTTCTGGCAGGTTTCTTTTTCATTGGGAAGTTATATTGTTTCGTTACCAGCTCCACAAGATTCTCATGATTAATATGACCGGCTGCAACGACATAAACTTGATCATTTTGATATCTATCAGTGAGATAATTTAGAATATCTTCCCGATTGAATGATTCTACCGTTTGAATGGACCCAAGAATTGGCCTACTCAAAGGGTGAGGAGCCCATACGATGGAAGAAAAAAGCTCGTTGGCAATATCTTCAGGGTTATCCTCCTGACCATGTATTTCTTCAATCACCACACCTTTTTCTTTTTCAATTTCAACAGGATTAAACGTAGAATTAATCAATATATCGCCCAAGACATTCACAGCCTTGGGGAGATGATCATCAAGTATCCTCACAAAATAACAATTTAATTCACGTCCCGTAAAAGCATTGATATAACCACCGAGGCTTTCAATGCTTTGAGCTATCTCAAACGGGGTCCGTGTCTTCGTCCCTTTAAAAAACATATGTTCCAAAAAATGGGCTATTCCGCCTTGATTTTCGGACTCATATCTGGTACCAGACCAGACCCATACACCAAGTGATATTGACCGTACCCCTGGCATATGTTCAGTTATAACCCGGATGCCATTGGGCAGGGTTGTTTTTTTATAAGATTTATTTTGCCCCAAGGTTTTTTGGACTCCAATAATTATTGAAGACTCCCCGCAGCAAGAGCTACAGGGAATCTCGAAAGGATTGAACCTCGTCGATTACGAGGCCACCGCTTCTGTGAGGTACGGCAAGCTATATTTGAAAGCCCGCTCCCATACCCGCGTAGTAAGCTGAGGGGTATGCGCATAGCTGTTCTGTTCAATCTGAATGGTTAAAAAAGAAAACTCCCCGTCTTACAACGGGGAATTTTAATAATACAATCTAAAACCAAATGGGGAAATGTTTTTATTAAATAGAAATTTCTATGTCATTCCCTGTCTATAAGCGACTAGGCATCAACATCTTTTCTACTTAACTTTATTTTACCTTGCCCATCAATATTTATGATTTTGACGGTGACCTCGTCGCCTTCCGAAGTAACATCGCTCATTGCATTAATTCTATGATTTTCCCATTCTGATATATGGACCAAACCATCCATTCCTGGGAGAATCTCAACAAAGGCACCGAAATCTACTACACGTTTTACCGTCCCTTTATATATTTTACCGACTTCCGGCTCCTCAGTCATGGCAAGGATCATAGATTCCGCTTTTTCACCCGCAACACTATCTATAGCCGCAATGGTTATCGTACCATCATTTTCGATATTAATACGTGTGCCCGTTTCCTCTTGAATACCGCGAACATTCTTTCCACCGGGCCCGATGACCCCACCGATCTGGTCTTGTTTAACTTTCACGGTAATGATTCGAGGTGCGAAGGGAGAGAGCTCGGCGCGCGGTGCAGCAATGGCCTCTTCCATTATATCCAAAATAAATATTCTCGCATCTCGTGCACGAGCAAATGACTCACGTAATATTTCCTCATTTACGGCCATCACTTTGACATCCAGTTGTACAGCAGTGATACCTTCACGCGTGCCAGCAACTTTAAAATCCATTCCACCAAGATGATCTTCAACCCCTTGAATATCCACCAGGTATTGAGGTTTCGGGTCATCGGGAATTAATCCAATGTTAACGCCAGCGACCGGTGCCTTTATGGGCACACCTGCATCCATTAAGGACATGGTAGCGGCACAAATAGTCGCCATGGATGATGAACTGTTGGATTCTAAGACTTCTGAGACGATTCGGATTGTGTATGGAAATAGATCTTCAGAAGGAATGACCGGGGCAATAGCATGTTCTGCGAGAGATCCATGTCCGATATCTCGTGGACGTGGCCCTCGAGACATACGTGCCTCACCCGTACAAAATGGAGGAAAATTATAATGTAACATGAAGGATTTTAAGGAATCCCCCTCAAGTTCATCCATTTTCATTTCATCTAATTTTGAGCCTAACGTGGTAACAGCCAGACATTGCGTCTCACCCCGAGTAAAGATGGCTGATCCATGAGTCCTGGGTAATACGGGAACTTCTGTCCAAATTGGCCTGATGTCATTCATCCCGCGGCCATCAACACGGACATCGTCTGTTTTTATTAAATCATGCATGTCTTCACTTTGAACATCATAGACGAGATCGCGAATAACATTTTCACTTGAGGGATATTCCTCTTGTAATTGCTCTACGGCCAGGTTGCCTGCTTGTGAGAATAAATCGCCACGTTTTTGCTTTTCAACCGTGCGATTACCCTCTTTAATCAATGGCAACACAATTTTCCGTACTTTTCCCTTGAGTGACTCATCCATCTTTGGTGATTCATAACTACGACGTTCGGGTGCACCCACGAGCGTTCTCAGCTCTTCAATTTTGGTATTTATTTGCTTGATATGCTCATGACCCAATAAAATGGCATCTGTCAAGTGGTCCTCTGAGATCTCATGAGCACCACCTTCCAAAGACATGATATATTCAGATGTGCCTGTAACAACAAAATCCAAATCACTTTCATCCAAATCCGTAAAGGTGGGATTAACAATAAATTCCCCATCTACCCTACCCATCCGAGCTGCAGATATAGGCCCGTTAAATGGAAGATCTGATATATGTATGGCAGCTGCACCGCCTATCAATCCCAAAATATCAGCATCGTTTTCCTGATCTGTAGATAAGACTAGTATAGATACCTGTGTTTCATAGAAATAATCTTTTGGAAACAAAGGCCGAATGGCATGGTCAATCTGACGTCCACTCAATATTTCCTTTTCAGATGGGGGACCTTCACGGCGAAATCTCGCACCGGGTATACGACCGGCAGCGTATTTTCTTTCTCTATAATCGACGGTCAGCGGTAGGAAATCTCGCCCATCCACAAACGATTTCGCAGACACGACTGTTGCTAAAATAACTGTGTCACCATACTGGACCCATACAGCTGCATCTGCTTGTTTAGCTACTTTGCCCGTTTCGAGGGAAAGGGTCCTTCCCGCTAATTCGAGTTCAACGCGATGTACCATAATACTATTTAATCTCCTTGTTCATGCCTCTGAAATGTAAATAAAACGGTACCTTTAATTGAAAGGAACATTTTATTTTGGGCAATTCTATCCTCGGATGCCTAGTTCTTTGATCAAATTACGATATTGTTCGACATTTTTTCGTCTTAAATAACTTAATAAACGACGACGGCGGCCTACAATTTTTAATAACCCTCTAAGAGAATGAAAATCTTTTTTATGGGTCTTGAAATGTTCAGTCAGTTCAATAATCCTTGCAGTCTTTATAGCAATCTGTACTTCTGCTGAACCCGTATCTTTATCATGCCGTCCATGTTTATCTCGAATTTCAGCTTTTTGAGTGCTTCCTATCGCCACAACTTTACTCCTTTAATGAATACGATGATAGTATATTACGTGTAATTGAGACATCATTCGCAATTTGGTTTTTTAATTCAAGAACCGACGAAAAACGCTTTTCTGATCTAATTCGTTCAATAAAATTAACTGTTATTTTTTGTTTGTAAATATCCCCTTTGAAATCGAGAATATGAACTTCATATAATTCTCTTGTTTCTTCGAATGTGGGCCGAACCCCAATATTCATTACCCCATCATAAATATACCCATTAAGGTTCACCTGGACAGCATAGACGCCACGTTTGGGGATTAAACGATGCTGAACATTTAATTCGATATTGGCCGTGGGGAATTCAATTTCTTTCCCTCTGCCCTCACCAGCTACAACTTTACCAGACAAGTAATATGAATATCCCAGGAGTTGTTTCGATGGCTTAATAGCACCTTCTGTAAGTAAACTACGAATCTTACTGCTATTTACCTTGACCTCGCCCTCAATGAGTGGAGGGATGATATGTACTTTAAATCCGTACTCAGACGCCAGAGTCGTAAGCGTTTGACCATCCCCCGATCCGTAACGGCCGAAATTATGGCTATATCCAACGATTATTTCCTGAATATTCAAGGTTTGGACATACACTTCTTTGACAAACCTCTCTGGTTCTAATCGCGCAAATTCCGTCGTAAAATCTATGAGTAAAACGGCGTCGATAGCATATGTGGATAATAGATTTAATTTATCTTCAGTGGGAGTCAATATAGCGAGCATCGGTTGTTTTCCAATGACATGCTGAGGATGTGGCTCAAAGGTTACAATCAAGCAAGGGCACTTTAATATGTCAGCTCGCTCAATGGCCTTTTCAATAATCGCTCTGTGCCCGAGATGCATCCCGTCGAAATTTCCAACAGCAATAACGGCTTCTTTAAAATGCTCCGCAGCCTCATCCAGAGAGCGTGTAATGATCATGGCCGCTCTTTATCCTCCCTCTGGCTTGACACTGAGTTATTTGATCCATCAAGTTCGTTTATGCCAGGTTCTGCCTGTTTAATTACGTTTGATATACGTTGCGCATACTCGAAAGAATCATCATATCGAAAAAGCAATTCAGGTACATGCCTGAGCCGAATTCTTTTACCTAATGCTGATCTAATAAAACCTGTTGCCCGCTCTAAACTTTTAAGGCTTCTATCTAAATCATCGGTCGAACCGAGTAAACTAAAGTAAACTTTAGCATGCCTTAAATCCTGAGATATATCAACCGATGTTACCGTTACAAATCCAAGGCCAGGATCTTTCATTTCATTCAACAGGATGTCACTGATTTCCTGTTTAATTAAATCTGCAACACGGGCCGATCTTCTGTTAGGCAAAATGGTCCCCTAATATCTTTCAAGTTTATAATCTAAAACATTTATTCTTGGGTCATCGTATATCAAATTGAGACTCTGTGTCACGTTTCGATCTATAAATACATAACTATTGGATACCATGGCAATTCCGACTTTTGCTCTCTGCTATAAGTCCTGACGTTCTATTTCTGCAATCGAAACATTGAATTTATTGCTGATTCAATCTTTAAGACGCTTCAATATTTGCCTTTTGTTCTTTAAAAATCTACTTTCGGGACACATTATTTCCATATAAAAGGCACCAATACACATATATTTGACGGATCTTATTTATATCGTTTCAAGTTGCCTCGCGACTTCTAGGGTTTCATAGACTTCGATTTGGTCATTTGCCTTAAGATCTTGATAGCCTTCAATGGTTAATCCACATTCAAAATTTGTCTGTACCTCACGTACATCCTCTTTAAACCTTCTCAATGAACTGATTTTACTCTCATAGATAACGACACTGTCTCTGAGCACCCTTACGAGGGAATTACGGTTTACATTACCTGAAAGAACAAAACAACCAGCGACCGTCCCACTTCGTGGAACACGAAATATTTCTCGGATCTCGACCAAGCCGACTACTTTCTCCTGGATTTCAGGTTGGAGTAAGCCTTCCAATGCATCGGTCACATCCTGTATGGCACGATAAATAATATCATATAACCTGATATCCACTTTCTCGCGTTGAGCCAATTCACGGGCTTGAACATTTGGGCGCACGTGGAACCCAATAATAATTGCATTCGAAGCAGAAGCAAGCAATACGTCAGATGCATTAATGGCCCCAATACCCCTGTGAATAACCCGAATTTTAACCTCATCATTTACAAGCTTCATCAAAGAATCACTTAGTGCCTCAACGGATCCACCAAAATCACCCTTGATTACAATGGGGAGTTCTCGAATCTGTCCCTCTTTTATTTGGTCGTAAATTTCTTCAAGGGTCACAGGTTTAGCATGATGATATTCATGTTCGCGCTTTAATTGACGACGCTGAACACTGATTTCTCGCGCCAACGCTTCAGATTCAACAACGGCGAAGGTATCTCCAACCTGTGGCATACCTGAAAAACCCATAACCTGGATCGGGGTAGATGGCCCTGCTCCTATAGTCACTCGATTTCCACGTTCATTCAACAAAGCTCTCACCCGGCCATTAAACTGCCCAGCAATAAAGGATTCGCCGACATTTAATGTGCCATGTTGAATCAGGACGGTAGCCATTGCACCACGGCCTTTATCTAATTCGGCCTCGACTACGATGCCTTGAGAGCGACGATTCGGATTTGCCTTTAGATCAAGTATTTCAGCTTGTAATAATATCATTTCAAGGAGATGATCTATACCACTCCCGGTAATTGCAGACACCTCACAGGTGATGATGTCTCCACCCCAATCTTCAACCAGTAAACCACGATGGCTTAGTTGCTCCTTGATTCGATCAGGATTCGCGGAAGGCAGATCTATTTTATTCAAGGCAACAATAATGGGAACATCAGCCGCTTTGGCATGATCGATAGCTTCAATAGTTTGAGGCATGACCTGTTCATCCGCAGCAACGACCAGGATAACAATATCAGTTACCTTGGCACCACGAGCTCGCATCGCAGAAAAGGCTTCATGACCTGGTGTATCAAGAAAGGTTATTTTCCCACCTTCAAGTTCTACTTCATATGCCCCAATATGTTGGGTAATACCGCCGGCTTCACCTGCAATAACATTACTTGTTCGGATATAATCAAGAAGTGAGGTCTTACCATGATCAACATGCCCCATAATGGTTACAACAGGAGGTCGACCTTCCATCTCGGTTTCATCATCCTCTTGAATATCTATCTCGTCGATGAATTCGAGACCATATTCTTCCTGCTCTTCCACTTCGAATTCATATTCTGAAGCCAACATCTCAATGGTTTCCATATCCAACCGTTGATTAATTGTGATCATCAGACCCAATTGCAGACATTTAGAAACGAGAGCAGTAGGGGTAATAGATAAATGATCAGATAGTTCGGCGGCTGATATGAACTCCGGCACTTTGATAATCTGTATCGTCTCTTCTTCTTCACCTTCTTCTTCCTCATCCGGGCGACGCCGTCGACGACGGGTTTTTCCACTGTCCATATCCGCCATTGTACGACGTACACTGGCTTCTACCTCTTTTTGATCAACTTTATTTTTTTTCTTTTTTTTCTGTCGGCGCCCACGCCCGCTCTCTTCACTTTTATTTTCTCCAGCCGATTTTGCAGGAGGTCCTTTTTTATCCGTAGGCTTTTTATCCGATGGTTTTTCGGATTTCACACTTTTTTGTTCAGTTTTCTTATCTTTCGGTGTGTCCTTTACGACTACCTTCGCGGCTGAGCGTTCTGCCATCTGTTTTTTTCGGGCTTGATCCTCTCTCGCCGCAACTTTTTCCTGCTCAAACTTCATATTAACATCAAGGATCATTTTTTCGTCCATGACACTCATATGACTTTTTACATCATGCTTTAATTCACGCAACATTCTGACCAGTGCATCACTGGAAATATTATATTGTCTTGCTATTTCATATATACGTTTATTCGCCATAAGTTTTTTTGCCCCCCTTAATAAAGTCTCTCGATTCAACAGGGGATTGAATACCGGATTTTTTTAAGATTCCATTTGCAAAATTGCGATCTACAACAGAAAGGACGGCTTTAGGTTCATTATTATAACTGGCGCCTAATTCGATTCTCGTATGATTTTCTAGCACCGGGACAGCATGTATTTCTGCTAATCGATTAACCCATCGCTTTGTACCATCAGATGCATCCGTTGCTAAAATCACAAGACTTGCTTTTCCCCTACGAATCGAGTCCTTTACCGCCACTGCCCCTCCCTTCATCTGTCTCGCCCTATTTGCAAGACCAAGCAGACCAAGGATGGAATTGTTTTGCAGTTTGTTCAAAAGTAGTTCCCCGTTGGTGGCATAATGATTATTTAACACCAGATAATATTTTATCGGCAGTAATCGCACCGATTCCTGATATGGATGTCAAATCTTCCTTGGATGCTTTCTGTAGTGACTCCAAGGTACTAAATCCTGCTTCTACAAGTTTTTCTCGGATTTTGGTCGATACTCCATCTAATTGGTTCAGTGATCCTGTGCTATCATCCCCATCAACAATACCATTGGTCTCATCAGATATCTGGTCCTCATCATCTCCAATGGGTGCACCAAAAGTTTCTTCCATGAGTTGTCTTTCAAGATCCGATCGTTTAATAAGATCGATATCCCAACCGGTCAATTTCACAGCCAGTCTTGCATTTTGCCCGGCTTTACCAATTGCGAGAGACAGTTGATCATCTTCAACAACAACACGCATTTTTTTCTCTTCAATATTTAAAATATTTACCTGGGCAACTTCGGCGGGTCTCAAAGCCTGAGTAACAAATACTGACGGATCACTACTCCAGGGAACGATATCAATTCGTTCATTATTTAATTCTCTGACGACAGCCTGTACACGGGTGCCTTTCATACCAACACAGGCCCCCACGCCATCAACCCGTTCATCATGTGAAAAAACCGCTATCTTCGAACGGTCGCCCGGTTCTCTTGCCGCCGCTTTTATTTCTACGATTCCTTCATGGATTTCCGGTACTTCCATCCTAAATAAAAGTTCCAAAAAATCATCACATGCACGAGAGAGAATGATTTGTGGCCCTTTGGCTGCCCGCTGTACGTCTAAAATATAGGCGCGAATCGATTCACTTTGACGATATCGTTCCCGTCGGATTTGTTCACGCCAAGGCAATAAAGCTTCTGCCCTTTCTAATTTTACAATTATATTTCCGCGGTCAATTTGCTGGACACTACCAATAACAATATCCCCAACCCGATCTTTGTAGGTCTCATAAATATTTTCTCGCTCAGCTTCCCGCACACGTTGAACCACAACCTGCTTGACCGACTGTATTGCATTACGTCCGAAATCATCAAACGGTAACTGTTGCTCGATTGGTGTACCAATTTTTGCATCTGGATCGATTTCACGTGCGTCATCCAATAATTTCTGCGTTTCGGGATCTTCTATCTCTTTAACTACATCCCAAATTGCGACAATTTGTAATGTTCCAGATTTCTCATCAATTCTTACATCGAGATTATCACCAGTTTCAAACCGTTTTTTGGCTGCTGCAATCAGGCCTGAGGTAAGGGTCTCCCAAATCAGCTCCTTGTCTATATTTTTTTCTCTGGTGATTTGACCCAAGGCTTCTAAAACTTCATAATTCATTAAAAAAACTCCCTTTATCCTTCTTTATTCCCAAATTAATTCAAGTTGGGCTTTTTGTATCGATTCGAGAGGAATCCGGATCCGACCATCTTTACTGTCCAGTGTGACCACGGCATTTTCACATCGATCAAGGCGACCCGTATGAACATTCGAACCATCTACCACTCTACTCGTAATTATTTTTACTGATTGGCCGTATGCTCTTTCATAATCACGGACAGTTTTAAATGGTCGATCGAGGCCAGGAGAGGATACTTCAAGGGTATAGCGTGAGGGAATTAGATCTTCAATATCCAACAGGTCGGATACTTCTCTGTTTACCTGTGCACAATCATCAATAGTTACATGCCCAGGCTTTTCGATTAAAATTCTAAGAATAGATCTTCCTCGTCCGCCTACTAATTCTATATCAACTATCTCAATCCCAAAACTGTCAGTAACCGGTTGAACCAGTTCCAGGATCTTTTCAGAGATTTGATCAATATCTAATTGCATCTTAAATGTCATCTAATTTAATTCACACAAAAAAAGCGGGCACTCGTTCGCCCACTCTTTGCAGCACGGTCATAATATATATTTTAACCTGGTTCATAGCAAGGAAAAAGTTGTCAGCCAGTGATTTAATCATTTTATTTATAAGTAGATATACAGTTTAATACTACTCATTAATTCGCTTTTTTGATGACGGCAATGTTCGAACGACAATTATGGAGTTTTTATGGATAAAGCGGTTTGTTATATCCGAGTCGGACCCTTAGAAACGAAAAAGATGAAATTTAGAAAATCTGATCAACGCCGAATATTGGAAAATTATTGTCGAGAACAGGCAATTGATATTATGTTGACCTTAGTTGATGAAAAAGTTGTCGCTTCCATTCCATTAATTGATCGATTAGGTGGTCAAGACTTGATTAAAATGGGTGAATCAAAAGGTATCCAGCACATTGTCACGTGGCGGTTAGATAGACTATTTAGAAATGCTTCAGACTCGAATGAATTCATTACGACTTGGAAAGAAACCGGAATCACCTTCCATATTATAGATTTGAACAATCAATCCATACGTACCGACTATAAAGAAGGGGAATCATTCATTAATACCCTTTCTGTCCTTGCGAATATGTCACACGATCTACCTGCTGAAAGAACAAAAGCCTCAATCGACCTTAAGAAGACTCATCATTTTGTATATGGTACGATACCATTCGGATATGATTTGTCCGGTAATCAATTGGTTCCAAATACAGTTGAACTGAATATAATCCGACAAGTAATTAAATGGAGAGAAAGCGGGTGGAGTTTGAGAAAAATTGCAAGTCAACTGAATGACTTAGAGATTCCAACCAAGAAATCTGAGCGTACCTCCAAGTCAACTAAATGGTACGCATCGACCGTGAACTATTTGCTTAAAAACCCATTATATGGTGATTTAAAATCATCATCGGGAGAAATTGAAAATTTATAAAAAAACAGCCAATGGATAACATTGGCTGTTTTTTTATACGCCAGAGAGGATTCGAACCTCTGACCTACGGCTCCGGAGGCCGTTGCTCTATCCAGCTGAGCTACTGGCGCTTGATTACTGTATATATAATATCCTACATAACATGTGTCAAAGTATTATAAAGACCGGTCAAGGATTAACAGGAACGCCTTGTACTGCCCCTTGATTTTCGGTATCCCCGATCTTTAATTTAACAATCGTATTTATCAAATTATTTTCGCCGGGTAATTCAACTTTCAAATAACGATCTGTTCGGCCGATCAACCGGCCATTATTGCTCCGTTCTTCAACCAGAACTTCCACTTCTTTATCGATGAAATAATCATTATAACATCGAGATTTATATTCACTCAATGCTCTGATTTTTTGACTTCGTTCCTTAGCAATTTCAGGATGGACAGGGTTTTGCATTCGAGAAGCGATCGTATGAGACCGTGGAGAATATGTGAACACATGGAAATATGCAAAGGGCAATCGATTTAAAAAATCATACATTCGTTGAAAGTGCGCATCCGTCTCACCCGGAAATCCAACCATAATATCAGCACCGATACAAATATTGGGAATCACATCGTTGAGTTTTTTTATTAATAATTCTGTGTGGTTAACAGTGTATGACCTTTTCATAGCAGTTAATATCTCATCATCTCCATGCTGAACAGCAAGATGTAGATATCGACAAAAACGTGGTGCATGCTGTTCCATCAATTTAATCAGGGTTGGATTTACGTCTGTTGGCCAAATAGAACTGAGTCTTAATCGAGATAAATCAGGAAGGGCCAACAAGCTTTCTATTACTTGATTTAAATCAACTGATTCCTTGAGATCAGTGCCATATTCACCAATATGGACACCCGACAATACAATCTCTTTGTACCCAGCATCTAAAAACGTTCTCGCCTGCTGATGAATATCAGATAATGAACGACTTCGATGTCTTCCTCTTGCCCAAGGAATGATGCAGAATGAGCAAAATTTATCGCATCCATCTTGAATTTTCAGCGTCGCTCGAGTCCGACACTCAAATGAAGTGACATCGAGTCGATCATCGAAGGTTTTGATATCTGATCTGCGCGTGACAAATGATTCGGGGGGGGATTCTTTGGTTCGTTCGAGAACAAGATCAACCAGGTTGCTTTTTTCCGCATTGCCAAGGACGAGATCAACGCCTTCAATCTTTAATAGGTCACCCGCATTGGTTTGAGCATAACAACCTGTAGCTACTATAGTGGCATCAGGTGCCCGGCGGATAGCCCGCCGGAGCACCTGTCTTGCCTTATTATCAGCTTGATTCGTAACTGTACACGTGTTGATGACATATACATCAGCGACCTCTGAAAAAGGGACCACCTGAAAGCCGCGTTCAACAAAGCGTTCTCTGATCGCCTCTGTTTCATATTGATTTAACCGACAACCCAGGGTATGTAAAGCAACCGTTGGCTGAAGATTGTCGATCGCCTGATTTTTGTCATCCTCACTTGAAATCACGAATCGCCCTTTACATTTTCATCTGATTCCGCAGCAGCTTCTGCCACTTCTTCAGCCGCTTCTGCTGGGGCTTCGTCGGTAGCTGGTGCTACTGCCACTTCTTCAGCCGCTTCTGCTGGGGCTTCGTCGGTAGCTGGTGCTACTGCCACTTCTCCAGCGACATCCTCTGGAGAGACTACATCACCGATCACTGTGGCTATCATAGGATGATTCTCCAGATAATCATCGACTTCAGCTCTTTCTCTATCACGGAAAAATGATTTAACACTGAGCACAATCCGCCGATTCTTACCATCAAACTCGATCACCTTTAGAGGAATTTCTTCCCCATCTTTAAAGGCATCACCAGGCCGTTTGATATCCGGATGACCTAATTGTGAAATAGGTACAAAACCTTCAACATCATGAGGCAGTTCGACAACAACACCACGTTCCAGCAGCCTAACAATTTTCCCCGTAGTTTCTGTATCCACTGGGAACACTTCCGTAAGTGAAATCCAGGGGTCATCCGTAACTTGCTTTATACCAAGTGAGATACGCCGGGCATCTGTATCGATATTCAAGACCATAATATCAATTTCGTCGCCCTTCTTCACTATTTCACTTGGATGTTTGATGCGTTTCGTCCATGACATATCAGAGATATGAACCAACCCATCAATACCATCATCAATTTCAACAAATGCACCGAAGGCGGTCAGATTTCGAACCCTACCTTTAACCATACTTCCTACCGGGTATTTTTCACCCAGCGCTTTCCATGGATCTGGCTGGGTCTGTTTCATGCCAAGTGATATTTTCTCATTCTGCTGGTCAACCTTGAGAACAACGGCTTGAATCGGATCGCTTATTGAAACCAATTTAGATGGATGGGTGATGTGTTTCGTCCAAGACATTTCAGATATATGGATCAACCCTTCCACACCTTTTTCTAATTCTACAAAGGCACCATAATCTGTTATGCTGACGACTTTCCCCGTGATCTGTTCTCCCACAGGATATTTTTCTTCCACATTCGCCCATGGATATGGTTCAAGTTGTTTTAATCCAAGAGAAATACGTTCACGTTCCTTATCGAATTCAAGGATGGCGACGGATATCTCATTGCCAATAGACACCAGCTCAGAGGGATGACCGATCCGACCCCAGGACATGTCAGTAATATGTAAAAGACCATCGATGCCACCTAAATCAACGAATGCACCGAAATCCGTTATATTCTTAACAATACCTTTTCGGACCTGCCCCTTCTCCAACTCAGTGATAATGGCGTCCTTGAGCTTTTCTTTTTCCTCTTCAAGAACAACACGTCTTGATACCACTATATTACGACGGCTTTTATTTAATTTGATGATCTTGAATGGGAGTTTTTCATTGATAAATTGATCTAGGTTTGGTGTTTGCTTCAGAGCCACCTGAGAACCAGGTAGAAAGGCATCGACTCCAAACAGATCAACGACAAGGCCACCTTTTATTCTTCTTAAAATCTGACCTTCTACCACAGACCCGTCTTCATGAGCATCTTTGATCCTATCCCACACTTTCATGAAATCGGCTTTTTGCTTGGAAATTACGAGTTGACCTTCCTGGTCTTCGATATTTTCAAGGAAAACTTCTATATTGCTGCCAACTTCCAGATCATCTGGTTCCGTAAATTCGGATAATGCAATGGTTCCTTCAGATTTGAAACCTACATCTACAACTACTTCACCATTTTCTATTGCCACGACACGACCAGGAATAATTTCACCTTCAGCAATATCCTTCATCGTCTCAGCATAGAGGTAAAACATCTCTTCAAATTCATTCAAAGATGTTTCGTCCATCTCCTCTTCATCCACCCATTTAGGTAATTTGAATGGCGCACCAGATTTCTTAGGTTCGCTTGTCTCTGATTCACCTTCTGAATCAGAGGTGGATGGTTCTGCAGATATCACTTCAGCCGTCTCCGCAGTTTCGACGGGCAATGAAGCCTCTTCAGATACTTCCTCTGAACGAGACTCCGGGGTTTCCTCTGACATGTTACTCCTCCGTGAGGGATTAAAAATTCGGAGTTTCTTTAGATCCAACTCTTTGGAAGAAGGAAGTAAAGAAATCCGCCTGATTACAAACTAATTCTTATTTACATGCTGCCTTAATACCGTAAGTTCGGTGTCTTGTAATGGCCGCCAATGCCCTGGAGCAAGATTATTCAAATGTATTGGTCCAAATCTGATCCGTATCAGGCGTATGACTGGATATCCGACAAATCCACACATACGTCTAATCTGTCTTTTACGGCCTTCATGAAGCGTGAAGGTCATCCAGGTATTTTTCGCCTCATGAGAATGAATTTCTACTCGACACGGGGCTGTTACTCGGTTTCCTTGTGGAACGCCATTGCTTAACTTTTGGATGGTTTCTTGATTTGGCCGTCCCTGAACTAAGACACGGTATTCCTTGTCGACACCAAACCTTGGATGGATCATTTCATAACTTAACTCACCATCATCGGTAAATATCAAAACACCTTCAGAATCTTTATCCAGTCGTCCTACGGGATAAACCCTTTGTGGTATAGATTTAATCAAGGCCATGACGGTCTCCCGATCAAATGGATCAGAGACGGTTGTTATGTAACCTGTCGGTTTATTTAACATATAATAACTTTTTACTTCTGTTGGCCTTATCGTCTCACCATCTAACGTAATATGGTCAAAATCCGGTTGAACTTTTGTGCTAAGGGAATCAGCAATTTTACCATTCACAGCAATTCGACCAGCCAAAATTAATTCTTCACTATGCCGTCTTGAGGTTACGCCTGAATGGGCAATGTATTTATTCAGTCTCATCACGTTCAAAAATTGGTGTTTCGGGTGAAGGAAAAAGGGAATGATCGGATTCTTCCGCCAATTCCTGCTGTAAATTTATATTATTATCTTTAAGCAAATCATTTAATTCGTCAACTCTGGGTAAATCAGTTAATTTATTAAGGCCAAAATATCGGAGGAAATCTGTCGTGGTGGCATATAAAATTGGTCTTCCAACGCCATCTCCTCGCCCCGCAATTCTAATTAAATTTCGATCTAACAATGTCCGGATAACCCCATCGACATTTACCCCTCTAACCGCTTCGACTTCAGATCGACTTACGGGCTGCTTGTAAGCAATAATGGCAAGGCATTCTAACGATGGTTGCGTTAATCTTGTGGGGATTCGTCCGCGATATAAGCGTTTAATCCATTTTGCATAATCAACCCGTGTACTGAATTGAAACCCATCGGCTACTTCAAGAATTTGGAAACTATGGGGGGTTTTCTCATATTCAGCATTTAATTCGTATATACATTTTTTAATTTCACTTTCATCGACCCCATCAATAATTCGACTGATTTCAGCGATATTTAAAGGTGAATCACTTGCAAAGAGAAGCGCTTCGACAATAGATTTATATTCTAAAAATTGAGTTGCATCACTCATAGGTTCTCACTTGGATAATAATCTTACGATTCAGGTTTTATCTCGACATGGTGAGAAAGCCATATATCACCCAATATATCTGTTTGTTCGAAAATGACTTTTCTGGTTCGAATTAACTCAAGCAATGCCAGAAATGTAATAATAAGGACCGATCGAGAATTGACGGTTTTGAAAAGATCTTTGAAGAAGATCCCCTTCCGTCCCTGCAATTGTACAATAATTCCATCCATACGCTCTTCAATTGAAATGGATTCTCTTTCTATCGTCCGATCAAAATCTAGATCCACGCGGTCATTGATTATTTTAAATGCTTGCAACAGATCCCATAAGTTTAAATTAGGGGCCCGGTCGTTATCAATGGGTTCTAAATCATCATTTTGATCTTCCCAACTCTCGACTGTTGGCCTATAAAAAACATCGATATGCCGATCTTCTTGATCGCCTAAAACAAGTGCGGCTTCTTTGAATCGACGATATTCCAATAATCGTTGAACCAGTTCTTCTCTTGGATCTATCTCTTCAGCTTCCTCTTCATTGAGTCGCCTTGGCAACAACATTTTTGATTTAATGCGTACCAGAGTTGCCGCCATAAGGAGGTAATCTCCGCCTACTTCTAGATCAAGTAACTTGAGCAAATCGAGATATTCCAAATACTGATGAGTTACTAGGGCAACTGGAATATCATAGATATCAATCTCATGTTCCTGGATCAAAAATAGCAGAAGATCCAGCGGACCCTCAAAATTATCTAAATCCACTTCATACGCCATAATCGATCTCTTAATGTTACTCGTTTTTCAAATATAAATATGGTCGCCAGGATTGATGCCCAATCCCGATAAAATCTCGTATAAAATGTATTCTCATCGGTGATTTTGGTTTTTTCATTAAATCCATATTAAGTTGATGTAATAACCGATCACCTTTTTTATTGTTACATTTCTGGCAGGCACAGACCATGTTCTCCCAGCTGTCTTCCCCACCACGATATCTTGGTACGATATGGTCTACCGTGAGTGGACCACGGGTCGTGCCACAATATTGACACTGATGTCCATCTCTTTTCAGGACATTTTTCCGGGATAACAAAATACCTTTATGCTGTGAGCGGATATAGTCTGTAAGTCGGACAATTGCGGGGCGCTTATATACGGAAAGCACGGTACGAATAGGATTTGGATAAATATCGACAATCTCCGCTTTACCTAAAACAACAAGGACCACTGCTCGTTTGGCGTTACAAACGCTCAGTGGTTCGTAATTCTGGTTTAATATCAGGACATGCTCAGTTATCATGGTTGCACGCCTTTCTCAGGGGTGAAAATGCTTACCCAAGAGATTAAATAATTTAGGTTATAAATGGTAAAAAGTCAATGTATTTCTTTGAATATATCTAAGCCTATCTTAAAGTTACATCCATAATCTATCTATTGTGGATGCATGTTCCAGGATAGGTCTATTCGTGATGGGATGTTGCGGGGTTTTGATCTTTATATTGCAATTGGTAAAGCTTATAGTAAACCGCACCGACCTCCAATAATTCGTGATGCGTGCCTTGTTCAACAATTTGGCCCTGATGAAGAACAAATATAATCCCTGCATGTTGAATCGTTGATAGGCGATGGGCAATAATCAAAGAGGTCCGGTGGGCCATTAAGGTATCAATCGCAACCTGAATTAATTGCTCTGTCTCTGTATCAATATTTGACGTGGCCTCGTCGAGCACAAGAATAGCTGGTTCATATACCAGAGCTCTGGCAAATGACAACAATTGACGTTGACCGGATGAAATTGTACTTCCCCGCTCACCAAGAGAGGTGTCATAACCATCTTCCATGCGATCGATGAAGGGAGCGGCATTCACGTGTGCGGCGGATGCCTGGATTTGCGCCGGTGATATGTTTTCATTCCATAATCGGATATTTTCTGATATAGAACCAGAAAATAAAAACACATCTTGTAATACCAGGCCAATGTTTTGCCTTAGTACAGCTTGATCAATTTTTCTAATGTCAATATCATCAATAAGAATCCGACCTCTTTGTACATCATAAAATCGACAGACTAAGTTGATAATGGTTGTTTTACCTGCGCCTGTGGCGCCCACAAAAGCTGCACACTGTCCTTTTTCTATAACAAAAGACAGATCTTTCAATATCCACTCTTCCTTCGAATAAGCAAACCAGACCTGCTCGAACTCAATTTTTCCATTAAACTGATCGATTCGAATTGGTGATTCAGCATTTTCAATTTCAGGCGTTTCATCCATCAGGTCGAATAATCTTTCCGAAGCAGCCATCGCAGCCTGCATGGTGTTATATTGCTCACTGAGGTTGCTGATCGGTTGGAAAAATTGTTGGACATATTGTAAAAAGGCAACCAATACGCCAAGTGTTAATGCTTGTTGTATGACCTGACCTCCACCATACCAAATAATCAATCCGACAGCCAGCGCACTGATCACTTCAACTGCGGGAAAGAAGATCGCATAGTATTTTATGGTCTTAATATAGGCATTTTGATGGCCTTCATTTATCTCGTCAAACTCAGAAAAATTATATGCTTGTCTATTGAAAATCTGTATAACAGCCATACCAGTTATACTTTCCTGTAAATGAGCATTTAATCGGGCAATAATTAACCGGACTTCTCTGAATGCTGTTCTGACCTTTAACCGAAAAATCATGGCAGCATAAAGTAAAAGGGGTAACACCGCAAATGACAAAAGAGCGAGTTCCCAATCAAGAGACAACATGGCGATCATAATCCCAACCAGGGTAAAGACATCTCCAAAAATACTAACCACCCCGGAAGAAAACATTTCATTCAAGGCTTCGATATCATTCGTTACCCTTGTAATAAGCCGCCCCACCGGGTTTTTGTCATAATATGAGACTGAAAGTTTTTGAAGATGAGAATAGACGGCTATGCGGACATCATACATCACTTTCTGACCAGCAAAGTTGGTTAGATAGATTTGACCGTAACGACAAAAGAAAATCATGAGTAGAGCCGAGCAATAAAAAATACCGATCCGATGTAAACCCTCAATATCACTATTGGCGATATAAGAATCGATGGCGACCTTCATTAGGTAGGGGCCAATCAGTCTAAGTCCGGCTACCGTGAGAAGCAAAATGATTGAGAAGCCAATGTGAAATTTGTAAGGCTTAAGGTATTGCAATAGCCGGCGCATTAGCTCCCGGTCATATGCTTTTCCTGCGGTTTCTTCTGATCCGGATTGACTCATTCTTTGACCTTTAGGGCATCCTGAAGCAATTGTTTTTCAAATAGTCGAGCATACACGCCCTGTCGCTTGATCAAGGCATCGTGCTGGCCTTGTTCAATTATTTTTCCATCGTCGAGGACTAAGATCAGATCTGCATTTTTTATTGTTGATATCCTGTGGGCGATTATTATGGTCGTCCGCTCTTTCATGATGCGAATAAGATGCTTAAGGATTTCTTCTTCCGTATAGGTATCGACACTCGCAAGGGCATCATCGAGAATCAGGATCCGAGGATCAGTTAAAATCGCCCTGGCGATGGCTGTACGTTGTTTCTGGCCACCAGAAAGTGTGACACCTCTTTCACCTACTATGGTTTCAAATTGATCTGAAAACCCTTGTATATCCTTTAATATCTGTGCCATTTCAGCGGCATGCTTAATTTCTTCTAAAGAAGCCTCAGGCTTGCCATAAGCTATATTTTCTCCGATTGTTTTTGAAAATAAAAGCGTGTCTTGTGGTATGAAGCCTAAAGCATCTCTCAGTTGTTGCTGAGGCATGTTCATAACATCCACCCCATCAACAAACAAGGTATTGGGCGGCGGATCATATAACCTGCCAATTAGATTAACTAACGTACTTTTACCCGCCCCAGTTGATCCAATGATAGCTAAAGTTTGACCTTGTTGGATTTTAAAAGAGATATCATCGAGTACGATATTTTTATGGTCATAAGAAAACGAAAGATGTTTAACTTCAATTTCACCTTTTACATCTATGACCTCTGGTGTGGATATATCGGTATGCTCTGGTGTTTCCTTTTGCATCATTTCATTAATTCGTGTCATTGACGCCGATCCCCGTTGGATGATATTAATCACCCAACCGAAGGACATGAGGGGCCACATGAGAAATCCAAGATAGGTTTCAAATGCGACCAGTTCACCCAACGAAATGGTATTTTCAATGACCAGAATACCGCCATACCAGATGGTTATCACGCTACTCATTCCACCTATGGCCCCCATTAATGGCCAGATGGTGCCCTGGATTTTAACCAGTGCCATACTTCGGTCCACATATTGTTTACTGGCGTCCTTGAACTGTTCGAATAAACTGGCTTCTCGACCATATGCTTTTACGACCCGGACGCCAGAGATGGCTTCCTGGGCCCTGCCACTGATATTCGCAATCTGTTCCTGTACGGCCTTTGAACGGTCATACAACTTTTTACTGAGACGATTTGTAGTGAAAGGCAATATGATCATGGGAATAAGGGCAATACAGGTTAGCGTTATTTCCATCGTAAGCAGTTTTATTGTTACCGCTATAAATATGACTATTGCATTTGCAGAATACATGATACCAGGCCCAAGAAGCATCCGTACAGATTGTAAATCATTGGTGGCTCTCGACATGAGATCACCAGTACTCGTACGATGAAAGAGGCTTAAAGACATTTGCTGAATGTGGCGAAAAATGTCATTTCGCATATCATATTCAATACGTCGTGACACCACGCCAAGGGTCTGGCGAACGAAGTATTTGAATACGCCCTGGATGATCATTACGCCCAGGAAAGCAAGGGCATAAATTGACATATCCGTTTCAATGACAGATTCACGTAAGGAATCAATGGCTTCCTTGAGAATATGGGGGGCGAGTAAAAGCGTCGAATTTGATAAAAGAAGGGCCAGGAAACCAAGGATCATGGTAGCCCGGAATTTTAAGACATAGGGGACAAGAGGACGAAGCGCTTGAATAATTCCACTCGATTTGAAGGTTGATTCAGATGGAACCCGATTGATTGATCAGCCTATTCTTAATGTGACCTGGAAACCACAAATGGTCTGATTCATCAATTTCAGGGTCATCTCATTATAAAGTCGGTGCAAATGCCGGGCAAGTTATATTTCTTGACATGTGTGGTCGGATTGATGGATCATATTGTTCAAGAAATAACCTTAAATCAACTACAGAAAAGGCGAATTTCCTATGACATCATTTGAACAATTGGTCTCTATAATGGTAAAATTAAGATCGGAAGATGGATGCCCGTGGGACAAAGAACAAACCCATGAGAGTATTCGTCCATACCTCATAGAAGAGGCCTATGAAGTACTGGAAGCGCTCGAAAGTAAGGATGATGCATCTTTTAGAGAAGAATTAGGCGATCTGTTATTACAAGTGGTATTCCATGCACAGATTGCGGCGGAAGACGATCGATTCAACATCGAAGATATCTGTAAAAATATCGTTGATAAGTTAGTCCGCCGGCATCCACATGTATTCGGAGATGTAGAAGCGTCTTCATCCAATGAAGTGTTAAACAACTGGGAAAAAATCAAACAGAAAGAAAAAGGGAATAAGACAGGTTCAGTCCTTGACGGATTACCGGCCCAACTACCTGCGTTGTTACGTGCTTTTCGAATTCAAGAAAAAGTAGCCCGCGTAAATTTTGACTGGGCCGATATCAAGGATGTTTTGAACAAGGTCAGGGAAGAATTTGATGAATTAATTGAGGTCATCGAAGAAATGGGGGATAATAAGGAACAAACACAGAGGCTGGAAGAAGAAATGGGCGATATCTTATTTTCATTGGTGAATGTTTCAAGACATCTCAATATTACCCCCGAAGAGGCATTACGCAGGACAAATGAAAAATTCATCCAGAGATTCAAGTCTATAGAAAATCAATTGGAACTAAATGGTGAAAGTTTAGACCTGGCTACATTTGAGCGCCTGGATCAGCTTTGGGATGAAGTAAAAAAAAGTGAGCTTGAAAAATAATGAATAAAGTGAGCTGGTTAAGGTCTATTTAGTCGAAGGGTTGTGATGGTTTCCATTTTATTCTGAAACTTCGATATTTGCAGACCATTTCTTTTTGATGCGGTGTATTAAGACCGGTATCAGGAGATAGATAACTAACACGATATCGAGGTAATTTTCGAACTGTGTGAATATTGCACCGAAATGGTCACGATCCCAATAACTCACCGGACTCGAAAAACGGGTTTGCCAGTCAAACGGAAAAAATATTAACGGCCCATCATCGTTATGGGTTAAGATGTCGACCATTGCATGAAGTAAACATGCGTTGATAAACCAGAACCACCAGTTATCTATTATTTTATGTTTTCCATGGATTTTATATAAGGCAACAATACCGAATAGAAGGATAAAAGGCGCTTGAAGTAAATTGTGGGAAAAGATCCAATAGGGATCTGTAAAAAACATCCCATTGAAAATATGGCGAAACATATCACCAAATTGCCACCCCAGAATATAGGGATAATATATCATAGACCCTGCGGTCAGTAATAAGAGTGGAATATCAGGCGCAACAGATCCCAAGTACACCGCACTTTTCGGAATATTTTTCAATGATGGAATGACTTTTTTCAGTGCTGCTGTAAGTAAGAAATGTGAATACGTACGCATTTTATTCCTTTATCAAATTTATATATTTAATTATAAAACTCTTAAGCCATGGAAATTATTCCAGCTACCCTTAAAATAATAGAAGAGGGTCGAAAGTCAGGGGTCCATTCAGGTGCCCAAATATATATTTCCCAGGAATGTAAACCTCTTGTAGACATGGCGATAGGGGAATCCCATGATGGACACAAGATGAGGCCTCAAACCCTCCTGTCTTGGATGTCATCAACAAAACCAATAGCAGCTGTAGCTATTGCCCAATTGTGGGAAAAAGGATTGTTGACGCTCGATGATCCAATTTACCATCATATACCTGAATTTGAATCGAGAGGGAAGGATAAAATATCCATCCGGCATGCATTGACCCACACAGCTGGAATTAGATCGATAGACGGGGGCGATTATCAGTCATCATGGGATAATACGATACATCAGATTTGTAACATGCCGATTGAAAAAAATTGGGAGGTAGGGGAAAAAGCTGGCTACCACCTCTCTTCAACCTGGTTTATCCTTGGTGAAATTATTCGTCGCTTAGACGGCAGGCCGATCGACCGTTATGTGCGTGATGAGATATTTATCCCATTGGGGATGGTTGATTCGTGGATCGGGATGCCAGAAGAGGTATATCTCGGTTACGAATCCCGGATCGGGGGTATGTATAACACGACATCTCAGGAAATGGAGTTATTGGATTGGCATACAAAAGAACATTGCGGTTGGGTTGCCCCAGGCAGTAATGGTCGGGGGCCAATGGGGGACTTAGGCCGTTTTTATGAGGGCATTCTAAAAGGGGGACGGGGAATTCAAAATAGGTTTCTTTCCCGGGATAGTATATCTACACTTACCAGTAGACATCGAACGGGTATGTTCGATCATACTTTTCAACATATCATCGATTGGGGTCTTGGATTTATAATAAACTCAAATCAATACGGGTCGGAGACCGTGCCCTATGGATACGGCCTTCATTGTTCTGAAAACACCTATGGACACAGTGGTCGTCAATCCTCTACGGCTTTCGCTGACCCCGAGCATGATTTAGTGGTAGCCGTGGCTTTTAATGGTATGCCCGGTGAAAGGGCACATCAAAAAAGAATAAGACAGGTATTAACATCGCTATATGAAGACCTTGATCTTATATAGCGATTTCGTAAACTCTAAACTTACTTATTTTTCACGAAAAGGAATGCTTAATGCCACCTTCTACACAATTAAGAATAGGGATGATCGGCGTTTCAGGTCGCGGAGGATTATGGCGCAGTTGGCATCAACCAAAGGGTAGATCAGTTATCGCAGGCGGGGCCGATATTAACCAAGAAAGGCTCGATCAATTCTCGATTGACCATGATGGTTCCCCTTTTATAACAACAGATTATACGGAACTTGTTGAGAGGGATGATATCGATGCGATAGCCGTAACGTCACCTGATTTCTGCCATCAGGAACATGCTGTTGCGGCATTAAAAGCCGGAAAACATGTATTTTGTGAAAAACCACTGGCCATTACGATCGATGGGTGTGATCAGATTCTGAATGCCTGGCGTGAGAGCGGGAATCGCTTGATGGTTGGGTTTAACATGAGATACATGAATATTTTCAGGGCCATGAAGGAAATTATTGAGGCCGGTGTCATCGGTGAAATCAAAGCCGTTTGGGTTCGTCATTTTGTTGGATTGGGCGGTGATTTTTATTTTCACGATTGGCATGCGACCCAAGCCAATACCACGTCCCTTTTACTTCAAAAGGGGTCTCATGATCTTGATATGATCCACTGGCTCACAGGAAAGTACACGAAACGGACCGCGGCGTTTGGCGGTCTGGATTTTTTTGGCGGGGATAAACCCAATGATCTAACCTGTCCTGCATGTGATGAGAAAGATACCTGTGTCGAATATATGTCTGGACCACGAATTCAGTGCGCCTTCAGGGAGGAAGTAGATGTTGAAGATAATCAAACCATGATTATGGAATTGGAAGGTGGAATAAAAGCCTCATATCTTCAATGTCACTTCACACCTGATTACCATCGAAATTATACCATTATAGGTACTGAGGGCAGATTGGAGAATTCCGAACCGGAGATGAAAGTTTGGGTTAAAACCAGGCTTTCGAATTCTTATAAAGAGATTTCTGACCGTACTTATGACATCAAGCCAGCAACAGGTACACATGGCGGTGCTGATCCGGTCATATGCAGAGATTTTGTTGAAATGTGTCTTGATGGCAAAGAACCCATTGCTACACCCCTTGCAGGACGGATGAGTGTCGCGGCTGGAATTTGTGCTGCAAAATCGATGAGGAGCGGTGGGACACCAGTAGATGTTCCACCACCGCCGGGGTGGATAAAAGAATAACTTATTAACAACTATCTATTTTGTATCTCTCTTATCGGGATACCTTTATCCACAAGGGCAACCGGGCGTCCATCAGGTGTAAAGTATTCGTCCGTCGGGTCTATACCAAGGATAGAAGATATGGTTGCAAATAAATCAGGTAATGGGGTTGGTTTTGATATAACATGATGACCATCCTGATCTGTACGTCCAATAACCTGCCCCGAACGAATCCCTCCGCCTGCTAATACGGCTGACCAAGCCTGGGGGTGGTGGTCTCTCCCGTCGTTACGGTTAATTCTTGGGGTTCTCCCAAACTCCCCCATCCAGATGATCAACGTTTCATCAAGCTTATCTCTTTGTGATAAATCTTTTACTAGCATCGCAAAAGCCGGATCGAGTTGGTCCATTAAATTTCTGGTTTCAGTAAAATTATCTGTATGGGTATCCCAACCATTTAAACTTACTTCAATAAACTTAACGCCAGACTCAATCATTCGTCTCGCCATCAGGCAGCCTTGACCAAATGAGTTATGTCCATAGGCTTCTCTGACTGACTTGGGTTCATTTTCAAGATCGAAAGTGGATGTGAGGGGGGAATTCATCAATTTAAGTGCTTGCTGATAGACTTCTTTATGGTCTGACCCCGTTTTTCCATATTTTTTAATGAACTGCTGATCTGTCCATCCTAGTAACGATAACCTGTGATTAAATCGCAGCCCGCCTATGTTCGATGGTGGGATCAGGTTTGATATGGGCTCACTGGGGTTCCGAATGAAAAAAGGATCGTAGTTGGCCCCCAGCGCACCTCCGCCATACGAAGGAAACCCAATCGTGATATAATGGGGCAAATCGTAATCAATATCCTCGAAATTACTGGCAATTATAGACCCCAATCCTGGGTGCTTCATAGATCCCTGAGGAGAGTACCCTGTATGGACCAAATATCGTGCGCGATTATGATTCCCTTCCCGCGAACTCATGGATCGAATCACCGTTAGATGACTAGCTTGTTCAGCTAACTGGGGAAGATGTTCACATATGTTTAATTTTTTTACCGCCGTTTTGATCGACTTAAAGTCACCACCTGCCAATGAGTTTGGTTTTGGATCGAATGTATCAATATGACTTGGCCCGCCGTTCATATACAAAAAAATACAATTCTTAATTCTCCTCTGACTCTGATCATTCGCTTGAACCTGACTCAATAGTGGTAAGCCAGCAAGACCCAAGAGGCTACTCAATCCTACTCGTACAAAAGATCGTCTTGAATAATTAATATCTTGAAATGACATGCAAACTCCAAAGATGGATCACGTTTAATAATTAACTGAGAACTCAGTTGAATTTATTAAAGCCCAGAATAAATCTTCATACACTTCTCTTGCCTTCCTGCTCCTTCTTGATGGCCTGAGATTATCCGTATATATATATTCGTCTGGTGTCGGTGGACGGGAAAGGACGGCCATGTAAATCCAATATATTCGTTCGCGGTGCGTTGTGTTCTCTGATAAAATTTTGCCAAGGTTATTGCCATTCATTGCCAGTGACCCCCAATTCGTCAACCGACCATTCATCATCAACAGGGCCTGAGGGATCGTGCCATAAAACCTGTCCATCTCTTCTCTTTCGTCATTATTAAAGGCGAATGAAAATTGGCTTATCATTCTGTTTTTTATTGTCGTCATCTCATCCCTATTTAACCTGGAGTTTATACCTTCAAGTCCTGTCGCTTGTAATATTGATGATACCGTCTGGTCAGGTGTAAGTGGGCGAATTATTGAATGAGCATACAGATCATTATTTTCTGCTTCATTTAAAGGAAGAGATGCCCGTTGATAGGCTTTACTGTTTGTTATGGTGCGAATTAGATATTTAAGGTCATATTTATGAGCAATAAAGGAACCTGCGAGCCAGTTCAATAATTCTGGATGTGTCGCCGGATTTGAATCAATGAGCCCATCGAGTGGTTCAACAAGTCCTCTTCCAAAAAAATGCGCCCATATTCTATTTACTATATTTTTACTGAAATAAGGCGAGGTGGGTGATATCATTAGATCTACAAAGGCGTGTCTCAACGCCCAATCACCAGCTTTAGGTCGCCTACCATCTATGAATCTCGGTGAAATGATTTCCTCGCCCTTTACACCGTTTATAATGAATTTTCTACGCTCTTGATCGATAATATTCACAGGCATGGGGCCAGTAATTTCATTGGCTTCTTTCATTTTTTGAAATTTTGCTCGCATATTCCGTGTGGGTTCTTCAGGGATCACCTGAGAAAAAAAAGCAGCCATACCATAATAATCTTTCTGCGTCCATTCTTCAGTTGGATGATCATGGCACTGGGCACATTCCAATGGTAAACCCAAAAATAGTTTGGAAACACTGCCAGCAATAGCCAATGGTTCCAAGTCATGATGGATTAAGAAATTTGTCGCCCCATGCTCATCATTTTGTCCTTTGGCCGTTAACAGGTCACTTACCCATCTATCATAGGGCCGGTTTTTCGATACCGATTCGAGCAACCATGCCCTCAATTTTCCATGATTAGTTTTTGATCGATCTGGATTTCTACCGATAAGGAAAGTGAACCAGATATTAGTCCAATGGTCTGTGTAAGAAGGACTATTTAACAACGCATCTATTAATTTAGATTTTTTATCCAATGGTTTGTTTTTTATAAAAGCTTCTGTGTTTTTAGCAGATGGTATCATCCCGACGACATCGAGATAAATTCGTCTATGGAAGACCGCGTCTTCTGATGCGACCATGGGCTGGACACCGGCCTGAAACATTTTTTTGTCGATGAAGAAATCTATTCTCTGCCCCTCTTCATGATCACTTTGGGCGAGTAATGATGACGTGGATAGCAAGCCAATAGAAATTCCAGCTGAAATCAGTAATACCGAAAAGATATACAAATTTTTGAATCTCAAATCTTATAACCTCACATTTGAAAGATCAGGAAAATGTTAAAAGTGGTAATTGATTATAAACCGGGAGCCCCACAACCTGTGCTGGTATAACAATGCATAAAAGAATGTTATCATTTAATATGATATTTTATTTTTAATACACTCGATTATAAAGACGATCAAAGCATGGAATTCGTTCATGTTCGCATACAATATATCAGTAATTTCGATTTAAATGACAATAAAATTTTGGTAACGTTATCTTGCCAATTTAGTAATGATCTATTAATTTTAATGCCATGACCAAGTCTTCCTCACAGCACGAGTCAACATTACCCGAGACTATTCTTCAGTTTGGAAGTGGAAAGTTTCTACGGGCATTTGTCGATTTTTTCATCCATGAAGCCAATCTCGAAGGTCAGAATATCGGTCGGGTCGTGGTTGTTCAAACAACTGGTCGAGATCGGGCTGATTATATCAACAATCAGCAGGGGAAGTTTCATCTTCTTGTCCGTGGTTTTCAGCAAGGTAAGTCCGTCGATGAAAAGATGACCATTGAGAGTATAAGCAGGGCGCTTCACGCAGGCACCGATTGGGCGCACATCCTGGAAGTAGCCCAAAAGGATTCCATCAAATATATCATATCGAATACTTCTGAGGTTGGTTATAATCTGTGTGAATCGGACTCAATACATGATTCTCCCCCTGTTTCTTTTCCGGCGAAACTACTACAAACCCTTTTTGCCCGATTCAAAGGCACAAGAGCACCTGTAATAATCATACCTTGTGAGCTTATTGATAATAATGCTCATGTCCTAAAACAAAAAATAGTTGATCTGGCCCAGACTTGGACACTGGATGTTGACTTCATACGATGGCTGCAAGACGAGGTGATTTGGCTATCCACCCTTGTAGATCGCATCACCATCGATCCTCCAGCAGATCACCCACTGTTCATAGATGATCCATTGTTAACTATTACTGAGCCATTTGCATTCTTTGCACTTGAAAATCATCCGGGAGGAGAAGTTTTTTTTAACCATCCCGCGCTAGTTCGAACAGATTCCGTCATTCCTTTTGCACTTCGAAAAGTACGCATCTTGAACGGAGCACACACGGCGCTGGTGTGTCGTGCCCTGCCATTAGGCATTAAAACCGTGCGGGAAGCTGTAGAACATGTGGATGTCGGCCCCTGGATCAGAGAGGTATTGTTTTCAGAAATAATTCCAGCCTTACCTGATATGGTTGAATCTCCAGGACAATTTGCAGAAGATTGTATAGACCGGTTTTTAAATCCATTCCTCGATCATAATTTGGAAGCAATCGCCTTTGAGCATACGACAAAAGTGAAGATTCGTCTAATCCCCTCTTATGAGGCTTACACTAAAAAATTCAATCGGTCGCCGCCTCTCTTGCAAGACATCCTTTCACCTCTTATAAAATAATAGGTCATATGCGCTCCATAATTCTTTCGGAACCAAATAAATTATCGATGTCATCCATTGAAGAGGTAGATGGGCCCGGCCCCGAAGAGGTCGTGGTAGAAATTCAACGCGTTGGTATTTGTGGCACAGACCTACATGCCTATCAGGGCAGACAGCCATTTTTTTCCTACCCACGGATATTGGGACATGAATTAGGCGTTCGGGTGCTCCAGACAGGAGATCAGGTCACAAGGGTCAAAAAAGGGGACCGGTGTGCTGTGATTCCTTACCTGCATTGCGGTCACTGTCTTCCCTGTAAAATGGGTAAAACAAACTGTTGTACAGCACTCGCCGTCCTGGGTGTTCATACCGATGGTGGCATGCGATCAAGAATGGTTTTACCCGGTGATAAATTACTCCCCTCCTCAATATTATCTTTCGAACAATTGGCCCTGGTTGAAACATTGGGGATTGGTGCCCATGCTGTCCAGCGAGCTGCCTTAAGCCCAGGTGAAAATGTATTAATCATCGGTGCTGGCCCCATCGGATTATCTGTTCTCGAATTTGCGATTCCAACCGGCGTTAATATTATTCTGATGGAGCGAAGCGAAAAAAGGAGACATTTTTGCCAATCTAATTATAAACTGTCTGCCGTTATTGATTCAAGTGAACATGCCGAAAAACAATTACGGGAGATGTTGAATGGCGACCTACCGACAGCGGTGTTTGATGCTACCGGAAATGTCCATTCCATGAACCAGGCACACGAATTTGTTTCTAGTGGCGGCAGGCTGATTTATGTGGGTTTTACACAAGAGCATGTCGCCTTCAAAAGTTCAGAATTTCACCGGCGAGAAATGACGCTTATAAGCAGTCGGAATGCTCAGAAAAAAGACTTGGAACAGGTCATGCAACAAATTGAAAATGGGGCTATTGACACCTCATCCTGGATTACACATAAGTCTAATGCCGAGGATCTGATCACGGATTTTCCAAAATGGATTGATCCAGATTTTGGGGTCATCAAAGCTGTTCTCGATATGACGGAATAAATCATAGGCATAAATAATGTCTGAAAAAGACGAACAAAAATCGACCAAATTGTCGGATGAAGAAAAATTAGCCGAACTCAAGCAAATGAAGCGGATGGCAACCGGCTTGCTTATCGGCGTCACGCTCGTATTTCTGGTTTTTTTATTTTTACCGATTCACAACTTCTGGACGGAATTGATTAAATCAACTGCTGAAGCAGCTATGATTGGTGCCATGGCTGACTGGTTTGCCGTGACTGCATTGTTTCGGCATCCTATGGGTTTGAAAATACCCCATACAGCTATCATCCCAACCCGGAAAGATCAAATTGGGGAACGCCTCGGGCAATTCTTTCAGCACAATTTTCTCAATGGCGATGTCATATTAAAAAAACTGAAAGCCTATAATGTAGCCGGACAAGTCTCAAATTGGCTGAGGGCACCATCAAACAAAGATCAGCTCACAAGTATCATATCACGCGGTTTTGCTGGCATCGTACAGGCCATTGATGATGAATCCGTGCATAAAGTCATCAAACATGCACTTGAAAGTCGTTTGGGCACCGCACAGGTAACCCCTGTGCTTGGAAGATTTCTTGAGAATATTCTAACCGATAACAAACGTAAATATTTGATTATCGGGCTTATGAAAATGGGGGATCGATTATTACGTGATTATGAGGTCCCAATTCGTACGAAAATAGCTGAAGAGACGCCATGGTGGTTCCCTGCACCTATTGATGATAAGATCTATGATCGAATTGTCACGATGTTATCTCAACTTAAAGATAATTTAGAAGAGGAGGGTGACCATCCATTTTATGAACAATTTGATGCCCTGCTTGATCAATTGATTTATGATTTAAAACATTCAGACGCTTTCATCGAAAAGGGTGAACTAATTAAATCTGAAATCCTTCATGAAACATTGACCGGAGATCTACCGATTAAAGTTTGGCACACAATAAAATCAAAGCTCATTCTAAAAGATGGCGAAGAGACTTCGTCTATCCAAAATCCCATAACCCAGGGATTAATAAAAATTGGCGAAACACTATCTGAAGACCCCGCCATGCGGGAAAGGTTAAATAAAGGCATCGAATTAGGCGTGACACATCTGGTAAATGAATATGGTGATGAGATCGGAAAACTCATTGCCCATACGGTGAAAGGGTGGGAAGGAGAAGCGACGGCCCAACGAATTGAATTGCATGTAGGTAAAGATTTACAGTATATACGTATTAATGGAACCATTATCGGTGGACTTGTTGGTATGGGCATTCATTTGTTTTCATTGTTTCTCTCATGACAACGAGGGTAAAGGTTAATGACAAAGGAATTGTAAGATGGATTAACATTAATTGATCATTTAAACGGAGACCTTGCGGCCGAATTAGGGCGATCATTCAATTCACAATATATGCTGCAAAAGCACCGGACCCTATCGACCTGAACTGGCCAATTTTTTCATAGCTGAAGTCCCGGATGAACAATTACACGCACAATATTTAGCTGATAAAATTGATGCCCTTGGGGGACAACCAACCACCACACCAAGGGATATCAAAGTTGACAATTCAAATCGTGAATATTTAGAGACATGCTTGAGGATGAAAGAGCCATCGTCAAACGATACGCCGAACGGCGAAAAGAAGCGGGAGAATATGGCAATTTTGGATTAATGGTCCAAATCTAAGATATATCACGTGATGAAAGCACACACGCAGATGAAGTTGAACGCATGTTACGCGATTGGCCGATTGTAAAATAAAAGGCTTGTATGCAATTTATCTGGAAATGGCTCAAACGACTTGTCGGGATAACAACCCTCCTCCTTGTGATATCTATAATCATAGGTGCCATTAGGTCAGCCCCCATACCGTCACACCCCTTTACTGATATAGATGACGTACTGGTGATTGCACATCGCGGGGGCCGAGGATTGTGGCCGGAAAATACACTATATGCATTCGAAGAGGCCATTCGATTAGGTGTGGATGTGTTGGAATTCGATGTTCATTGTACCTCGGATAGTGTGATGGTGGTCATCCACGACGCGACCATTGACCGGACAACAGACGGGTCAGGCCGAGTTGAAGATCAAACCTGGGATCAAATACAAAAACTGGATGCCGGATATCGCTGGACGAACGATGAGGGACAATCTTATCCATATCGAGATACTGGCTTGCGGATACCAACATTTGAGGACGTGTTAAAGACCTTTCCAGACGCAAGGATGAATATTGAATTGAAAGCTTCTAAAGAACATGCAAGAGAAATGTTTTTATCCCTGATTGAAGCCCATCATTCACCTGATTTGACCATTATTGCCTCCTTCCAATCTGAAACTATATTGTATGTCAGAGAAAATAATCCGCAAATGGCCACCGCCGCCACCATAGGTAGTACATTTTTATTCTGGGTATTAAATTCAGCGTATCTTAGTTTTTCATATAGTCCTGATGCACAAGCATTTCAAGTCCCACCATCCATATTTGACCTGCCTGTTGTTTCCTCCAGTTTTGTGCAGGGGGCTCATGATTTGAATGTAAAAGTCCACGTATGGACGATTAATGATCAACAAGAAATGAAACGGTTGCTTGAAACAGGCGTAGACGGTATTATGACAGACTATCCAGATCGGTTGTTATCCCTCCTGGGAAGAAAAAAGAAAGAAATTATACCCGCTGATTCCACCTCCACAATCCATCCTGATGAGATCAATGAGTGAACAGCCTATAATATTCGTCGAAAATTTATCAAAAATATATAAAAGCGGTGATCGTGATTTAACGGTTTTACATGAAATAAATTTTTCGGTTGATCGTGGGACGTCCATGTCAATTATTGGTCCCTCAGGAAGTGGAAAGACTACGCTTCTTGGCCTTTGTGCCGGTCTGGATCGAGCGAGTACTGGTAGCATAAGACTCAATAATATTCAACTTGATGAGCTCGATGAAGATGATCGAGCCAGATTGCGTAATCAATATGTTGGTTTTGTTTTTCAGAATTTCCAACTTATTCCCACCCTTAGTGCGGTTGAAAATGTCATGGTGCCATCCGAGTTGCGCGGTGAAACGGGCGTTTTGGACAGGGCAGCTGATTTGCTTAGCCGGGTGGGTTTAGAAAATAGATTAAATCACTATCCGATCCAACTATCTGGTGGTGAACAACAGCGGGTCGCCATTGCCCGGGCGTTTATTAATAAACCTATTATATTATTTGTAGATGAACCAACTGGAAACCTGGACACAGAAACAAGTGAAATGGTTGAGCATTTATTATTTCAACTCAATGAAGAAGCCGGTACAACGCTCGTTTTAGTAACCCATGATATGGACTTAGCCCAAAAAACCCATCGTATACTCCGATTAAAGGGCGGCAAGATTATCGAAGATGTCCTTAATCACAATGTTTAATCAATTTTACAAGTCTAATTTTCCTTTAATATCCCTGGATCCTCTCCCCTGTAATGTCAGATAATCCCTTTAAACAATCCAGATCCCCCCTGCGTTTGCTATGGCTCCTTAGAATGGCCTGGCGTGACAGCCGGTCCCATCGGCGTAGGTTACTCCTCTACATGTCATCTATAATCCTTGGAACAGCCTCACTGGTCGCCATCCGCACTTTGGGAGATAATATGGAGCGGACGATCAACACCGAAGCCAAAGCCTTGCTTGGCGCGGATCTGGATATCAATAAAAGGGGCGTGTTTGACGACGAACTAGAGAATTACTTGCAATCGCTCGGTGGTGAGCAATCACGTCAGATCAGTTTCACATCCATGATTTATTTTCAAAAAAACCAGGCTTCTCGTCTCATTCAGGTCCGCGCATTGGAAGGTGATTTCCCCTATTATGGTGAATTAGAAACCACTCCTCCCGAGGCTGAAAGAGATTTCAGGACCAAACAACAAGCGCTTGTGGATCATAACCTTATGATCCAATATAACGCGGATGTTGGGGATACAATTCGGATCGGCCAAACTTTTTTTGAAATTGGTGGTCGAATTCTCAAGATCCCAGGTGAAACGGCTGCGATGAGTGCCATAGGGCCACGAATTTTTATTCCTATGCAACATTTGGAAAGTACAGGTTTAATTCAAGCAGGAAGTCGTGTGACCCACCGAGCTTTTTTCAAATTTCCGAATGATACTGAAGTGGAAGAGATGCGAGAAAATTTAGCTGGTGAAAGTGAGGGCAGATACAATATTGATTGGGATACGGTGGAAGACCGTAAACGTGGCCTGGAAAGATCCTTGGGGAATTTATATCGATTCTTGAATCTCAGCGGATTCATAGCATTGATATTGGGCAGTATAGGCGTGGCAAGTGCGATCCACACGTATATAAAACAGAAATTGACCACCATCGCTGTATTACGATGTCTAGGGGCGAGTGCCAGTCAAACATTTCTGATCTATATTTTCCAGGCGATAAGTATCGGGTTAATTGGTGCCGGGATTGGGGTTTGTTGCGGACTCTTCATTTTATATCTCATCCCCCCTATCATTCAGGATTTTGTCCCCTTTGACCTTTCGGTTTCTATATCATTGTTACCTTTAGTTCAGGGCATGGGGATTGGATTATTGGTAGCCATATTATTTTCATTGTTACCACTGTTAACCGTTCGGACCATATCACCTCTGTTAACATTACGGTCATCTATTGAGCCAGCTGCCCTAAAGTTTGGCGACCCTTTAAGGATCGGTGTGATACTACTTCTGATTGTTGGAATTACAGGATTCGCCATCAGTCAGACGCGTGATTGGCAACAAGGATTAGGATTTACTGGGGGATTACTGGGGGCCTTTTTATTGCTAACCCTGGTTGCCCACGGCTTGATTCGCGTCGTCAAGGTTTTGTTTTCGACATCCTGGAATTATATCATACGTCAAGGGATCGCAAATTTATTCCGTCCTGACAATCAAACTGTGATCCTGGTGGTTGCATTAGGCTTGGGTACATTTTTGGTAACCACCTTATATTTACTTCAAAATTCTATCATTGGCCATATTACCATATCTGGTAGTGGTCAACAATCCAATATGGTTTTATTTGATATTCAGCAAGACCAAAAAGAAGAAATAAAACAAATTTTCAGTAAATATAACGTGCCCATAATGCAGGAAGTTCCAGTGGTAAGTATGCGTATTTCAGGCCTTAAAGGTCGATCAATAAATTCCCTAATTGAAGACACCACCCGGACTAAGCCTCGCTGGCCTCTAAGGCGTGAGTATAGATCTACCTACAGAAGCCATTTAATAGACACAGAAACCATGCTCGACGGGAATCTTCAAAAGGTAAAACCAAATGGCAATGGCCCTGTTATAGTTTCCATTGAAGCTGGGGTTGCAGAGGCGTTAAATGTAACCATGGGTGATGAGATTGTATTTGATGTACAGGGCATTCCAATAAAAACTTCCATCGGCAGCATACGATCGGTTGATTGGCAGCGGGTGCAGCCTAATTTTTTTGTGGTGTTTCCAGAAGGGGTCCTTGAACAAGCGCCACAGTTTCATGTCATCGTCACCCGTATTGATGATGTCGAAAAATCTGCAAAATTCCAGAGGGAAATTGTCAGTACATTTCCCAATGTGTCTATGATAGATCTAAGTCTTATATTAAGTACATTAAACGGCATTTTGGATAAAGTTACTCTGATTATCAAATTCATGGCTTTATTCAGTGTCTTCACGGGACTGATTGTTTTAATTGGCGTGGTGACTAATAGTCGATTACAGCGGATAAAAGAGAGTATATTAATAAAAACCCTCGGTGGGACCCGTCAGCAAATCTTGCGAATTATGATGGTTGAATATTTATTTTTAGGTGCGATTGGTGCCTTTTCGGGTGTATTGCTTGCGATGATTGCAAGTTGGGGATTAACCATCTTTGTTTTTGAAATCACATTTATCCCCGTGTACCTGCCCACAATTACAGTGATTGCCTTGATTATTATCATGACCGTCGTTGTGGGTTTGTTTGCAAGCAGGGGTATTCACAACCGTCCACCTTTGGAAATTTTACGGACGGAGACGTAGCATGAATAGGATCAGGAGTTTATTTTATATCTATAGACTGTTTGTTAAATTAATGAATGATATTACCTTTCGCGAAAGGATCGATTTTCGTTACAATTATATCCACTAAAATGCTTGATTTTGTAGGCTGATTTTTTGTACTTGCCACTTGAGGAGTTTCGATGTCCTATCCGAAAACATGTTCAATTATGTTGGTCACTCTGTTTATTCTGGTGAGTTGCCAGGGAGATGATAAAAGCAATCCACCCATGAGCCAAACTACCCAAATGGGGTCACCTGGTCCAAATACTGTCGGCAAAATCATGCCTGATGATGCAGCCCCCATAGACCAACAGATCTATAAATGGTTACTCATCGAACCAACCACCTTAGATGCGAATGTCGCCATTTACAAAGCCCAGAGTGGCGTTTTCGCTTTTGAAGGGCTGACCTGGTTAAATCATGATTATGAGTTAGTACCCGCAGCTGCGGATAGATGGGAATCCTCTGAAGATGGCAAAACCTGGACGTTTCATTTGCGCAAAGAGGCTAAATGGAGTGATGGTCGACCCGTAACAGCCCATGATTTCGAATATACATTTATCAGATCCATTGATCCTGCGAGCGCCAATGTTTACGCATTTTTTTATTATCCGATAAAAGGGGCCAGAGCATTTAATCAGGGATCAAATACTGATCGGTCGTCCGTTGGAGTTAAAGCTGTTGATGACTATACCTTGGTCATTGAGACCGAAGGACCTTGTCCTTATCTACCCCAGATCACGGCTTTCACTGGATCTGGGGCCGTACCAAGTTGGCAAATCGAAAAATACGGCATAGATTGGACACTACCAGAAAACTGTGTTACAAATTCCACGTTCAAGCTTGGAGCATGGGATTCTGGGCTTTCATTCGAATTTGTACTCAATCCATATTACAATGGCCCACAAAAAGCTTATCTGGAAAGATTAATCGGCATTTTTATTGGTGCGGAAACGGCCGTCAGTACGTTGCCATACGAAAATAATGAAGTAGACTTTCAAAGAGTCATGGCCAGGGAAGTCCCTGCGTTGCGAAACAATCCGGCTTTGGGTCAGGAAATGTCTGTATACAGTGCCTTCGACACGTATTTTATGATCTTCAATACACAGGAAAAACCATTTGATGATCTCCGGGTCCGTCAAGCTATCAGCCACGTTATTGATCGAGAGGCCCTATGCAACGTTGTATTACAGGGCACGGCGAAACCAGCCTATTCCATGTTGCCCCCAGGCTATCCCGGAGATGCAGGCGACACCTTAAATGATATTCAAGGCTATGATCCTGAAAAAGGTCGAAAACTTTTAGCAGATGCTGGTTATCCGAATGGACGGGGATTTCCGCGTAAAAAATTAATTTTACGTGGGACGGATATGAAACATGCGGCCGAGGCTATTCAACAAATGGTAAAGGATCACCTCAACATTGATTTACGTATCAGTGTGTTGGAAGCACGGGTGTATAGTACCGCCTTATATCAGTGGGAATTACCCGTGAGCCTCGGAAGTTTTTCCCAGGATTATCCTGATCCCAATAATATGCTGGCAACGGTTTGGCGTTCTCAACCAAAACCCTACGGAAGACAACCCTGGAAAAATGACACTTTTGATCGGCTTGTTGATGAGGCAGCCAGAGAGATGAATGTGGAAAAAAGAGCCGGGATGTACGCGGATGCGCAACGTGTTCTGGTAGAAGATGTGGGCGGTGTTTTTCTATTCTATAACAACGAAGCCTCGTTAAGAAAACCTTGGCTGAAGGGATTTAAACGTAATAAAGTAGGCGAGTTTCCATATCGGAATTTGATAGATATTTACATCGGAAATAATGTTCAAAGATGATGATTTATTAATTAAGAATGTGGAATCCGTATTTCATTAGATTAGAGTACACATGCCAATATCTATAAACCCTTGGATTAGATTATTTCATCTTTGATACAAGGATAGGTTTTAATACGTTCCATACTGTTTCTGCGACAATTTTATGTCCTGTCACGGTAGGGTGGATGCCATCTGGTTGGTTCAATTCACGAATCCCGCCCACATCCTTAAGAATAAATGGGATGAAAAATATCTTGTTCCGCTCGGCAAGGTATGGATAAATAGATTGAAATTTCGAAGTGTAGGTCTGCCCTAGATTCGGTGGGGCCTGCATCCCTGCGATAATAATCTTTGTATCTGGATTTTTCAGCCAGACCCGATCTATTATCCCTTGTAAATTACTTTTGGTGTTTTCTACATCAACCCCTCTAAGGGCATCATTACCACCTAACTCTAGTACAAACACATCTACTTTTTGCTGAAGGACCCAATCAACTCTGCGTAGTCCGCCTGCGGATGTTTCTCCACTCACCCCACCGTTTATTACTTTGAAATTCCAATTCTCTTTCTGTATATACCCTTGAATTAAAAAGGGAAAAGCCTGGTCTGGGTCCACCCCTAAACCAGCTGTAATACTATCCCCAAAAAATAATATCGTTTCTCGGGGCGTCTCATTATCAACATGTGGTAAGGGCGATGATAAAATGAGGTACATCGATAAGAATATAGAAAACGACATCTCTCTTGCCCCTTATGTAGTAGGTGTAAAAAACATGACCACTTTATATCAGTTAATCATACGTTGTACCCAGCAACCAGTTCCGTTTACAACTTGACTTTGAAATGAAAATCATTGATCATTTCCTCTTAAGTTTACCTCAGATTGGGGATGTTCTATATCTTAAACGCTCATCATATCACCCATTTAAAGCTTTGATAATTTCTAACTCGATCAGATCATATTCAGATGATTTAAATCATCCGAGGAAAAAGCACCTGCGGAAGTTCGTGATGGGTACGTCTATTTTTTTAATTGCATTTGTAATAATTTTATTAACCAACGATCTGATTATCGCGCGGAAGGCCTCTTCCAGATTGTATTATGATGTCAACGAGACCCCAGGCAAACTCGTCGCCATAGTTCTCGGGACTTCGAAATATTCAAATGGAGCCATAAATTTGTATTATGAAGCACGGATTAAAGCGGCCGTAGATTTATTTCAAGCTGGAAAAATACACGGTATTCTCGTTAGTGGCGATAACGCAACTCTACAGTACGATGAACCCACCACCATGCAGAAAGATTTAATAAAATCAGGCATCCCAGCTGAATATATAACGATGGATTATGCCGGATTCAGAACGTTGGATTCTATGATTAGAGCGCAAAAGGTATTTGGATTAAATGAAATTTTGATTATTTCCCAACGATTCCATTGCGAGCGGGCATTATATATATCCGATGCGATCGGGATTGAAGCCGTTGGGTTTTGTGCAGAGGATGTACCGATCACACAATCCCTTAGGATAAGGACCAGGGAAGTATTTGCCAGGGCAATGGCCTTTATTGATGTAAATATTGTAAACAGACAACCTAGATTTTTGGGTAAACGCGAAGTGGTAAATATACGTAAAGGATCTTGAACCAATATAATTAGGGCCCCGCAGTTACCTCAGCAACTATCTGCTTTACGAGCGGCAAACTGGTCCCACAAGACGCATCCAGATGACGACATCCCGCGATTGTAAACCCACATCCACACGGACATTTTTCAACATTAACCCGATCTAAAACTGTTTTTCTCTGATCACTGGTAAGTACGGTCAGGTCTACTTCTGGAATTTCGGTATAGGCCGTTACAGAAGAGGAAACAGTTGGACTGCCAACTTGACCTATTTCAGGCATCGTATCTCTCGGATCAGGTTGATGGTTGGCATACCAAACCCAACCCATTAAGACGACAGTAACCAAAGCGAATGAGGTCATATACCAGCCATTGGACCATACTGGTCCGTTTTTCTTCCGCCGAGCACTATCGCGGCAACAATTTTTTACTTTTTTACCACTTCCACAGGGGCACCAATCGTTCCGCCCCAATTCCTCAGCCATATAATCCTCCTATCTGTTCACATTGTTATTATATATTCTATTCCATTTAATTTTAAAACCAACCGTCTATTTAAGATAATAGGATTATCTAACCTTGTCACTATAAACATATTTATCTTGTCTAACTTGGATCATCTTCATACATTTAGATGATCTTAAATCTTTAAACTGTTATCTTATTTATTTATGAATTTATTTTTTAAGGGAACACGGAAAACGTGGACACATCTAAATCATTTGCCAGGACACTGGATCAAAATGATGAATTGGCTGAATTCAGAAATCAGTTTGTCATTGATGAAGATGAATTGATCTATTTAGATGGCAATTCCCTCGGTAGATTGCCGCAATCTACCATCACACTCATTGATGATCTTGTAAAAAAACAATGGGGGAGTCGGCTCATCCGATCTTGGAATGAAAATTGGATGGACCTCTCTACCCGAATTGGTGGAAAAATAGCACAATTGATCGGGGCCTTGCAGGATGAAGTTATTATCGCCGACTCAACCTCTGTAAATTTGTTTAAGATGTTTGTTGGCGCCATTAAACACAAAGCACCCCGGCATAAAATTATTACAGATAGTGAAAATTTCCCTTCAGATCTTTATATATTGGAAGCTGCGGCAGATATATCAGACATAGAAATTGAAATCATTACACTTACCCCAACCGATAATTCCGGGGTTTCACTCGCATCTTTGGAAGAAATTATTGATGAAGATACTGCTCTCATAACACTTTCTCATATAATGTATAAATCCAGCTATATGTATGATATCCGTGCCATTACTAACCTTGCACATAAACATGGTGCCCTCGTACTATGGGATTTAAGTCACTCGGTCGGAGCAGTACCACTGGATTGCAGTAATGATGGAGTCGATATGGCGGTAGGGTCTACTTACAAATACTTGAATGGTGGACCAGGTGCCCCTGCATTTTTACATATCAGCAAGGAACTCCAGTCCAAGCTGATCAATCCTATCGCTGGATGGTTTGGTCATAAGAAACAATTTTCATTTGACTCAAAATATGAGCCTGCGGACGACATCAGTCGATTTCTTACGGGCACCCCCTCTATTATATCACTCGCCCTCATTGAACCTGGTGTAGATATTATCTTGAATGCAGGAATAGATCGAATCAGGAAAAAAGCCATCCATCAATCGGAATATCTAATCGGCTTGTGGAAGGAAATGCTTCAACCATTAGGCTTCACATTAAACTCTCCCGAAGAAGTAGGTTTCAGGGGATCTCATGTATCTTTTGGTCATCCAGATGGATACCAAATCGAACAAGCAGTCCGGGCTGAAAAATCGGTTGTCTCTGATTTTCGAGCGCCAGATAATATCAGATTTGGCATCACACCATTATATACGAGGTACGAAGATTTACATATCGCGGTAAATGCATTAGCCGAGGTTACAAAAACTAGATCATATAATAAATACAGCAGCGAAATCAAAGGTGTGACCTGAAAAAGACCAGTAGGATTCCCTAATAGTATGCCATCTCCTGCGCAAATAAATTTACCCTCATCTATACATATAGGTGCAAACGCCATTTCCCTTGTGGGCAATGAAGGGCAGCGATTTGGATTAAACAATATCCTAATTGTAACAGATCCACACATGGTAAAATCCGCATCCCTAGTGGAAATTCAACAAGATCTACAATATAGAGACATAGGTACCTTCATCTATGATCAGGTAAACCCGGATCCGACAGATGTCAATGTTCTCGAAGGGTTAGCATTATTAAAAGATCATCAATGCGACGGGATTCTTGCCTTTGGAGGCGGAAGTAGTATTGATGCAGGCAAAGGCATAGCGATCATGGCTACGAATGAGGGCACCCTATCAGATTATGCAGGATACAATCTGATTCCGCATAAAGGCCTACCACTATTCGCAATCCCAACAACAGCTGGCACCGGTAGCGAGATGACCAAAGTATCCGTAATATCTGACACTGATCGAGAAATCAAAATGATGATTCTGGATCCCCATCTTACACCCTCTGCAGCATTTGTCGATTATACCCTTACATTTACCATGCCGAAAACCTTAACCGCCCATGTAGGGGTTGACACGTTAAGCCACGGATTAGAAGCATTTGTATCCCGTAAAGCGAACGCAACAACGGACCATATGGCCCTTTTCTGTATGCAACAGGTAGGTTTACACCTGGTTAATGCATGGTCCGATCCCAATGATGCCGTTGCCAGAGAAGGGATGATGCTAGCCGCTTCACATGGCGGCATGGCATTCGCCAATAGCTCCGTCTGTCTTGTACATGGTATGAGTAGACCATTAGGTGCGGTGTTCCATTTGCCTCACGGGTTGAGTAACGCAGTGTTATTACCGGCGATCACTCGATTTAGCGCGGGTTCAGCCTCAGAAAAATATCGAATGGCAGCCATAGCAGTAGGATGGGCAGATGAAACGGATTCTGAGGAAAAGGCCTGCATGAAATTGGTCGAAGGGTTGGAAGATTTAAACCGGGTTGTGGAAATTCCGAGACTCCGCGATTGTGGTATCACGAAACAAAAGTTGATGGATGTTTTAGACAAAATGGCAGAGGACGCTCTGGCTTCGGGAAGTCCACAGAATAATCCACGTGTCCCCTCTCAAGAGGAGATAAAGACCATGTATATAGAGGCCTATTAGAAAGTTATATTTAAAAAAAGGGCATTCAATATTAAAATTAAATATAACACGTTATTAATTGGTGGAAGAGGTAATATTGGCGCAGGGCTTCGTACTTATCTTCCAAATCTGAATCCTGGTTATCAATTTATATCCATTGATTTGCCCGGTGCTGCAGACAAAGCAATCAAATCAGATACTGCTACAACATTTGTCGATGGAAATATCATTGATCAGCCAGATATTCTTGATGAGATGCTGACCGACATTGATCTGGTCGTCTATTTAGCCCGTCACGGAGATCTCACCACCATGAACAAAATGACCGACCTGGTTTTTGAAATTGTTTTATCTCAAAAAAACCCACCTATGATTATCGGGTCCAGCTCTGTCCATGCAGTCGATGGGGCTTATCATTTTTTTAGAAAAGGCGTCTATGGCCTTATCGCAGAGCGGAGATTCGATGACATAAAGGTGTGGCCAGATCGATTGTCTGCGAGCATGCCAGCCTGCCCTATTAATCCTTATGGTGAAGAAAAGGCCTATGTCGAACAATGGGTGGAACGCGCAGCGGGTAAAGGTTGCGGCGCAGTAGCCATGAGATGGGGGGGAGTGAATGCTCGTAACACACCGCTTCTTGAGGAAGTTGGATATTTTTCTGTCTGGTGTCATCAAGAAGATGCAGCCCGATGTGTTCATGCGGCATATCAAGCGTACCTGAATGGGTCGTTACCAGATCATGGGGCCCATTACTTTGTCATCTCCAATAATACATATAATATCTTCGATATTGAAACCCCACGCCGTGAAATAGGATATGAACCACAGTATAATGCCGAAAATTACGTGGATTAAAATATGATAGATCAGATCGACCAAATCATTGAAAACAATTGGACCGAACAGTTGGCCATGATGCAGAAAATGGTTCAAATCCCCAGTGTTACCGGATCAGAACAGCAGGTTCAGTATTTCATGTCATCCGTGATGAAAGCACAATATCTCGAAGTAGACACCTGGTGTCCAACAACCGAAGAACTATCCTCCCATCCTGGATACTCCGATGATGGTTTACCATTAGGAGATCGTCCCGTTGTCGTAGGACGATGGCGTGGGAATGGAACAGGTAAATCTTTAATTCTCAATGGTCACGTAGATGTCGTTCCTGTAGGTGATGAGTCGCTTTGGTCTTATCCACCTTGGAATGCAGAAATCTTTGATGGTCGGCTCTACGGAAGAGGATCCTGCGATATGAAGTCGAATATCCTCGCTGCTCTTTTTGCCATTCGTGCCGTTAAGGCCGTTGGTTTCCAGCCAGGTGGGGATATTTTATTACAAAGTGTTATTGGTGAAGAAACAGGCGGAATTGGCACATTGGCGACGATACAAAGAGGCTATCTTGCCGATGCGGTGATTATAATGGAACCAACAGAATTAACTTTATCTCCTGTGGGTTCAGGGGCGTTATCATTCAGATTGACCGTACCCGGTCTGGCTGCACATGGAGGATTACGTGAGGAGGGTGTGTCAGCGATTGAATGTTTCATTCCCTTATTCAATGCATTAAAACATTTAGAATCATCTCGGCACAAACATTTTAATCACCCGTTATATTCGGATGAAACACTCGCAGCACCACTCAGCATTGGTAAAATTTCATCTGGCGATTGGATTTCCACCGTGCCGGAAGAATTGATCGCTGAAGGTAGATATGGTGTTTTCCCTGGGGAGGACATCCATACCGCAAGAAATCAATTAGAAGAAACTATCGATGCCGCGGCAAAACGTCATGATTGGCTGTCTAAAAACCCACCTGTCGTCACGTGGTTCGAAGGTCAATTTGAACCCGGCGAAACAGATCAGTCAGCCCCGATTGTAAAAACGCTCTCGAATGTACATCAGAGGATCACGGGTCAATCTCCAAAAATTGCGGGCGTACCCTGGGGATCAGATTTACGTTTTTTTACGAACCATGGTAAGATGGATGGTGTCTTGTATGGCGCAGGAAACGTCCGCCTTGCTCATACAGTCAAGGAATCCATTCCCCTGGATGAAGTGAAATTATTGACTAAATTGCTTGCAAATATCATTTTGGAATGGTGTGAATAGAATTCTAAAATGGATGATATAGTTAGAAAGTGACCCAATGACGAAAACATTTGGAGCTCAAAATGAACATGGGATTTTAAAGCGTGTTTTAATGCACCGTCCCGGTGATGAACTCTCTTTAATTGACCCATCAACGCTAGATTTTTTTGGGTTTTCATCGCCTGTTGATCCTGTGGTTTTTATAAAAGAATTTGATGCTTTATCTTCAGCACTTTCCTCATTAGGTACTGAGGTTATTCTCTTGGAGAACTTATTAAAGAATGATCAGGAAGCCTTAAATTATATCCGACGCCGACCTAATATGACCTACACGAGGGATCTTGCGGTTGTCCTGGATAAAGGAATACTCCTCATGAGTATGTTCCACAAAGGGCGTAAAGGAGATACCTGGATAATCAGAAGAGCAGCCGAGCGATTGGGGATTCCGGTATTAGGTGAGATCCAACCCCCTGGTTTTGTAGAAGGTGGTGGGATTACCTTTTTGTCCGAGAGACAATTAATTGTCTCACTTTGTGATCGGACAACCGAACCGGCGATCTATCAGATGTGTGATTTATTGTTGGGTGAACACGTAGATGAAATTATCATGGTGCCTGTTGCAGAAGGTGAGGTACACATTGATGGATTATTAATGTTTGTAGGACCAAATCTGTCGATCGGGTATAAACCCTATCTCGAATTATATCCGGCGACAATATTTAGAAAAGACCAGTCCCCTCGATATGTCTGGTTGCCTGAATACCTATCTAATCACGGCTTTGATCTGTTTGAAGTCACAGAAGAAGAAAAAAATCGAGCCTGTGTTAATTGTGTCACCGTGGCGCCCCTCACAACGGTTGGGTTCGATTGGGCCAATCGTATCGAAGATGAGATTATTAGGCGCGGTGGAAATGTTATCGGCATCCCTGGAGATCAACTTATCCGAGGAAACGCAGGACCTCATTGTATGACCTGTCCAATACTAAAGGAGTAAATCATGCGATTCTACCATGTTAAATTATGTATGAGTGCCCTCCTTTCTATTCTCATTTTTAGTTCTTGTGACAAAGTGGTGGGCCCGACTGTCACAGATAGTGACGTTGAAATTTCTGGGGAATTTGTCCAACTAACGATCGACGCCACCAAACCGTCTGGTACATTTGAATGGGGGGGCGCAGTATTTAATAGGAGTAAATTCCAGGTCACCGTAGGGGTTGTCCTTGAATTAAGGAATGTCGACAATGCCATTTTTTACACCTCCTCGGAACATTTAGTTAACGTCACCAGTACGGCCAGTGCCACGTTTGAAATTGAGGAAAATGGTCTACAGGTACCTCTTCCTATATTTTCATCTATAAAAAGCTGGACCATGAAATCAAGATTGGTGGCCTTTAAATAAATCTTTCTTAAAATTTGGCCAGCAATAGCATTTTTTGCTCTTTGGAGACCAAAAATACATGCTGCATAACCCGTATGGATACCGAGCTTCACGGCGTTCTGTTGTGATGGCCCCCCATGGCATGGTCGCAACAAGCCAACCTTTGGCGGCACAAGCTGGAATAGACATTCTTAAATCTGGAGGGAATGCTATCGACGCTGCCATTGCGGTTAATGCTACCCTGGGTGTCGTAGAACCGATGTCGTGTGGCATAGGAGGGGATTTATTCGCAATCGTCTGGGATGCGAAGTCACAATCATTATCAGGTCTCAATGCGAGTGGACGATCACCCTATGCCGCATCTATAGATTATTTTACTGGAAAAGGATATGAATATATACCCGATAAAGGCCCATTAAATTGGTCTGTTCCGGGTTGTGTTGATGGCTGGGAATGTTTACTCAATCGCTTTGGTTCCAAATCGTATAGAGATATACTATCAACTGCCATTGACTATGCAGAAAATGGATTTCCTGTCTCAGATATTATAAGCCGAGATTGGTCGGAATCTACGTCACTTATCTCACCGTGGCCTGGGTCGGTGAAGGCCTATATGCCGAACGGTGAATCCCCGAAAGCTGGGGATGTATTTAAGAACCCTGACCTGGCCAGGTCATATCGTGCCCTCGCGGATGGAGGTCGGGATGCCTTTTATGCTGGAGATATCACTGATTTGATCCTGGCTTATTCTGACGAGATAGGTGGCTTGTTCAGTAAAGCGGATTTCAGTGACCATTTTTCCACTTGGGATGATCCAGTAAATACGGATTACAGAGGATACACAGTTTGGGAATTACCGCCCAATGGTCAAGGTATTGCAGCCCTGCAAATGTTAAACATATTGGAAGGTTTTGATCTTCAAGGTTATGGTTATCAAACGACAGATACCTTACACTTACAAATAGAAGCAAAGAAATTAGCCTATGCGGATCGGGCGGTTTATTATTCAGATATGGCATTCACAGATGTCCCTGTACAAGAATTAATATCCAAAGGATACGCCGATACTCAGCGTGAGCGAATTGACCCAAGAAAGGCCATGATGGATGTAGCAGCAGGTGATCCCATCTTAAAACAGGGGGATACGGTATATCTCACCGTCGTTGACAAAGATCGGAATGCTGTATCGTTTATTCAAAGTATTTTTCGTGGTTTTGGCTCGGGTATTGTTCCGCCAGGAACCGGGTTTCCGATCCAGAACCGCGGTCAATTATTTGCGTTAGACCCCCAACACAGAAATGCCCTCCACCCTCACAAAAGACCTTTTCAAACCATCATTCCTGCAATGGTAACGAAAGACAATAAACCCTTGATCTCTTTGGGATTGATGGGCGGTGATATGCAACCTCAAGGGCATGCACAGGTGCTCTGTAACTTTATCGATTTCGGTATGGATATTCAAGAGGCTGGCGATGCCCCCAGGTTTTATCATTCAGGGTCTGCCACACCCACAGGTGCCCCGATGGCCCTGAACGGAGGTACAGTCGCACTTGAGCCAGGCATAAAGGATGATGTCGCTCATGCGCTTGTTGAAATGGGGCATCAAGTGGTTCAATCTATCCACGGTTTTGGCGGCTACCAGGCTATTATGATTGACCCGAAATCCGGAATGCTGCATGGGGCATCAGAACCACGTAAAGATGGTTGCGCCATTGGATATTAATCCCACTACAATTCGACAATTATATGGCTAACGACCGCGGATACAGCATACCCACCATCGATCTGGCCTATGAATCTCATCGGCAGTTTATTGTAGATCGAGAATTTGGACAATATCTGGGCCATCCAACGACCGTTCTCCTGGACGATGGCAAAACCATTATTGTGGTTTATCCAAAAGGCCATGGTCGGGGGCCGATCGTCATGAAGAAAAGTTTTGACGGTGGTAAGACTTGGAGTAACAGGTTTCCTGTTCCAGAAACCTGGAAGACCTCCCAAGAAGTGCCCACCTTGTTTCGAACTCAAGATCCAAAAGGGATAAAAAGAATAATCATGTTTTCAGGTTTATTTCCTATTCGGATGGCGACATCAAACGATGAAGGGGAAACATGGTCCGAGCTTGAGGCCATCGGTGATTTTGGTGGTATTGTAGCAATGGGAGATGTGATAAGACTAAAAGATGGTAGATATATGGCATTCTTTCATGACGATGGCAGATTCATCCAGAATTCAGGTAATAAAACCGATGTTTTTATTGTTTACAAGACCGTATCAACGGATGGTGGCGTATGCTGGTCAGAGCCTGAAGAGGTCGTGAAACACCCCCATGCCCATCTTTGTGAACCTGGTTCCATCAGGTCACCCGATGGAAAGAAAATTCTACTTCTACTTAGAGAAAATAGTCGAACGATGAATGGGATGTATACTTTGAGTATGGATGAAGGTCGTTCATGGTCAGAGCCTGTTGAGTTACCCGGTGCTTTAACGGGAGATCGTCATCAAGCTCAATATGCCCCGGATGGACGTCTGGTGGTTTCATTTCGCGATACAACACATAAAACGCCGACGGATGGAGACTGGGTCGCCTGGGTAGGTACATTTGACGATATTATTTCTGGGCGGGAAGGTCAATATCGTGTGCGTCTGATGAAAAATCATAAAGGTAGGGACTGTGCGTATCCGGGGATTTTAGTAAAGCCAGATGGCACCATCGTTACGACGACTTATGGACATTGGATGCTATCAGAAGAACCCTTTATCATTTCGGTACATTTCACCTTGAAGGAATTAGATAAAAAAGCAAATTCCGGCCTCGTTCTATCCCAGTAAAAATCATGGAATTCAAAAATAAATTTCTCCAAAGATTTCTTCCAGCCCATATGGAGATGGAAGAAATCCGGAAAAGACAGTTTTTTGGTCTGTGTGCCGCAGTGTCAATCCCCACTCTATTGGGGGTTGCCATAGTCGATTATATAGAGGAGGATTGGATTGAACTGGGGATAGATATTTTTATCATCCTCATTATTTCCTTTTGCCTATTCAATATGATACGGAATAAGGCTGATAAGGTTATTACCGTATATCGAATACACTTATCTCCATAAGCCTTCTATATAGTATCAGTATCGGTGCAGGAGATGAAGCTATTCTACTTTGGATATTCGCCATGCCGCTTTTATTAATTTTCTTTCATGGTAAACATGAAGGAGTTATCTGGACGGGTGTATTTGCAGTTCTGATGGCTTACATTTTAATAAATCCCTCACGGTCTGATTTCTACGCCTATGAAACTGGACAATATTATCGGTTTTTAACAGCTTTTTTATTTGTAAGTATCATCACCTATGGCTTGGAAGCCTCGCGATTCAGGTACAGCGAACTTTTAAAGAAGGAGCAGCATAAGTTAACGATTGAGAAGGACAGGCATGAAACGGCCATTGCAGAAATTAAAACGCTGAGTGGCTTATTGCCTATTTGTGCAAATTGTAAAAAAATCAGAGATGATGACGGATACTGGCAGGAGGTAGAGGTTTACATTAAAACCCATTCAGACGCTAATTTATCTCATGGCATCTGTCCACCATGTTCCATCGAACGTTATCCTGATTTATTCAAAGACAAAGATAAAACAGATTGAATTTATGGTTATTTCACGAGATAGGCGGGGAGCCAGGTTACCATCTCTGGATAGTAGATCAAAAGGCTAAGGCATATAATTTGGATCACAATAAACGGCATGATCCCTTTGTATATGTGGCTAGTCTGGACTTCAGGCGGGGCCACACCTTTAAGATAGAATAAAGAAAAACCAAACGGTGGAGTAAGAAACGAGGTTTGTAAATTCATTGCTATTAAGATACCCAGCCAGAGAAGATCCACGCCAAAGGTAACAAAAATCGGAACAACGACCGGAACGATTATATAGGTGATTTGAATAAAATCGATAAAAAAACCTGCTATAAAGATCATGACCATGACCAGCGCAAGAAAAGCATAAGGGCCCAAATTAGCATCAAGGATGAGATTGGTCATATACGTATCCCCCTTCATCCCCCTGAATACTAATCCAAACGCTTCTGCACCAACCAATACGAAAAACACCATACACGTAATATGCGTTGTTTCTGTCATGACAGATTTTAGCGTCTGATAGGAAAATTTTCCCTGGAAAATGGTTAGGAACGTCGCGCCCAAAGCACCAACAGCAGCAGCCTCTGTAGGAGAGGTGATGCCTGCAAATATAGAACCGAGGACGACAATAACGAGACAGAATGGGAGCACAAAAGCCTGAAGTATCTTTTTTACCATCCCGGCCTGATGAAAATCCGCTAATGCTTCAGTAGACATGGCTGGCGCTTCATCTGGTTTAATAATGGCGACGACCACTATCCAAAGTAAATATAAACCTACTAAGATCAATCCAGGTATAACCGCACCGATAAACATATCGCCAATCGATACATTCAAAATACTGCCTAATAAAACAAGCACCACGCTGGGGGGAATAATCTGGCCAAGTGTGCCCGAGGCTGCGATCGTTCCTGTCGCTACCTGGGGACTATATCCTCGTCGTAGCATAGTGGGAAGACTTAATAGGCCCATGGTGACCACTGTAGCGCCTACAATTCCTGTGGATGCCCCCAAAAGTGCACCGACGAGGATTACTGAAATTGCTAAACCGCCTCTCAGGCGACCGAAGAGTAAGGCCATAGTTTCGAGCATAGCTTCCGCCAGGCCCGATTTTTCGAGCATAACCCCCATAAAGACAAATAGAGGTACGGCCATCAGAACATAATTTGTCATCACCCCCCATATTCTCAGGGGCAGTAAATTGAAAAAGTTGGTACCAAATGTCATCATACCCAAAATCACAGAAACCCCACCCAAAGTAAAAGCGACAGGGTATCCCATGAGCAACAATATAAATAGCATGATGAATAAAATCAGTGGCATAGCCTCTGTCATTCAGCATTCTCCTCTATTACATCTAAACCGTCATTTAAAAATTGGACAAAAGACCGACTCGCCATGGATAGACCTTGTAAACATATAAGAAAAAAACCAATGGGAATCATCGACTTAAGGATAAATCTGGCCGGCAAGCCACCTGGGTCAGGGGATATTTCTCCCAGATTTATTGAATTTAAAACGAAATTCTGAGAACTCCAGACGGCCATAACGGCAAATGGCATCAAGAATAATAAACTACCTATGCAATTAACTAAAGCCTGGCTTTTCGGTGTGAAATTCATATATAACACGTCGACCCGCACATGTTTATTGTGCTTCAAGGTATAGGCGGAACCAATCAGAAAAATTGTGGCAAATATATGCCATTCCATTTCTTGAACGGCCACGCTGCTGTTGTTTAACAAGTATCTAGTGAAAACATCCAGACATACGGTTATAACCAGCAATGTTGTAAGCCAGGAGGTCAATAAACCAACCTTCTCATTTACCAGATCTACGGTCGTAACAAACCATCGGATGGCTTTCAAAGTATATCCTCTATCCTACTTCATCATACAAAAATAATATTATTAACCCCGAATATGATAACAATACCTCAAAATTGGTATTGCCCGTTCAAGATATAGAATTGTGAATAGATTGGGTCGATTTTCTTTAAAAATCTCAATATGACGTGAACGATTTAATTAAACAAGGAAAAAGACATATCAATTATTTTTTATCTTTTTTTTATTGTGATTTATGTTTGCTAGTCATTGAACGGTAAATGAGTGGTACCTTTGGGCTGCACGGTGAACTATGATTATGGTTCTGTTAATTTAGAATCTGTCCATTATATTAAGCTCAGGATGACAGACGCCACGTTGGAAACATTGAAAAAGCAAAACTTTGTTAATTCGAAACCGTGAACCTGGTTTCACATTGCAATACCCATATGAACCAGCCTATGTAATCAATGAAATTTTGCCCGAATGAAAATAAACATGCAGTAGATGTGGTATGATGAGGATAGTTTGAGATAAACAATAGACAAGGGTAAGAAATGTCAGATTATGAGGTAACCTCAAGAACCAAACTTAAGCGCCTTCCAAAACGAGCGGAGTAGGATCAAGAAACAATTCATGGTATCTTAGACGAAGCTCTTTTATGCCATGTCGGGTTTGTACAAGATGATCAGCCTTTTGTCGTCCCAACGATCCACGCCAGAGTCGATAATATCCTTTATCTACATGGTACCGCTGCCGGTCGAATGTTAAGAATGCTGGGGAAAGGGATCAAAGCGTGCGTGACGGTTACGCTTCTTGACGCGCTTGTATTAGCCCGGTCAAGCTTTCATCATTCAATGAATTATCGATCAGTCGTAATTCTCGGCCAGTTGGTGGAAGTCACGGATACTGAAGAGCGAATTGCCGCATTAGATGCTATTGTTGAACATATCGTACCCGGCCGGCTATCCGAGGCAAGAGGACCGAACAGAAAGGAATTAAAGGCGACTATGTTGGTGAAAATTAGAATCTCAGAAACTTCAGCCAAAATACGAACGCCCCCCCCTGAAGATGAAGATGAAGATTATGATTTACCCGTCTGGGCCGGTGAAATTCCTCTCTCCATACAACCAGGGAACCCGGTCCCAGATCCGCTTTTAGCTGAAGGCATTAAAATGCCCGATTATGTAAGAAATTTTAAAAGGGGAAACGGATGACGTTCAATCTTAAAACAGGCTGAATTAAATGTAACCCGTCCATTTACTTCAATCAAAACATCGCCAGAATTTATCTTTCATATTGGGCGTGTAATTTTTATATTGCCCCCATGTATCTAAGTAACAAATCCTTCATTTTACCAGGAGACCAGAATGGCAGAAAAGTCATATACCGTACGGGCTGCCCAATGTGACCATGGTGCAACTTTTGATCAGATTTATGACACTTTGAAACGCATAACAGCCCCACTGACCAAATCATGGAAACGGATAGAAAAAGCGAAAAAAATCGTTATCAAATTCAACATGATGAAATTAGCCGAAAATGTGGTTCATTTTAAAGGTCGACGTCAGGAATTAGTAGATGATGCGGTTTGCAGGGCCGTTCTTATGTTATTACGTGAGCATAATAACGGTGAAATTATCGCCACAGACACGAACCCATACACACCTGACAAACTAACCCCATCTGATTTTAATTATGCACATCATCTGAAGGAGTTTGATGTGAAATTTGACGATTCGAACAAAGCGCCTTGGGCTGTATATGAAGTCCCAGGGGGTGGAAATATGTTCGACCGATATGTGTTGAGTGATGTATTTCAGGATGCAGATGAGGTGGTGTCTGTTGCTAAAATGAAGAATCATTTATTTATGGGTGTCACCCTTTGTATGAAAAATCTATTTGGTTTGCCCCCTATGGTCGCACCCGGCGGACGGGTGCGCACTTATTTTCACCACGCCATTCGTTTATCTTATATTCTGCCAGACTTGGCCATGATTACCAATCCCTGCTTGAATATTATCGATGCACTTGTGGGGCAAAAAGGAAGAGAATGGGGGGGAGAAGGACGGATCGGCAATACGCTGATGGCTGGGGATCAAGTGACCGCGACAGACGCCTGTGGCACATATCTCATGGGGCATGATCCAACATCTGACTGGCCTACCCCACCATTTCGACGAGATCGCAATCATTTGCTCGTTGCAGCGCAGCGTGGATTCGGTACCGTAGATCTCAATGAGATTGATTTTCAAAGTGAAGTGGACTCACCTGTTGCTCATTTTGATTCTGATGTTGATGAATCGCCAGACCTATTGCATACCTTGCGCAGAACAGCCTGTGAACAGGGATTGTATTACCGAGACCGATTGAGTGACATGATTGACCGATATCGGAATAATTTCATTTATATGCAAGAGGGAAATGTCGTATGGCATGGTTCAGACCCCTCTAATATTGGTAGTCATCGAGATTTTTCCAGCGCACGGCCCGGAAGCGCACTCTGGTTAAAAATGGTTGACCCGGAAGAGTTTGAAGGTGAGCGTTTTGAGGTATATGAAAACAATTTGAAGGCGCTATCTGCTTGATTTAATCTGGAGGCAATAATGAAAATCGCGATGCTCAATGGCCCCCGAAAACTCCAAATCGAAGATCATGATCTCGACACGAGTCGTTTAGGGCCCAACCAGATCTGGGTAAAAACACGAGTTACAGCACTTAAAATCGGCACCGATAGAGGGAATTATGAAGGGGCAGAAAACGTACCCGGTGCGCCAGATTATCCAAGATGGGTAGGTGATAGTAACCTGGGGGTGGTCGAAGGCGTGGGTGAGGCGGTGACCAGATTTTCAATCGGGGACCGAGTCATATCAAGATATCCACACCAATCTGAATACATCGCACAAGAAAATGAAATTATTGTCAAAGTACCCGATGGCGTCGATGACGAGGATGCGGTGTATGGCCATTTGTACACGTTGAGTGCCTTCTGTTATTACAAGCCACAATTCCAACCCGGAGAAAATGTAGCCGTTGTTGGACTCGGTGTCCTGGGTTTGGGTGCGATTGGGTTGGGACCATGTTTAGGCGCAAGGGTGATAGGGATTGCCAACAGCCCCGTTCGGATGGAGATGGCCGATCGCATGGGTGCCCATGCAACTTTTATGTCAGATGATCCTGAATTATCAAAAAAGTTAGATATAATTACCCATGGCGAAGGTATCGATCTTGTGATACTTACAGCCAATCCCTGGCCCGCATTTCGCACAGCCTGTGAAATTGTCCGGACCAATGGACGTGTTGGTGTTGTCAGCCTGCCTGGTCGAGGGGAAGAATCCCTTGATTTTAACCCATTAGATATGAAATGGTTTTATTCCAAAGGTCTCTCGTTAATTGCCATAAATGGCAAGCCTGGATACCTATATCCGCCAGAAAACGGAGACCGTCGGTCGTGGGAGTCGATGTGCAGATTTACGCTTGAACAAATGAAATCAGGGAAGTTGGAACCCAAAAGACTCATCACTCATCGTATGCACTACTCAGAAATTAAAACAGCCTATGAAATGATATATCGTCGTGAAAAAAACATGATGGGCGTTATTTTTAACTGGCAGGTCAGTTAAGATAAAAATTGGGTTGGTAGCCATTGATCTATTGAATAACAGGAGTAAATTATGAATCCTAAATTATCACCAGAGCAAGCCACATTGTTTCAGGATCAGGGGTTTTTTATTGTAGAGGATTTCTTTACACAGGATGAGGTCGTGGCCGTCAGAGATGAGATCACCGCTATTATTAACCGTTATCCAGACGTCCCCGATGAATTAGTCCAAATCGAACCAACCGTCCTCAAGGGTGAATTTGAACCCGAATCTGTTGAATTTGGCGTAAGAAAATTATTTAGGATGACCCGGCACAATGACTTCTTTAAAAAAATGGCCTTTCATCCAAAAATGGTAAGCATGGCAGCAGAGCTATTTGGACCTGACATATCATTATTTCAAAGTATGTTATTAATGAAACCACCACATTTTGGAGGTGAAAAAGTGTGGCATCAGGATAATGCGTATTTCAGGCTGGAACCTAATAATATCTTTGGATTTTGGATCGCTTGTGATGATGCCACGATCAGTAATGGTTGTATGCATGTGATACCGGGATCCCATCGGTCAGGTATTGGAAATCACGGTGGGGTTAAAGATGATTATGGGTTGATCGCCGGGCCACCAAGTAAGGAGATCGTCTCTTGCGAAATGAAGTCTGGCAGTGCACTCATTTTCCACGGAGAATTATGTCATTTCACCCCGACCAACAACACAAATCATAGAAGAAGGGCCTTGCAATATCACTATGCATCCACCCATTGTCATTCATCAGCTGACAGCCCATTTCCTCCGTTCACTGAGGAAGTTATTGTCTCTGGGACGGGAGTTGGTATCTGATTCTCGTGATCTCGATTTTTTCCAGAGGCTTATAACTGGAATATTGGTTCTTTCGAAAACAGGCGTGTTAAATTCAAACTGACCGATAAACCTTAAATTAAGTTTTCGCATCATTTTAAGGGCGACCTGGCCTTCTTCGTAGTCATGGTTGACCATTAATAAAAAGCCATTCTGTTTTAGAATTCGGCTTATATGCAAAAAAAATATTCAGGTTTAAACATACATAAAGGGAGTCGCCAATAAATCAGCGCCTCTGGTTTCACAAAGGGATAAAAACAGGTAATCCCATCCACTTCATCCAGGTAATCACAGAAATCCATAACCTTCTAGGATGTATTATCAAAATCGCTTATATACGCCTGAGCATAATCAAATCTGCTGTATAATTTTTGATAAATACAATGACCTTCAATTTCAATACCTTCAAGTTTTTCTGGTTTAAAGAAATGGTTTAGCACTGAGGCATAAGAAAAATTTTTCGATCCGACATCGAGGATGAATTTTCCCCTTTCCGGTTACCAATCAAATTTTCTCGCCACCTTGTCAAGCATATCAAGGTAACCATAATTACTTCGGGAAACCGTCTGATTATACCTTTTTTCAAATGCAAGTTGATATGTATTCTGTAAAAATTTAATTCGGTTCAATTGATCAGCAGAGATTTCATTCATTCTTTCTGCAGGGATTTCGCAATACCCCTCACGGGACCAATTGATTTTACGCGATACTTCGAAGCAGACTCTGTTATACGCAGAAAACATATACAGTAATGGCGACATGTTTGACTCCCGATTCAAGATAATCCTACATTCTACGTGGATTTATCATCGGGAGGTTACAAGTCACGCTTTAGGTTTATACCTCGGCTGAGTCAAACAGAGCAAGCCAGTCAAGATGAGAGGTTGCTATTTTTTCAGGATTGCCGGTGCTTCTGGCGATGTACCCTGGTACATCTGCTCGACCCGTTGGTTGCCTCCAGTCACTATACCTGATATCCAAACTCCATCTGATATGATCTGAAAAGTTTGGTTTTGAACGATGGACAGTTGTGTGGTGAATCAGTAACGCCCCACCCTTGTGAATAGGACAACTCACTCTTTCTCCACCGGGCATAACGTCTTGATCAATATTTTCAGGCGAATCGGTGAACGGCAGAAGTTCACTTCGATGACTCCCTTTAATAACTTCCAGGCAACCGTTTTGCTCATTGGAGTCTACCAATGGAACCCAGAAATTAACCATAAATGTATCCATGACCTTGGGATCCAGGAAACCAGCATCCTGGTGCCAATTTACAATCGAGGTTTGGTCAGGAAATTTAACTCTGGAATTAAATTGCGGATGGACAAGTATTTCTGATCCGATAAGTGATTCAACCGTATCCAATATTTCTGGTAAGGTCATGACGTGAAACATGCCGGCTGTTTTACGCTTCCCCAGCACAGATTGCGATAGCTCTTTACAGGTCCCCTTCATTGCAGTATAAATGGAATAAAATCGTGCTTCAAAGGGCAGTTCTTCAAATATATCTGTAATCCGTTTTTGATTATAATAGGTATTAACCCAATGATCGACAATCTCATTCAATTCTTTGATTAGTGGATCGAGTTTTTTCGGATCAAAGAGGTTTTCTATCGACAAGTATCCATCTTCAGAATACCTCTTTTTTTGATCTTCAGTTAAACCGAGATGAAACATAACCTGCCCCCTCACTGTCCGTCGATTATAAAATAGGCTGATAGGCAATGGTCTTTTTATATTTACGGGTCATTCGCAATTACCAACCGCCGTAGACCAGGGTATTTATTCAGTATTTCATCTTGCTGCTGAACTTCACTCATATCCATATCCTCACCATGAGGGCGCTTATTCGCCCATCCCTGATAGTGACCGCCCCAATGATAACGCATGCCGGGCTCATTCCCACGCGTTGCTGTATGATAAACCGCGGTATCCAATATCACAGCACTCCCTGGTGGGACTGAAACCTCTGTTTGACCTGGCCGGGCTTTATCCTTTTCACCTATGAGCGGATCGAGATGGTCTCCAACCCACCTCGGTATAGTCCATAATGAGCCATTCGATGGGGAGACCCCTTTTACGTAAAAATTCACAACCACCCGTTCAATTTTTTCTCGGAGGGGCAACTGATCTGTATCCCAACCATAATGGTGATGCCAACCTATATTTTCAGCCGAATCCTCATTGGCAATTCTCGCGCCGGTGTGACACAACCTGGCGGGGGAGCCGAAGGCCAGTTCAAGAACGGTATTCACCTCCGGACAATCAAAATACTGGATTATATCCGGGACAAATTGCAAAAGGGGATGTATACCCAACCCAAAACCTGATAATTCAGGTTTTCCACGTCGTACCCATTCAGAATATAATAATTCTTCCTGATGGGTGATGGCATCTTGATCATGAACGAACTCAAGTATGCAGAAGCCTAATTTAGACAAATCCTCTGCCTTTCCTTCTAATATCGAATGTTGCACATATCCTCCTCTACCAATCCTGAACAGAACCGTCTTCACGCCGCCAATGTGGTGGTGCTTCAGGTTTGTGGCCATATGCTGCTGCGGCCTGTTCATCGATATCTATGCCCAAACCGGGGAAATCTGATGGAATGAGGTACCCATCCTCCACCCGCCAGTCATATTGAATCACGTCTTCAATATACCCTCTCGGCGGATTGTGTTCCTGTACAGCACAATTCGGCATAGACATATTTAAATGCAACATCGCCGCTGTGCTGACGGGACTTGCTGTATAGTGCATAGCAAGTTCCTGATAGTGAACTTCCGCCATGGTGGCCAGTTTCTTTCCTTCTGTAATCCCCCCCGTGTGACAAATATCTACCTGCAAATAATCAATTAATTCCTGTTCTATTAATTCAGGATAGGCCCATTTGTTGGTTAACTGTTCGCCTGTGGTTAGTGGAACATGGGTATGTGCCCGCAACGTGGCAAATGACCCGGGATTTTCCGAACGGATCGGATCCTCAACAAAAAATGGATGGAATTCTTCAATCGCGTTACAGAGTTCTATAGCTCGAATTGGCGTGAGCCGTGTATGGGCTTCAAAGATAATTTCCACCTCATCACCAATCGCCTTTCGAAGCGCTGAAAAATGAGCCATACCATTTCTAATGGCTAATTTCGGATTGAATCCATACTCAAGAAAATCGATAGGAGAGATCCGTAAAACACGCCAGCCATTTTCAAGCAAGCCTTGTGATGTCTCAACCAGTTGTCCAGGTGTTTTTCCACCAGAATGTCGATATACAAGCACCCTATCCCGAGCAGCGCCTCCGAGAAGACGGTAAACCGGAACTCCCAGTGCTTTCCCATTAAGATCCCAAAGAGCGATGTCAATGCCGGCCAAGGCGGATTGTAATACAGGTCCACCCCGCCAGAAAGTTCCCCTGAAGATTTCCTGCCAAAGATATTCGATGCGGGTTGCATCTTCGCCTATTAGAAAGGGTTTTATATGTTTTACCGCTTCAACCACAGCAAGGTTACGGCCACTCAGTGAAGCCTCCCCAAGACCGTATATCCCTTCATCACTTATGATTTTAACATAGACAAATTGACCGACAGGAAATATGGAAATGTCCTTAATTTTCATCTCAACATCCTTGAGGGAATTAAATGCATTGTTGAAACAAATTTGGTGTCTTTTTATATTATAAGTATACTAACAGTCTGTCAAACTGCTACGAATAATCCAGCCTAAAAAATTTGGAGATTTACAATGCCTTATGATTTACTCCTTAAAGGTGCCACTGTTGTCGATCCATCGCAAAATTTAAATGGCAAATTCGATGTGGGTATCACGGACCGGAAGATATCGAAAATTAGTCACTCGATCCCAGACGAGGCGGATCAGATCATTGATGTATCAGGAAAACATCTCACACCAGGTTGGATAGACTTGCATGCCCATGTATATGCCGGGGCGACGACGTTTGGTATAAAAGCAGATGCCTTGTGTCTTGCGACGGGTGTCACGACGATCGTGGATGCAGGTAGTCCCGGTTGGACCAATCTACGTGGCTTTCTCGAATACATCGTTGAACCATCCAGAACACGTGTATTAACCTTCGTTCATATCAGTAGTATCGGACTATTGAATTCCATGAGAGGGGAAATGGAAGATATCAAGAATGCCGATCCCGAACATACCGCAAAAGTGATCGCTATGTGGCCGGATATTTGTATGGGGGTGAAGGTCCGCCAGGGTGCGGCTCAAGTAGGAAATAATGGTATTGAACCACTCAACTTAGCCATTCAAGCCGCCGAATTGGTGGACAAACGGGTTATGGTTCATATGGACAAAGGGGTCGCCTTGTCGAGCATTCTTGAACGGCTACGCCCAGGTGATATCGTAACCCATTGCTACCAGGGCAAAGGAGATAATATCCTCGATGATAATGACCAAATTTTACAAGAAGTGCATGCTGCCAGAGATCGAGGAATAATCTTTGACTTAGGGCATGGCGCAGGTAGTTTTCATTATGGTATCGCATTTAAGGCGTTTGAACAGGGATTTTATTCTGATGTCATCAGTACAGATCTCCATGTCTATAGCATTTTTGATCCGGTCTATAGTTTACCCGAAACAGCGTCTAAATTATTCAATATGGGCCTTGCTTTTAACGATGTGGTAACCCAAACAACGCTCAATCCAGCAAAAGCCCTCGGCCTGAAAAGTTCATTGGGGACCTTAAACCCCGGAAGTGTGGCTGACGTTGCCGTGTTTGATCTTCTCGAAGGCAACTTCACCTTTACGGATTCTCATGGCCGACAAGAACAAGGTAAAAAATTAATTGAGCCATTTCTGACCATTCGCGAAGGCGATGTTTATTATCCCAATGACTTAAAACTTGAAGTGGCTGAAACCTTAAATCGTGCTAAGGAAATGGTTGATATAACAGGTGTTCCCTACGGTGCTATAAGGAATATTAAATCATATAAAGATCAGAATTGATCTTTTCTAAATCTTGAATAGAAAATAGTGGGGTTTTTACTTTTTTAAAAAATATTGAATTCTCCAACTGCTGTCCAAAAAAAATGTTTATAGAATGAAAGATTGTTAATCCGAAACGTGACAATTCATATAGATCGTTTATTCTTGATATGGAGCCCATATGTTTGATCAGTCTACTTATGAGAAACAGGTGTATGCCGGGTTACTAGGTAAAGTTATCGGTGTATATCTTGGTCGACCTTTCGAACAATGGCATAAAGACAAAATTGTGGATAAATGGGGATGTGTTGACAAATATGTCCATGAAGATTTGGACCTTCCTCTGGTGGTTGCAGACGATGATATTTCCGGGACATTGACCTTTATCCGCATCCTGGAAGATAGCGGATTCTATACCTCTACGCCCGACCACCTGTATGGTGAAAATTGGCTCAACTATATCATGGAAAATCGGACGATCCTGTGGTGGGGTGGGAATGGAATGTCAACAGAACATTCCGCCTATCTTAATTTGAAAAAAGGCATTCAAGCGCCAGAGAGTGGCTCCTGGAAACAGAATGGCCTACCTGTTGCAGAACAGATTGGTGCTCAGATCTTTATCGATGGTTTTGGTCTTGTAACACCTGGTGATCCAGATCTTGCCGTCCAGTTAGCTAAAAAAGCCAGTGCCGTTTCTCATGATGGAGAGGCTATCCATGCGGCCTGTGTGGTAGCTGCCATGGTCAGCAGTGCGTTCGTCGAAAAAGATATGTCTAAATTACTCGACATAGGCATCAGTTATATACCAAATGATTCAATGATCGCCCGGGTTCATCGGGATGTTCGTCAGTGGTGTAAGGAGGATACGGACTGGCAAGCAACGTACTTGCGCATTGAATCCACCTATGGATACGCATGTTTTGGTGGGTCTTGTCACGTCGTACCCAACCATGCACTCATGGTCATGGCCTGGTGTAATGCCCCAAATGACTTTTACGAAGCTCAGAAAATAATTAATACCGCCGGGTATGATACCGACTGCAATGCCGCGAATGTAGGCACGGTGATGGGCTTGATAGTAGGATTGGATCGTATTAATGAAAAGTATGATTTCCAGGCACCCTTTGCAGATCGTTTGATCCTTCCTACGGCTGAGGGAACATATAGTGTGACTGACGTGCTTACCCAAGCCATGAAATTATCACAGATTGGAAAGAAAATAATGAGCTGGGAAGGATCTTCCATAAATCATGATGGTCACATACACCATTTTAATATGCCCGGGGCTTTACATGGCTATCAGATCGAACATGAGTGTAAGGGTCCAGAGGTCAATATTACCGTAGGAAACGAGGTCTATGACCAATCAAACACCTCAAGAGCACTTACGATAAACATTTTAAACCTGAAAAAAGATGATACCGTTCGGATAAGTACCCCAATATTACCCTCCGGGAAAGGATCCGTATATGGCGAGGCTAAACAAATACAAGCGGTACCACGTCTATTTTCAGGTATGAGGGTAGTGGTGCACGGATTTTTTCATGATGCGGGTACCGGGCAGCCTGCTATCCGTATATTTATGAGATCTTATTTATCAAATCTCGCTTTATTTACTGGATCTCCGACCGCCCTAAAACCTGGCCAATATTTCACGGCTCAAATGCAGGTACCAGCAGAGGCCTGGCCGGTGAAAGATCTGGGAATTATGATCGATTGTTTGAAAGAGGGAAACGGAAAGATTCAAATAGCCTCTGTCGATTATGAAGGTTCACCTCATGGTACTTTCCCGGATGTACCACATTTAGGACCTTGTAATGAACCCATCGGTTGGCTGAACGATGTGGATCGAATCCTTATTGGCGGGTTTCCAGCCGACCTTCATCCGATGGTCAGGATAGGAAGGGATCAAGGCGCAGGTGTGATGGTTACAGGAAATCGGGACTGGACGGATTATGTGTGGTCAGCCAAGATAAATATACACCTTGCTCACCGGGCAGGGCTCATCGTGAGGTACCAAGGTTTAAGACGCTATGTCGGCCTCTTAAAAACCAAGGGAACCATTCAGTTGATTCGGCAATATAATGGCATGACAATCCTCCATGAAGTCCCTATGGTCTGGAGCCCGGATGAAGAGCATGAATTACGCATCGTTTGCTCGGGGCAGCAGATATCCATATGGATTGATGCAATATTCTTTTTCGAAATCGAAGAAATCGAGTTATTATCAGGTGGCGCGGGTTATTTTATAGAAGAAGGCTTAGCAGGCTTCCGGAAAACAACCATCGAATCGCGATAGTCAATTAATCGGAATCAGAATTACAAATGGATGATATAGACTTTATTGTAGTAACTGCCACCGAGCAAGAACAAAAAGAAATACGATCCCATTTACAAATAGAGAAAACAGTAGAGGTGGGATACAAACCCTGGACGTATGGGAGGTACCGTGGGTATGCGATTTTACTCATCGTTTCAGGGATCGGCACCGTAAATACTGCACATGCGGTGACAATTGCTTTAGAACGCCACACACCACGTTGTGTCATCCAGGTGGGTATAGGTGGGGCCTATGTCTCATCGGGATTAAAAGTGGGTGATATCGCCCTAGCGGAGAATGAAAATTACGGTGATATGGGTGTACAAACGGTTGATGGGTGGCATGGGATGAACTTAATCGGGATACCTTTGATTAAGAAATCACATGACGGTTCCTGCTCAATATTCAATAGTTTGCAGCTTGATAGAGATTTTGTGAATAAGGTGTCAGATGGCTTAATAAATTTATATATTGACCAGAATCAGATCCGTGTGGCTATAGGACCATTTGTTACGGTACAGCAATGTAGCGGGGTCCAGGTGCTAGGAGATGAGATCTCGACTCGATTTAATGGCATCTGTGAAAACATGGAAGGGGCCGCAGCTGCTCATATCTGTTGCCTAAAAGACATCGCGTTTTTGGAAATTCGATGTATCAGTAACCTGGTCATTAATCGCGATCTATCTAAATGGGATATTCCTATGGCTATTTCACGGGCACAATCCGCGGTTGAATACGTCCTCTCACATTTCGATAATTGATCCCATTCCCTTTGAGGGTATAATGCAAAGCATTTCTCTTGGTTATTCCCCATGTCCTAATGATACCTTTATCTTTTATGGGCTGGTCCATGGTAAAATTCCAGATGCGCCGCCAGTTGAAGAAATGCTCGAAGATATTGAAACATTAAATAATATGGCAAGAGATGGCAAATTAGATATGACCAAGATCTCATTTCACGCCTTCGCCTATTTACGCGATCAATATTGTTTGTTACATTCGGGCGGTGCGTTGGGGAGAGGTTGTGGTCCCTTGGTTATTTCAAAAGATGCACTCTCTCCTGGTGACCTTCAGGGTAAAAAAATTGCCATCCCTGGTGAACTTACCACGGCGGCCTTATTACTGCGGTTGTTCGAACCTGGACTAAGAGATCTGGAAATTATGCCATTTAACATGATTTTAGCGGCTTGTAGGGACGGGAAGGTGGATGCAGGCGTGATCATTCATGAGAGCAGGTTTACCTATTCTGATTATGGTTTAAAGAAGGTTTTGGATCTGGGTGAATGGTGGGAGGAAAGTACAGGACATCCCATTCCCCTTGGTGGCATTCTTATAAAAAGAAATCTGGGTAAGGACGTAATTGTACATATGGACGAAGCACTACGTGCAAGCATCGACTATGCCTACGCCCATCCACAGGAAGTGAAAGGATATATACAAAAACATGCGCAGGAGATGGATGACAACGTCATGCAACAACATATTGATTTATATGTAAACGAATATACCATCGATTACAGAACAGATGGTGAATCCGCATTACACGATCTATACGCCAGGGCCGTACAATCTGGCATAATTCCATCGTCAACTATGTCACTTTTTGTGGATGGTATTTAGGGTTACCCATCAACATGTGCAGGCCTCATTGATCGAATAGTTAGATAGCATCCATAAGGCGTTTTATATATCTCATGTCCGATCTGGCCAGGTCAATCACCGTGTCTACCGGTTCCCCACCATACTCACTGTGCATGCTGATCGGGCCTTCGAAGTTCATTTTTTTCAATGTCCGCACCACGGTTTCCCAATCTCCGAAACCCGTCCCCAACCGCACCACATCCATCCCCCATGTTTTTTTGCCTTCTTTTCGATTGGGCTCCCGTACAAGGTCTTTGAAAGACATAACAGCCAGATAATCACGGACGATATCAAGGGCCATGTCAATGGGTTCACCACACATGGACAAGTGGCCCACGTCAGAAAATACGCCGATATGAGCGGGGTCGTATCCTTTTACCAAATTCATGACGGATGAAGAATTTAAACCCATCGAATGGCCGGAATGGTTGTGAATGACTGTTTTAACACCTGTTTTTTCAGAAAGGACCTGGAATCCGTCAATGACTTTCCTTACTCTATCTACTTCTGTCCAATAATGAAGATCAGGCGACCAACCCCAATAGCCAATCTTTATATGTCTAACCCCTGCTTCACCACAGGCCGAATAATATCGGTCTGCATAATCTGTGCCCGTGTGATTAAAATCCCCAGGCGCTGTCACCAATGGGATATTCAACCCTTCATCCGCAAAAATTTGTGCGGCTTCGGGTAAGGCCTGTTCAATATTGTCCGGGTTCACAGGATAACCTGAACGGACACATAAATCCGCCCCCGTAACGCCAACCCATTTCAGCGCTTCTACGATTTCATGGATACTACGTCCTTCAAGATGCTTAGTAAACATAATAAACTGCATGGACATTCTCCTTGAATTATGAAAAGCCTTTATTAAATATCTGGGGAATCTTACTCGGCATGAGAAAAATAGAGGGATCGAAAACGGAAGTCAAACTAAAGCACGTTTATTTGTGCGTATCATTGTAAAAAATGATTATTCCTTTCAATACCAATTCATTAAACCTATATTTGTATGTCGTAATTGACGTACCAAACCGGGCGCACATCATATACTTCTTATTTCTAATTAATCCGTCCATTTTAACAAATAGAGAGCTTCCCATTTGATTACTCTGCTTGCAGGATTTTTTGCAGGATTTATCCATGTACTCATTGGGCCTGATCACCTGGCTGCACTCGCCCCTCTCGCGACCAAGAATCGTCAAAATAATAAGTCATGGTTGACCGGATTGAGATGGGGCATTGGTCATACATCTGGTGTGTTACTTATCGGCGCGCTTGTCCTGATCTTCAGAGAAATCATTCCAATCGACCTGGTCTCCACCTACAGTGAGCGGGTGGTAGGTCTGGTCTTGGTTGCCATAGGGATCTGGGCCCTTCGAAAATCGGGTAAGGAACAAATACATACCCATCAACATTCGCACAATGGAACAGATCACGATCACATTCATGTTCATACGACCCCGAGCATACATAAGCATACTCATGCTGCACTTGCGGTAGGCACTTTACATGGTCTCGCTGGTAGTTCACATATTCTCGGTATCATTCCTGCACTTGCACTGCCCTCGAATATTCTTGCTGCGGCTTATCTTACAGGATTTGGCCTGGGTACTATCTTAGGAATGATCCTTTTCTCCACGCTGATCGGTAAGTTATCAAATCACTTTTCTGAAAATGCTCGATATCTGTATAAAGGATTTACCTTTACCTGTGCTTTTTCTGCAATATTCATAGGACTCTATTGGATTTGGATTTAAATCCTTGGTTGATCAATTTGACCCCTTTGTATAAACACTTTAAATGAGGTTTGTAGATGTTATGAATTCAGATAATCAGGATCGAAGGATAGATTATGTAGAATTTCAAACCGTCAACAAAGAAGACACCAAGGGATTTTATTCTGAATTTTTCGGTTGAGAATTTATCGATTTTGGTCCTGAATATACCAGCTTCACAGACGGTAAAATGGGGGGAGGGTTTTCAGTGGCGAAAGAGGTGATAACCGGAGGTCCACTAATTGTGCTGTATGCTATAAACCTCGAGATGATTGAAAAAAGATCGAAGGAAAAGGTGGAGAAATTATCCAAGAAACTTTTGAGTTTCCTGGTGGACAACGCTTTCATGTTTCCGATCCAACCGGAAACATCCTGGCCGTCTGGTCCGATCGATGAGCAATCTTCCGTTTAATAAATATGAGTGCACGATCAATATTTTATAGGTTGTCATCCCCGCAAGCTTTTAGTGGGAAAGCCCCCGGGGCTATGTGGGATAACAAAGCAGAAAACAACTTTTTGTCATGTCCTATGAAATTACGGACATCTTTTTAATACGTAAATATCTGTTAGATATCAGGGAGCGTGCATGAGGTATAGCATCACGCCACCCGTATATTGGTGCATTTGGTATCTGCCCACTTAAACCATGCATGCCGCCCATAATAGGCCAAAAGCCCCGACTCGATGAGCCTACGCTCACCAAATCCGTTTGCCGAGTATAACGGATCTTGTAGTTTTTCCCTGGCCTGGCCAATACGTAGCTAAAATCACCCTGGCCATCGCGAGAAAAAGTCCATTTCAACGGCCAACCAAAAAGACCAAGCTCTCGTCGTATTAAATTCGCAAGCTCTTCGTTGTCCCGGATTTCAGGCAAATCGACGGTTCTTGTCCGGGTCGTGGACATTTTACCAATCGAAGGCCAATCAAATTTATGATTGAAATGAAGCGAGCTCAAGCCGTAGATGACGAGATAACTCGAACAGAGCAACCCGGCATATAGATGAATGTTCATCATCCATTTTCTCATGGTCCGCCATTCCAGATGTAATTATAGATCGTTTGTAAGTGGTATGAAGCAAACCTATATGAGGACCAGGATGAGGTCAATATATTATTTACAAGCATACGTCCGATGGGTATCGAATAATATCTACCCAACATTTAGTCGAAATGATTATCTGTCTAAAACCGGGAAAATTACGTTCTTAGGCACTACATACAACCGACTTGAAGAGAGTACCTAAATATGATAAAGGAGCAAGATTGGTTCAAGCAATAACCAGCTGGCAAGGAACCATTCTCAACTGTCAGAAACGGAATATCAATAATTCAAAAACACGGATTTACTCGATGTCCTACCAGTCATCCTCCCCACGCCTAAATTGAACGAGAAAGACAACTATTATTCATGTGGCCCATTTCAACCATGGTAGACGATACGATGGTAGTGTCGTACCAACGAACCCCTTGTCATTGGGGACCTGATCTGGAGAAAACTAATCAGGACAGTGGTATTCGAATGGTGACCACCTCATCAGATGGTGGATTATCCTGGAGTAAACCTATCGATGTCCTTACCTCAGGCAGAGGGGACAAGTCGCCATTTAAAGGGGTTGGTGGCGGGTTAGGCGTCCATGAAGGTATTGTTTATCTTGCAATAAAAGACGGGATTTATCGATCATTTGATAAAGGAAAAAGTTGGACACTTATTTCCGCCCAACCTATTTTTTTAAGGAAGCCTGAACCACTTTGGGCGCCTGGCATACGAATAACTTTCGACAACACCCATGGGCTGATATTATGGACCACATCAGGCTTCTCACAGGACGCCAATGAACGAAAAGATAAAGGCGCATATGGGACGCCCCTTGTGGGCCTATACTCAAAGGATATGGGTAAATTCTGGAACTATAAAGCCCAGATATTACCCGAGGGATAGAGACCAAGTGGAGTCACCTCATTACAGCATCAGGATGAAATTTCCTTCTTTTTACGGAATGGCTTTAAAAATACCAAATTTGGCCAGGGTTTTTCAGATAATGGGTGGTTTCCATTTGATTTTTCACTCAGTAATATTGGCCGGGTCGAATTAGTGGATACACCCGATATACAATATAATCCATTATCGCAACGGTATGAAGTCGCCGCCCCCCACCGTTTTGGAGATGGTCCTGGTCCGATTGGTAAAATGAAGGTAAACCTTTATTCCATAGATCCATCTGATCTTGCAGAGGGTTCGTCTATATGGCGATACGACGGTACGCTAATTCGATATAAGGATAAGTTCGGCATCTCAGACGGGTTTAACATTGTAGGCAGTGTTGTGGATCTTTCCAGAGGTGTACGCATCTTTCATGTTTCGGGGGGAGAGACTGTACAGATAAAGCAGGAATCTACCAATATACCATGTCCCTGGACACTTTAGCGGTCAGTAAATATCTATCGAATTTTTATAGCCCATGAAAAAAAATAACATGGACAATTTCTAAAATGTGGTCATTCGGGAAACGCCGAGATTATACATCAGGATGTCAATCAAAGAGAAGCCTTCAATGCCGTAGGATTACTATCATCTTACGAGGTAAATATGGGGACAGGTCACATTGTTTTGGGCGGGATCCAGATGACGGGACACCCCAATCACCAGTGTCATAATTATGGACACTGGTGACCGACTCTTCCGGCGGACGGCGAAAGCTGGTGCTCAAGTTGTTATGACGCCGGAGGTCATTTTATCGGGATTTTTCGGGGGATTGGAAGATAGAAAAATGGCGGAAACGATCCTGGCCCCACGAGTATTATGCTGGCAGACCTGGCAAGTGAATTGAAAATCTATATTTTATTTGGTCTCTCCGAAATTAGAGGCGGTGAAGTTTACAATGCAATGTGTGTATTGGACCCTAAAGGAAATATAATGGGCGTAATGCGAAAGGTTCACATCAACAGATTTGAGGCAGGTGGAGGATGGAGAAATGGGTCTGAGTTACCGGTCTGGGAATTTAATACGCCAACAGGGCAAATGACCGGTGGGATCATGATCTGCTATGACCGAGAGTTACCTGAAAGCGCTCGTCTACTCATGTTGCAAGGCGCTGATGTCATATTTAATCCGTTAGCCTGTGGATGCCCAACAGATGACATCCACAGATGCCTCCTTCGAACACGTGCATTTGAAAATGAATCTTTTCTCTTTATGGTGAATCATCCAACCCATGCACAAAACGGTCACAGCATGGCGATAGATTTTGAGGGCACGATTAAAGAAGAACTCGGTGAGGAAGAAGATGTTTTTATATATTCAGTTGATTTGGATGAGTTGACAAAGTATCGATCCACTGGTATCTATGGAAAACATCATCGAAGACCTGAATTAAATGGCCCAATCTGTGATATTAGAGGTCAAATTCACCCTGGAAATGCGAATTTACCCCGATCAATAGAATCGTCTACCTGAGTTAATGATGATGGCATCGATTTTTTCCTCTTTTCAAAACGACATTGTGAATACTAGTAACAATATTCCTGAGTTAATATTTTCCACCTTCCATGCCCCGGAATTTACTGAAAGTTTAAGATAGATCATCTATGAATAGCGATGGGATTTTATTATGCGTGTTTCAAGAGAATTAAGAGATTTTACCACATTTGCAGGAAAAGGGCAACACAAACGGATCAAGGCGGCATTAAAGAAAAATCCAGCATTTATTCATGAACCTCAACCCATGTTGGAAGCAGCCCGTATGGGCCAGGCAGCAGTTATCCATACCCTACTAGAAAATGGAGCGGATGTAAATATCAGTAGCAAGAGCCATGAGATTTTTCGACCTTTGCATTGTGCCATCAGCCGTCGGGCAGGTATCATCAAGTCCCGGGGCCACCTTGAAGTCGTCCAAACTATTTTGGATGCAGATGTTGATGTGGGTACGAGAGCAATCTGGTATCTCGCCACACCATTGGCGACCGCAGCCATAACAGGCCAGCAAGATATGATTGACCTGATTTTACCCTACGTTGGTGATCTTGACATCTTCAGTGCCTGCGTGACAGGTAAAATCGATCAGGTTCGGAAATTAATAGAAGATGAACCTGATAAAGTACATCAGATAGATGAATATAATAATATGCAACCACTTCACTATTGTGCCGCATCGAGCCTGGGTGTGGGAAATACGGGTATGGCTGCTCAACTTGTCGCTATTGTGGACCTACTTGTCAAACAAGGTGCCGATCCAAATGCGATAGCCAAAATCAACCGAGACTTTTACCCAATCACCTGGGCTCATTATTCTGGAAATATATCTGTCGGAAAAACTTTGGTAAGATATGGCGGTGATTCAATTACAGGCTTGAAAATTGCCATCGATCATAAGGACGCGGTCTGGTTGAAACAATTACTTGAAACGGGATCAGATATTAACCAACGGGACGAAATGGGAGATACTCCCTTACATGGCAAATTGCGTTCGGGAACGTCTCTTTCACAAATTAAGTTTTTATTGGCAAATCACGCTGATCTGAATTTAAAAAGTGAGTTAGAAGGATGGACGGCATTGCATCTGGCAGCATTTTTCGGCCGAAGTGACCATATTATACAGTTGTTGATTGAACATGGAGCAGATGTTAATGAACGCGATACACACGGAAAAACACCCTTAACCGTCGCGCTCAGTGCCAAAAGACTGGGAGCGGCTAAAATATTAAAACATTATGGAGTCACTAAGTAGCTTAAAAAGGAACCAGTTTACGAGTACAGAGTCCATGGGATGGGTGTACTCGTAAACTGGGCATTTCAGATAGGAAAGATTTATTTATATGGCTTATAACAGTGCAGTGGGTTGACCGCTCCACGTCTTGCCATTTTCTTTCGCTATCTTCTCCATATCCTCAATATAAGCGCCAGATTGTGTTAAGACATGATGGAGATCATTACCAACACTTATAAATGTGAACCCTAAATTTAAAAATTCACCCACACGATCGGTCCCAAAAAGAAAGAGTCCTAGTATAATCGAATTGTTTTTGGCCGCATTGATTAACCGGTCGGTAGCATCTTTAAGTTCGGGTGACGTGTACATGAGTGGAAACTCATATTGTTCGAAAAGGCCCATAGACATACATAAGTCATTTTGACCAAGAAAAAGGAGGTCTACACCTTCGATTGCCGCAATTTCATCGATGTTCTTGATACAATCATGCGTTTCCACCTGGAGGGCGACGATCACATTATTATTAGATTTACCCGCATAGCCGAGCAGACCAGCTTCATTCATACTGCGTTGGGGAAAATACACAGATCTTGTGCCAGCTGTCGGATAAAGACAACAACTCACGCCTTCCCTTGCCTCTTCAGCGGTATTGATATAAGGTATAAGAATACCGTCAGCCCCCAAATCCAGAGCTTGCTGTATCCCTGCTCTATCACTATACCCTCCGACACGAACCATCGACTTTGCATTGCCGTTGCTGATGGCAGCGAGCATAGCGGACAGATTCTCGTTGCCCATGGGACCATGCTGGGTATCTACAAGCAACCAATCATATCCCGTATATGACAACTGGCCGGCTACCGTTGGGCTGTGTGAATTTAAAAAGAGCCCCATTTTCGGGTTTCCATCTTTCATCTGCTGTTTGAAATCTTCTCCTGATACATCACTACTCATTATCGCCTCCATTAGAATAAGGTAAAAATACTTACTTGATCGAGCGAGATCTATTTAAAATTTTATAATAAAAAATCTACATTTTTTCCTTATCACATCAAAAAAACTCTGCCGATTTGAATAACCTCCGATGGGCGAAATATAATCTCCCATATTGGGCTATCGACAAACAAGGTCTTCCAAAATTTAAAAGGATTCGGTTTGATTACTATTATGCATTGTAGACAAGATTAATTCAAATCCTTTAATGGTTCCAGTGAGATCATGATCTGCTACCTGAAATATAATATAAGTGATTCCGTTATTGTTTGGATATAAATAATAGATCTGATGAAATACGTCCTCCGTCTCATGTATCTGAACAACCAATCTGTTTTTTATTCCACTGCGAGTCTTGCCTTCGATTTTAGCTTCTACAGGCACAGATTTTGAAACGGATACCATGCCTCCTTCGGTCGATATTTTATTCTTGAATACTTCTATATATTCCTGCTGAAAAGCATCCAGGGTTAACTCGATACCATCTGAATAGTTTAAGATATAGGTCATCGCACTCTGATTGCTCTCGATATAAAGATTTCTCACCCCATCGATTTCTTCATCGACAACCACTTTCCAGTTGCCCGGATATGAAAAAGCTACCCTTGAATCACTGAAATCAATCGCATTTTTTATGTCCGCTGGTTGACTACAACCAATTAAGAGAGCGACTGCATAAATCATCAACAGGATATTTTTTTTCACAATTCAGGACCAATCTTGTTAAAGGGGACCATATGAATGATTAATCCTTATTGAGTCATCGTAAAACCAATGGCGATATAAAGTATCCCAGAGATTCCAGCAACGATTAACGCGTAGGGGATTTGGGTCTTTACGTGGTCTATATGATCAGAAGCAGCACCTGTTGATGCCAGGATTGAGGTATCAGACAGTGGCGAGCAATGATCGCCAAATACCCCACCGCCAGCGACAGCGGCGAGCGTTGCGCATACCAGACCCGAGACGACATCACCCGAATAATTTAGCGCGATCGGTACGGCTATGGGTATTACAATCGCGAATGTGCCCCAGGAGGTGCCCGTCGAAAATGCAATAATGGCGGCTAATAAATAGGTTAAAAATGGTAGTAGAGCGGGTGTCAAATATCCTCTTGAAATGTCTATAATAAACACGGCCGTTCCCATGTCTTTGCTGAGTAGATTGATGGCATATGCAAAGGCGAGAATCATCACCGCCGGCATGATCCCTTTTATTCCGATCATTGCGGTATCCATAATATCCACCAATGGAATGCCCTGGATTCTGATGACAATACCGAGGATCACCACCGCCGCGAGAAAAGCTTCCATGGTTTTGGCTGACCCGGAGTATATATACGTCCCAATCGCGATAGCGATTACAATAAAAACAGGAAAAATAAAATTAAAAAACAGGTTTGTTTTAAAGCCGGGAAAAACAGGTGTTTCGGTCAGTTCCTTTCCAATTAAGGGGACGGCACCATCCCGGAGCAATTTACCCTCAACTTGAGCCCGCCGCTCTGCGGTTCGCATGGGTCCAAAATCCGGTATTATACCAGCGCCAATAAGTCCAACCATTAAAACCGATAGAATCGCATAAAAATTGTAAGGTATTGATTGGGTAAAAACCACCATGGCATCTGAGGCATTTATGATTGGGCCCATGCCGATAGTTAGCCCTGCAATATAAACGGCCCAACCTGTTATAGGCATGATCACAGACACAGGAGCAGAGGTAGAATCAGCGATATACGCCAGTTTTTCCCGTGAGATGCGTGCCCGATCTGAAAGGCTTCGCATGGTGGTCCCAACAAACAACGGGCTGAAATAATCACTGAAAAAAACAAACATGCCCAGAATCCAGGTCCAGAGTTGAATGCCCTTTCTTGATAATTGTTTATTCGCCATAAATTGGGTAAAACCCTGAATAGCCCCGGACCGAATAAAAAAAGCGATTAATATTCCAATGAAAATTTCGAGTAAAAATATCCAGGAAAATCCCGTATTCCCCAAGGCTGACACCATTAAATTCGGAAAACCCATGAACCCTTGACCTGATATGAGCACACCGGTTAAACAGGCCACGGCAAGTGAATAAATGGCATTTCTAGTGATAAAAGCCAGGATGATAGCCATTGCAGCAGGGACAATAGATAATAACCCTAAGTTTGGTTCCATAATATTTCTCAAAATGAAAGGTGAATGCTGGTTTTTTTAGTTAAGAGATCAAGAGGTGATTTCTATAAATTATTCTACAACACCCTTCCTGGCTCTCATCCGCCAGCCTACAATTAATCTACAGCAAGACCGGGATTTGTTTCCGGTGTGATTTCAGGAAAGTCATTCCAGTTTAATATCGCATTAAATACATAATTATGATCGCCGTGGTTGAGGTGTCTATGCAATGGATTAAAACTATAAATAATAACCCGTCCCCCCTTATATCTGGGGACATCGAGAACCACACCTTTTCGTTCCAATTCTGGTTGCCCCGATACAAAACCTGTGATGAGAAAATCTCTTTTGGGTTCAGGTTTTTCAAACTCGAGAGAATCATTTTCTTCTTTATCTTTTTCTGATGGCCTCACGCCGTATTGGGTAACAATCCAATGCTCGAATTTCTTTGGCACCGTATAAACTGGCCCGTTGGTACGAAAAACGTGATGAATATCGTCAAACCCATAAGTAATCGGATGGTCCCGCCGAACAACCATGGTTTGTACGGCTGAGCCAGGCGTATTGACGGCACTTGCGGATAGTTTTCCTACATTTCGAAGGAGGCCTGAATCGGTCGCTAAAGTGCCAGCGGATCCCATGAGTAATAGGGTCCCATTATTATTTAAAAAGGATTCTAAGTTCGCAAGGCCCTGGAATCCAAAACCCCCAGTAATATCCGGTGTTGAATCTATCAGACCATGACTGACAAAGGCATCTGTCTTCGTATAGGGACGGGTTCCAAATTTGGGATCACGTCCGTGGATCATGGCCTTCAAGTTACCTTGCCCACCCTGATGAGCAATAATAATCATGTCATATCGACTATTTAAATTACCTGCTTTTATGTCATCATCATTGATATAATCATAAGCCACATCTGCTTCGTTTAAGGTAAATCTTACCCATCCGTCGGGTTGGGTGCTTACCCAATTATGATATAAGGCCAGACGGGGCAAATCCATTTCATGGGTGGGAATATCAGGTAAATCATCTACCGCGTAAACATCCAACATTGTTTCATTTGTCAACTTATCCAGCCGATCCTTTAAGCCGTCCTGTTGGGGAATAATCATACTGCCGGGTGGAAAAGTTATATCAGCTTCATCAAACGACTGTTCGGAAGCCAGAATTTTAAAATCTTTTAAAGCATATCTTAAAGTAATCAATGTATTGGCACCATTTTGACGAATTAGATAGCCCTTATTTCCTCTACCCAGCATTTTCCCGTCAAGGACGACCGGACTTTTTAAGAGGGTCAGATCATTTATCTCCAGAATCGTTTTATCTTTAATTTCTTCAGTGTTGACTCGATACACCTTACCGAGTGTCCAGGAAACATCGTCATATGGCCGGTGTTCAGCCTCTTTAGGAAATTTTGTGATTCGTAATAAATTTCTGGCAAAATTTCCGTAGGGTTGATCGAGTCGAACGACGAAATCCCCTTCTTTATAGATACCCTCTTCAACTTCAATCTCTTTCGTGGCACGATGCACTTCTATTTTATGACGTTGCAATTGATTAACAAGATAAGCCACCCGGTCCTTTCCATCTTGATCAGCACGGATAATCCAGGCATACGGGGCTTCATGTAACCCTTTTTGCCAACTGTTATATCCCTTTTTCCAGAAGTTTTCTAACAAGGTACCGCCATTTCTTGCGACCAGACTTAATGATGCCAGGACACCGGACTGCATATAATTGGTATTATTACGTAAGGACCAATCTACTTTTTTGTCTGGTGGATTGGCGCGATACCATTGTGTTGAGGTCACAGGCTTTCCTGCAAATTTACTGGTGCTCAAATCTCTTTCCATTCTCTTAGGCGCCATGTTTCCAAAAGTCTCATAAAATCGACCCAGGGAATTGTGATTTATCGCGGTCCACATGAGATAACCTGGATTCCAACCTGTATAAAATCCCCAGGTCCAAACGCCAGGTAAGCCCGCCTTATTCAATTCAGTAATTTCCCAGTTGGCAATCCACTGCCATTCCGTCACAGCAATCGGGTCCACCATTTCGTTATAGGGTCCCGTCCCCATGGACACATACATCAAAGGGACGGATTCATGTAAATCCAGGACATATTGTGGTCGCCACTCATGAAACATATTGGCATAATACTGGGACAATTTCAACGTCATTTGAATACCGTCGCGGTTGTTATCATGGTAGGCATGAACACCCCAGTATGGGGGCGACCTTTCCGGCATAAAATCGCGATTGTCATACGCCTCTAAATATCGATAGTACCAATCGATGGTTCGCGCACGGCCATCGGGTTCGGTCACCGGAATGATCATGGTTATGACATTATCCCGTATTTGTTTTATATCTGGATGTTCCGATACAGCCAGCCGATAAGCCAACTCCATGACCATTTCAGGTGGGCCGGTTTCCGGAGAATGAAGCCCGGCATTGATGGTCATTATCGGTTTGGCTACTTTGGCGATGCGCCGAGCTTCGGCCGCATCAGTTAAACGTGGATCAGAGAGGGCTGCTGTATACCCTTTGTATCTATCCAGGTCGCCGAGTGTTTCTTCATTGGCGATAATCACCAGGATCATCCGCCGTCCTTCTTCTGATAACCCTAATTCCTGTATCGTGACGCTCGAGGAGGCTTTGGCAAGGGCGTCAAAGTAGGCGTATTCCTGGTCAACTTGGGTTAAATATCCATCCGCGCCCGCGATATGACCCAGAAGATCCCTGGGAGAGGGAATAGTTGCATGCTCGGGGATATAACTTACAATGGGCGTTATATAACTGGGATCTGTCGTAAATTTGTGGATATCAGCCGTACCGATCTCGTCCACTTGATCCCACTCCGTGGCAGAACGCCATTCTGCATCCTCAGATTCCTGGGCAGAAATACCCCGGCCATAACTCATGATCGATAACACCAATATCATATAAAAACTGAATTTATATTTACTCATAACCTCCCCAGTTTTACTTTCAAATGGCATGCAGATTAGTCTGTATCGGTGTTTAAATATTCTACGGGCGGTGCAGGGTCTTCATTGACAATAAGACGAAATACATCAGGGCGGCTGTATTGTCCAACCACATCAAAATCCATTTTACTCCGGGCAATCTCCGTATGGTCAAGGTTAGCATATAAGATGCCTTCCTCATCATAGAGCGGTCCGGCTATGACCTGCCCAAGGGGCGAAATGATTGAACTTCCCCCTCGACAGATTATATCCGGTGCCTCACTGAGATCTTCAATACCGATTAAATCTTCTGGGTACATGGATTTATGAACATATTGGTTACATCCCAATACAAAACAACGCCCTTCAAATCCTATATGTTGTAAAGTGGCTTGCCAGGATTCTCTTTGATCTGCCGTGGGTGCTAAATATATTTCCACACCCTTGCCATACATGGCCATCCGCGCAAGAGGCATGTAGTTTTCCCAGCAGATGAGCCCGCCGATCATACCGTAGGGCGTATCAAAAACTGGCATGGTACTTCCATCACCTTCACCCCAGATGAGGCGCTCAGCTGCTGTTGGTTTCAACTTGCGGTGTTTTCCTAATAAGGTGCCATCGGGGGCAAAGTATAATAAGGTGCAGTATAGTGTACCCTTGCTATAGGTTGAATCTTTTTCAATGACACCAATCGCCACATAGGCAGAAGCTTTTTTTGCAGCTTCTCCTATAATCTGGGTTTCCACACCAGGCACAGAAATTGCGTGCTCCCAGTATCTTTGCCAGGTATGTCTGCCTGCTTCCGTCCGACTGCCCACCACCGTTCCGAAGGAAAGTCCGCGTGGGTAAGCAGGGATAAATGCCTCAGGAAAAAGAACAATGCCTGCACCGTTAGCAGAAGCCTCTCTAATCAGTTTACATGTTTTTACGACGGTCTCATCTTTATTAAATAAAACTGGGGCGGCTTGTACAACGGCAATAGGGATTATTTCATTTTCCATCCGTCGACTCCATTCAGACCATCACTTAATTTGTATCAAGGAAAATCATTTCGTTTATCGATAAGTTTATCATTTAAAAAATCCAAGGTTCTTTCCCAAGCCACAATAGCTTGATCTTCCTGGTATAATCTCGGCCTTACCTCAGTAAAAAATCCGCTTTTCGTGTCTGGGTACCGATGGATCGTGTATTGGACGTCCGCCTTTATTAACTTGTTTTCAAAATCGAAAAGTTGATTAATGATCCGTTTGTCGTCCTCCGGGACATGGAAAAGAAATGCCGTTTGTAAATTTCCCCCCCACGAAATTGATTCATCTGACCATAAAACGATACAGTAGCAGGCACATCAGACGACCTCACAGCCAGCCGAATAGCAAGCGTTCCTCCCCATCCTATCCCCACCAGCCCGACGCGGCCATTAGAAAAGTCGTACCCTCTAATTTTACCTATTGCAGATTCAAAATTCTTATCGACATCAATTTTATTATGTTCATCTACCAGGGTGTCTTTGTCTTTACCCAATCTTTTCATCATGGCACTCGCTTCCTTTAAATCAGGAGGCGTGCCGCCCATCGGAGCCAATGCGTCGGGAGCAAGGACAATAAAGCCTGCGAGTGCAAGTCGCCGTGCAACTTCTTTGATATGTGAATCAAGTCCCTGCGAATCGTGGATGAGAAGGATCGAGGGATATTTTTTCAACTGCTTTGGTCGAACCAGATAAGCAGTCATTTCATTAACTCCGCGATATTTAACCGTCCTGGCCTCAATCCGAAGATCATCCGAAGGTATCGATTCAATTTGTGGTACGCCTAAAGCCTTACCACACCCGGATATTTGTGTGATACAAATTCCAGCTGATAAAATGGAAAGGTGTTTTATAAACCGACGTCTACTGACGGTATTATCAAAATAATGTTCTGTCTGAGACATTTTAATACTCATAAATTAATAAGATTTGAGAGGTTTGAGAAGATTGATTGATGGGAATGTACCAAATTAAAAAACCAAATTAAGAAAAGCCAATATCATGTACCCAAACTTGAAAGGTAAACAACCAATTAAAACAGGAATTAACCCCAAGTAGGTCTATAATATGAAATGAATCATTTTGATTTATCATAGTCGTAATTAAGTACACCGTCAAGCAGTTATACAAATGAAGGCAAACTGAATGTAAGAAAAAATCTGTTCTTACTTATGGGATTTTATTATAAATAAACATCTTAACTTGGTTGACGAGTTACGACTGATTTTGAATCAACCTTCTATGATTAACGTTACGCGTCAACCTCACGGAAATAGAACGTATATCAGGAGGCATGACCTATGATTAATTTATGTTTCATGTTGATTGATCCACCCTCATCTTGGGACGAGGATATAGAAAAAACTTTATCCTTCATAAAATCCTGTGGATATGGTAGTGTGGAACTGAATTTAACATCAGAAGTCATCACACATCTTGATGAAATTGAACAGTCTATAAATTGCCTTGGTTTATCCGTACCATCATTTCTAACAGGCTCGGCCTATGGCGATGGTCTCTGTTTGAGTTCTCCAAATCAGGAGGTGAGGGACCAAACGATTAACCGGCTAATTTCTTACATTGATATTGCCAGGAGATTTCAGTCTATCCTCGTTGTGGGTTTACTACAGGGTCTGAGGACAGACGAACCCGATGAGGATATTGCAAATATGCGGATTATAGAGGCGTTGAAACAGGTGGGGGAAGAGGCCGATATGGCAGGTGTTGATATAGTCATGGAGCCAGTAAATCATCTTCAAGTCGGATTTAATCATTCAGTCGGGGAGGTACAAAAATTAATTGGTGATATTGATTCACCAGCAATAAAACCTATGGTTGATACCATTCATATGAATATCGAGGAAACCTCCGTGATTAAACCCATTTACGATTGTGGAGATCAACTGAGATATGTTCACTTATGCGAAAGCAATGGTGGAATACCAGGTACAGGTCACATCGATTTTAAAGCGGTGATTGATACGTTGAGAAAAATAGATTATGGGTACTACGCCTCTGTCAAGGTCTACCGTAAATCAGGCGTTAAAGAAGCGGCCATGAAGAGTATGACGTATTTCAATCCGATGTTATAATCATTTCAGTACAAGATAATTGTATATTTAACAATCACGTTTTTTGACCAAATTTATCTATGTAATTTCTGACCACGTCAGGATCTACAGTTCCCAAAAAGGTGCCACCCGGCGGGACATAATAAAATGCTTCTGCGTAATCTATTCCGTGTCCTTGAGCCAGATCCTTAAAATCTTTTAATCCAAATAATCGGACATATTCGCGATCTGCCGTTTGATCATTATCGCCCAATTCTGGCAATCTAATTCCCGATGATGTCAACTGGGCTTTCAGGCGTGATCCAGCAGATCCTGCAGGTCCCTGGGCTTTATTGGTAATCATGGCATCAATTTTCTTCTCGATATTTGGACCAATGTCAACCACTCGGTTGTATGGCTGTATATATCGGACCACCCAGTAATATTGTTCCTTGACGGTATGTGGTTTTAGGCCTGCTGCGGTGTGTTCCGGATAGTCTTTAGCCATACCAGCCATCCAACGGGCGGCTTCTACCGCTTTTGCGGTGACCACATGATCTGGATTTTCTTCACCCTGTCCCCATGGGTTAAAGGTAAACACCGTATCTACCTTCAAGGCTCTGAATAAAAGAACCAACCGTGACCGTAATTCTAATGGTGACGCTTCATCCAATCTGTGGTTTCTATAACCAAGATGATAAACCCCTTTAAACCCTAGAATCCTGGCCAGATCATCTACTTCTCTTTCATTTTGTAAAATCGTTTCGCCTATACTCGTGGTGGGGCCACATTTCTCATCATTGGTAGTTTGTATCAGATAGGCGGTATAACCTTCATCGATGAGCTTGGCTATTGTTCCTGCGCAGAATAGAGGAATATCGTCTGCATGGGCCTGAACGGCAGCCAGGACCTTTCCCTCATGAGGTCGTTGGCCTTGGAATTTCTCAACATGGATACCACTCGATGCAGGTTTCATAATATACCGTTGATTTTGATGGTGTTTTTACAACGTAAGGCCGGCCAAAATATTTGAGATGAATTTAAAACCAATCAGGAACTTGGGGCTGACCTGTTTCTATTGCATTCAATGCCGCTTCACAAATAGATACCGTTCTTGCACCAACCCGTGCCGGAATGGGATTTGATATTTTTCCATCAAGGGTGTCAAGAAAATCGAGTACAGATTTCCCCCAACCGTGGCCACCAACAGAAGCACCCTCTGAATGGTTAGGTAGGGTGATGGTGTCCTGACCTCTTCGATACATTTGCCCTTTCCATAACGTGCCTTCCGTACCATATACCGCCAGAAAACCTCCGCCTGCGCCTTCACCCATCCCTTCACCCGAACACCCACTGGTGACAAATACTTTACCTAAGATACCATTTTCGAACTTTAACATTAGAATATAGCAATCTTCGGACGGAAAATCGGGGGCACTTTTTTTACTGCCATAGGCAAACACCTCAACAACGGGTGAATCAATGGTGGCAATAAACGTATCAATTGGATGACACCCTCCACCCAAAAGGATATTTTGAGGATGAGATTTATCTATTCGCCACGGGGTATGATTTACACCCTCTGGTGAATAATGGGACCACATATCATGGATATAATCCCCTTGAATAAAGAATATCTCACCAATGCCGCCCGATCGAGCAATATTCGACATTTCCTGCCATGGGTACATATATCGCACGGTATGATCCGCCATGATTTCCAATCCCGTGCGGTCCGCTGCTTCGATCATACGTTTCGCATCGAAAACGGTTGTAGCCATAGGTTTTTCCACCAGAACATGACAACCCATTTCCATCGCTAAAATGGCCTGGTCAGCATGCAGGTGATCTGGGCCTGCTACCACGACAATATTCGGTGAAGTCGCTTTGATAAGATCTTCGAGTATATTTCCCTGTTTGGCCTCGGGATATAAATCTTGTGCCGTGCTGATTTGATCATGGGATGGATCAAAGAGGCCGATAACATTTGCACGACCACTATTGGTTGCCACCTGGACCACGTGTCTTCCCGCACCGCCACAACCTGAAAGTAAGATTTTATGAGCCATTGTTGATATCCTTTTCATTGGATGGATTCCGGCCGAGCTGTTTGGAATCCAGGTTCATTTGTAATTTCGTCTAAGTCTATGAATTCTTTTCCGCGTGTTTCGGGTCCTAATATAGCAATGACCACCACCATGACTCCAGATATAATGATACAGGTGGTCATAGATTCTACAATGGTCATCCCGCTATCCTGCAAATTGCCTAAAATTGTTGGTGTCCATGCACCAATAAATGCCCCCATATGATAGGCAAATCCCGGTCCAACGCCTCGCACTGAGGTTGGAAATCGTTCGGTCAGATAGGCCGGAGCCATGGACCAGATCCCGGTCCCGTTTATCCCCATGAGGAGGGCACCAAATAAAAACAACAGGGGTTCTTCCGTCCATAAATACAATGGAATAACCAACACACCTAAACCTGCTGCTATGGATATAACTCCCCGACGTCCAAGACGAGTTTCCGATAGCCTGCCCCATAAAATCATACCGATAATGCCACCAATATTCAGAGTGATAATATGGGGTAACGGCGATCTGCCTGTTTCTATTAAAAACGTAGGATACCAGAAGGCTATAGAATAATATGAAAACATAAAAGCGCCGATTAAGAGGGATGCCTGGATAGTGGTTCCGAGCAAATCCCGGTGGAAAATTCGCCAAACAGAGACATGTTGATCCCTATTTTGATCTATGCGTTGCTTTCGCGCCAGCCACACCGGACTTTCTTTTACGCCCATTCTGATCCAAAGGGCGAAAAAGGCTGGAATAATGCCTATCCAAAACATGATTCGCCAACCCATATCTGGCATATTAGAAAACATAGGGTAGATAAAATGGTATACCCCGGCCGACAATATATATCCCCAGTACCATCCACTTTGAAGCATCCCGGATGCCAGACCTCGCAATCGGGCAGGCCAGTGTTCAAGAGCAAGGGGCATGCCTGCAGCCCATTCTCCTCCCATGCCAATACCAAACAACGCTCTTAAAGCGAACAACATCCCATAGGATGTTGAGAACCCACTTAAACAGGCGAATATCGAAAACCAGACAATTGAAATCATAAGGGGAAGTTTCCTCCCCCATCGGTCAGCCGCAACCCCAGCTGCCATGCCTCCAGCAAGACGGAATACAAGCGTAACCGTGCCTAAAGCACCGGCGAGTGCTTTATCAATAGTGAAACTATCTTGAATATCAATCAGGATAAACGTAAGGATCGTAAAATCAAACCCATCAAGCACCCATCCGAAAAAGGTGGCAAAAAAGGCGCGCCATTGGTCCTTGTTCACCTGACTGAAAAGACCAGGATGGTTTGTAGTTTTGGGAGACATTTTTTTGGTTTTCCATTCTGGGTAAGCCAATCCATGTTACGAGAGATTGGCCGTCATCTATGTATTCAGATTGGAAGCTTGGTCTGTTAAAATACGGATTACATCTGGCATGGCCTGGTTGATTCTCGATTGAATATCCACATCACTCAGGCGACCGATTGGATGATCGATTATTATAATGGGATAATCCTTTAACCCAATTTGCTCAGCCATCACCTGGGCGGTATGAACAAACGATTGGGTACAGATGAGCGCCGAAGGTATGCCCTTCTGTTCTAAGGTAATGGCATCGTGCATACTGCACGCGCTACATGAACCTCAGTCACCGACGCCAACAATCGCAAAGTGGCAGCGCCGAACGATTTGATTAACCTGGTCAGTGGCCAAAATTCTACTGGCGTGGGGTTTAATAAAAGATTCAGACTCAATAGCCCAACCAAAAGTAGTCCTCAGATCAGTTAATAAACCCTTTAAAATCCGATCAACGTTAGGTTTACCGTTGTTTACTAAGGCAAGTACGGAATGGGATTGAACTATCGATCTTTTAGCTAGGCTAAGGGAATCTGTGTACGAAGACGATGTTGGGTCAACGAGAAGGATAGGCATAATTGGTGGGATGAAGTGAATTGATAAAAACATTGAAGACGACGTCAACAATCGAGGCAAACGCCCACACCTTTGGTCACCGGTTTAGATCCGTCCCCTCTACCAGAGCCAAGCCATGGAGGTATAATCGCAGAATGACCCCCAGCAAGTCCTCCAGCGCATATAATCAAAATGTCATCTTGGGCGGGGACAATAGATAGGAGTTCATCCGGTCCAACATGGTCGTGACGTCCAGTCCGATAAATCTCATGACCCTGTATTTTAGTATTTTGAAAAAGTGCATGGCGCACATCATTTTTCGACCAACCTGACCCCTGGAAAATAGCTCGATGTTCTGGACATAAAAGAAGGACGATTGCTGCTCCAGTATAATTTGTGGCTGATAGTATCCTTGAAAATGATGCAATTAAACCGTTTGGTTCATTGCTGGTATGGTCAGCGACTGAATGAGGGGCCTCAGCAGCAAAAACAGTAACCGCGTTTGTCCCTTCAGGGATTCCTAATTCATCACTAATATTGGGCCAGTCACCTGTCGCACCTTCAGGGAGGCAATAGGCAATACGACCAGCATGTGCAATCGTAGCCTGATCCAAATCTCCCGGGACACTTCCAATGGCATTTCTAATTAATAAGTTTAATGCTCTGCCTACGGTTAAATTTGCCCGGTTTCCAGCGCCAAGAACGGCTGTTCCGGTATTAAATCCCAGTGTATCTATCATGGGACCATGAATCATAATCAAGGGGGCAGCCCCCCCGGTACTTGCCGATGGCCCTATAATATTGTACCTATCGTCGAGGATCGCCTCAGTTGATGCCAGGACCACTGGAAACATATCACGCGTACATCCAGCCATAATCATGTTTGTAGCAACGTTTTCTGCTGTGATGATTCGTTGCCGCTCAGTAACCCGTCCAACTTCTTCTTCAGCAACATACCCCCACATGGTTAAAACCGCATCGATCCGTTCACGAGTTGGGGGAATGACAGGCAATCCATCTGTCCAGCCCTGCGCGTGCGCATACTCAATTGCATCAATTTCAGAATCGACATAATGAGGGGTGGACAGGTTAATTCCCATAATACGTTTCGAGATAGGTCAAAATGGTATTTTCTGTCTTTTCGTTAAATGTCTTTAAACCTTTTTCCGCTTGCATCCACCTGATAGCATCCAGCCAACCAGCGCGGTCGGACCTGAATGTCCGTATAATTTGGGTTGGATGACAATTGACACATTCTTTTTTGATGGTCGGATAACCATCACCCATCACAAGCCTGGTAGCTGAATCTAACTCTAAACCGGATTTAGAATCGATAAGAACTTCAGGCTCAGCAGCCTCTGCGGCCGCATGACCTTGAATTTCTTTCCATTTTTCTGACTCGATATAAATCCAGCCAACAACCAATCCATCAAGAATGAGGACAAAGAAGACCTGGGCCATAAAGACTAAAAATTTATTCATCATATCCCTTTCGATATAAAATAATGAAGCCTACCGGTTTGCGGCCATGATCGGTACCCCGAATCCCATATACCAGGTCCTTCCTGATGCAGGTTCAAAAAATCGATCACCGAAGGCATTAGGGGTTATAGATCCATTATACCTCGTGTCAAAAATATTATTTATGCCAACAAAAAACTCGCCTCCGACAAATCCAAATTGATGATCGATCCCAACTCTTAAATCTACGAGCGAATAGCTGCTATTTGTAAAATCGGCAACCGGTTTTGTACTTCCAGGGGGAGGACCATTAAAATCATTTCCAAAGAACTTGGAGATCCATTGCACATTAGATTCAAAAAAGGCACCGCTTGTGGGGTGTGTATATGAGATCCCCCCATAAAAATGATGTGATGGAACCCCAGGTAGTTCATTCCCGGATAATTGAAAAAGACTGACAACACTGTTTACCTCTCGTTCTACCATAAAATCTTTGAATTCAAACTTCATACCCGTATATGAAACGGTGGTTCTAAAATCTGAAATCGGGGACCAGGTAAGCTTTAGTTCAATTCCAATATTTTGGGTCTTACCAGCGTTCCTGAAATATATCTCATCGGTATTTGGATCGTTGATTTGGAAAGGAAGGAGCATATCGCGAATCCTGAAGGCAAATAGCGCCGCATCCCATGAGAATCCAGCATTTGGAATAAACCCTTTTAGCCCTGTTTCAAATCCTCGCAAACGTTCAGGATTTAAGTTAGGATTAAACCCACCTGCCTGGGCCGGTTGATTGCTTAATTCGTTTGTCGTAGGCGTTTGATACGAAGTGGCATACGATCCGTAAAAAGCAATATTAGGTCTTGGACGATAGGTCAACCCTACCATAGGGCTGAATTGATCCATGGTTCTAGTCCCAGAATCGTCCGTATTATCTGATAGAAATTTGTCATCCACCTTAAATAGAAACCGATCATATCGACCACCGGTAGTCAGGATTATATCTGGTCTCGGTGTCCATTCAAATTCAATAAATGGACCGATTCCAAGGACCTGCTCATGCTGGTTTAGTTCCTGATTACCAACGGTCAAAACGCTGAACACCCGTTCATTATTTAACTGTCCAATCAGACTATTGGGGATACCACCATTGTCGAATTCCTGACGATTGTCACTTTGAAGTTCGATATCCGTCCCAGTCGTAAACCGAACGGGACTTCCACCAATTTCAGACAATCGACTATAGACACCCCGCACGCCTCCACCCTTTCGACTAAGATCGATCAAACCGCCTGGGATCGGGTTGTAAAGGGAACGACCAATCCCGAATACGGTAACATCTGCACTCTGTTTTTCATCTCGATAGCGGAGGGTCACACCGCCTTGCCCCTGCGTAATTTTTTTTGAGGCCCCTTGACTCTTGACAAAAAATCGCGCGCTGGTTGGTGTAGTATTTGAAGTTGCTTTATCCAAAGAACTAGGATTGAATTGAAAGGGGGCTTTGTAGAAATTAAATACCGTCGTGATTTGGATATTTTCGTTTACTGTATGATTACCCACGGCGTTTATTCCATTTGAACGGGCAAAAGCATGATCACGAAATCCATCTAACCAAAGCGAATTGAAATTGACTAAATATTGATGCCGCCCGATTTTTCCGGTCGCCTTGGCCTGGAGCCGACGTAAACCATTAGATCCAAATATTAACCGGGGGGTAAATTGAAGGGGCGAGTCAGGAGCGCTTTGGGTGAGGATATTTATCACCCCGCCAGCGGCATTACCATACAATGATGAGTTCGGACCCCTTAAGACTTCGATCTGACCCGCAGATGTCAAATCCACATTGTTTAATTGAGATTGACCATCTGCCAGGGTCAATGGAATACCATCCTGGATAATTTTGATCCCACGGACCCCAAATGATGCCCGACTGCCCAATCCTCTGATACTTATCCGATCACCTTGTGAGATATTATTTCTATTGTTAACAATAACGCCCGGTACACTTCGTAGATTTTCTTCGAGTGATATGCCGGTCTCACCACGCTGAATCTGTATTTTGTCTAAAGAATCTATAGCGTAGGGCACATCAAAAACTGGACGGGGACGACGGGTTGCCTCAACTTCGATTAAATCACCCTCATATTTTACATCGAGCGAATCCCGTTCAATATTGTTGATTTGTCCCGACGCCAAGTTCGGGAGCATGCACATTGATATATTTAAAATGAATAGAGATATTTTCAACATTAGTTGATTACACATCATAGAGTTGGGGTGAAAAATAAATGAAAAGGCGAGGATCTGAATATGGTATTTTTCTCAATTCAGAGTCAACGCCTATGATTAAAACAAGATTATATAATACCTTAAATAATCTTGAAAGGGAACCTTAAATCTTTCGGACTATAATAGATTTTGCAAGCTGGATCTCTTCTTTACTTAAAAGAACAGATCCAGCTATAGTAAATTTACTCCATTTCACGAATCTTAACGTTTCTGAATCGAATTTTTCCTTCTCCAAAAGCTTGTAAAACGATTACACCAGTATAATGTCCTCTATCCTTAATTTTGGCACTCTCCTCACCATTGAGCATAACGCTAATATCGCGGCCCTTTGCGGTGATATCCAGTGTATTCCATTTGCCCTCTGTTTGAGGCATAACTTCATATTTATGCAAGTTCACTATACTACCCGTTATAAATCCTGATGAATGGGTATCAGCAATATTAATCTCATAGAAATTATACTGATTTACACCCGACATAGGGTTTTGGGGACCACGGAGGAATACGCCGCTATTATGACCGGCATCCTGATTAAATTCTACATGTAGTTCGTAGTTTGTATACTCATTAAATGTACCAATGTATCCGGGACCTCGCCCTAATTTTTCACCGGTTAATTCCCCATTTTCCACCATCCAGTTTGCAGCCCCACCGCGATTTACCCAGCCGAGTAACGTCTTGCCATCAAAAAGCAATTTCCAACCAGCTTCCTTATCCGCATCACTCAACATGTTGTGTTCTTGTGCCTTGACATTCGATGTAAAACTGAGGGGCAAAAGCATAATTGTGAGCAGGATTGCCCAGATTAATCGTGTCATGGTTTTCCTCCAAAGGGTGGGTTGAAACCATGAAACTACAAAGCTACAAAACAAATAGAATGTTTTAGTAATATGGGTAACTTCGTAGTTTCATGGCATAGCTATAATAGCCTGTCGGTTTTCTATCCAGCTTCTTCCTCTTCACCTAATTTAAGAGCCACCAGGGCTGCAGGATAATTACCTGCCCCAATGGTCATAATAATATATTGTACGCCGTCATGCATATAGGTCATTGGCATACCACTTTGGGCTGCTGGCATCTTGACAGAAGCGACAACATCACCAGTTTCCTTATCATAAGCGTGAAGGACACGAATTTAATAATAAAGCATCAGGGTGATCTGATCATGACCTACCTCGCTTTGTTATTTAACGCGGAATAATTCTAGATTAGACAGGCGCAAAGGCAACTTTCGCTCCAGGTAAATCTGCATTATCTAAAATTATATTATTTCTATATGTAGGATATCGGTGAATATATAAAGAGGGGTTACCAACGTAAAGTTTTTTTCTATAACTTTGGACTATTGCATATAATCTCTAACACCCAGATCATAATATGTTTTGTATCGTCCCTCAGCAAAGTTTTGGTTAAACACACGTATATATTGCATCACATTTGTCATAAGATGGTGATCTAATCGTTTAGGATGAATTTTTCCACGTAGATTAACATAGGCTCTAATCAGTACGCTATTTTCTTCTATGGGCAACTGACGGACATTATTTGCAAAAGCCCCCATAAGCCCATCCGGTAATAAATAATATTCTACGTTGGACAAATAAAATGCAGATATATAATCACCACGTTTTTTTACAAATTCACCGATGGATTTTAACGCTTTTTTACCAGAAAAATCACCAACAACAGGGATAATAAGGTTTCGGGCCTGCAAATCTTTTATGTATAAATAATCATCATTATTATTGAGAAAATTTCCGTAGGATCCTTCTCGATCCTGTCCTAATAAAAAAGTGCGATATGGTATGAAACTTATGCCTCTGGCCCCATCTGTTTTATATTCCCATTGCAAATCGAGATGCAGTTTATAAAACATGTTATAAAGCACATCTATTTTATCTAAATCATTACTAGATAAATCAATTTTATACGATTTAATGCGGGCCTGGATTTTCACTATATTTTCGAGGTGATAAGCCTCATCACCAGGGATCGTATCAAAATAATCAACAAGGTCTTTAATCGATGTGAGAGCGGATATTGGAGGCGTGTTTAATGTGGGTTTGCTGAATAGAATTGATAGATATTCTGTTGGAGAGCCAGCCAGATCCATGATGGCTTTAAAAAGTAGATGTTCAAGTAGATTATCTCTTCTTATATCTAAGATAAATGCATATTTCGGTTTAATTCGTGCGAGATAGGTAAAATTTTGATCAGGCCCAACCCCTATATAAACCCCGCCATGTACTCCAATTTTGTCCATGGTATCGAGAATATGTAAGTATGAAATTTCGTTAGATATTATATTATCACTGTCAAAAAATGCAGAGGGCTCGGATAGGGTTGCAATCGTTTCCGCAAACGAATCATTAGAGAGCGCAAGTGATTCATCTGTCGATATCTTCGATGTACATCCTGAGTACAAGGATACAATCAGAAGGATCGTAATGTTTCGCATGAATGATAAAATTTTAGGGACCGGCATCAAAATATCTCCTTATTTATTTTATTATATACAAATAATAAATCTGCATCATTCATATTTACGTTGTTGAATTGGAATATGAGTCCATTATTACAGTGGTCGAACACGGAGATCTTTTCATTTGTAGTATTTACTTTCTTATTTTGTGTTGATACATGTTGGTGCCGATAGATCTTTACAATCGGGAGAATCCGAATAACAAGGCCAGAATTCGATTATTGGCTGTTTAATATCTTTTTTGAATGATTCACGTCTTATCCCAAATCTAAAAATAAGACCATTTTGATATTTTTAACGGCGAGAACTTTTTAATGTTATATGATCTTTATCTCTTCCTCCAAAAGGTAAAACACCTATGCGCCTTACATTTAATAATCCAATAATACAGCTTTTAGCTCTATTTTGTTTTGTCTTGCTTATATCTAATTGTTCAAGTGGACCGGAAACATGTCCCGAATGTAATCAAACTGGTAAAATCATCCAATCAATAGAAACCCCTATGGATGTGATAATAGAGTCTTTTAATGTAGCGAATAATGGATCTTTTAATCCAGACTATCAAACAACGGTGAAAGTTAAAAACAACAGTACATTGGCTGGGAATGTCACAATTTATGTAGATTATGAATACAAAGGCATGGAAACACAGACAAAGAAGGGCGAACTTTTCATCGACGCTCAATCAAGCGCTACAATTACGATGAGGTATGACGCGGATGGTCTTGCTGATGATTTTAGTGCGAGGGTTGTGCCACAAATGTTGTCGGAGAAAAAAGAAATAATATGCCCGACATGCAACGGGACGGGGATGATTAATAATTGATACAAGCAATATGGTAAAAAATTAACATCATTAATCGTCGTTTGTTTTTTTGGTAAAAAAGGTAATCAGATACCCATTTTCATCTTATCCAACGATCCCTGCTTGCTCTAATGTCTCCACATCGTTCGGTCCAGCACGCGGTATTGTATGGCCTCACTAACGTGATCCACCAAAATCTCCTCCTCAATTGCCAAATCTGCAATAGTCCGACTCACCTTTAATATTCTGTCATAGGCGCGAGCAGATAATCCTAATTTCGTCATGGCATTTCGTAGAAGATCATGGCCCTGCTGATTTACTTGACAAAAACGCCGAATGTCTCGGGATTCCATGTGTGCATTACAGAATATACCCTTGTGTTTTATAAATCGTTTCAATTGGCGTTGACGTGTTTCATTCACACGATGCCTGATCATCTCTGAAGTATCTCCGGATGACGAATCTGAAAGTGCTTTAAATGGCACTGCTGGAACCTCTATATGGAGATCGATTCGATCGAGGAGAGGGCCTGAAATTTTTGCCATATATCGTTGAATCTGTGGCGGAGTACAGGAACATTCATGGTCAGGATCACCAAAATATCCACATGGACATGGATTCATAGCAGATACAAGTGTAAATCGCGCCGGATAGGTTAAGGTGGTGGATGCTCTTGCAATTGACACATGGCCATCCTCCAAAGGTTGGCGAAGAAGCTCGAGGACATTTTTCTTGTATTCAGGCAATTCATCTAAAAAAAGGACGCCATTATGGCTAAGGGACACTTCACCTGGTGAGGGATAACTTCCTCCACCTATCAATCCCGCATCTGAAATTGAATGATGTGGTGCCCGAAAAGGGCGTCTGGCGATGAGAGATGCTTTTCCCGACATTAATCCAGCCACACTGTGAATTTTTGTCGTTTCAAGGGCTTCGGGCCAGGTCATATCGGGTAAGATACTTGGCAGACGCCGGGCTAACATCGTTTTACCAGATCCAGGCGGACCGATTAACAAGAGATTATGTGAACCGGCTGCCGCGACTTCTATTGCCCGCTTGACATGGTTTTGTCCTTTTACATCAATAAAATCAATAGAGGAAGGCACAGAACGATTAAACAATGTTGTCCTATCGATTTCATAGGGATTTACATGGCAATCACAATTTAGAAATCCCACGACTTCTGCAAGATCTTTAAAGCCATAAACCTTAAGGCCATTTACCATAGCGGCCTCTTCCGCATTTTCAGTTGGTAAGAGCAGCCCTTTCATTTCTAAACCTGCATGAACGGCTATAGGCAAAACGCCTTTTATCGGCCGTAAACTGCCATCCAAAGATAATTCACCGATGATCAAATATGTATCCAAAAGATTTGATTGAATTTGTCCGGTAGCAGATAACATCCCGATTGCGATCGGAAGGTCAAAGGCTGATCCTGCTTTTCGTATATTAGCCGGTGCTAAATTAATGGTGATTCTCTTATATGGATATTGAAACCCACTTTGTTTTATGGCGGCTTCTACCCGTTCTTTACTCTCCCTGACCGCATTATCAGGTAGTCCGACTGTAGAAAAATGGGGTAATCCATTGGAAATATTCGTTTCTACATCAACGAGATAGGCGTCAACACCAATCACGGCACTACTAATTATTTTGGATAGCATAAAATGCTCCTGATGATAATCCATGATTTTGATAGCCCAAAGCAGGTTATAATACATTAAATTCATTTGTCGAATTACTTACTTTCAATCTTTCCGAGCAGCGATCATTTTATACAGTCAGAAAACCATTCAAAATCTCGTAGGCATCATCTAAATTTAAAAAGTTAAATGATCTTTTTCTATTGCTTGAACAGGAAAATCCCATATATTAGGCAACTAACTTTTATAAGGTATCCCAGTCTATGTCACAAATTAGAGATCATATTGAAATAGTTCAGGATCGTATTAACCGTGCTGCCCTAAAAGCAGGGACAGATGCATCTTCCATACGACTGGTCGCTGTGTCTAAAACAAAACCGATAGAAATGGTCGAAGAGGCTATAGAAGCCGGTATGACTGAGTTTGGAGAAAACAGAGTACAAGAGGCCAGACAAAAATACGATCATATTGATCATGAGGTGGCTTGGCATTTAATTGGTCCATTACAAACCAACAAAGCCAAACATGCGGTGCATATATTTGATATGATCCAATCCATAGACCGCCTTTCTCTTGCAGAAGAACTTCAGAAAAGGCTGACGCCGCTCCAGAAAGACCTCGCCATTCTTATACAAGTTAAAACCTCGGATGAAGAATCTAAATCTGGTATTGAACCAGAAAGAGCGCTTGACCTGATCGAACAAATCAGAGCTTTCCCCAACCTCTCCATTCAGGGTCTGATGACTATCCCGGCATATAGTAAAAATCCCGATGATGCACGTCCAAGTTTCAATACGCTCAGATTATTGCAGGAAAAAACCGCTTCATACCAATTTCCAGATGTGTCGATGGATATCTTGTCCATGGGAATGACCAATGATTTTGAAGTAGCCATTGAAGAAGGTGCGAATATGGTCCGGGTCGGCACCGCTATTTTCGGAGCAAGATCCAAACATTAAAAACGTTGTTGTTTTGGAGGCCAAAATTGGGATTACTCGAATTCATCATTAACATTTATATGTTGGCTTTTGCCCTTAGATTATTCATCCCGACGGCGAGCTCTTTCAGTGAAAATCCGATACAAAGAGGCCTTTATAATTCTACAGAACCCGTCTTGCGTCCGATTCGTCAAATGATGATCCGAGGGGAACCCAAGTTTGATTGGTCGCCCATGTTTGCCATTGGGTTTCTTGTCATAATTCGGGGTTTTTTAATCGCATCTCTATCTGGTGCACCGGCCTTATTTGGTGTTATCTCCAGCACCATTGAGATATTTGATTTTCTGGTGAACGCCCTCACTATTTTGTTTCTGGGGATCTTCTTTATTTCAATCGATTCCCCATTCGGTTTCAGTACGATTGGTCATATGATGTATATGGTGGCAGATATTTTTCTTGGTCCCATCAGACGATTCACAGGGCGCGTAAGTGGTAGACCGGATCCCTCACCTATAATAGGTATTGTTCTACTGTCTATCATCCATGGATTTGTCATATACCAGGCAGACGTTTTTTTAAATAGTGACGCCTCCGGAGAGTTATTCCGCGTCATACTGATTAGTCTTGTATCGCAATTGGATTTTGTATTTGATGTATTATTTATGGTCATACTCGCACGCGCAGTCCTCTCATTCTTTAATCCTGATACCAGTAGTCCACCTTTTCAGATTGTGATTTTATACAGTGATCCGATCCTATCACCGATCCGTAAAATTTTACCCTCTACTTCAGGTCTGGATTTTTCACCTTTGATTGCAATTTTCATCCTTCGATTTATACAATCCAGTATTCTCCCATTGCTTTTAAGAATACAATAAATCGGGTCTTTCACTAAATTGAGGTGCTCATGTTGGAACTCAACCCGACAGACATCCGAAAAAGAAAATTTAAATCCCGCTGGGTAAGCGGGTATGATATGGATGAGGTAGAATCCTTTTTGGATCAAGTGGCATCCACCTTTGAGCAATTTACTAATGAAAATGAGATGTTACATGAACAGGTAAAAGGGATGGAAGGTGAGCTTGATGATTTCAGGACAAAAAGGAAACACTTGGAAGATGCATTGATATCGGCACAAAAAGTCATAGATGATATGAAGACCAACGCTAGAAAAGAAGCTGATAATATACTCAAAGAAGCCGAAAACCATGCCGATAGATGGATATCAGATGCCAACAGTCAGGTATTGGAAATAAAAAGGGAATTACACGACATGGAATTCTTGCGTAAAGAATATGAGGTCCGGTTTCGTTCTTTACTGGAGTCGCACCTTGAACAGCTCAATGCCATGAAGGCCATACCCAGGAATGGAAAGGATGTCGTGTCAGATCAGACGAATCTGTAAGATCGTCGTGTCGCTGCAAGACATTTTAAATGTACCTATGCGAGAAGGCTCGGAATTTGACCAAATCATCACGCATGCAAATCGGATTGGTAATTTAGTTCAAGAAACCCATATCGCAGGGTTATCGATTCATTCGGATGAATTAGAAAAGAAGATATATTCCTCAACAGATCATCCAAATGAATCGTGGTATCCCTTTTTGACTTCAATGGTTCTTGGGGCCTATCGCATATTCCTTCTGCCCGATAATAATGCTGATGTCCGTAGGCAAGCCATCAGGACCTTGAAATTTCTAGATGCAGATATTTTATTATTGATTACAAAATGTACTAGGATTCAGCATTGGAAAGTTCCTGCATCTTATGTGATAATCCGGGACCATATCTCGCTGACGGGTGCAAATCCACTTTCTGGTCCTAATGATGATAGAATCGGGCCACGGTATCCGAATATGATCCGTCCCTACAATAAAGCCTGGTCTGATAAAATAATAAATACAGCTCAATGTGAAGGCGTTGATGTTCAAAATTCAGTTTATGGTTGTCTTAATGAAGATGTTATACCAACAGAAGTGCGCGAGTTGACTGATGTTGGTATTGATGTTATAGGTCATGAAATTGGAGATGATGTAATCCTGGCCAATCATTGTGGGCTTCCCGTTACAGCATTCGGTTATGTATCTTCCACATTACAGCCCGGAAAAAAAACAGAACTCAGTATTCATCTCGATAGTTCTGGCACACAACAAGATTTTATCGGCCGTCTTTTGTGTAGGATTTTTGATTCTGATAAGAAAGGAGGAGGTTGTCAAGATCGCAATGGCAACCAATAAAATCCGCAACTGATCCATTTTCAACACCTTATAAACCTGAAATTTTAATTTAGATATATTTGAATGGTCTGGAGGATAATATGACGGCGGACAAGTTGAAACATTTTGAAGAGTTGTTACTTGAAAAACGTGTATCCCTGGTACATGAATTAGGGTATTTTGGCGATAAAACCATTAAAGCCGGAGCCAGGGATGTTGCAGGCAGTTATCCTTATTCTGAACATCCAGCCGATCAAGGTACAGAAGCCATGGAACAAGAACAGGCCTATGCTCTGGCTTCACGGGAAGGTAGATTTTTATTTCATATAGATGAGGCACTCGAACGGATAAAGAATGAGACGTATGGAGATTGTAATACATGTGGCGAGGAAATCGGAGCTATGCGTCTTGAAGCGGTCCCCCATGCCAGAATGTGCATAGAGTGTAAATCAAAAGAAGAACAAGGTTCGCTTTAGTATTTAATAACTTATTCACCTTTTGCAGATCGAAATGAGTGCCCTTTGGGAAGATTAATCTGGACATTTATCCTGCTCGTTTTTCTGGATCAGGTAACAAAATATGCTGTTCAGGATTCGATGGGACTCCACACATCAATACCAATATTAGGCGAATTGATAAGATTTACATTTATTAAAAACCCTGGTGCGGCCTTCGGCATTATGATTGGAAGCAAGTGGTTCTTTTTAATTCTTTCAATTTTGGCGTGTGGTGTAATGGTATACTATTTTACTCAACTGCCCGTCACCGAAACATGGGGAAGATTCGCATTATCCATGATCTTTGCAGGTGCTGTTGGGAATTTGATTGATCGTATCCGATTTGGTGAGGTCACCGATTTTATTGATGTAGGATTTGGAACTTACAGATGGCCCATTTTTAATATTGCTGATATGGCCGTTAGTATTGGCGTCATTTTACTCTTCATCCGCCTCTCTACGTCACAACAGACAAATATAGATGAGTCAGCAAACGAACAAGACGAAGGCATCGCCCATTAAGAAGACCGTTCCGCCTGATACCAATCACCGGCGTCTTGATCATTTTCTTGCGGATTCTGACTTGAACTTTACCAGATCAAAAATTCAAAAGTTGATCAAAAATGGCGATGTCTCAGTAAACAAGATTATAACGGTAAAAAATAGTCTCCATATCAATCCCGGAGATGTATTATCAATTCAGGTATCAGATTCGAAACCTCTTTCTGCCACACCGGAAAATATACCGTTGGACATCGTATTTGAAGATGAAACACTGTTGGTGGTAAATAAACCGGCAGGAATGGTCGTCCATCCAGCATGTGGAAACTGGCAATCAACTCTGGTAAATGCCCTCTTATATCATTGCCACAAACTTTCCAACATGGAAGATCATATCAGGCCTGGGATTGTCCATCGCCTGGATAAAGATACATCAGGATTACTTGTCGTGGCAAAACGTGATGATGTACACGCTACACTCGCCAAACAGCTATCAGACCGAAAAATGGCACGGAAATACGTTGCTTTGGTCTGGGGACATCTGAAAAACAACGGGGGCACTATTGACACCGCTATTGGCCGTCATCCACGTGAAAGACAACGCATGGCGGTCCTTGAACCTGGAAATGGACGGCAAGCCATAACCCATTATCATATTGAGAAAGAATATACGGATTGTTCTCAACTATCGATTAAGCTTGAAACTGGTCGGACCCATCAGATAAGAGTCCATTTAGCTCATCTGAGTGCTCCTGTGTTGGGTGATCCGATTTATGGTGGACGATTAAAATGGATCTCGCGTCTTTCTCCCCCCCGAAGACGAATCGCCAAACAAGCATTGGATCTCATCGATCGTCAGGCACTGCACGCAGCAACGCTTGGATTTTATCATCCTATACATCAGGAATGGTTGGAATTCCAAGCGCCCTTACCGAATGATATGGGAGAGATTATTAAACTATTTTCAACGCATTGATTTTCTAAAGACCTTCAACATCATGCATCCTTGTTGTTACTCGAACAATAGAAATGACCATTCGGAAATGTTACGATAAAAACTAGTCAATTAATTAATTAATATGGCACAAATAAAGGAAAGAAAAATCGCCATTCCGCGTCCAACGGGTCATGCAAATAGATGGCGCGACCTGGTTGAAGCGACGACCTTTTTTCCCACACATAATGATCGCGATTCCCTTTCGAAATTTCTCGGGACCACCCTTCATACAATGTTTCATCTGGTGAGTTATCATTCATTCATCTTGAATTCAACCACAAATGAAATGGTCTTTGACCAACATAAACAACCAGATCCTCCCCTTAATATTTCACCCGACGATATCCAAGATATGATCCGTGGTAAACAATTTCAATCAACCAGGATTCTCAGCGATTTAACCCAAGAAACTTGGCTGGGATTTGTAAAGATATCAGAAATTTCTTCAGCAAAATCCGCCTGTATCATTCCGGTTTTCCTCGAGAGTAAGTATCGCGTGCTCACCATCATTTTCAGCGAAATAGATCTTGTTCAAGAAGATTTAGACCTGTGCTATGCCCTGACAAAAAATTTCAGTATGATTTATCTTAAGATGATTAATCATGAGAAAGCCATTGATAAAATATTAAAAAAAAGTAAACGCCTTGAAGAAGAAATGGAGCTTGCGGGTGAAATTCAAAGAGCCCTGTTACCACGTACTATTCCTCGGGTCGTCGGCTTATCGATGTCTATTATCAGTGAACCCAGCCGGGAAATTGGTGGTGATTTCTATGATATATTTACTCTTGCAGATAAATACATTGGAATCGCCGTGGGCGATGTGGTAGGAAAAGGCATACCAGGAGCAATTACCATGGCCTCTTTATATACAGCATTTCATGAGTATGCCACGGATCCATTGATGATACCCAGTGATGTGATGATCAGGGCTAACGAAATGCTCATAGATGCGACGGCTTCAGATCGCTATGCCACGCTTTTTTATGGCGTCCTAAGATTGAGAGATGGATTATTTCAATATTGTAATGCTGGTCATCCGCCGCCGTTAATCTGTAGAAAAAATAATGATATTGAGTATTTAAGCACAGGTGGCCTTATCCTGGGGTCTTTTCCACATGCCAGATATGAAAATGGAAAAACCATCTTATCTCAAGGCGATGTCCTTGTACTTTATACTGATGGCGTCACAGAAACGACCAATAACGATGAAAATGTCTTTGGTTTTAATAGATTGGAACAAGCAGTCAGGGATTGTAAAGATCAAGACGTCGATGGCATAAAAGCATATTTAACAGATTCTTTGTTTCAATTTACAGATAGTAATAATGTGCGGGATGACATCACTGTCATTATAACAAAATGTGAGCAACCTTTTAGTTAAAAAGGTGTATCAAAGGCAGATTATTCCAGGAGTAAATCCATGGCGGTACGGATCGGTTTTATTGGCACCGGTGGAATCGCGAATATGCATCTAAATATTCTACCTCATATAGAAAGGGCTAATCTCATTGCCTTTTCTGATATCGCTATTGAGAAAGCAAAAACCGCTGCAAATCGGTATGGTGGTCGTGCCTATTCAGATTTTATTGAAATGCTCGACCAGGAAGATTTAGATGCCGTTTATATATGCATCCCGCCCTTTGCACATGGTGCTCCGGAACGTGCCGTGATTGAGAGAGAAATACCGATGTTTGTTGAAAAACCGATCTCAACCGATCTCTTTCTTGCACAGGAAATTAGAGATCTTATTCGGGACACTGATTTAATCACGAGTGTAGGATACAATTGGCGGTATATGAATATTGCGGATACCCTTAAAATAGAACTTGCCGGTTTGCGGCCCTCGATAGCTTTGGGATATTGGATTGGCGGCACGCCGGGTATAGCGTGGTGGCGGACCAGGTCCGGGTCTGGTGGTCAGATTGTAGAACAAACTACCCATGTTATTGATTTTGCCCGTTATATATTGGGAGAGGTATCGACGGTTTATGCGACGGGTTCAACGGGTTTAATTGATGACATACCCAATTTTGATATTGAGGATGGAAGTAGTGTCTCTCTTACTTTTAAAAATGGTGCAGTAGCGACAATACTCTCTTCATGTGTTGCAAACCAGGGTTACGGCAATGGCATTCATTTTATCACAAAGGGTAAGAATGTCAAAATAGAAGGGGATCAATTGATTATCGAAGAACAACATAAAAAAACCATTATAAAAAATGGTAACGACCCCTATAAATTTGAAAGTGAAATCTTTCTAAAGGCCGTTGAAACCGGTGATAAATCAGCCATCCGATCATCCTATGCGGATAGCATTAATAGCTTACAAATCACACTCGCGGCCAATGAATCATTGGATTCAGGACAAGTCGTGAATATATAAAACATAATTTGATGTCAATCCGAGTCATTTAGTACCCCCGGCTCGCTTTTTGACCAATTAATAATTTGACCATGATTCAAATTTGAACGCGCTATAATGCCTTGATATTATTTAGTTTATTTCATATATTTTCGAGGCCGTATAGCGTATCATATTGATCCCGATCTCATCTTTCTAATAAATTCGCGAAATCGATCTAAATCAATAAAGGTCTTTATCGTATGTCTCGATGAATATTTCATCTTGATTCCTTCTGATTAACCACATAATTAATAATGCCTGTCATATTTTATAAGTACGTTGTATAGATGGATGTTTTAGACATCCTTTTCGTGGAGTGACAACAAGGAGTTTTATTGAGGAAGAGAAACGTCGGCGATTCGGACGATCCGATGGGGAAGAGAAGCCTCGGCGATTCGGACGATCGAATGGGGAAGAGAAGCCAGACCGTATATCTAACATAAAAAAGCCCCATATATTATATGTTGACGATGAGGAGCATAATCTAACGGCTCTAAAGGCTGCATTCAGACGCCATTACATTGTCCATATTGCCCATTCCGCAAGAGAGGGCATCGAAATCCTGAAAAATCAACCCATTGATCTGGTCATAACAGACCAGCGTATGCCTGAAATGACAGGTGTCCAGTTTTTAGAAGCAGTCCAGCCACACCCAATACCATCAGGATGGTATTAACTGGATTTAGTGACGTTGATGCCATCATCAAAGCTATAAATACCGGTAGAGTGTATCGGTATGTGACGAACCCCTGGGACGAAAACCAGCTCAAGATGACGATTGATGGTGGGTTAAAATTATATAATGCTCAACAGGAAAATAGAAGTCTTCAGAAAGATCTCGAAGCGCGGGTAGAAGAGCAGGATCGGATCATAGATCTTTTTAAAAAATATGTTCCGGAACATGTTATAGAAGAAACACTTTCCGCTGATGAAGAAGAAACATCGCTTACCGCAGGTGAATCTCGAGTTATTTCTGTGCTTTTTACAGGCATTCAGAATTTTCCGGCTATTGCGCACAAACTCCCACCTGATGAGTTAGTTCCTTATCTCAATGAATATTTTTCAGTGATGACAGCGTGTGTAAGAGCCCATAAAGGCAGTGTAAACAAATATATTGGCGATGGTATGCTTGCCCTGTTTGGTGCCCCGATCTCCTATATTGAAAATCAAGAGGACGCCCTTGAATGTGCCCTTACCATGGTCGAACAGCTTGAAGGGTTTAATGAAGCCCACCATGATGATATTGGGATGGACATTACTATTGGTTTAGGTATCAATACTGGAGAAGTAACCGTTGGTAACGTGGGCTCTGAAGATCGGTTAGATTATACAGCCATTGGTAACACGGTTAATGTCGCGTCGCGCATTGCATCCCTTACCAAGGACCATCCGAATTGCATTCTAATCAGCGATAGTACAAATAATATTGTCGGCTCAAGTTATACGGTTGAATCATGGCCCCCACAAATGGTAAAAGGCAAGGCTGAAGCAATTATTGTCCATGAAGTAAAAGGATAACCAATAACGCCCGCCAGTTGACACCTATAAACTAATCCGTTCTAAATGAAAGTACCGATACAGGAGGCAGATTGTGCCCCACATCCTCGATAACCCTGAACAACTTGCACATATGGAAAAAATGGCATCGCTTGGATCTCTAACAGCGGGAATTGCCCACGAATTAAATAATCCGATTAATTTCGTATCTGCCAATGTTAAACCTTTGAGACAGGATGTAGAGGATATTATAAATATTCTGGAACAATACAATAACATCACCCCTGATGATCTTGAAAATGGTGACATTGAAGACAAATTGGCTGATATTGAGGATTTAAAAGATGAAATAGATCTCCCTTATGTCGTAGAAGAAGTTGAAAATTTATTAGGAAGCATTACCAGTGGTGCGACGAGGGTAGCTGATATTGTAAAGGATTTGCGTAATTTTTCGAGGTTAGATGAGGATGATTTAAAACACGTAGATCTTCATGAAGGATTAGAATCCACATTGACCTTATTAAATAAGGAATTAGGGGCTATCACTGTCAAAAAAGAGTTTGGTGATATCGTACCTGAAATAGATTGTTATCCAGGTCATATAAACCAAGTGTGGCTAAATATTATGACGAACGCTATCAAATCGATGGATAATGGTGGAGAATTGCATATTCAAACTGATTTGGATGAAAACCATAACGTTCGCGTAAAAACAACTGATACTGGGTGTGGTATGACCGAGGAAGTTAAGACTCGATTATTTGAACCTTTTTTTACGACGCGAGATGTTGGAGAAGGTACAGGTCTTGGTATGTCTGTAAGTTATGGCGTGATTGAAAAGCATAATGGAAATATTCTGGTTGATAGTGAAGTGGATACAGCCAGTACGCTAACGGTGACTCTGCCATTAACACAAGACCCCTAATGGATGGAACGAGCAAATTTTCAATTCCCCGTTCCATCCATTAAATCATAAACCCGTTGCACCCCATGTAAGAAAACACCGGCCTCCGTAATTTGTGGATAGTGGTCCGCATGACTGGTCATATCAATTCTTGTAGAAGCCTCGAGAACTGGCACGCCTTCTTTTCGCATCTCCACAGCTTGCTTCCAAAAATCTGTTAAATACGCTTGGAAAAAATCTATTCTTTCCCGATTTTCAAAGGGGTCGCCATCCCCCGGAAGCACCATATCGAAGTCCAGTGCTTTCACTCGATCGAGTGTTTTTACCCATTCTTGAGGATAGCTATCACCAAGATATGAAATGCCTGCGGTCAACAAATCACCTGTGATAAGTATCTTTTCTTCAGGGAGAAACACGACCGCATCTCCCCCTGTATGTGCCCGTCCAAGGAATAAAATCTGAATCAATCGATCTCCAAATTTATATTGTAACTTTTTCGTAAAAATCTCATTTGGCGCACGTGGAATCACTGCATCCGTAGCATCTTTATAATTCTTTTGATAGGAAATGCGGTTTTGAAGAACCGACTTCGTTGAATCGTCCATCGCGGAAGCAAGTTGTTGTTCCAATGCAGTAATCCTATCCGGCAGCGACCCTACAAAAGATTCATACGACCTTCCACGTTTCGATTCTCCAGCTGCAATTAAATCTCTGGTTAAGGTATGACTGATGATTTTAACATCCTCTGGTAACATTTGATTTCCATGGGCATGATCAAAATGAAAATGCGTATTGATTACATATTTAATCCGGTTTTGAGTTATGGTCTTCATCTCAGTTAATAAGGCCCACATGGCGGCTGGAGATATATGTGAATCAACCAATACAGCATCTTGCTCGTTAACAATTAAAGTTGTATTACATCCGACAGATAAAGCACCCGTTCCTTTAATATGATATATCCCATCGCCAACCATATTAAACGTGAAGGCTTTTCCTTCGTATTCTGCGCCTCGAGGTTTTTCTATGGAAGTCTGGCTGTTTTGATTACATCCCATCACGAAACATATCATGCAGATGAATATTGATCTGTGATACAGATTGGACATGGCCTTACCCCTAAATGTGTTCTTTATGATGATCAAAGTGCATTCAAAAATACGTATTCGTAATTATGGCGTATGAACCCTTAAAAGCGGGCCATTTCCTTCCCAAACACGCTGAATATTTTGAAATATAATTTCACTTCTTCTACGCCACGTATCTCTTGTCACCCCAGCGACATGTGGTGTAATTAAAACATTTTTAAGTAACAATAAAGGATGGTTTAAGTCCGGTGGTTCATCCACTAGGACATCGAGTCCTGCGCCCATGATTCTGTCTTCCTGCAAGACTTTCGTCAAGGCGGGTTCATCGACTACTTGACCTCTGCAGGTATTAATGAGAAGACCTGTAGTTTTCATATGTGAAAGTTCCCGGCGACCGATCAGATGCCTGGTTTGATTATTGAGTGGTACATGAAGGCTTACGATATCTGAATTTTGAAGTAACTCAACCAGGCCTAACCTACTGATTCGTAATTCACGTTCCAGTGCAGGCTGGGCCGCTTCGATATCATAATAAACCAAATAGGCGCCGAATCCTCGAAGCAATCGGGCGACCTGTCTTCCAATATGACCAAGTCCAATAATACCCACCGTTTTGCCAGATATGGTATGGGTCGATAAACCGATTTCGGATTCATCCCATCGATTCGTACGGGCGTTTTTATCAAGTTCCACGAACTGACGATAGACGCCAAGTATAAGGGCGACCGTGTGTTCCGCAACGTCTTGTGCATTGGCCCCCCCATTATTTGCTACAGGGATTCCTAATTCTTGGCACATGGATAGGTCAATTTCATCAAACCCTGCGCTTACCAATTGAATTAATTTAACCTTCTTCGCTGCTCTTAAAACCCGGCTGGATAGTTTAGCAGGAAATAAAAGTAAAAAGTCGGCATCCTTAACGACAGAAATTTTCTCCTGATCGTCCATGTCCATAGGATATACGGCTATCTTAAAATCTGTGGGGGCGTATTCTAACAACAGGCGAGTGACAGCCTGGTTCTGGTTGGTAAAATACACAATTCTAGGCATGAGTCTTTTATCCAGAAAAAACAATTACTTTAAATAAACATTCTAAAAAGGGATTTATTTGCTTTCACTACAAATCAATAATGAAACATACAGCCCAATACTGATGGTATCCAATATTCTGGTTCGATAATTAAAATTTCGGAACATTGGCTCATCACATTTAATTTAATAATCTGAGAATATCGTTATATTCTTCATCAGATAACCCTCGATCACCAGCTTTCGCATTCATAATTATCTGTTCAGGTGATTTGGCACCGGGAATCGCAACAGGATTGATCTGATGTGAAATAACGTAGCGCAAGGCCGCGTTTATTATAGATTCACCCGATGCTAAACGGGTTTTTAATTTTTCGACTATCGCCAATTTATCTTCTAATTGTTTGATCTGGTTATCACTCTCATGCCAAGGACCTCTTATATCATCCGTAAACACCGTCTCCTTTGAATATCTACCTGAAAGCAACCCCATCCCAAGGGGTCCCCTGATCATTACAGCTATGCCATGTTCTTCGCAATAGGGAAGGAGTTGTGATTCTGCAGCTCTATTCAGGAGGGAATAATTAATTTGAACCACACTGCATGTATTATGGACATTAAATTTCTTTAACACACTAAGACTATCGGTCGATATACCGTAAGATCGGATCCGCCCCTCCTCCTTAAGAACTTCAAATCCTTCGAGGAATATTGTCGGATCGTCAATCATCCCATCATGACAGAGGACCGAATCGACCCAATCGGTCCTCAGCCTGTGTAACGAGGCGTGCATGCATAATCTGATCATATCAACTGTGGTCAATGGCACGCCCTGGCCAGTGCGTTTCCCCCAGTTACCAATCTTGGTTATGACATAGACCTGGTGTCTAAATCCAGCAAGCCCAACGCCAAGCCGTTCTTCTGATAACCCATTGGGTATACCGTAAGATTCAGCGGTATCAAACAGATTTATACCATGGTCAAAACCCGACCTGATGGTCGCCCATGATGTGTGGTTATCTATGGTTCCCCATTGATTTCCTATATTCCAGGTTCCCATACCAACGGCGGATACACGCCAACCCGTAGATCCAAATGCTCTATATATCATGAAATGATTTTCTTTCTACCGCGAACGGTGAGTTACAAGTTTACTTTCAATGTTTAGGGTATTTAACCTGGTCAATCTTCACACAGTAATCTGGCCTTGATATGAATGTACACAACCCATTAGCTTTCTTCCGGCCATTCAGTTCCGTCATAATATCTCGTCCCGCGATGTCCCACTTTTGGTATCGGATCCTTCAACCGTTCTCCCGGTGCCTCTACGATGACAAGTGTTCTGGCTGCACCCGATGATGGGTTTATATGTCCAGAGATCAAATCTTTGATCTTTAAACGGCCATGTAACATATTCTCAAATATTGTGTATACATAATCGTCTATATTTAATTTACTGGGTTTTCCTGCCATGTGGAACTCGAACTCACTCAACTTGCCGTTATACAGATCATTCAAGGCATTTATTCCCCGTGACGCAGGAATCGTTTTACTTATTCCAAAGCTCATACATGCTCCTTAACTTCTGAATCGAACAAAATTAAAACATAACGCACGTTCTCTTTTAAGGCACGTTTAATATGGCCCAATCCCATGAAGGCATATTCCTTGAATTTACAGCCTTCACGTAGACCTTCATTCCAGATTCCAATCCACTTAAGTTTACGTTGGGTTCATTGACGGTTACTGATTTCAAGTTTTTTTCATCGGACCCATATTTTACCAAATAGGTCCCTATATCTTTTTCTTGAGCTGGCGTCCACGAAACGAGCCCCACTCCCTCGTCAATATTATCTATCTTGATATTCGACAATCTTGCTGGACTTGATGCCATTAACATTATGGTGCCAACTGTTGTTTTACTCACTTCCGTTACCAGTTCCTGATTTATAATCTCTAGCACGTCATGAGATTGATGATAATGCGGACTACTGAGAATTGGATAGGACCCAATCCCTCCGACAATATCCCCATAGGCTTCGAAGTATGCGTGGGCATCGGTGGATTTGTAATACTTGGCGTCATACGTAATCAGATCAGTAAATAAAAATGCGGCTGCATGTTGAATATCCCTGATGCCAACATTGGAATACCGAATCGTATTGTCCAATCGGTGATTATTCGCCCAACCAACCATATCATTGTTTAAGGCACCGACGAGGTTTACTTTATTTTCCACAGCCTGACGAACAAATTCACGGCTGCCGAGTAGACCTGCTTCCTCGCCAGTAAAGAAGGCAAATTGTATCGTAGCCGGCATGGGATGGTCTACTAACATCCTCGCTGCCTCAATTAAAGCCGTCGTTCCCGAGGAATTATCATCAGCACCAGGCCCTCGTCTGACGGAATCAAAATGACTGGAAATAACATAGACCAGATCCGGATTCAACGTACCTGGTAATGTAGCAATCACATTTGCAGAGGGAACACCCGGACGCGGATCAAACCATTGTTGCTCAACTTCATATCCAAAGGATTTCAGGGTCGAGGTTAAATATTCAATTGCCTTATGATTACCGGGTTCGGTAATAAATTTTGAACCAAACCGATATAAGTCACTGGCATACCCAGAAATTCGATTTACAGAGGCCTTTTGAACGACCCCTTTAATATCATCTGAGAGCGATTCAAACATGTTTTCGCCCCGTGCACGAAGATCAAGTTCTAAAATTAGCATCCTGTCAAGCCGATCAACGATGTCCTTTTTCTTCAGTTTTTTTGTAAGGTCAAGAAGATAGACGCCACGCTCAGGTGAAATGGTGTCCCCATCTCGTTCAGATACAATAAGGATTTTTTTTCCATCAGGGTGAATAGCCCACTCATATTCAGGAGCCACCGTACGAATCGTATTGTTGTGAAACAACCG